>Ga0209048_10000612_pt1 | contig 37797 bp, 34 predicted proteins | sample FrelakmetCRP12CR_FD_187146 | JGI IMG/M metagenome (GOLD analysis project Ga0209048, IMG submission 187146) | Freshwater lake sediment microbial communities from the University of Notre Dame, USA, for methane emissions studies - CRP12 CR (SPAdes)... | ecosystem: Environmental > Aquatic >...
GTGGGGGCTCATCGCGCTCTCGGTCGCGGTCGCGCTCGCCGGCATCGCGCTCGCGGGACGCTTCTACACCGGCACGCACGCGTACGAGCGACCCAAACGTCTGGCCGCACGCTTCCCTACCCTCTACACCACCATCGCCAACAAGTACTACGTGGATGAGATTTACGACGCCACCGTGGTGGCTGGCACCCTGAAGCTCTGCGACGCGTGCTGGGAGTTCGACGCGCGCGTGGTGGACGGGGCGGTGAACGGCACGCGCCACGTCACCGTCGCAACGTCGTTCTTCTCGGGAGTCTTCGATCTCAACGTCGTGGACGGTCTGGTCAACTTGGTTGCGCGCGCCTACGGCTGGGCCAGCCACGTGCTGCGGCGCGTGCAGTGGGGTGTCGTACAGGGCTACGCGCTGGTCATGGCAGTCGGCTTTGTCGTGATGGTTGCGGCGGCCCTGTGGCTGGGCCGTTGAGGGGGATGCGATGGGGTTTGCCACCAACCTGCTGAACATCATCTGCTATCTGCCGCTGCTGGGCGCTCTCGTAATCATCTTCGGCCTGCGTAGCACACAGACAAAAATGATCAAGGCGGTGGCGACCATATTTGCCGGCATCGATTTCCTGGTCTCGGTGCCGCTCTGGTTCCTCTACAAGCCCAACGGGCCGGCGTTCCAGTTCACGTACGTGCACGACTGGATCCCTTCCGTTGGTTCGAAGTACATCTTCGGCGTGGACGGGATCTCGGTCCTGCTCATCTTGCTCACGACCTTGCTCGGCTTCATCTCGATCTACAGCTCGTTCACCGCGATCACGCACAGGGAGAAGGAGTACTACGCGTTCCTCCTCGTCCTGCAGACCAGCATGCTCGGCGTCTTCATGTCGCTCGACTTCATCCTGTTCTACGTCTTCTGGGAGGTCATGCTGGTACCGATGTACTTCCTCATCGGTGTCTGGGGCGGACCGAGGAAACTGTACGCCGCGATCAAGTTCTTCCTCTACACGCTCGTTGGTTCCGTGCTGATGCTGGTCGGTATTCTGGCGCTCTACTTCTACAACTCGACTGGGCTCAAGGCGATCGGCCTCGTCGGTCTGGGCAACCCGGCCACCTTCGACGTGACTGAGCTTTACAACATCGCGCCGCACATCCCCGCCGGTCTGCAGTTCTGGATCTTCTTGGCGTTCTTCGTCGGGTTTGCGATCAAGGTACCCATGTTCCCGTTCCACACCTGGCTGCCGGACGCGCATGTCGAGGCGCCGACCGCAGGGTCGGTGATCCTGGCCGGCGTCCTGCTGAAGATGGGCACGTACGGCTTCATCCGATTGTCGCTGCCGCTGCTGCCCGACGCGACGCGCAAGGCCGTGCCCTGGATGGTGGCGCTCGCGCTCGTCGGCATCATCTACGGCGCCCTCGTCGCCATGGCGCAGAAGGACGTCAAGAAGCTCGTCGCGTACTCGTCGGTGTCGCATCTCGGCTTCTGCATGCTGGGCATGTTCGCGCTCAACCCGCACGGGCTGTCGGGCTCGGTGCTGCAGATGATCAACCATGGCCTGTCCACCGGTGGCCTGTTCTTGCTCGTCGGCATCATCTACGAGCGCCGCCATACCCGCATGATCTCGGAGTACGGTGGTTTGGCCAAGGTGATGCCGATTTACGCCATGCTGTTCATGATCATCACGATGGCCTCGATCGGCCTGCCGACTCTCAACGGTTTCATCGGCGAGTTCACCATCCTGATCGGCGCATTCGCCCGCTCGACGCTGTGGGCGGTACTGGGCGCGAGCGGCATCGTGCTGAGCGCCAGCTACATGCTCTGGATGTACCAGCGCATGTTCTTCGGCGAGATCACGGTGGAGGCAAACAAGACGCTCAAGGACGTCAGCAAGCGCGAGCAGTGGACGCTCATCCCGCTCATCATCCTGTGCTTCTGGATCGGACTCTACCCGAAGCCGTTCTTCCGCATCATAGAGCCCAGCGTCAAGCGCATCGTCGAGGTGGTTGACCCGAGCTATCTGGACCGCCCGGTCGCCCAAGTGCCGGCACCGGTACCGGGGACCCCGGAGCGCTAGGCCCATGCACGCCGACCTCATGGCGCTGCTGCCCGAGATCGTGCTCGCGCTGTGTGGCATGGTGCTGCTCCTGCTCGGCCTCGGAACCGGCAGGCGGCAGCACGCCGTGCTGGGCGCCGCCGCGGTGGCGTCACTCGCCGTGACCGCGCTCGCGCTCGTGCTGGCCGCCGGCGCGACGGAGGCCTCGGGGCGGTTTTTCTCTGGCATGTTCTGCCTGGACCACTTCGCGATTTTCTTCAAGGCGCTGTTCTTACTTGCCGCAACACTGGCGGTGCTGCTGTCGCTCCATTACCTCAAGGACAACGACTATCGCCCCGGCGAGTACCACGCCCTCGTGCTGTTTGCCACCACGGGGATGATGGTGATGGCCTCGGGTCTTAACCTCGCGACGATCTACGTTGGCCTCGAGCTGATGGCGATGTCGACCTACGTCCTCGCCGGCTACTTCCGGCGTGAGGTCAAGTCGCACGAGGCCGCGGCCAAATACCTGATCCTCGGGGCGTTGTCGTCCGGGATCCTGCTCTATGGCCTCTCGCTCCTCTACGGCGCGACCGGGACCCTGGATCTCGCTGCGCTGGCACGCAGCCTGCACGAGGGCAAGCCTGCCGCGACAGCGGTCCTCGGCATGGCGCTCGTGGCATGCGGCTTCCTGTTCAAGGTCTCGGCCGTGCCGTTCCACGTCTGGACGCCCGACGTGTACGAGGGCGCCCCGACACCGATCACGGCGTTCCTCTCGGTGGGGCCGAAGGCGGCCGCCTTCGCCATGTTCTTGCGCGTCTTCCTGGGCGGATTCTGGCCGCTCGGCGAGCAGTGGCAATGGCTGATCGGCGGCGCCGCCGCACTCACCGTGGTGTGGGGGAACATCGCGGCGCTGACCCAGGACAATGTGAAGCGCATGCTGGCGTACTCCTCGATCGCGCACGCCGGCTACGCGCTCCTCGGCCTTCTGGCGCAGAGCCCGGCCGGTGTTCGCAGCGTGCTCTTCTATATGCTCGTGTACACGGTGACGAACCTCGGCGCGTTCGCCTTCGTCGTCCTGCTCGAGTCACGCGGCTATGCTGGCGAGACGATCCAGGACTACGCCGGCCTTGCCGGCAAGCATCCGGTCGCCGCTTTTGGCATGCTTGTGTTCATGCTCTCGCTCGGGGGCATCCCGCCAACCGCCGGCTTCATGGGCAAGCTCTACTTGTTCGCGGCCGCCGTGCAGGCCGGCTACGTCTGGCTCGTTGTGCTGGCGGTGCTGATGTCGGCGGTGTCGCTCTACTATTACTTCCGCATCGTCCTGCAGATGTACCTCAGGGACGGTGCGGACGCCCAGCCGGCAGCATTGGTCGCAGCGCCGTGGGTCGAGCGCGTGATCTGGATCTGCGCGATCGCCGTGCTCGTGATCGGTCTCGCGCCGTCGCCGTTCCTGTCCGCGGTGCGGACGACGGTGACGCTGTTGTCACTGCCGTGAGCAAGCGGGATGCGAAGCGGCGCGCGGCGGGCGCCTTCCGTCGCATCGCTGATGCCTCCGCCATCGGGCTTGCCTTTCCGATCGCGATCGCGCTCGGTTATCTCTGGGGGCGATGGCTCGACCGCGTGTTTGCTTGTGCGCCCTGGTGTGCCGTGATCTTCACCGTGTTCGGAATCGCCGCCGGTTTCCTCAACGCGTTTCGCACGGCGGTCCGGATCGGCCGTGAGGAAGACGGAAGCACCAACCACGGAGAGGAAGACTAGCGTGCTCGCCCGGCGCGCCCTCGCTGGGGCGGCCGCGCTCACGCTCGGCGCGGCCGCTGTCGTCGCGCTGGCCGGGAAACCATGGAGCGCGCTCGTCTTGACCGCCTCTGGGGCGGTTGCTATGATCAATGGGCTTTGGCTTGAAGGAGTCCTGAACAAACTGCTTCAACCGGGGAAGCCCCGCCTCTCGCGAGGAGTTGTCTGGGTGTTGCTCATGCGCTGGGCGTTGTGGGGGCTCCTGCTGCTGGCGGTCCTTGCCCTGCGTAGCCGGGTTGAGGCGTGGGTCATCGCCGTTGGGGCTACGTGTTTTCTGGTCGCCGTGACAGGGACTGCGCTCCGACAGGACCGGCGACACGTCGGAGGAGAGTAGAGCGGTGCAGCACGAGCATTCATTTCTGTTCGGCCCTGTGAACGCGCTGCTGCTCGCGCTCCTCGGCGCGCCGCCCGAGCCGTGGCGGCGTGCCATGGGACTGGAGGAGTCTGCGGGCGCCTGGCTGCCCGAACACGTGATCATGGCCGTGCTGGTCGTGGTGATCGTCGCCGCCGTACTCTTTGCCGCCCGCCGCAGTTTCTCGCTCGACCGGCCTTCGACGCTGCAGCAGGTGCTCGAGCTGCTGCTCGGCTCGCTCCGCAACCTGTGCGAGGACGTGATCGGACACGGCCTCGGCAGGCCGTTCGTGCCGTTCATCGTCGCACTGGCGTTTTTCATCTTCATCTCCAACATCTTCGGTTTGGTCTTCTTCCTGCAACCGCCGACCGCAAACACGAGCACGACATTTGCACTCTCATTGACGGCGTTTCTCTTCTACAACGCGGTTGGGATCGGGCGCCAGGGACCGGTCAAGTACGCAAAGCAATTCGTTGGACCGGTGTGGTGGCTGTTTCCGCTCATGGTGCCGATCGAGATCATCTCCCATCTCGCCCGCATCCTCTCGCTCGCGCTACGCCTATTCGGCAACATCTTCGGCGAACACACCGCGACCGGAATCTTCGTCGCGATGGTCCCGTTCGTGGTGCCCTGGCCGATGCTCGGGCTGGGCCTGCTAGGGGCGGTGATCCAGACGTTCATCTTCATCATGCTCACGTCGGTCTACATTGCTGGGGCCGTGGCGGAGGAACATTAGGGCAACGACTACCTTTCTTGAGGAGGGTCTTCGAATGAAGAAGCGGTGGCTCATTCTTGCAATTGCGGTCGTGCTGGTGGCAGTGGCGACCCCGGCCCTGGCGGCGGATGAAGGTACCGGCGGCGGCGCGTCGGCAGCGCGTGACGCGTGGAAGTTCATCGGTGCCGCGTTCGTCCTCGGCATCGCCGCCTTCGCGGGTGCTTTCGGGCAGGGGCGGGCGGTGGCTTCGGCCTGCACGAGCATGGGGCGTAACCCCGGCGCTGCGGGCCCGATCCGCATCACGATGCTGCTGGGCGTGGCGTTCATCGAGTCGCTCGTGATTTACTGCTTGGTGATCGCCTTCATCATTCTCGGGAAGTAGTTGCGTTCGACGATCCGTTGGGCCCGACTCGCCGCACCGTCGGCGGGTCGGGCCGTCTTTCTTCTAGCGCCGAGGGGATGCGAGGCGGCGCGACAGCGGCTCAGCGAGGAGGTCGGCGAAGAAGCAGCGACCGGCTAAGTTGTGACAAAATCTGGGTGTTATCCAGGTCTTGACAAATGAACTCGGACTCAGTTACGATTTGGACGCGTGGAGGCGAGCATGGAGGACTCCGGGTCCTGGAACTTCGACAATGACAAGCTTCCTTACCGTGACCAGCTCTATAAGACTGCGCTGCGGTTGGCTCGCAGCGCCGAGGACGCGGAAGACCTGTTGCAGGAGACCTACCTCAAGGCCTACCGGCATTACGCGTCGTTTCAGCCCGGTACCAATCTCAAGGCGTGGCTGTTCAAGATCTTGAAGAACACCTTCATCAACGAGTACCGGCGCCGCAAACAAGTTCCTATGCAGGTGGACTTCGCCGAGCTCGAGGAGACTTTCGAGTCGGTGCTGGTGACCTTGGACCACGCTGCTGCACGAACGCCTGAGGAGAACATGATCGAGGGCTCCCTCGACGGCGAGGTCGGGCGAGCGCTCGTCATGCTGCCGCACAACTACAAGGTTGTGGTTCTGCTCGCGGACATTGAGGGCTACACCTACAAGGAGATTGCGGACATCCTGGCGATCCCGGTCGGCACGGTGATGTCGCGTCTCTACCGTGGGCGGCGCTTGCTGGAGCGGGCGTTGCTGTCGTTTGGCATCCGCTACAACTATCTCCACGAGCGCCCACACCGGCTGCGCTCCGATAACCTCCACGTGGATGAGCTGTTTGGCGCGGAGCAGCCGTTGCCTGTGCCCAAGCACGCTGTGCAGTAGCGTTGCGGGCCGAGCGACGGCACCGCGCCGTCGGTGCGTCTTCCGTCTGCTAGCATGGCGCGGTGGCGATACTCCTGAGCCCGGTGTTGGCCCTGAGCGCGTTTGCGGCTGCCCAGCCGGCCTCATCTGCCACGCAGTGGCTTGCGGATCTCCTGGCTCGCGGCCGTGTCGTGCTTGTGTTCTGGAATACGTGGCTGCCTGAAGCGAAGGCTTTTGCCGACCTCATCCCGGAGATCGAAGCGGCGGCGACGAAGCACGCGGTCGCGGGCGCCATCGTGGTGTTCCAGGACGACAGTCCGGAGGCTGCAGTGGCCCTGGCCGCGGGGCAGGGGCCGTTTCGGCGGTTCAGCGATCGGCGGGGTGAACTGCTGCGGCGCTTCCAGGTGACACGTGCGCCGGGCGTTCTGATCGTGGAAAAGGACGGCACTGTGCGAGCGCGCTGTGGCCCGGCTCCAGCCGACGTGCGTGAGTTGTTCCTCTCCTTGGGAGCGACGTGAGGCTCTCCGATCTGCTGTCGACGGCTCTCGCAGCGGTGACGCTGCTGTTCGCGTTTCTGCTCGCGCCGGACCCGGTGGGGGAGCCTCTCGCCCCGACGAGACATGCCTTGGCACCGCGTCAGCCCCCGGAGGTCACCCGGAACGCCACCCTCGCACAGGGTGAGACGTTTCCACGCATTGCCGCGCGGCTGGGCGTCGCGTCCGGCGAATTGCCGGCTTGGCTGGGCGCGCTCGACGGTGTGCTCGACCTGCGCGCACTCCCGGCCGGTCTGCAATGGCAGGCGAACATCGACGGGCACGGCCGTGTCACGCGCATCTCGGTGTGCCCAAACTGGCGCGACCTCGTGGTGCTGGAGCGCACAGACGCCAGCGTGACCGCCCGGCGTGTCGCGCGGACGCTGACGCGCGCGCTGACCGTGGTCGAAGGTACCGTGCAGAGCAGCCTGTTCGATGGCGTCGTCAGGGCGGGCGAGCTGGAGACGCTGGCGGTGGCGCTCGCCGACCTCTTCCAGTGGGACGTCGATTTTCACCGCGAGGTGCGGCGCGGCGACAGCTTCGCGCTGCTCGTGGAGCGCGTGCAGAGCGAGGGCCGCACGGTTGCCTACGGGCCGGTGCTGGCGGCCGTGTACGTCAACCGGGGCACGCGCCACGTCGCCGTGCGTTATGCGGGCAAGGACGCGCACCCCGCCTACTATGACGAGCACGGTGCACCATTGCGCAAGCAGTTCTTACGCGCCCCCCTGCGCTTCTCGCGTGTCACCTCGCGCTTCTCGGCTTCCCGACTGCATCCGATCCTTGGGCGGCGGCTGCCGCACTGGGGGGTGGATTACGCGGCGCCGGTCGGCACGCCGGTGTTGACTACGGCCGATGGCACGGTTGCGGCCACCGAGTGGCGTGTCGGCGGCGGCAACACCGTCGAGCTGCGGCACCTCGGCGGCTACAGCAGCACCTACATGCACCTTTCGCGCTTCGCGGCCGGGGTCCGGCCCGGTCTCCACATGGTGCAGGGTCAGGTGCTTGGCTATGTCGGCAGCACTGGGCTCTCGACCGGACCTCACCTCGACTACCGTGTGAGCTACAGGGGCAGTCATCTCAACCCGCTGCGCGTGGGCGGTGAAGTCGGGTCACCGCTGCCGCCGGTGGAGCGGGCTCGTTTTGGTGAGTGGAGCGCGCGGGTGCTGGCCTCGCTGTCGGCCTCGGGCCCGGTGCCAGCGACCGCCGTGGCCGAGCTGCTGGCGGTGGCCCCAATCCGGTTCGATGGTTGAGGTAAGCGCGCCGGCACGGGTGGATCTCGCTGGCGGTACGCTCGACCTTTGGCCTCTCCACTGCTTCTACCCAGGCGCCATGACGGTGAACGTCGCGCTGCGTTGCGCCGTGCGTATCCGCCTCCAAAGAGGCAGCGCTGCGCGCGGGACCATACGCTACCGCGCACCTGGGCGCACGCACGAAGAGCTCTGGCCGCGCGATGCCGGCCACAGCCTGACAGCGGCGGTGGGCTTTCACTTTCTCCCAAGCGGCGGCGTTACGGTGGAGGTCCTGGCACAGCCGCCGCTGGGCTCGGGACTGGGAGGCTCATCAGCGTATGCGGTCGCGCTTGCCCAGGCGTGCCTCCGCTTGGCCGAGCGCCGGATGGCGACGGCGACGCTTATCGCCACCTTGCGCGATCTTGAAGTCCGCGTGCTCGGGGTACCCACGGGCGTTCAGGACTACTACCCGGCGCTGCTCGGAGGTGTGCTCGCGATTCACTTTGAACCTGGGCGTGAGCGGGCCGAGCGGCTGCCGGTAGCGCGGGAGTGGGTCGCAGAGCGCCTGCTGGTGCTCTTCACCGGTGTGGCGCACGCCTCCGGGGCCATCAACTGGGAGGTGTATCGGGCACGCCTGGACGGCGACCGCCGTGTCAGCGCAGCGCTCGCCGAGGTTGCCAGCGCGGCTCGTGCGTGCCGTGCGGCGCTCGTGAGCGCGGACGAGAAAGCCGTTGGCGAGGCGATCGCCGCCGAATGGCAGGCGCGGCGCAGGCTCGCCCCGGTGGTCGCCACGCCGCAGCTCGACGCGATCATCGCGGCCGGCGTGCGTGCTGGCGCACACGCCGCGAAGGCCTGCGGAGCGGGAGGCGGGGGCAGCGTTGCGTTCTGGGTTCCGCCGGCTCGACGCAGCGACGTGCTGCGTGCCGCACTGGCCCAAGCGTCTGAGGGCGCCCACGAGATCAGCAGCGACCTGGCTGCCAGGGGTGCCCGGCAGCGAACCGCGGCAGGAAGCCGGGCTTAAGATGACGGTGCGCCGGTGACGACCGGCCGGCGCGAGGAGGGAAGACCGTGAGCGAGCCTCGCCCGGTGCGTGCCCCACGCGGCAAGGAGATCTCATGCCGCGGCTGGGGGCAGGAGGCAGCGCTGCGCATGCTCATGAACAACCTCGATCCCGAGGTGGCGGAGCGCCCACAAGATCTCGTGGTCTACGGCGGCAGCGGCAAGGCCGCCCGCAACTGGTCATGCTTTGAAGCGCTGGTCTTGAGCCTGAGGCGGCTTGGCAGCGAGGAAACGCTGCTCGTGCAGTCGGGCAAGCCGGTCGGGGTCTTCCGCACCCACGCCGACGCGCCGCGCGTGCTGATTGCAAACGCCAACCTCGTGCCGCACTGGGCGACAGCCGACGAGTTCCGACGCCTTGAAGGCCTGGGCCTCACGATGTACGGCCAGATGACCGCCGGCTCATGGATCTACATCGGCACCCAGGGCATCTTGCAGGGCACGTACGAGAGCTTTGCGGCAGCAGCGCGCAAGCACTTTGGCGGGTCGCTGCGGGGCCGGCTCGTGGTGACGGCGGGTCTCGGCGGCATGGGGGGCGCACAACCGCTGGCCGCGACCATGAACGCGGCCACGTTCCTCGCTGCCGAGGTGGACGAGTCGCGCATCGACAAGCGCCTGGCGACCGGCTACCTGGACGAGAAGTTCGGGGATATTGACGAGGCGATCGCGCGTGCGCTCGAGCTCAAGAGGCAGGGTTCGGCGCGTTCGCTCGGCGTGGTGGCCAACGCCGCCGACCTACTGACACGTCTGATCGCCCGTGGGATCGTGCCGGACGTGCTTACGGACCAGACCTCGGCGCACGACGAGCTCAACGGCTACGTGCCGAACCGGATGACGCTTGACGAGGCGCTTGCGCTGCGACGCTCGCACCCCGACCGCTACCAGGTCGAGGCCTACCGCACCATGGCCGAGCACATGCGGGCCATGCTCGAACTCCAGCGCCGCGGCGCTGTGACCTTTGACTACGGCAACAACCTCCGCGGCCAGGCGATCAAGGCGGGCGTGGTTGACGCTTTCGAGGTCGTTGGTTTCGTCCCGCTCTACATCCGGCCACTCTTCTGCGAGGGCAAGGGGCCATTCCGCTGGGTGGCACTTTCCGGCGCGCCCGCGGACATCGAGCGCAGCGACCGCGCCATCCTGGAGACGTTCCCCGAGAACGAGGCGCTCTGCCGCTGGATCCGCATGGCGCAGGAGCGCGTGCAGTTCCAGGGTCTGCCGGCGCGGATCTGCTGGCTGGGCTACGGCGAGCGCGCACGGTTCGGGCTGATTATCAACGAGCTGGTGGCGCGCGGCGAGATCAGCGCACCGATCGTGATCGGGCGCGACCACCTCGACTCCGGATCGGTAGCATCCCCCAATCGCGAGACCGAGGGGATGCGCGACGGCTCGGATGCGATTGCGGACTGGCCGCTACTCAACGCTCTGCTCAACACCGCGGCGGGCGCGACCTGGGTTTCGATCCACCACGGTGGCGGGGTCGGCATCGGCTACTCGCTTCACGCCGGCATGGTGGTGGTCGCCGACGGGACGGCGGATGCCGCACGACGCCTTGAGCGTGTGCTGACGACGGATCCCGGCACCGGCGTGATGCGGCATGCGGACGCGGGTTACGAGGAGGCCATCAACTGCGCGCGACGCACGGGTCTTCCAATCCCGATGCTGACCGGCACGTCCGGCACCCATTGAGCTGGTACGGCGCGTGCGCGGCGCTCGCCGCCGCCGTCGTTGCCGGACCCTGGCCGAGCCTCGCTCAGGGAACGCTTGTGTGGCGCGTACCACTCGCGCTCGCGGCGCTGGCACTCGCCTGGCGCGGCCTCGGCCGCAGGGCAATTGCGGTCGGCGTGGCCGTGGGAGCCGGGTTGCTGCTCGACGCGGTACTCCCCGCCGTGCGGCCGTCCGCCGCGTTCACCGCGGCGGTCGCGCACCGAGCGGTCGCGCTGGCGGAACGCCTTGGCCGAATCGCGGACGATACCAACCTTCGGCGCATACTCTCGACCGGCGGCGGCGAGGCCGAGCCTGAGGCGCTCTTCCGGCTCGTGGCTGAGCGGGCACGGTTGCTGTCAGCTCGCCCCGACGCCTTCGCGGTCGTGGACGACCACGGCGTGCCGGTGGCGTGGACGGAAGGCACCACGAACCTTCCCGTAAACATGCGCCTGTTGGGCGGACGCGCCATGGTCGCCGAACCCGGTGTCGGCTCGGTGTGGGTCTGGTGGCGCGAGGGCGTGTTTGAGGAGGGCCGCCTCGTCGGCTCCTTGGTCGCAGGGATCAGGCTCGCTGAGGCGGGCGAACGCCGGGTGCTCGGCGTCTGGGTCGGGTGCAACGGCGAGGCCGTGCCGCGCGTTCAGGCGGCAGGGCTGGCAACGTTCGCGCTGCCGCGCGGGCTGACCTTTGCGCTCGAGCCTGCTCCTCCACTGCCGTGGAGCGTTCCTGGGGCAGCGCTCGCACTCGTGGCGGCAGTTCTGGCGCTTGGGAGGCCGCGTGCCCTGGTCGCGCTTGCGGCCACCGTGGTCGCGGCGGCGACCACGGCTGGTTGGCTGCCTCGGGGCTGGTGGCTGGTCGTGGCCATTGGCGCAGGAGCGTTCGTCCTTTCCGTGCTGCCACGCGGCCGGTTGGCGCGAGTTGCTGGCGCCGGCATCGCCGGTGCGCTTGTCGCGGGGCTGCCGCGCCTGCTCCAGGCCGTGCAGCTCAGGCCAGTGCCGGAAAACCTGCTCTGGCCCGGTGCGATCGCATGGGCGCTCGTGGCGTGCATCGGGCTGTTCCTGCGCGCTGCCACCGGCCGCGGGACGCGGGCGCAACCCCCCTGGCTGCGAGTGCTCTGCTTCGCCCCGCTCGCGGTTGGCATGGTGGAGGCCGATCCGCTCCTGCTCGGCCTCGGCGCAGTCAGCGCTGTGCTGGGAACACTTGCCGGGCGCGGCCTGCTGCTGCCCGCGCTGGCGGCAGCTGCGGCCGTGTTCGGCGCCGACAACGCTATGCGCAGGGACGCACTCGTGGCGGACACGGAAACAACTATTGCGCGCCTCGACCACACCGAGGCGCCAGCCCGGGCTCTGCTCGCGGCGCTGCCGGACCAGGGCCTGGACGAGCTCGTACGGCTGGAACCGTGGCCGCGCATGGTCGTGCTCGGCCGGCTTGCCGGCTGGCTCGGCTTCGACCAGGCGCTGCCGGGGGCATCTTTGGTGCTGGCTGACCCCGCGGGACAGGTGCAGGCCGCGTGGGGCGGGGCGACTGGACGCTTGCTGGCACCGCCGCTCGCCATCCGGGCGGTGCGTGGCGGCTGGCAGATCGCGGTGGTGACCCCGGAGTGGCCGTACGACGTGCTGGCGGCGCTCGCCGAAGCGGGCGTGGAAGCACCCCTGGCGGTGTACGACCGATCGGGGGCGGTGGCGAGCCAAGGCGCGAACTTCCGTCCGCTCTCCCCGGCGCGGGTGGGTCAAGCGCTTGCCACCGGGCCTGGCTGGGGCCGCATCGGCGTTGCGGATCGCGAGTTCCTCGCCTACCTGCGGCCCGTGCGCGACGCGGTGCTGGCAGTGCCATGGGTCAGACCGCCGCTCGCGGATGCTGGTTTGCTGCTGGCGGCGCTGGCGGTGTGGGGCATGCTGCCGGCGGCGCTGTGGGAGCGTCGCCGGCGCTGGTTCAAGGCGTGGCGCCAGCGGCGGACGTTCACTGGCCGTGTGCGCGTGCTGTCCGTTGTCGCCACCGTCTTCCCGCTCGTGCTGGCCGGCCAGCTCCTGCCGCAGCAGTGGAATCGGCAGCAGGCGCAGGCGCGGCGCGAGCTCGGCCGCGCGATCAGTCAACTCGCGGCAACGTCCGCGGGTGAGGAGCAGCTCGACAACCTTGTGCGCGAGAAAGGGGGCGCTCTCGCCGTCTACCGCGCGGGACGGTTGGTCACGGCGACGCGCCCCGACCTCGCGGTGAAAGGCATGCTGCCATGGCTGCCGCCCGTGGAGGCCTACGTGCGGGCGGTGCGCGGCTGGCGCGAGCCTCTGGTGCGGGGCGAGGGCGAGCTCGACGTATTTGCCCCTGTGCGCGGTGACGTCCCGACCGTCATCGGCGTCGTCGGCGTGCCATTGGGCACACTGGGCGGGCATCCCACGCCGGCCGAATGGTTCGTGTTCACGGTGGTGTTTGCCGTTGTGCTCGTGCTCGGCACCACTGAGAGGCTCGGCCGGCGCCTGACGCGTCCGCTGCGCCGACTGCTGGGAGCGGCGCGCCGGATCGAGCGCGGCGAGCGACTTGAACGCCTCTCCACCGGTGGTGACGAGGACGTGCAGGCGCTCGGTCGTGCCTTCGTCACCATGGCGCACGAGGTGCAACGCCGTCAGGAGGAGCTGCGCCGCGAGCGCGATGTGCTCGACACCATCCTCAGCACGCTCTCGGCGGCGGTGGTTGTGGTCGACGCACACGGCACCGTTGCGCTCGCAAACCCGGCGGCGGGGCGCCTGTTCGGACCCGCACGGCGCCTTGAGGAGCTCGCCGGGCGCTTCGCACCAAGTCTGGCGAAGATGGTGACGCGCGCAGCGAGCGGGAGCGGAAGTTCAGAGGTCGTCATCCCGGCAGGATTGCCGGAGCAACTCTGGCGGGCCACGGCGCTGCCGCTCGCGGGTTCCGAAGCACGGGCACTGCTCGTGATGGAGGACTTGTCGGAGGTGGCTCGCGCCGAGCGGCTGGCCTCGCTTGCGGAGCTGGCCCGCATCGCCGCGCACGAGGTGAAGAACCCGCTCACGCCGATCCGACTCTGGGCGGAAGAGCTGCGTGCGGCGGTGGAGCGCGGTCCCACGGATGCCATGGCGCTGGCGCAGGTAGCGGCGCAGCAGATCCTCGAGCGCGTCGAACACCTGCGCCAAGTCGCGCAGAGCTTCTCGAACCTCGTCGCGCTCGAGCACTGGGAGCCGCGCAGGATCGAGCTGAGTGAGCTGGCGCGCGAGGTGCTGGCCGAGTATGCAGTGCTTGGCCAGCGTGGTGTCGCGGTCCTGCTGACCGGCGCAGGCGGCGCCATTGAGGCCGACCCGGTGTGGATCCGCCGCGCCCTGCGCCATCTCCTGGAGAACAGCGCGCGTGTCATCGCCAGGGACGGCACCATCGAGGTCAACGTGAGCCGGGACGGCGAGCATGCCGTTCTCAGTGTGCGCGACTCGGGTGGCGGCGTGCCGCCGGAGGAGATCCGGCGCCTGTTCGAGCCGCACTTCTCCACCACGAGCGAGGGAAGCGGGCTCGGGCTTGCGGTCGTCCAGCGCGTCGCGACTCGAGCCGGCGGGCGCGCCGAGGCACACAATGTCGAGAGTGGACTCGAGGTCAGGCTCGTGTTCCCGGCCTGCCGCACGTAACCTCTGTTAGCATTCCGACCATGCGTCGCGCGCTGCTCCTCGCGGGATTGCTATTCGCCGCTGCGACGGCCGCCTCGGCGCGTGCCCTCACGCATCGCGTGTGGCTGCTCTCGGGCGTGCCGGATCGTGCGGTCCTGCGTGCGTTGCGCACGGCCGGAGTGGACGGCGCCATCGTGCCGGTCGGCACGTTGGAGCTCGAGCGCAAGGCGTGCCGGCTCAGGCTTGAACCGCTTGGGGACTTGGGGGTACTGAGCGAGTTGCCACCCAGCCCGCTCGTGTGGCTCGATGCTCAGGGCGCGGCGACTGCGGATCCGGCCACATTCGCAGCCCAGTTTGCGCCCGTGCAGCGACTGTTTCCGGCCGGCGCCAGCGTCGTGCTTGCCGCGCGGCGCTACGTGCCTGCGCTGGCTGCCTTTGCCAGCGGGGCCGCGCATGAGCTGCGGCAACGGGTTGAACTCGCACTCCCGGCGCAAGAGCTGCAGCGACACCTCGCAGACGAGGATTGGGCCTCTACTCCCGTGATCGCGTTTGCGTTTGGCAACCCCGCGGCTCTTTCGCTCTCCAGCGTGCCGCCGCAGGACGATCTGGCGGCCCTCGCCGAGCTTGACGCCCGCAGCCTCCAATACCGGGTCGCCATGGTCGTGACGCCGTTCGCGCAACCCGCGCCGGGTGCGGCTGGTGCTTCACTCGCACAGCTCGCGAGCGACGCCGTAGCCGCGTACCGGCCCGGTGACCGCGGGGGCCTGTTCGAGTTGCGCCGTCCAGTCGACTGGGGCGGTGTTGCGCTTGCCCCGGGCCAACTCATTGCGGTGGAGGCCATCGACATCGCCCGTTATCACCGCGACCTCGCACTCGTGCTGCGACCTGTTCGAGGGCTGCTCGAAGGCTGGGACACGGTCGGTCTGCCGGCCGAGGAACCGACGCTCGGCATGAGCCGTGAGGCCTTCCTCGATTACCTTCAGGGTGGCTCGTTCGCGCCGGTGCCTCGGATCGAGGCGACGGCCGTGGGCACGAACGGCGTGCGCCTGACGCTGAGCAACCCGGGCGCCCAGGCGAGCGTGTTTGCACCGAGTGCGAACTGGGTTGAACTCGACTTCGCCGCCACCGTGATCCGGGACATTCAGCTCGGCGACTTCTCCGGGGTGGCGTATGGCAAACGTGAGGGTTCGCGGTTCGAACCGGCGGTCGTGCGCACCGCCACCGCCGTGCGGCTGATCCTCAGGTACCTACCGCCGCACGCGCGCCTCACTGGCGGCGTGGTGCGTTTTCTGTCGCGTCCGCGTGTACTCTCGGCACGCTGGGGTATACGGCTCGGGGATGGCAGCGAAATCACGGGCGAAGAACGGACGCTCGCGCTTACGTCGCCATGAGCGCGTCGAGCAGCCCGGCGCCAGCGGCCACGCTCAGACGCTGACCGTAGCTCACGAGCCACGCCGACAAGCTCGCGCCGACAACGTGTAGACCACCGCACACCACGGTGTCTTCGGCGATCGTGGCGCTCATGCTGATGCGTTCATTGCCGCGCGCCAGGCGCAGCGCAGGCGCCGCGCGCAGGAGCGACCGCACCCGTTCGCTCCTCACCGGCGCCTGGAAGGCAACCGAGGCTGTGGCAAGGTGGCCGTGGAATACGCCCGCGTCCATCACCTGGGCCCCGCATGGAATGCCGGGCATGATTGCCGCAAGCTGAGCTGCAAGCGCCTGCAGGCGCTCGTGCGCAGCCGGGGCGATGTCGAAGGCGAGCACGCCGGGCAGGCGCACGGGGCGCGGTGCCGGCCGCCCTGACAGACGCGCTGCACCCTGGACCGCAAGCTCCTCAATCGCGTCGGCGCCAAACGTCGCGGCCGGGGAGAGCAAGGTGAGCTGACAGGTCTTGGGAGCAAGCGCGGCCAGGGCGCGCACCAGTTGGAAAGACGCGTGCAGCGCCGGGTCGACGAGGTGATACCAACGCCGGGGCGGATGCGTCTCTGGCAGCGAGACCCACACGTGCACCGCGTCGGCCAGGATGCCAGGTTGTGTGCAGTCGAGCACGACGACCTCGGGGTGATCGGAGAGCCAGACCGCCAGCGCGGCCACCAGCGGCGCTGGTGGAGCGTCGGTGACGACAAGCACCTTCGAGCCGTCAAGCTCATCGAGCTCGCGCAACGGCTGGACCAGACTCGCCTCTCCTGCCGCCTCAAGCAGGAGATGTTCGTCGGCCTGCTGAGTCTGGAACAGGCGCAGGCTGGACCCCTGCAGCGTCTGGGCGGCACGCTTGATCAGCTCGCGGCCGAACAGCGAGGTGGGGTCAAGGATGCTCAGAGTCGGCGGGTGGGACAAGGTCCGTCTCCGAAGCCGGCAAACGAGGGCGGGCCGGCGCGGCAGGGCGGAGCTTCCTGAAAGCAGCTTCCACAGGGCCGGAGAGGAGGTACGCGCCCAGGAGCACGCTCATAACCGGAACCGGGGACACGGCGACCGCGGCGATGATCACCGCGAGCGTGAAAAGTGCCGTCGCTGGCCATCGTCGGCGAAGGTTGAAGTCCTTGAACGAGCGGTAGCGGATCGAAGACACCATGAGCACGGCGATGGCGAGCACAAAGATCCAGACCGCCACGATGGCATGGGGGTGGGCGACGGGCTCAGGGTCGTTGAGCACCATGAGCGTGAGCGCGCCTGCACCACCGGGGATTGCGAGGCCGGTGAAGTAGCGGCGATCCGCGAGTTGAGCGCGCACGTTGAACCGCGCAAGCCGGATCGAGCCGGCCACCAGGAACAGGAACGCGACCGTCCAGCCCCAGCGGCCCGTCTCCCGCAAACCCCACTGGTAGGTGAGGATTGCAGGGGCAACTCCGAAGCTGACCACGTCGGCGAGCGAGTCGTACTCGCGACCAAAGTCGGAGGTTGCGTGCATCATGCGGGCGATGCGGCCGTCGAGCCCGTCCAAGACGCCGGCAAGGATGATCAACCATGCCGCGCGCTCAAAACGGCCGTTGACCGCGTCGACAATGGCCCAAAAGCCGAAGAACAGGTTCAGCACGGTGAACAGCGAGGGCAGGGCATAGATGCCCCGTCGCAGCGACTCGCGGGCGACGTGTCGTCGGGCACGTGGGCGTCGGATCCGGCGCTCGGCCATCAGCTTTCTATCCGGTGGAAGCGGGCGACCTCGGTCACTCCGGCACGGGTGCGCTGTCGGGGCGCCGTCAGGACGGCTGCGCTCGCAGGCAGAAACAGGTCGACGCGGGAGCCGAACTTGATCAGGCCGACACGCTGGCAGCGCGTGACGCCCCGCCCTGGGGCAAGATCGCAGACAACGCGGCGGGCAAGCGACCCGGCGATCTGCTTGTAGGCGACCGTGCCGAGAGCGCCGTCAAGCACGACGAAGCTATGCTCGTTGAGTTCCGACGCCTTGTCGCGGTAGGCCGGGAACTTGCTGCCGGCGACGACCCGCGCCTCGCGCACAGTACCGCTGATCGGGGCTCGGTTGACGTGCACGTTGGCCGGCGACATGAAGATGGACACCTGCTGCGGCAGGCCTAGGGCGGCAAGGGCAGCCGGGGCGCTGCCGACCGAAAGCACAGTCCCGTCAGCCGGCGCCACAATGACCTCTACCGGGGCGTCCGAGATACGCGCGGGATCCCGGAAAAACGCGACGCAAAACAGCGCCACGAGCCACATGGTGGCGGCGAGCCCACTGAAGCCGAAGGCGAAGACAACAATGCCCGCAAGCGCGGGTATCACGATGAAGGGATAGCCCTCTGGGGCGAGCGGGAGCATCGGCGCTACTTCGTGCGGCTGCGGACGCGTGCTTCCATCTGATCTTTGAGCTGCAGCTTCTCTTTCTTGAGGCGTTTCTCCTCTTGCTCCTCTTCGGTCGACAGCCACCCCTTGCGCGCGAGCTCCTCCAGCCGCTGCTCCCGTGTCCGGTGTTCCTCAAGGAGCCGACGGAACTCCGGGTCCTGCTCGGCCAACTGCTTGCGCAGGTCCTGGCTCGACGTCATGGACACCTCCTGGGCTGTGATAGTGCCGGCCGCACTGAAACATATGCTAGCACACTAGAATCATGCACATGGCGCCGCTGGTCTTCGTCTGCGACGCGATGCTCGGCACGCTCGCCCGCTGGTTGCGGTTCGCGGGTTTCGACACGGTCTATGCCCCTGACATCCGCGATGCAGCGCTTGTTGGCAGAGCGCGAGCGGAGGGCCGTTGGCTGCTCACGCGGGATCGAGGCCTCGCCGCACGTGCCGGGCCGCGCGTCGTGCTGCTTCGCAGCGCCGACGTGCGCGCCCAACTCGCCGAGCTCCGCGGCCGGCTGCCGCTTGTGGTCGAACGCGGCCGCTACCTGAGCCGCTGCTCGTGCTGCAACAACGAGCTCAGGGAGATCGCCAGAGAAGAGGCGGCGACCCGCGTGCCCCCGTACGTGGCCGCCAACGCCGAGCGGTTCTTCCTGTGTCCGGGTTGTCGCCGAATCTACTGGCCGGGGACTCATCCGGAGAAAATCGAGCGTCAGCTTGAGGCGCTCTTTCGACCCGAGACGGTGCCCGAGCCGGAGCCGTAGCGCACGACCGGCCATGCGCGCCGGCAACCGCTGCCAACTCTGACCCGTGCCCGACCCGGGCACGGCGCGGACCAAAACGCATCAGGGGCGCAGACGGTAGACTAGCTTCATGCAACGCGACGCAGGTCTGCGCGTCGGTTTGGCACTTGCGTGCGGGCTGGTCGCCGCGGCCGCGGTGCTTGTCAGCGGCACGCTCTGGCGCGCGGAGCTGGCGACGGCCGACCTGCGGGCGCGCCTCCTGCCGGCACAACTGCCATCGCGCGCCCGCGTTGTGGTCGTAGCGATCGACGACGAGTCGCTCCAGGCCGCGGCGCGGGATCCGGCGATAGCTGCGTTCCCCTGGCCACGCTGGGTCTGGGCGCGGATGCTCGCTGTGCTCGCGCTTGCCAAGCCGGCCGCGGTGGGATTCGACCTGCTGCTGCCGGAGCCGCGCGCCGGGGACGAGGAGTTTGCTCAGGCGCTCAAGCGCAACCCGGCGGTGCTTTCGTGTGACATCGGCGAGGGACGGCTGACCGGGGGCCTCGGCGTGCCAGGCGAGCCGCCGCTACTGGCGCCCACGCGCGGGATCACGAGTCCACCCACTGCGGTGCTCGCAGCGGCGGCGCCGTACGCGACGATTCACGTCGAGGCGGATGAGGACGGCGTCACGCGCACGTTTCCGCTCGTCAGCAACGTCGAGGGCACGGCAACGGCCGCGCTGCCGCTCGCGCTTGCCATGCGCGCTGGCGCGAGCGCGGAAAGCAAGGCTGACGGTCTCTGGCTCAACGGCGCGCGTGTGACTGGTCGCGACGGCAAGCTGTGGCTGCGCTTTGGCGGCGGCCTGGGTACCTTTCGCTACCTGCCGGCGTGGCGGGTGCTGCAGGCCTGGCAGGCCGTCGTCGAGGGCGATGAGGCTGAGACCGTCGTAGCCGGCCTGCGTTTTCCCCGCGACGCGGTGCTGATCATCGGGCTGACCGCCACCGGCGGGCAAGACTTGCGTCCCACGCCCACGGCCGCGATCTCGCCTGGGTCCGAAGTGCTGGCCACCGCAGTGGCCGACCTGCTTGACGGCAGGCACACCTCGCCTCCGCCCGCTTGGGTGCAGGCCGCCTGCGCTCTCGTCGTGGCGGGGCTCATCGGGTTTCTCGCTGCGGTGGTTCGCCGTCCCACGTGGCTTGCGCTTGCGAGCGTTGCCGTCGCGGGCGCCTGGTGGGGCGTGGCGCTGGCGACGTGGGGCTACGGTGACGGGTGGGTGCCGCTCGCCGCGCCGAGCGGCGCGGCTGCACTCGCCATCCCGGCGTTGCTGTTCGAAGGTTGGCTGCGGGAGGGCGCCGAGCGGCGGCGGGTCCAGGGCATCTTCGGTCTCTACGTGGCGCCGGACGTGCTGCGCACGCTGCTGGCGCACCCCGATGCGATCCGACTCGGCGGCGAGCGGCGTCGACTCACCGTGCTCTTCTCCGACATCCGTTCCTTTACCACGCTCTCGGAGAGCCTGCCGCCCGAGGAGATCGTTGGCTGGCTCAACGAGTACTTCACCGCCCAGGTTGACGTGATCCGTGCACATCGTGGCACCGTCGACAAGTTCATCGGCGATGCCGTGATGGCCTTCTGGGGCGCGCCGCTCGCACAGTCGGAGCAGGAGCATATGGCGGCCTCGTGCGCCGGCGAGATGATCCGCGCCGCCCGCCGGCTGGCCGCGAGCTGGCGCGAGCGCGGTGGGCCACCGCTAGCAATTGGCGTTGGGCTGGCGACCGGCGGCGCGGTTGTGGGCAACGTGGGCGCGGAGCAACTGCGGGGCTACACCGCGATCGGGGACACCGTCAACCTTGCGTCGCGCCTCGAGGGCAAGACCAAGGAACTCGGCGTGCCAGTGGTACTCGACGAGGCGACCGCGCTTGCGAGCGGCCTTGCGGTGCGGGCGGTGGGCGAGATCACCGTGAAGGGACGCAGCGCCGCCGTGCGTGTGTATGCGCTCGCGGACTTAGATGGTCAGGCGCCCACACCCCAGTGAGCGCGACATGGTGGCCTTCGTCAGCTTCCTGCTCATCACGCAGAGCAAGCGGCCGAAGAAAACTCCGGAAGCCCCGCCCACCAAGAAAGCGTGCCCGTATCGCATGTCTGCCATGCCGATCATGGCGATGCACCACGCGCCTTGCGCCGCCAGTGTGCCGTTGGCCTGGGGCAGGCTTGGGGCGCTGCCTCGGCTGCGTCTCCGGTCCGCGCGCACGCCCCCGCAGGTGGAGCGGAGAACGCGGCGATGAGACGTTTCCTGCTCGCGCTCCGGATCCTCGGTAGCTTTGTCGTGGCTGCCTGTGTGACAGGCGGCGGCCCGGCAGCGTCGCGCCTGTACCCGTCGCACGCGGCAGGTGACATTCTCAGCCACGCTCTTGATGTCGTGGCGCGCGCCGGAGGGGCCGTGGTTGAGGTCCTGGCGCGGGATTCCGGCCAGGTGGGCGTGGTGCGTGCCGTCGTGCCATGGTCGGACGGGGATGTTCGCCTCTACGACGTGACCGTCACCATCAGCGCTGAGGCAAGCGGTGCGCGCGTGCAGATCATGGCTGATGTGAGGCGCCCGACCTCGGTCGAGCTTCTGCCTGCGCCTGCCGCGCGCAAATCGTGTAACTGTCCCTCTGACAACCTCCAGAGGGTCGAAGCCCGTGCGCGCAGCAACAGCGCCGAGTTGCGGTCGGCGCGGCTGCTCTCCCAATCGCTCCTGCGCGCGCTCGACGAACGGCTACGGTAGCGGGCTCACGGCTGGATGGGCCGGCTGCGGCCAGGCGTGAGTTCGGCGATCCGGCACGCACCGGTAGGCGGGCGTGTCGGCTAACATGCGCGGGGAGGACCTCATGCGCGCTGCCATCGCCATCGCCGCCACCGTGGTCGCCGTCCTGTCTGGCGCCAACACCCAAGCTGGCTTTGAGGCGAACTTCACCGACCGAACGCTGCGCATTGACCTCTACCATGCCGGCAACGCGGTCGAGGAGTTCTACACCCTGGACCGCGTGGTCGAGGAAGGTGCGTGGGCGGGCAGCCGCACGCAACTGGTTGAACCGCAGCAACGCGGCAGGTACCTTGCTCGCCTGTTCGAGGCGACGACCGGGCAAGTCCTGTTTGCGCGCAGTTTCGACTCCTATTTCGGCGAATACCGCACGACCCCCGCTGCTGGTAAAGGCGTGCGTCGGACCTTCAGCGAGTCACTGCTGGTGCCATTCCCGCGGCATACGGTCAAGCTCACGATTGATGCGCGCGCGCCGGACGGTGCCCTGCATCAGGTGTTCGCAGCCGAGATTGACCCGTCGGAGGCCGCGCGGCGTCCGCTCGAGGCGAACGTAATAACGGTGGCGAGCCACGTCGTCGCCGACCCGCATGCGGCACTTGATATCGCGATCCTGGGCGAGGGCTACACAGCCCGCGAGGAGGGCAAGTTCCGCCGCGACCTCGACCGCTTCACGCGCGTGCTGCTTGCGGCAGAGCCGTTTGCCTCATCGCAGGCACACATCAACATCCGGGGTGTGCTCAAGCCGTCGCAGGAGAGTGGCTGCAACGAACCGTCGCGCGGCGTTTGGCGCAGCACCGCACTCGGCGCCGGTTTCGACGCCCTCGGGTCAGAGCGCTACCTGCTCACGGAGGACAACCGCGCCCTGCGCGACGTCGCGGCGCATGTCCCCTACGACGTGCTCGTGATCATGGTCAACAGCCCGCGCTACGGCGGTGGCGGGATCTACGGGCTGTACTGCACGTTCACTTCGGACAACCAGTTCAGCCCGTACCTGTTTGTGCACGAACTCGGACACGCACTGGCAGGTCTCGCGGACGAGTACTACACGTCAGCGGTCGCCTACAACGAGTTCTACCCTCCCGGGGTTGAGCCGGAGGCACCCAACATTACCGCGCTGCTCGACCCCAAGCTACTCAAGTGGCGTGACCTGGTGACGCCGGGTGCGAGCGTACCCACGCCGTGGGAGAAGAGCGCGTACGACGAGATGGACCTCGCCTACCAGAAGCGCCGACAGGAGATCAATGCCCAGATTGCGAACTTGATGCGGTCGGGTGCGCCCACTGCCGAGGTGGAACGGCTCAAGGCCGAGGGCGAGCGGCTCGCTCTCGAGAACGCGCGCCGGGTAGACGCATTTCTTGCGGCAAGCGCCGCTGCGGGCAAGGTCGGCGCCTTCGAGGGCGCCGGCTACACCTCCAAGGGCATGTTCCGCCCGATGGTGGACTGCATCATGTTCTCGAAGGGCAACGGCAAGCCTTACTGCGCCGCGTGCCGCCGTGCCCTCGCACAGGTGATCGCTCAGTACGGCGAGTAGGCGTTCCCGCAGACGTCGGTCGAGGGATCCCCACCGGCGGTACGTGGCGGCTCAGGTGCTGTCACGGACGGTTCATGCGGCTTCGCAACTCGGCGCGACGACCTGATGAGCCGGCAAGGGCGGCGGCCCGCTGCGCGAGCCGCTTCTGTACGGCAGCACCCGTGAGCTCGCGCAGCGCGTCTGCTGCGATCCAGCGCGCCGAGGGGAAAGGCTGCCGCGCGATCGTGCGCGCGGTTGCAATCGCAGCGCGGTTGAGGGCGACGTTGCGCTTGCCGATCTGACGCAGCGCCCAGTTGACGGCCTTCTTGACGAAGTTGCGCCCGTCGCCTGCCGCGCCTGCAATCACCGGCAGGAACGCCTTGAAATCTGCATTGGGTGCCGTCTTGTCGTGTACGGCGAGGCACGCCATCAGCACGAACCCGGCGCGTTTGACGAACTCCTCTTCGCGTTGGCTCCACGCGAGCACCTTGCGCGCGGCGAACGGCGTGCGCACGAAGAGGTTCAAGCAGCAGCCGTCGCACACCGCCCACGAATCGAAGGCGGAGGCCCAGCACTCCATCTGTTTCTTTGTCACCAGCGCCGGGTCGTCCACGAGGCCGGCGAGCGCGCGCGTCTCGAGGATCGCTTCATCCCAAAGCCGCGCCGCGAGGTCGTGGTCGGTGCCAATTTCGCGGGCAAGCGCGCGCAGCTTCGGCACAGAAACGCCAAAAACCCTCTTGGCCGTGATGCCGTAGCGGGCCATCTCCGCCACGGCCTGGGGGTCGCCAAGGCGCTGGAGGGTCTTCAGGATCCGATTCAACTCGGTCCCGTGAGCCGAGGTTCTCTGCCGGACGCGTTGGGCCATGGCGTCCTCCGCGCGCGCCGCGAGTGTACCGGCTCGGCCGGAACCCTGGGTTGCGAACGACGTAGAAGAGGAGGCTGCCTACCGATCGGTAGCCGCTTGACAAAACGGTCGGCGGTATCATACTTACCGGTAGGTAAGTGCCGGTCTGAAGTCGGGCCGGCACTCGTTTCTCGCTGGAGGTCACGATGGCATCAGCCGGCATCACCGCCACGCACCATGAAGACAGCGTACGGGGGCGGCTCATGAACTCGGCGATCGCGCTCTTTGCCCGTAAGGGCTATGCGGCCACAACGGTGCGCGAGATCGTTGCGGCGGCGGGCGTGACCAAGCCCGTCCTCTACTACCACTTCGGCAGCAAGGAAGGGATTTTCCTGGAGATGATGGGCGAGGCGCTGCGTGAGTTCGAGTCGACGGCCGCCGAGGCACTGCAGGCGGCGGGCAGCACAACCGACCGCATCGTCGGCTTCCTGGACCGTATGTGCGGGCTTGTGCTGGAGCACGTCGATGCGATGCGTGTGCTTGACGCGATCTACTACGGCCCGCCCCAAGGGGCGCCGTTCTTCGACTTCGAGACGCTCCACAGGCGCTTCATCGAGATGCTGACCGGGCTGGTGCGCGAAGGGATGGCATCGGGCGAGTTCCGGCAGGGAGACGCGGAAGACGTCGCATGGGCCATCGTGGGCTCTTTTGAGGTTGTTCGTGGCATGAGCCTGAGCCATCCGGAGATGGACTTCGGCCGGACACGGTTGCGGCGTCTGCTCACGGTGGTGCTCAACGGTGTCTGTGCCGATAGCGAAAAGGAGTCCGGGCGATGACAACGATGATCAGGACGACGGCGACGGTAGCGATGCTGGGCTTGACGCTCCTCTCCCTCGGCTGCTCCGCAAAGGGCGCGGGGAAGGACCCGCAGGGCACGAAGCCTGCGGTGGCGGTCGAGGTGGCGTCGGCGACAGCGGCCACCCTAGACCAGGCGATCGAGGTGGTCGGGACCCTGGAGCCCAAGTATTTCGCGGACATCAAGTCGGAGTTCACGGCGGTGGTTGAGGATGTCTACGTGACCCAGTGGGTTCACGTGGACAAGGGCACGCCGCTCGCGAGGCTCGACACGCGCGAGGCGGACGCCACGCTCCGGGCGGCCAGAGCGACGGCGCTGCAGGTCGAGGTCAACGCGACGCGCGCCAAGCGTGAACTCGAGCGCGCCGTCAAGCTCAAGGAAAGCGGCCTCCTCACCCAGCAGAACCTCGACGACGCCCGCTCAGCAGACGAGGCCGCCCAAGCCGCTGGGCAGGCGGCTGCGGCGCAGCTCGCGGTCGCGGAAACGCGCTTCGCCAAAGCGGTGATCCGGTCGCCGATGGCGGGGATCGTCGCCTTGCGCGCAGTCAACGTCGGCGACCGTGTCGAGAACATGGGCAGCGGCGATCCGATGTTCCGGATCGTCGACAACCGCGTCCTCGAGCTGACCGTCCTCATTCCGTCAGCCCGGTCCGCAGCCTTGCAGGTCGGGCAGGAGCTCGATTTCACGGTCGACGCGTATCTGGGCAAGACGTTCGCCGGCCGTGTGATGCACATCAACCCGTCGGCGGATCCGGTCTCACGCTCGGTCAAAGTGATGGCCGACGTTCACAACAGCGGCGGAGAGCTGCGCGGCGGCACGTTCGTCAAGGGACGCATCCACACCGGTCAGCGCACGAGTGTGCTGCAGATCCCGCGGATTGCGCTGCTGTCGTGGGACGTGGAACGCGGCACGGGCGAAGTGTTCGTCCTCAAAGGCGACACCGCCGAGCGCCGGACGGTCAAGACCGGTGAGGCTACGGCGGAGCTCGTCGAGGTCGTCGAAGGGCTCGTCGCCGGCGACAGGGTCGTTACGCGCGGGGGCTTCAACCTCCGTTCCGGAGACCGCGTGCAGCTCGCGGCTCCGCAGGGAGCGTAGGCCATGTTCCTCTCCAACCTCTCGATCAAGCGGCCTGTCTTCGCCACCGTGATGATACTGGCCTTGGTGACGCTCGGTGCGTTCTCGTTCCGCCGGCTCGCCATCGACATGATGCCCGACGTCGAGATCCCGGTGCTGTCCATCACGACCGAGTTCCCCGGCGCGTCGCCGGAGACCGTGGAGCGCGAGGTCACCAAGCGCATCGAGGAGGCCGTCAACCCCATCTCCGGCGTCAAGCACGTCCAGTCGGTCTCCCGCGAAGGCCTCTCGAGCGTGATCGTCGAGTTCCAGCTCGAGGTCAAGATCAACGACGTGTCTCAGGAGGCCCGCGCCAAGATCAACGCGATCCGGCGCGAGCTTCCGGAAGGGATGAAGGAACCGGTCATCCAGAAGTTCGACTTCAGCGCCATGCCGATCATCTCGCTCGCGGTGCGCTCGAACATCCTCAACCCCAGAGACCTGAGCACGCTTGCCGACCGCAAGATCAAGCGTCGGCTTGAAAGCATTGCGGGCGTCGCCAAGGCCAAGCTCGTCGGGTCGTCCAAACGCGAGGTTGCCGTGAACCTCGACCCCGAGCGTCTCGACGCTCTCGGCATGGGCGTGAACGAGGTGGTGGCCGGCCTGCAGTCGGAGAACGTCAACACGCCGCTCGGACGTCTCAACCGGGGCGACACCGAGATGCCGCTGCGAGTGTCGGGAAAGCCCGCGAACGTCGACGAGTACGCCGCGATGGTGATCGCCCACCGCGGCACGCAGCCGATCGCCCTTGGTGACGTCGCCACCGTGGTGGACGGCGTTGAGGAGCAGCGCACCCTCGCCCTCATCAACGGCGAGCCGGCGGTTGCGCTCGACATCACGAAGCAGACCAAGGCCAACACGGTCGAGGTCGTGGACGCCGTCAAGAGAGCGGTTGCCGAGCTCGGGAAGGAGATGCCGGCGGGTACCGAGATCCAGATCGTGAGGGACAGCTCGGTGTTCATCCGCGAGTCGGTCGCCGACGTCCAGACCACGCTCGTGCTGGGCGGTCTGCTCACCATCTTTATCGTCTTCTGCTTCCTGAACTCGTGGCGGTCCACGGTGATCACGGGTCTGACCCTGCCGATCTCCGTGATCTCGTCGTTCATCGTCATGTACTTCCTGAACATGACCCTCAACATGCTGACGCTGATGGCGCTGTCACTAGCGATCGGGCTCCTGATTGACGACGCGATCGTCGTGCGGGAGAACATCGTGCGCCACCTTGAGCGCGGCGAGGACCACTTAACGGCCGCCCGTAACGGCACCAGTGAGATCGGCCTCGCCGTGCTCTCAACCTCGATGTCCATCATGGCGGTGTTCGTGCCGGTCGCGTTCATGAAAGGGATCATCGGCAGGTTCTTCTTCCAGTTCGGCCTCACGGTGGCGTTTGCCGTGCTGGTCTCCCTCTTCGTCTCGTTCACGCTCGACCCGATGCTGTCGTCGCGCTGGTACGACCCCGACATCGAGCGCAAGGGCGCCCGTAATTTCCTGCAGCGCTGGTTGGACGGCTTCAACTCCTTGTTCGAGCGCACCGCCGACCGCTACAAGCAACTGGTCGGGTGGGCGCTCGACCACCGCGTCATCGTGCTCGGAGCGGCTACCCTGGCGTTCGTCGCCGGCCTCGCGGTGTTCGCCGTATTGCAGACCGAGTTCATGACGCCGATGGACCAGGGCGAGTTCGTGGTTCGCTTCAAGACGGCGCCGGGTTCCTCGATCGTCGAGACGCGGTCCCGGCTCGAGCAGGTACTCAAAACGCTCGGGGAGCGCAAGGAGGTGAAGTACACATACGCCTCCATCGGCGCCGGCGACGCGGACACCGTTCGCGACGCGATGATCTTCGTCAAGCTCGTGGACCGGAGTCAGCGAAAGACCAGCCTTAATAAGTTCCTCTCGGAGGAACGGCGACGCCTCGAAGAGATCCCCGGCATCGTGCTCTCGGTGCAGGACGACCCCGACTCGTTCCAGAAGCCTCTCCAGATCGGAATCCGCGGCGACGACATCCCGACGCTGAAGGGGTACGCGGGCGAGATCAAGAGGGAGTTGTACAAGGTGCGCGGTATCGTGGATCTCGAGGCTTCAATGGAGCAGGACCTGCCGGAGTACCGCCTGTTGGTGGACCGGCAGCGCGCCGCTGCGTCCGGGCTGGGCACCAGCGCCGTGGCGAACACGGTCGGCGTTCTGGTCGGCGGTCAGGCGGTCTCCACTTATGAGGACGAGACCGGCGAAGCGGTCGACGTGCGCTTGCGCCTGCCGGCCAAGTTGCGCGAGGACGTCACCCAGGTCGGCGACCTGCGGATCTCGGTGCCGGCACGGGCCGGGTCGGTCCTCGTTCCGCTTGCCGATGTCGTCAAGTTCGCGCGCGCGACCTCACCGGCGGAGATCGGCCGGCGGGACCTCGCCCGGCAGGTGGTGATCGATGCCAACCTTGACAACCTCCCTCTCGGCACGGCCGGCGACAAGGCGATGGCGGTCGCCGAGCGCGTCAAGCTCGCTCCGGGCTACAAGCTCGTCATGCAGGGAGACACCGAGATCATGCTGGAGTCATTCGGCTACATGGGCGAGGCGCTCTTCCTCGCGATCATCTTCGTGTACCTGATCCTGGCGGCGCAGTTCGAATCGTTCATAGATCCGCTTGCGATCATGTTCTCGCTGCCGCTCGCGATCGTCGGCATGGCCGGGATGCTGTTCATCACCGGTGACACGATCAGCATCATGTCGCTCATTGGCCTCATCATGCTGATGGGCCTGGTGACCAAGAACGCCATTCTGCTCGTTGATTTCACCAAGGTGCTGCGCCGGCGCGGCATGGACAGGCGGACCGCCCTCATCACCGCGGGACGCACGCGGCTGCGGCCGATCATGATGACCACCTCGGCCATGATCTTCGGCATGCTGCCGTTGTTCTTCGCGCTCGGCAAGGGTTCCGAGTTCCGGGCACCGATGGCGCGTGCCGTCGTGGGCGGTCTGATCACTTCGACGCTGCTCACCTTGATCGTCGTCCCGGTGGTCTACACCATACTGGATGACTTCGCAGCGTGGCTGCACCGGCGCATGGTGGGGGCTAAGTTCGAGGCCCACGACGCCGCCAAGGGCGCTGCCGCGATCCTCGCGGTGGCCCTCGTGGGCGCTCTGGCCGCCGCCCCGGCGCTGGCGCAAATGCCGCAGCGGACTCCAGGCGTCGCTACAGCGGCCGCCGGCGGGTTGCAGCTTCGCGCCGGCGCCGCACCACCTACCACGGACCGCGGACCACGGGTGCTGACACTCGAGCAGGCGCTGACGATCGCCGCGGAGAAGAACTACGACGTGAAGAAGGCGGAGGAGTACCGGCGCTACCTCGAGGCGCGCTACGTCGAGGAGCGGGCCGCTGCGTTCCCGCACCTCGCCCTCAGCGGATCTGCGGGGCGGTACTACGACGCGAGCCCGCAGGACTTCTACCAGGGCATTCCCGAGGAGTTTCGGGCTCTGATCGCGTTCCAGCAGGACGTGCGCGCCGGGCAGGTCACGCTGAGCCAGGCGGTTTTCACCTGGGGTCAGGTGGGCGCGGCCATCCGCGGCGCCAAGTGGGCGCTCGCCACCGGCGATGACCAGCTCCGCCGCTTCCAGCAAGCAGTCCGGCGCGACGTCACGGCTGCGCTCTACGATGTGCTGCTTGCCAAGGAGTTTGCCGCCATCACATCGAAGACCGTGGAGCAGCGGCAGCGGCACCTCGACGAGACGCAGAAACGGTACGCGCTCGGCACGGCCACCGACTACGACGCCCTCTCAGCAGAGGTCGCACTGGCCAACGCCAGGCCGGACGCCATCAGCGCCGCCAACACGGTGCGCACGGCCCGCGAGCGCCTGCGCTTCCTACTCGCCGAGGAGGATGAGGTGGACGCCACGGGGGCGCTTCAAACCGAGGTGGCGCCGCCGCCGAAGTACGAGGACGTCCTCGCGGACGCCATCGCGCACCGGCCGGAGCTCGCGATGAGCGACCACACCCGCCGCGCCCAGATGGAGCTCGTCAAGATCAACGGCGCCTACGATCGTCCACGCCTCGACCTCCAGGGCGCGTACGGCGTCAAGAACGTGGAGATCTTCGACCAGAGTTCGCGCGGCAGGACGTGGAACCTGGGGCTCGTTCTCTCGTTTCCCTTCTTCGATGGGCTCAAGACCCGGGCCAAGGTCGCTCAAGCGACGAGCGACCTCAGGACGACCGAGCTGGCGGAGAAACAGCTCCGCGACGGCATCGCGCTTGAGGTCCGCCTCGCAGTCGATCAGGCGCTCAAGTCCGCCGAGATCGTGCGGGCGCTTTCCAGCACCGTGGCCCAGGCCGAGCGACTCCTGACGATGGCCGAGAAGGGGTACGAGTTTGGGGTCAAGACCAAGCTGGAGGTGGACGACGCCCAGCTCAACCTCCGCAACGCCCGCGGCAACCTGGCCAGCGCCCAGCGTGACTACCAGGTTGCGCTCGTGAACCTCAAGTGGGTCGCCGGCACCTTGGGCGAGAACGCCGGCTCGTAGCCGACGCGGGCGAGGACGCCCGCGCCACATACAGAATCACGTGTCATGGTGTGTCGTAGGGGAGCAGCTTGCCTGCTCCCGGTAGTTCTTGTCGATGACCATGCGAATTCGGGGACTTGGAGGGCGGCTGCCCTCAGCCGCCCTGATGCGGCGAAGTCCACCGGTGGAGTGGTGCGGAGGATCGCGGGCGAGGGCGCCCGCGCCACATACCGGATCATGCGCCATTGCGAGGAGCGCAGCGACGAAATAAGACCAAGTCTTGGAGGGCGGCTGCCCTCAGCCGCCCTGATGCGGCGAAGTCCACCGGCGGAATGGTGCGGAGGATCGCGGGCGAGGGCGCCCGCGCCACATACAGGATCATCCGTCATTGCGAGGAGCGAAGCGACGTGGCAATCCCGGCGACAGCGACGAGATCGCCGCGTCGTCTCGTCCTGCCAAGGCAGGACGAGACTCCTCGCGATGACGCCAAAAGCATTCAGGTTTGCTTCGCTTCGCTCGCGATGGCACAAGAGATGCTTCGTGCGAACGAGAAGCGATATTGGACCTGTGCCGGGCAGTGTATGCGGGCAATTCCTCGTCAATTTCCCGGTTGGCGCAAACGAGGAAGCCGCGCTAGGTTGTGCCCATGAGCGAACGACTCCTGCCTGACGGCGACACCATGTACCGGGCCCTCGCGGAGAAGGACCCGGCGTTCGACGGACTCTTCTTCAGCGGCGTGACGACGACTGGCATCTTCTGCCGGACGACGTGCACCGCGAAGAAACCCCGGCGGGAGAACGTGGTGTTCTTTCCCACCGCAAACGAGGCCTTGCTCGCCGGCTACCGGCCGTGCCGAGTCTGCCGGCCCGTCGAGCCGCCTGCGAGCACGCCCGAGCCGGTCCGGCGGCTGCTCTCGGAGGTCGAGGCCGACCCGGCGCTGCGTCTCAGGGACGAGGACCTGCGCGGGCGGGGGATCGACCCGGCCGGCCTGCGCCGGTGGTTCAAGAAGAACCTGGGGATGACGTTCCAGGGATACGTGCGGGCGTTGCGGATCGGCGCGGCGTTCGGCCGCATCAGGCACGGCGACACCGCTACGAACGCGGCGTTCGACCACGGGTGGGACTCCCTTTCCGGCTTCGGGGACGCTTTCCGCAAGGTCATGGGCGCCGCACCGACGCGCGCATCCGGGCTCGTTGTCACCATGACGCGGATCGAGACGCCGATCGGGCCGATTCTCGCAGGCGCCACCGACCGCGGCATCTGCCTGCTCGAGTTCGTGGACAGGCGGATGATCGAGACGCAGCTCGCCCGGCTGAAGAGGCTCCTGCGCGCCGCGCTTGTTCCCGGGACGAGCCGCCACTTCGACATGATGTCGGACGAGCTGCAACGCTACTTCGCCGGGGAGCTCCGGCGTTTCGAGACCCCGCTCGACACGCGCGGCACGGCGTTTCAGCAGAAGGTGTGGTCCGCCCTGCTGACGATCCCCTACGGCGAGACGCGCTCGTACGGCGAGCAGGCGCGAATCATCGGCGACCCGTCTGCGGTGCGCGCGGTAGCGCGGGCGAACGGGGACAACCGCATCGCCATCGTCATCCCATGTCACCGCGTCGTGGGAGCTGACGGCTCGCTCACCGGGTACGGCGGCGGGCTCTGGCGCAAGCGCTGGCTGCTCGACCTCGAGCGAAAGAGTACCGCGGCGAGATAAGACCAGGTCTTGGAGGGCGGCTGCCCTCAGCCGCCCTGGTGCGGCGAAGTCCACCGGTGGAGTGGTGCGGAGGATCGCGGGCGAGGGCGCCCGCGTTCCATGAAGCCCCATTTGTCGCTGCGAGGAACGCAGCGACAAATCCCGTTCGTCCTGCAGTCATTGCGAGGAGCGAAACGTCGTGGCGATCCCCACTCGGGCCACTTGGGACTGAGCGCGAATTTCTAGCGGCGTCTCAGCCTTGCGAGTCTCTCGTTGACCGCAACGAGGTCGAACGCCTTGGGGTCGAATGCGCCGAGCCAGTCGGCCACTTCATTGTGGTCCCTGTGATGGGGATGCGCGAGAATCGCCAGCATCCGCTGATAGCCCGGGACGCCGCCTGAATCCTCCGGTGGACAGGCGCGAGCGCCGGCGAGACAGGCCGGCAACGAGGCGCGCTCGACGTCACGGAGGACCTCCTCGACCGTGAGATCGTGCTCCCACGAGTCGCCAAAGTCGTACTCATAGACGAACGATGTACCGGGCTTCGGGGCTATCTGGACGAGGATGGCGTCTCGTTCGTCGGCGACGGGCCTCGGGTTGTCCGGGCTCGGGGCCTCGTACGTGTGCCTGCCGATCCTGAAGCAGTGGAGGTGGGCATTGTTCCAACCCATCGCGACCTGGAGGGCATCGTGAAGCTCGGCCAGTGTGGCCTGCGTGTCGACGAGCACTCGTCGCCAGATCCGCGGCTTGCTGCCGCGCAGCACCACCATCAACCGATACGCGGCTGCGTGCCGCGGGTCTCGCTCAGCAGGCGAGCTCTTTGCGCGTGTCATCCTCGCATCCTCCACGTCGTGCTCCGGCGCTTGAATTCGTTTGATCTGCGATGGAGCAGAACGACGAGACTTCGCACCGACCAAGCCCCAGGCTATGAGGCCGCATCGAGAAAGGCTTGCCATTCGGCGGTGAGGTCCCGCGCGCGAGCGAAGCCTCGGGCCTCGATGGCGGCGAGCAACGCCCGAGCCCGGTCGAGCTCGGCAGGTGACGCCGTGCTGAGGAGGGTGCGGAGGTCCGCGATGTCCTGCGGCCGTTCGCGGTCGTCGCGGGAGAGGACCTTGAGAGCGATGAGCGCCGAGACGGTCGCAACGGGGAGGGTCAAGCCGGGTACGACCTCGATCCGCTCGGCCTCGTTTGCGATCTCGGTTTCCACGCCTGAGGAGGCGAAGAGCAGGTCCGCCACGATGCCTGTCGGCTCTTCACCGGCCGGCAGCAGGCGCACCGTGGCGAGGCGCCCGGCCGCCTCTTGTTCGAGCGTGGCGAGAACCCGGTAGCCACTCCGGAGTATGGCGTTGACGAGCCGCTCGGCCGCCGCGTCGTCTGCAACCGCAACGGCGACGTCGACGTCTCGAGTGAAGCGCGGTTCGTGACGCGCCGAAACGGCCAGGCCACCGACGAGGGCCCAGGGGTACCGGGCCTCGTCGAGCTCGTGGGCGAGGTGCTGAAGCACCTCGATGAGGCGGTTCACTGGAGTTTCCGTGGCCAGCGGCCGGGAACCCCGATGCCGTCACCGTGCTCGGCGCCCGGTCGCTGCAGCAGCCAACGCTGCAGCTCCGCCTCGATCCACTGGGCAGAAGCTCCCGGGTTGCGACGGCGCAGCGCGGCCCGCATCATCGCCTCACCGGCCTCGAAGAGGTCGAATGCGAGGCGGAGGCGTGCTGCCACGGCCGCGTTCTCGGGATTCACTAGGGAAGTATAGTGCAGAAGCGGCACGAGTTCCAGGCGCGATCGGGTCGAGGATCGAAGGCATGCAGTTCGGACGCGGCGGGGGAGCTGCTGCCGGTGTGCCGGGAGCGCTTCCACGCTGCGAGTGGCTTCACCGGTGGTTTGTGACAGAGCCAGGCCAGCGCCGCCTGCCTGATGGGACGGCAAACGGCGCAAGCCCTGGGCGCCACGGCGCACGCGAGCATCGAGGAGGGTGTGCTGCTAAGCTCGCTGCGACGTCAAGGGGCGAGGCATGAGCGTGCTACGTTCCATGTTCGGTCCCAGCCAGGCGGAGATCTGGCGGCAGTTGAGCGAGCAGATCGGGGCAAAGTTCGTTGGCGGTGATTTCTTCCACGGCGGCAAGGTCGTCGCGCACGTCAAGGACTGGACCCTCACCCTCGACACCTACACCATCAGCACGGGCAAGTCGAGCGCCACCTTCACGCGCATGCGCGCGCCATTCGTCAACGCCGACGGCTTCCGTTTCACGATCTACCGCAAGGGGTTGTTCTCCGAGCTGGGCAAGAAGCTCGGCATGCAGGACCTTGAGATTGGCGTGCCCGATTTCGACCGCGACTTCATCATCAAGGGCAGCGACGAGGCCAGACTGCGCGCGCTCTTCATGGACGCGAAGCTGCGCGAACTGATCGCGGCGCAGCCGAGCATCCGCCTCGAGGTGGTGGACGACGAGGGCTGGTTCGGGGCGCAGTTCCCCGATGGCGTGGATGAGCTGCGCTTCCACGTTCCCGGTGTGCTCAAGAACCTCGACCAACTCAAGCTCCTTTTTGAGCTCTTCGCCGCCGTCCTCAACCGTCTCTGCGCCATGGGCTCCGCCTACGCCCGCGATCCCGGGGTCGAGCTCTAGCCTGGACTATTCATGAAGGCCCTGCTGCGAACGCGGACCCGGCCTGCCTGGCGCTGAAGACGGTCGAAGAGAATCAGCGCAGCGAAGATAGCCAGGGCGCCGACCGCATTCGCCAGCATGTGCGGGACGGCACGCCGCACCGGTGCCGTAGCTAGCTGGCACGTCTCAACTTAGGTGTCCTCGGACGAGGACGCAGATGCGTGCAATCCGTCTCTCGAGGCTAGCCCGGGGGGGCGGCGAATCGGGCATGGGTCTTGCTCGGTACGGGGTGACTCCGGCGTGTGCCGGTGTGGCAAGGGAGGCAGGCAATGGCAAGGATGACCAACACCTCGAGGCTGGCCATCGTGGTCGTCGCGGCGGCACTGGCGATGGCGGCATCGCCCGTCGCGGCGCAGGAGTGGGAGCACTCGAATGCCCGGTACGACGGCGCGGTGGTGCTGCCGTCGCCGCCGCCACTGCCGTTGTTGCCGTCGTTGCCGGCGCTGCCACCGTTGCCGGCACTGCCTGCGCTGCCGCCGTTGCCGGGGCTGCCGCCGTTGCCGGCGCTACCGCACCTTGTGCCGCACCTGCTTCGGTCGCTGGTGTCGTCGCTACGGGTCGCGCCGCAGATCTGGAGCGACCAAGAGTACTACGGTCCCCGGCGTTACATCCGCGGTGAGGAACGCGTACCGTACCTGCTCCGGCCGCAGATGCCGGCGCTGCGGGTCGCGCCGCGGGCCTGGAGCGACCGCGAGGTCTACGCTCCCCGGCGTTACACCCGCGGCGAGGACCGCCGGTCCGCTGTCCGCGAGGAAGCGCGCCGCAACCGGCGGTATGCCGAGCGCCGTGGTTACCGCGAGTACGGAGACCGGTGGCGCTGACGGCTTGACCTCCCCCTTTCCAGGCACGAACGCAGATGTGAGCGAGCAGGGCCAGGCGGCGCCCGGTCCTGTGCGTTGAGGAGCGGGGTATTGGCTTTACCGCCGCTTGCCGGTGGGCTGGGGGAACAGCCCCTGCGAGGGTCTCCGTGGCTCCCAGGGTGAGATCCACTTCGAGCGCGGGTCGCGGTCCTCGGCGGCGTCACTCGGAGCGGCTTCCTCGGCGGGCGCCCACGGCTCGGCCTTCTTCCGGGTCGCCGCGTCGATGGCGTCGAGCTCTTTGTGGGCGAGCTCGCGGATGTCTTTGCGCAGCCCCTGCGCCGCGATCTCCTCGGTGAACTTCCGCCGCCCGTCCACCAGGTCCGCCACGTACGCCTCGATCTGCTCCTCCGAGTAGAAGTTGTGCTCGCCGTACTGGGAGAGCTCGGTGCCTTCGGCCTTGACCACGTACTCGGTGCCGAGCCGACCCTTGGCGTACTCGTTGGTCCCCCGGAGGTCGCCCCTTTGCAACGCCGCCATCAGGTCAATGGGCACGCGCGTGACCTTGCGGACCTGCTTCTTCTTGCCGGTCGCCTTGTCCACCTCGATGATCTCGCCCACCCCGCCGGTGTTGTACTGGAAGAAGTGGACCTTGCCCGGGTAGCGGGCGATGAGGTCCATAACGATGTCGCAAAACGCGTTCACCTTGCGGCCCTGGGCGCCGATGATGAAGTCGTCCATGCCAACGATGCGCACCGACTCGCCGGCCTTTGCGGGCACGGTGGCGAAGGAGTGGGTGGACTCGCCCCACAAATACGCCATCACGCCCTGCTCGGGTGTGAGGCGTTGAGCGAACGGCATGATCGTGCCGCGGCGGGTGATGAAGGCGAACACGATGCCGTCCACCTCTTCGAGCGAAGCGGTGTTGATCGAGTCGGCGCAGATGGAAACCATCTTGTTCCCGCGCTTGACTCGCAGCTCGCGGCGGTCGAGCACGCCGCGGCCGTTCTCACCCAGGCGCTCGTCGAGGAAGTCGATCTCGCCCTTGGCGTTGATCATGACGTTCTCGAGCAGCGCCGATTTATGGATGAGGGCGTTGTACATCGCCTCCTGCAGCTTCACGTCCACGTCGGTCTTGACGTAGAAGCCCAGCTCGGTGCCGTACGAGGAGCCGTCGCGGTGCAGGAAGACGATGTCGTCCTGGCTCACCCATGTGCCCTCGCCCTGGGTGACGTCGAGGCCGAGCTGGTGGCAGGACCAGGTGGACTTGCCTGTGGCGGTGAGGCCGAACATGAACACGGCGTAAGTCTTGAGCTTGCCCGTCTTGGCGTCGCGCGTACGCACGAGCTTCGTGCCGGCGTGCAGGCCGAGCATGCCGCGCCCATCGGCGCGGAACATGCCCTGGCGCAGGAAGCCCTTCTTGCACTCGCCTGTGTAGTCGGTGCCAAGGGCGATGTTGATGTCGTGCTCGGGCAGGGTCAGGATCTGCAGGCGGAGCTGGTGTTCCTGCGGCACGTCAATCATGATGAACTCGGGGCCCGGCCGCGACTTCTTGACCTCGCCCATGGTCATAGCCCACTCGTAGGCGATGCGGTAGTTCTTCTTGTCGGCGACGCACATGTAGAGGTTGCAGATCGGGTTGAACTCTCTGTTGGCGCCCATCTGGCGACGCACGTGCACGAACGGCATCGTGTGCAGGAGTTGCAGCACCTTATGCAGTTCCTCGGGCGCCTTCTCGACGATCCCGAGCTGCTCGGGGCTGGCTTTTGGCAGCACGATCTCGGGGCCGTTGCCGAGGTAGACGGTCTTGGCCGCCATGCGCGAGGAAATCGCGGAGAACCACAACGGTGAGCCGTTCGCAGTGATGACGGCGGTCTCGAGGGCTTTGCGGCGCAGGGCGCGCATGGAGATGTGCTCGATGTTGGGCCCGTCGAGGGCGCCGCGCAGGTTCTCGGCAAAGCGTCGGTAAACGTCGGGATCGTACGGTGCAGCCATGGCCACCTCGATGGGCAGGCAGGCTGCCCGCGGCGAGGATAGAGCGTGAAGCTTGCACGCGCAAGAACACGCGCCGCCGGCCTGTTCCCGGTCGTTGGTTTCCGTTGTTGATGACCATGCGGATTTTGGGAACCGGCGGATTGGTGCAGAGGAACGCGGGCGAGGGCGCCCGCGCCCCATGCAGCAGCGCCCGCGCCCCATGAAGCACCATTTGTCCGTATCTTTATGGGTGGGCTGGGAGTGGCCCACCAATTGTCTGCGGAAAGGAATCGCTTGGCAATGAAATGCCCTCCCGAGCCCAGACAAAATG
>Ga0209048_10000613_pt1 | contig 37783 bp, 42 predicted proteins | sample FrelakmetCRP12CR_FD_187146 | JGI IMG/M metagenome (GOLD analysis project Ga0209048, IMG submission 187146) | Freshwater lake sediment microbial communities from the University of Notre Dame, USA, for methane emissions studies - CRP12 CR (SPAdes)... | ecosystem: Environmental > Aquatic >...
ACGGCAGCGGCTACGGCTACGGCAGCGGCAGCGGCGACGGCGACGGCAACGGCTATTGAAATCTAACAAGTAATAACAAAGACAATGAAAACAACAGATTGGTTATTGCTTGCAGCATCAATTATCTTTGTTGGATGGTTATTATCTGAATGGCTTTATAATAAACTTAGAAAAAGATAATGACACAATCAGAAGCTATAAATAAATTAGCAAAAGAATGCTGTTTGGCTATTGGAGAGTTTGATCATTTTAAGACAATCCGTACATATATTCAAATGGCACTCGTAATAGGTTTAGAGCATTATGATGTACATGATGTAGAAATAGTTGCTATGTGGAGAGATGGTGGTGAAGCTGGTAGATATAAAAGTATTACTGATGCTTCAAATAAATTAGGGATTGCCAGAAGTAGTATCTGGAGTGTATTGGAAGGACGTAGAGTAAGTGCAGGAGGATTAATATTTATGCGAGCAGAAGATTATAATTTATTACCCAGAGAAGAAAAGAGCTCATCCCTTAGCAAGAATGAGCTCTAATCTAACTAAACCTAACCCTGAAAAAACCCCTTAGAAGTTATATGTGATCCCCGTCAATATCAATACTGATTTAGTACCAAAATTATATCCGGCACCAACATTAACAAACTTCAAAGCACTTACGGTTCCAACCACAGCCATTGATGCTGTTTGTTTTGTTATATCCGCAACAAATAACAATAGAGCATTAAATCCAAAGTTATTATATGGAACACCATTTACTTCAACATAATGCTGATATCCCAAACCAAGACCAGTTGAAGAAAATGCCTGTGAGTCAAATTCCTTGGTTGTTTTATTCCAAGTTAATTGTACAGCCGTTAAAGAAACTGCTGGGCGGATAAGCCATACTGAAGTGGGAGTGGCAGCTACATCAGCTTTAAGTAAAGTTCCCGATTTGAATAAGTCTTTTGGTATAGGTTTAAAAAATGATACCTGTGCCTGGCAGACTCCTACCATCATCAAGAATCCTAATAGAACGATAAGCTTTTTCATTGTACTTTAATTTAGATTAATATTTATATTTAAAACATTTAAAATTCCCTTGGTTTCCTCATCTGTACGGCATTGAAATATAAAAGTTATATAACTATATGCCTAAAAATAATATCTCAGCAAATCACCTGTAAATAGCCTACATTTCAAAGTACTGGAATGTCTCACCAAAGTTTGGAACAATCTCAAAATGTCCGCTATCCCAGAATGTAGTGTCATCAATATCATTATTCTGGTTCCAGTCTATACCACAACGTATCCTATGATGTATTAATCCTTCCTCAAATAATCTTGCTGCAATCCCCATAACCCATCCAGCAAAATAAGCTGATTGTAGTTTTCCCCAGTCAATATGATTTAATTCATAAGGATAAACATCAACTGCATTACTTGGTTTTGTATTATGCACCGTAGGATAATCAACCTTTGATAGTTGAGGTACAGAAGTAAAGTAGATATGCTGCTGTGCTTTTGTCCTATATGAATCAGCAATCGAGCAGTCATACCATTTGATTACTTCATTAAATAAAACCTGCAGATCAGGATGTGCCTGGGCAAGTTTATCTTTTGATGTTTGACTAAATGCTGGCATAGTATTATAATTTTATTAACGTCCTACAGGATGTGGTTGAGTATTCCATTCTTGCTCTATTTTACTAACTTCTTTATTATTCTTGATAGAAGTAAATGTTCCGTATGCAGAAACAATTAACAATGCCAAAACAACTACAAGAAGCATTACAGCAAGTTTTGGATATTTCTTTATCATTGTATATTCTTGTAAATCATCTTTTATAGAATCAATTTTAGGCATGGCTGGACAATTAACAGGATGTTCAATTAATTGTATTTCAAGATTCTTGAGTTGTTTCTCATGGTCTGTAATAGTACCATTAGCATGATTAAGTCTTGTAAAAACCTGATTAAACTTACTACTCATTACATCTCGAAGTGCATCAATTTCTGCAATGGTAGCAGTCCTACTTACATCAATGATCTTTAAAAGATCATCATGTTTCTCTTGCATAGCCGTCCTAATTCTATTAAGAGCATCTAAAATTGCTTGTTCACTACTCATTTGACTTTCTTTTTAAAGATTTATATTAAATAGCCTCGCCAGAGGCTTAACTTACTTCCCAAAGGATGTTTACCGTATTAGAAGCTACTGTTCCTGTCTTTGTCCATGTAATTGTTATGTTCGTAGCATCCACTGTAATAATTCCTGATTGTTTATTTGCTCCATTAAACGGACTTGTTGTTCCTAATGCCGTAAAACCCAATTCTTGCGTAGTTGAACTATAAATATTATCAATCGTTGCCGTAGTTGTGCCTTCAGACCATCCTGAATGATTTTTAAAACATTACTATTTATATAATTCCCCATGATTAAATCATTTCAAGTAAATCAATATTCCATTGTCTATTACGAACATCAAAAGAACCACGATTCATAACAAATTTACGTGGATTATCTGCACTATCAATATCATTCATATCATCTACAAAACAACCTATTGGATCAATACTCATTTCTGCTGCCATCTCTTGAAGAATCATTGTTACCATTTCTTTTGGACGAGCATACTGATCAGCTATTTCCTGACACATTAATTCAAGTAATGGAGCCACAGCACTTTCACCTCTTTCCTGCCATGCTTTTGTAGGAACTACCACTTCAGCAACACCAACTTCCTTTGTTACACCATCACAAGTTATATTTGCTGTACCATAAGTTCCTGATAATGCTATTGAATCTGCTCTATCACGTCCCACTGTATTTGGAATAACATTACCATAACTATCACCCAGACCATTACTTGAAGCAGCAGTAAATGGAGTTCCCGCCACATTTGCAGTGAATAAACATTGCCCGGCAGTACCATTTGTAAGAATTATCCTTATTGCTGCATAAGCAGCAGCCCATGAAGCAACAAAGTTTTGCATTGATATTATTGCATTTGTCGTCCAGGTTAATGCTTTTGTTAATCCTCCACAGGTTATATTACAACCATAAGGATAACCACTCTTTGTAACTTGATCCACCTGAGCAACAGCAGTAATATGAGTCGTTAAAATTGTAACTATACCTGATAAATCACCTGTTAGATTTGTTATTAATGTTGCTCCAGAAAAATCATTATGATCTGTCCCATTAAAATTAATATGATTTGTAAATGAACCAACTGTTATACCAGGATAATCCGCTCCATGATCTGTAACAAAATCAGCAGCAGCCTGTGTAAGAGAATCCAATTGAATTAGAGTTAAAGCCCCTTGGAATTGCTCAATTATATTTTCAATATGAATATCAGCTGGATCATCTGGAACTGTTATATTTAAAACATCACCAAGGGTAGCATCATATGTTAATTCTTTTCCTTTAATATCATTTTCTTTGGTGTATGTATGCTCCACAATATTATCAATTGGTTCAGTTGTTTTAACAGTATAGTATTTTGATGTGAAGTGACTAAACCAATACTTTGGGTTATGCCCAACAAACCTTTCAAAGAACCTTCTTTTCATTTGTTTGCTTGTCACCTGTGAAGATGAAACTTTGAATCCTATATTCTTAAAGCAGTTATAAGCCCATCCAGTACCAGCACTAAATAATATCACCTGTAATGGTTCAGATGAATCAAATCCTACACATTGTCTTTGATATGTTTGCCAACCAGTCCATTTTAGACCAGCGGATCCAGTAACTTTTAAATATGGACCAGCTGGATAAGATGAAATTAATGCCCATTCACAAGTAGTGTCATCAACCTCTCTTAAAAATTTAGTACCTTGTCTAATATACACTTCAAGACTTCCTGCCTTATCCTTTGTAGGACAATAAAAGCCACAATCAAAACTTATTATAAGTAAATCACCTGCACTCGTTAATACATGATCACCAAAGGCTTGCTGTAAACCGTATCCAGCAGTATCATATATAACTATACCCTCTTTCTCTCCATAAACAAGCTCACTGATTGGTTGTATATTTAAACTTGGATCTGTTTTCGTCCAATTATCTACCGTATAACTTCCTGGAGTATGAAAAGTATCAGCTTTAAATTGCCAGTTGCTTATCCAACTGTCCCTATTACCATAATCAAAACTAATAGTTACCTTTTTTGCGGGACCAATCTTGATACGATTCCCTCCAGGGATTTGTCTGCGATTGGTGGGATTTGTTAAAGTTCTATTAATATATTGTACTGTTGATAACGTAATTGCTGTCTTTGTAGTTTCACCTGTAAACCACCTACCATACACAGTGGGATTCTTCTTAATTTCCTTAGGACGAAAGATATTAAAAATTCCATTACTCTGACGTATGACAGCTTTGTATTTACTCAATATTTGTTCCAAGACATAGGCACAAGATTGATCTTGGTATTGATCCACACCAATTCTTAACTGATCCATTGGACTATCTCCCACACCAGTATTCATTCTGGTTTCATAAATATTAACAAATTCTTTAAATTCAGTGTGCTCAATCTTACCAAGGATGTCTAATAAAATTTGACTTTCAAACCTAATACCTTCATAAAAATCCCCACTTTCAGTTTCTTCATAAAGAATATCATTCAGTGATTCAAGACCACAAACTGCCTTTAAAGATATTTCATGTGGGACAACGTCATACGGTTCTTTAAATGAATCGTTTGCAATAAATCCAGTAAAATATAAAGTTTCACCACCAGAGGAATCTTCATTTGGATCAGTGTAATAAATATTTACCTTGATATCCAAATCCTCTCCTTCATACAAGTCATCAAGAAAGAATTGAGATAATGTAACAATCGTTATCTGAGCTTCTCTTTGACGTATTGGATCATCAAAATCATCAGAGTTATTATCAAATGGAAATAGTAAAGGAGTTGGATCTTTTGCTAACAAATGAGTATGTCCACCAGTCCATCCATTCTTTAAGAAATCAATCTTCCAATAGACATTCCATCTGTCGTAAAATTCACAACGATATTTAACTCCTCTTGCCATTACGATAATTCTATTTGTCTTCTTAACATAAGAACTGCATCTTTTCCACTAATTCCAAAATTCCCCGTCAATTCTATTTGTATTTTTTTATTACCAATACTTAATTGACCTGGAGGAGAAACTGTCTCTCCTGATGAAAGTAGTGCTGGATATGTATCATTTGGATAACCTGGAGGAATTGTACCTCCTCCTGCTAATTTAGTTAATCCCAAGAAACTCTTTAATGTCCCTATTGATTGACCTGCAATTATTCCTGTTCCTCCTGAAATGGCATCAAGTATTAACCAAACAGCAATCTCAGCCATCAATTTAGCAATTATTCTCTCAATGCCAGTAATTATAGAATTAACCATTGCTTTAAATCCACCACCGGTCTTAGAAAATAATTGTTCAAAAGCACTTTGAAGTGACCTAACAACTTCTGACTGTTTTATAAGACCATGCGTTAATTTATCTATCATAGTATTCTGATACATATTTTGATTTAAGTCTTCCAATTTCTTTATCAAATCATCAATTTCAGCATTGCCCGGTCTAAGTCCTTCCTCCCAAAGTTTATCTAACTCAGTTGTATAAACTTGAGTAATTGCTGCATTTTTATCAAATGTATTTCCTAATATTTTAGCTTGTATATCTACTAAAGCAAGTTGATTATTAACATCTTGTATCCCCTGTGAAATACCAAATCCTGTTGCCCCTTGCATCTTCATAAAGAACTTCCGATAATCAATAGGTTGCTGCTCATTCAAATTTGTAACGGCAGAAGGTTCTTTCATTCCCGCAGTTGTGGCTTTTATATGAGCTTCATATTGATCTAAGAATACTTTATAAACATTTGTCAATTTTTCAATGGCTTCAATACGTCTCTTTAATGCCTCAATAACTTTATTTTCACTTTCTATCTCCCCTCTATTTGCTTCAGGGATATGTGAAAGAATAACTTGTTCATCTACTAATTTCTGCTTTAATGTTTCAAGAGTTTCAATTACAGCTTTTATAGGTTCTTTGGCTGCTTTCATTGCTGCAATCATTTCATTAAGAACCTTTATATAAGTTGGATCAGGAATATATTGGTGAGTAGCTGCCTTTTGTAACCCTATCAAATCCTCAAGACTGAGCCCTGCTAATTGCTTTCTCATTTCATCCTCTTTGGCAGTCTGTTCAGTTTTATATTTGGAATAAGCAGCCCATCCCATCCAAAACTTCTGCCAAGCAGTTAAAGAAGTATCTCCTAATATTTCCATTCTATGAGTCAATCCTGTAACAGCACCTGAAACCAAATCACTCTTAATAAGCCAATCTCCGTATGCTAATTTTAAATTTGTTACTGAAGTAGTATATCTTGCTAACTTTATCTGCATGGTATCAGTAACCTCTCCCATCTTTTTTGTTTGAGCTTCAATATATTGTGGGAAAGAATTGGTTTTGAATGCTGCCGTAACTTCTTTAACACTTAAAGCCATTGGAGCCATTGATCTTGCAAACTTTCGTATTGCTCCCTTTACAATTATATCAGAAAATTCATCAACCGATTTTCCTAATGTAATGGCTCTGGCTGATGCAAAATTCAAATATGTTATTAAATCTTTTGTGGCAATCCCAGCATCTGTAGCTTTAACAGCCATTTGCATCAATTTAAAGTTATCCGTAGCTCCTCTGGTAGCCACCTTTAACTCATCAAAAACTTTTGAAGATTGTCCAATTCTATTAAAAGCTGTATGAACTCCTTCCATATTGGCAGCAAGATTCATAGATTCTTTGGAAAAAGCAATTATCTTTCCAACAGAAAAAGCTGCAGCCATTATACCTCCAAGTCCCATTAACATCCTGCCAAGACCTGTGACTTTGACTTCAGCTGCAGATAATCCAGAGGTATCAGCTACCAAACTAACCATCAATGTACCTATGTTCATATCATTTGTTTATTAGCATTCTGTTTTAAACTTCTTCCCTTCTTATTCATATTTGCTAATCCAATCAAGATTTGTTTCTGTTCTTCAACACTTTGTTTTTTAGGTTTAACTTCTTTTCTCTCTCCAAGCCAATCAGGCATAAAATCTAATGGAGTTGAAACAATTGGTGTAGTTCCTTCCTTTGCATACAAATGAGTAACAAGATTCATCACCATTGCCTCTAACTTGGCAAACCTAAAATCATCTCTCCACGTACCTATTGGATCAATTGTATTATAAGATTCCCATTCATTTAATTGATCCAGTGTTAATACATCCAATAAGAAATCTGGATGAATTATTTTTAATTCTCTGCAGAGCCGGAATTGGAATTGTCTCCAAGGCCGGCACTTGAGTTTTTTACTAACGCCTCCTTATCTTCTTCTGAAATAGCATTCAACTTCTGAGCAACATTAATGATCTTTTCCAGTTTCTTAGCACTCATATTGTTGCTTAATGTTTCATAATCACCAGATTCAAGAATCAATTCTCCTTTTTCATCACAGACTGTCATAACTGCAAGTTTAGCACGAAAATCTTCAATTGATCTTTCATACCCTACCACACCAGTCTTTTCATCCTTTGTTTCTTTCATCAATGATCTTTCAAAAGCATCACGTTCATGTCCAGTCATTTGACGAACATAAATAAAATTATCCTTATCCAATTCAATTTTAGTTACTTCAAGTTTTTCTTTCTGTAACAAACCTTTTCTGTTTAATAGTGACATGATTAGTAAATTTTAAATTGTTAATAATAAAATATCACTTGATTAGTGAGTTTGTTTTTACGGTGTAAGTCCTGAACTACCACCCGATGTGGTATCATGGAGAACCTGTCCACTTATCTGAATTGTTACATCAGCCGTGATCTTATCTGTTGGTGTAATGGCTAAAGGCAATTCAGTTACCAATCCCTCAAACTCCAATGAAGTTCGATCAGGGTCTGGTAGAACAATTTCGTAATTCCGAAGAACATCACTCTCAAAATCTGCCTTCATCAATAAATAACCCACGGCAGTGAAGTTCATTCCAAGTTTGACCGTTCCCGCATTACGAAATCCAGCAATAAATTCCTCATAACCACCTGTGGAATCTAACGAAGTCACATTTATTGTGGCTCGTGTCATTCCAGGGCCAGTGATTGAGTTTATTTCAGCAAGGTCTGCCCACTTTGAAGTGGTTGGATTCCATCGCCGAAATCGTGTTCCTACGCCAGCTACGGCATTACTACTCATTTTTACCTCCTTTGAATGTTAAAATTAGTTATGTAACGTGCATTCCTGTTAGCATCCCAATCCAGCAGAGCGGGACCACTGGAACAGTAGATAACAGTATATAGTGTTCCATTCCACGTCTGTTGTGCTCGACCATGTAACGAAATCATTATATTATTAATTAAACTTTGTGCTGCCTGAGAACTTCTATTTCTAACTCTTATCTGAACTGATGGACTTTCATATCCTACACCATCAAGACGAAGATCAGGTGGAAATCCCGGTGTATCAAATATAGTTACACAATTATCTGGTTTAGCAGGTTCATCATTAATAAATAAGTTAGTAGCAAAAGTCAATCCCAATGAAGTATCTGCTACCAGCATATCTTTAATATCTTCTGAAGTTGCATTCATCATACTTTAGCATTATCCGCAATTATTAATAGTATCTTATCTGTATTACGTTTGAAAGCCCATTCTAACCATTTTGGACCAGAACCAGCTCTCTTCCAATTCACTGCTCCAATATTCTCATGAACATATACTGCATAATTAGCACTATATCCTCCAATAGCCATTATTCGTGTTAATGCTTTCTCCTTTGTTATTGCCTGACATTCCATTACCGTAGATTGATGTTCTGAAAGCATTTCCCCTGCTTTTGGTCCTTTAAATTGTTTTTCTCCTCTTCCAACAGAAATTCCTTTGGTAGTTACAACAAACCAGGATGCTCTTAAATTCCCCAAATCAACAGGGGTTAATGGTGATGTCGTTTCTGTATCGTTTCTTATTAATGCTAAAGATAGAATTAAACCTTTTGTAGTTCCTCCTTTAATTTGAGCAATCCCAAGATTCAGGTTTTTTATAACCGCATCTAATCCTATTACATCACCACTCCATGCCATTATAAATATGCTTTACGAACAAATTCAGTTGCTTTCAAATTTGGAGATTTATCAAATGCTTTTATTTCAAAAGCCTGATCTATTACTCTTGGATCATAATAAGAACCACTGCTATCAGTATCTTCATCCAGATCATCCAATGTGCCTAAGAATAAATAACCTTCTTCATCCAAATCCTGTAAAACATAAACCACCGATTTGGAAACAAATTGGTTTCCCTGAGCATCACTCATAACTGATATCTTATCTTCCCAGCGACAAGCAATCTCAACTGGATCATCAAAGTCTTTTCCACCATAACCATCGTCTACTGGATTGCCCCAATAAACTGCTGTTTGGTTACATAACCGTGCTATGTTACTTTCAATTCCCATCGTCAAAACTTTTTACTGCATAAATTGAAGCTCCCATCTTACCAATGTTACTCATCTTACCTGTAACATCTAATTGCATTACCATCTGACCATAAGGTGTAGATGATAAGTTTGCTCCATACTTGGCAGCATATTTTATATCCAAATCACCAATCTTCTCTTCAGCAGTAGTCCTATCCAATACACTGGCTACCATGTGGGCAGTAAACCATCTTTCAATTTCTTTCAAGAGAGTTGTGGTAATTCCAGTGCTATCAGTAAATACTTTGATTATTGTTTCATGTGCTGCTATAATAAAAGTATCTACGACAAGATCATCTACTATACAATTATCCATAATTGCTTTGACTTCCGTTGCCGTTACGAGTGCCATTATATCACCTTCCTTTCTTTTTGTCTATTTTTCCAAAGTAATGAATCTATAAAATTTAATGCTTCTGGATTCCATGTTAATCCAAGCCAATCACAAAGTTCATATAATTGCTGATAATCTCCATTCACCATACGTTCCGGCCAGATTACTTTGCAATTAAGTCCTTCAGTTATCATTTCAACAAAATACTTTTCATACTCGTGTACCATTTCTAACCAACCCTCTGGTGTAGAATGTTCTGTCATATAAGTTGTTTTCATACATGAAGAAACAATATCTCCACTTCTACGTCTAACAATAATCCATTTAGCATCAGGATAAGCATAATTCCAAACTTTCCACATTTTGCTTATATTGGAATCCTTATACATCCATGCTCCTTCCTTATATCCTTCCATAAGCATTATAGCATCTACAGATATTTTCCAATCTGTTGGAATATGATTAGTGCCAAATAATTCCAAATATACTTTAACTAATCCCTCACGTATATGATCATTACAATACATTCCACGTTTAGACATTTCTCCTGCAAAAGCACCACACATATTTATAGCAGCGGCAATCATTGTAGCTCCACTTCTTGGAATGCCTGTAATTAATATTGGAGATTGTTTTATCATCTGTACATTGCTCTTACTTGTTCTCTTTCTCTTGTCTTTTCTATGATTGGAACCACTCTTACCTTCTGTTGAGGATGTCTTCTATAAAATGCTAACGGAGCATTACAAAATCCTATTTTTAATCCAGCTTTTAAACAACGTAAATTAAATTCAAACTCCTCTGCCGTATTTAATGTTTCATTCATCTTTCCCACCTTTTCAAATACCTCCCTTTTATACATTAACGTAGCACTATGAATAACATTCTTTTTCAATAAATCTTGAACTGTTGGATTTTTAATAGGTGGAGAATATCTTTGAGTTCCTCTTCCAGCATTCATAAATATTTCAATAGCCTCTCCGTGAATGAAATCTACTCCTTGTTCTTCAATAGCTTGGATTGAATCTTCAATACAATTAGGAGTAAGCATATCATCTTCATGTAACCAACGAATGTAATCACCAGTAGCTTGATGTAAAGCCTTATTAAAATTCTCCGGCCAATTCCCCTCTCCTTTACTTAAAATCAATTGTACACCATTAGGAACACTTTCAACAGCCTCTTTTAACCACCCTCTATCTTTATTATAAGGGATAATAACAGTTACCTTCTTTTCATTGTATTCCTGCTGTACATATTTAGCCACCCAAGGAATTGTTTCTGCTGCAAGAGATATTCTTGGCTTCCCATGGAAACAAACTATATCTGCATCTTTTGGTAATTCAGTGAGATAATCTCCTTTCTGTGATTTGAAATCATATATTGTATTTGTTAATTTCTGCCAGAAGTTATCTGCTGATGTAACCTTACGTAAAAAATAATCCATGCGAAATCCAAATACATGACTTTTCTGAGATTGCCAAGCTTCCCAAACATTACTAACTTTCTTACTATGGGCAGGAAACCAAACAAGTGGTGTTGCAATATTATTATTCTTTTGCCATAAATCTTCTAATACTATAAACTGATCTGGGTTCTTAACCAAATCAAATATATTTTCAACCGATTGTATAATAGCCGTATCAAGATCAATATATAAGAAAGGTCTGTACTTTTCCATTTCTGGACTGTACAATTGCATTCTACTCCAAGTACCAGGATAATCATTGGTAAGAGGAATAAATGTAATGTTACCTAAATTATATATCGTTGAAGCCTTATCCCACAAGCAAATGATCTGAGGATGCTCTGCTGATCGCCACTTACCATGAATATGTTTAGCAAGTAACTCAACATCTCTCATGCTGAAATCCTTCCCACTTCTCAACACCAATACTATAATTTTCTTACTTTCCATTTACCTGTTCATTAATCCAATCGTATGTTTTTTGAATCCCTTTTTCTAATCCCCAGAAGTTTGGAGCCCAATCCAACTTTCTTAGAATCAATTCATTGTTTGAACATCTTCCTCTCACACCAAGAGGTCCGTCAATATGTTTTATAAATAAATCTTTTCCTGACCAATCTATTATTAACTGAGCCAAATCATTTATGGATATTATTTCTGCTGAACCAATGTTAAGAGGTTCAAATGATTCTTTAGCATTCATTAATCTTCTTACTCCTTCCAAACATTCATCAATATAAAGAAAAGAACGTGTTTGAAATCCATCTCCCCAAACTTCAATTTCTCCATGATTCCTTGCTTCTGCTACCTTTCTACAAAGTGCTGCTGGAGCCTTCTCCCTACCATTGTTCCAACTTCCCTCTGGACCAAAGATGTTATGAAAACGAGCAATTCTTATGTCAAATTTATAATTACGTTGATAAGCCAAATACATTCTTTCACTGAATAACTTCTCCCAACCATACTCGCTATCCGGTGCAGCTGGATAAGCACTATCTTCAGCACAGTTTGGATTATCTGGATTCATTTGATTACGTGCTGGATAAATACAAGCTGAACTGGAAAAGAATATTTTACCAACACCACACTCAGTTGCTCTCTTGGCCACATTAAGATTTATCATTGCAGAATTATGCATTACATCGGCATCATGCTCTCCTGTAAATATATATCCTGCTCCTCCCATGTCTGCTGCAAGCTGATAAACCTCATCGAATCCTTGATTAAAAACAGTATCAATACTATGAAGATAACGCAAATCACTAATATAGAAATCATTGGCTTCTGTCTTTGAATACTCAGGATATTTTAAATCTGCTCCTCTAACCCAATATCCCTCTGCCTTCAATCTCTTTACAAGATGTGAACCAATAAAACCACCTGCTCCAAGTACTAACGCTGTTCTCATAATGTATTCTTAATTTTATTCTTCCAATATTCAAAAGTAAATTTTTCCATGTTCCAAATTCCTTGATGTATTCTTTGTAATTCAGTAGCAAGAAAATCAAAAGTAACTTCTTCCCAACTATCAACAAAACTAATTGGTAAGTCCGTATAGAATTGATTGTTTATATTTCTCTTTTCAATCGGAATTGTATTCATATATAAACATTCCCAAAGTCTGTGAGTATCAATTCCGTTTCCTTCTGGACAAATCATAAACTTATGATTATATATATTATCCAAATACCAATCAAAAGGAGAATTTCTTTCAGCAGTGATCCAAGATTTATCAGCAAACATATCATATAACTTATCTCTACCTACAGGATTAGTCTTTGTGGTGTGACACATATAAACAAGATTCCTCATCATCTTAGGAGCTTTTAATGCAAACTCCATCTTTTCTTTCTTCCTTAACATACCATTCCACCTATTATTCTCCAATCCAATAGGAATTGACTCCAACCTTTTGTTTTTTACAGCAACATTCTGGGAATACCATTTAATCACATTCTTCGGCATATTGCTAATATCTACCATGTGATTATCCCCATTGTGGGATATTACTATTACTTTTTTATTAGTGCCTAAAAGGGCAGCAAATAAAGAATTTACATACATTACATGAGTATATATAATATCACCATCCTTCAAAGAAGTAACATTCAAAGTATTTGGTAACTTATCATAGTCATCATTTACTTTGACTTTTGGTGAATATGTATAATCCGCCAACGTAATAAATTTGTCACCTTGTATCCAGTCCATATATTTCTTTGTGTCTACTTAAACCTTTTGCCCAAGCCACTGCCCAATGATGAATTGCATATGAATATGACTTAACATAAGAATAAGGATCAATATCAACTCTGGCATGATTTGGCCACGGATAAAAGAACTTCGGAGGGAAAGTAACCACTCCTTTTGTTTCCTTTGTTACCTCTTTCAAAAAACACTGAGTAAAATAATAAGGTCCAGTTGATTCAAACATTCCTTTCCAAGTTGCAGCCTCTATATATTTCATATCTTTAATATACCTACCAAGAATTGGATGTCCAGGAATGCTCCCTACCAATGCTGGATATAATTCTACTGAAGCTGAATAACCAGAACTGGTAAAGAAATCTAAATGCATAAAATCATCCAAAGGTTTTAAACATTCAAAATCAGTATCAACATATATCCCACCAAGTCTATATAATATTTCATGCCGGAATATATCTGATCTTTGTCCATGATTATGTGCTTTGGAATAAAAGTATTTATTGGTTAAATTAAATTCTTCTATATCCTTATCAGTCCATAATCTGTATTCCCAATTAGGATGAAACTTCTTCCATGAATCCCCCCAACGTCTAAACTGTTTAGGAATTTCTCCACCAAGCCATATCTGATGTATCTTATGTGGTATCTTATGAGCGGCAGGAGAATCATTATTCAAATAATTATTTTCATACAAAGTCCTAAGAACAGCATGATCCTCTGAAGCCAAATACGTCTTTTCATCAAAGACATATGACTGCCTAATTAATTGATCATATGTTTGTACATTGTATATCATTAGTATCTTTTATAAAAAGCATCTCCCCAACTACCATCTTTCTGTAATGTTATAGCCATTCTTATAAATCCAAATTGTCCTACATATTTATCAACGTCTGGAAGTAATGAACAATTCTTATACATCTCGACTGTATTAACCTCTAAATACAAATAATCCAATTTACCGAGCAACTTTCCAAAACTCTTTATTACATTCAATTCAACTCCCTGTACATCAATACTTAGATAGTTGAATATATTAATATCAATTTTATTTGTTTTCAGAAATTCATCCATTCTCACCAATTCAATTTCTTGATCTCCAATATACTTAATAGTTCTATACATCTCTTTGTGCAATCCTAAATCAAGTATTGAAGAACTTTCCCCATTGTTACTGGAAATGTGTAAAGTTGCCTTTCCAGTTATCGTATCATGTACACCAACATTATAAGCTCTTTGATCTTTAAATAAATGAAGATTCTGTAACAATGTTGGAAATAAGTCTTTATTAGGTTCAAACCAAATCACCGGAGAAAAACCTTGTTCTTTATACCAAGTTCTTTCCTGCCCCTCATGTGCTCCCACATGAATTGCTCCTTTACGAACAGTCATATATTTATCAAACGTTGTAAACAGCATAATCTTCAATTTTAATCCATTCTTTTGGCCATCTATGTTCCGCTGAATCTTCTGGAGATGTTCCCATAAATGTCAATGGACATATTACTTTCTTTTTAGCATTCTCATTCAATACAGCTGCCCACCAACTAAATGTACTATTGGTAACTATATTATGCTTGCAAAACTTCATTAATTCAAAACATAAATAATCTTCCAAATCAACAAACGTAATTGGTTTGGTAAAATATACTTGTTTGAACGTTTCTTTACACCACGGAATATCATCACTGAAAATATAATATCTTCCATTGGGTATTCCTAATTCACTAATTGCTGAGAAATAATACTTAGCAGATAAATCTCTGAAAGCTCCTTTTCTGTGCAATTGATAATCTCCTCTACGAACATGAATGGATATAGAATTACAATCCATTATTTCATCAGCCAGCTTCAAAAACTCATCAGTATAACATTCAGACTTTAATTGAAGTTCTTTTTGAAGTATTGAAATAATCTTTTCATAATAATTATACCACTGCCAATATCCTTCAAAGTTATAATCATCATTCATATTAAACAAAGTAAGATTATAACCAACTCTTTTCTCAATGATTGTTGGATTCTTTGAAATAAATGGATGAATATTCATTTCCACTTGAAACTTATCTAATCTGAAAGGACGGGGATATTTAACATCTGTATTATCTTTGTGCCAAGAAACATCATAAGCAACATCTTTTCCATGCTGTTGAAGAACCTTACCAAATGCATATTGAAACATTTGATTCCCTATCCCTCCATATATTTTAACAATGTTCATATAATCTCTTTTAAACTTACTCTTGGAAAACATTCAATTGCACTATCTGGACAAACATTTATAATCTCAATGTGCATTTGCTTTGCATCCTCAGCCATTACTGGAAATCCTGATAGGTGTTTATCAAAGGGCAAGTGCATTAATCGTTTTTGATCTTTATCATTCACTGGCCCTCTTTTATAATGATCATGCCAATGTTGCATATTATCTTTTCCCAACTTCATATCAAATCCCAGTAAATAGATTCTCTTTGCTCCCATTTGAGCAGCCACACTTACTGCTGCTGCTCCTGTATTATGATTCCAACTAACTTTTCCTGGAGCCAGACTTATTCCTTTTGGATGTCCGGTATCTCTTTCCATATACTTAATCCAAGGTTCACTTCTTGATCCTGGATGACAGGAAATCTTTAAACCAGGAAACTTTGCTAATTCGATTTGTTCTCTATCAAAAAAATTAGCATCACCAAACATTACAATATCAATCCAAATTCCAATTCGATAAGCTACATTTATCCCAATGACGTGTTTGTCATGTAAATATGACATATAAGGTGAATAAACGCTTGGAGGGGAAGAACCTTCAATTACTTGACGGACAATATTAGGTGGTATACCAAACTGTTCTGCTACTGATGGCCCACCCCCTATTATCCAAACGTCACCTCCGTCCCACATCCGGGGAATTTTCCAACTCATTTTGCCAGATCGTTAATCAATTGTTCAGCTATTGCTTTTGCAAGGGGTTGTGTATTCATAACCTTACCTTGTCCGTCAACTACATCAAACAATGATTTACTTTTCCCACGTGGTTTGATTTCATAAACCACTTTTACTGGTTCAGGTAGTTTTTCTGCCTGTGCTGCTTTTGCAGCATCCAGTGGAATTATTGTATCTTTAAAAGATTGCGGGATTTCACTTGGCAAGGCTGAGAATACTTCTCCTTGTTTAATTATTTTATTCTGCCCACCAATATTTAATCTTAATGAACCTCCACCAATCTTCCTGTAACGAAGTTTTGCTTGTCCTGTAATTGCAGGAACTTCTTCTTCAGGAGCTTTTTTTACACTCTTTGTACGTTCCATAATTTTAATTTTTAAAAGTTTAAATGAAAAATCACTTGATTAGTGAATTTCAATTAAAATATCAGGCAAGATGCACAATACCCGATTTTCCATTCTGATCACTTCTGATCTGTGGAACCTGAATGGTCATTACTTTGAATTTAGTAACCATACCACCTTCGGTAGCCCACTCAACATTGGTAAGATCCATTCCACGAACCAGACGAACAACATCCGGTGTCATCTGAACCAAAAGAACGTTATCAGCAGTTAATGTGTCAATAACTTTGATTCCCTGAATACCAGCTATTGCCAGAATCCTTGAACGGATTGTTACACCCGGACTTTCTACATCATAATCACCATCAAGAATGGTTTCATATAATGTCGGGATATAAAGCATCCATGGTCCATAATGATAAGCAGCCAGACTGATTTCCTTGAGAGCAAGAACACAATCAACAATCTTTTTACCAGTTGAACCGGAGTCATTCCAATGTGCTCCCGGAACTGAACTGAATGATACCTGATTTCTGTCAGGATGATTCAGATAACTGTAAATAGTATTTCTTACCCTGCTATCGGTTTCACCGAATGAATAGGTAGTGTCTGTGAACAGCATCTTTTCCAACTTCTCATTGATCCTGCGAGCAGCTCTTTCAGCCATGGTTGTATCCAGTGGATTTCCCATATTACGACTGGTAGCAAGTACCCTTGCATTGATCTCATAATCCATGTGAAGTATTGGAATCGGCAGGTAGTTGTGCTGGAAGACAGGACGATCACCACGACTTCTGGTAACACCATCCATTGTCAGATCAGCTTCACCTGCTTCACTTACATCATGCCATTCAAGCACGGTTGTTCCCATGCCACCGTTCCCAAGGTTATAAACAAGTCCCTTGGAAATAAGGTCGTCAACTCCCCCCAGTCTGTAACGAGCTGGTTCAAGAATAGCCTCATCAAGTTGTTTCCACTCATCCCTGCGTAATACATTCGAATAATTCTGAATAGGTATCTGTGCAGGAACAACAGCATAACTCGTAGGAAGTTTGGGATTTCCACCTTTGTAAAGTGAAATATAAACACCCCAATTTCCTCTCTTGTCCTGTGCGAAGAATGGACGCTTACTTCCAGCGTCTATTCTACCGGTCTGAGCAAAGTTGTTTGCAAGTTCACCGTAGGTTTGTCCATTCGCAAGGACGACATCCATTTGTACATTTTCCATTATTATTTCCTCCTTTTGCGTTTAGATAATCCTTATTACAACATACTGCTCAGTTGATCTTGCTTCCGATTCGTCAGTAGACAAAGATGTGGTATCACTGGCTGTAAGAACAACACCAATGATATGTTTGTCATACTGTGAATGAGCTGCCTGTGAATCTGCTGATTCCCAACTTTCATTGGTTCTCGTAACTTTCCTTACCTGACCAAGTCCATTGGATTCAACAAAGTCTCCAACGACAAGAGCTTCCTCATCTGCCTGACGAGCATAAACAGCTTCTCCAGGCTGTGCATGCCATACCTGAACCCGATCTCCTGATGCATAAGCACCATTTACTCCAATGCCTTTTCCCTGAAGTTCATCTTCAAGAGCAAACATTGCAGCAGCAGTCTTACCGGCACCACTATGTCTCTTGACCGTTCCTTCTGTAGTAGTAAACTCTACCAAGTCTCCAGGGTAGATCACACCAGAAGCTTTTCCTTCAAAGACGATGTCGGAATACTTTTTGATTTTAATTGTATTGTAACCCATTGTCTTTCCTCCTTATTTTTTAGCGGTTTCAAATACAATACCTGTCGGAGCAAGTGGTTCAATCTCACCAGCATTGGACTGAATTACTCCACCCCCTGCTATTGAATAATCATGCACATCCTCCTTCTTTACGGAATCAAAAACTCTTTTCAGAGTATCTTCATCCATCCCATTGAGAGCTGCATCCGGCCACAGCTCTTTGCTGGTATTTGCCTGGATGCTCTGGATCATCTTACTCTTAGCTTCAGCACGCTGTTTTGCCAGAAAGGCAAGATCAGCGGTCTGCTCTGGAGTAAGTTTATTTACTTCGACTGGTTTCTCAACTATCTTTTCAACCACCTTTGGAGTGAGTTTATCCAGTTGAGGTGCAGTCAAAGTATTCAACATTTCCCTGTCCGTTTCGACAAAGCCTGACTCCTTATTGGCAATCAGTGCATCTATCTTCTTGACGCATTCGGGACATTTGTTTTCTGACATTTTGTCCTCCTTTTTAAAATTATTACTATTATTATCATTGTCTCCACTCCCCGCTTTCCCGGTGTTCTGGGAAGAGTGAATATCTTCTTTAAAGTTTGTTATATCTATTCCATAATGCTTAGCTTTAGCAGCAATTTTAGTATGAGCTGATTTCTTTTGCTCAGCACTTACTCCTTGCACCTGATTAAACCTTGACATAGCTGCTCGAACATGAGCCTCATCAAATATTGGTAGGTGACTATCTGAATCATCCTTGCCCGGAATAGCATAAAACTCAGCAAGAGACATTCCCAATGCTTTCCTCTTAGATGCCATATCAGTTACTTGAGCATTAACTCCTAATCCACATCCATCAGCAACAGAGCAAGCTCCAGCACATTCAGTAAGAATTGCCAAATGATCTGGACGATGATTTACTGCTATTGCATCATAATGTTCACCTTCCCATTCTCCAGGTGTTTCTTCTTCATCCGAAAACAAACCTAAACTTATTTCAAGCACTTTCCCAGCAAGTATATCTGCATGAATAGAAGGAGCTATTTCAAACAATTTATCCTCATCCAACCATACATTTGCTTTCAGTTTCTTTCCGTCAACATTGGTACTATAAATTCTACCAACCGTTCTTGTATCAATCACTTCTGGAGAGTTGGCTGATATACTTTGCCCTTCTTCTTCTGGATGATCAATAGCAACCGGGATCCCATTCCAAGATGCCGGGAACTTACCAAGTTCAGCTATGGAATGAAATATAGGACCATGACTTCCATTATGAACACCTTCCACCATCATTGTAACAGGAACAATCATATGAGGTTTACCCTGATGTACTTTTAATTCCACATCATAAGCATCTTCCTGCTTACTTTTATAAGATTTATAGTTTTCACTATTGTTTGCTATTACTCCATTTGCTTGTTTAATGGCAGAAGGAGCACAGGTTTCATCTGTTCCACCTTTGGCCAAACATTTGGAAAGAACTGTATTTGCAATTCTTACCCACTGTTTCTTTTGCTTATCAGTAAGCCCTTTTTTGTGCTTATCCACATCTTCAACGGTCCAAGGCATGATTTTACCCTCCTATCTTTTTAAGTTTAAATACACTGGTTTCCCTGAATATATAATTGAACTCAAGTTATATTCCATTGTTGGATGGAGATGTACAATATTCTTAAATTGCTGCAATATTATATCATCACTTGCATCGTGACTAAATCCTTCCGTTTCATAATCCTTATCCCTTCCACTTCCAACCATTATTACTGGAATTTCCTCATGATTCATATAATTACGAATGGTTTCAAATGCTCTAAACAAAAATGGAGTAATTGTATAAACCACAGGAATCTTACCTCCCAATGAAAGTCCAACTGCTATATTTATCATTACTTGTTCAGCTGCTCCAACATTATAAAATTGATTAGGTAACTCATTTTGTATTTTATCAAGCAAACCAAATCCCATGTCAGCAGTAATGAGAATAATACTATCATCTTTCTTCATTAACTCATACAAGTCCGATGCAAACTTTTCTCTCATAATCTTATATAATGTGCTGATAAACCTTCCAATCCATAATCACTCACCTTTGTTATCCTGTATCGAATATTAGGGATTAAAAACATTATTTGTCCAAGCATCCAAGCCTCAACCTTACCATAGGCTGACCATCCGTTAAAGTTAAGATAAACTTTTAGATTATCAACTTTATATTTCTTAATAATATTTGCTGCCTCATAAATAGAACCTTCAAAGCATTCTCCATCCGATATTAAGCAGTAAACATCTCTCTGCCTGTTTGCCAGTGCTAATCCTACAGCAATGGGCAAACCATGTCCTAAACTACCTGTACTACAATAAAGACCACAACTCCCGCAACGATCAGGATGCGTGCCGTGATGGGCAAATATCTTTTCTGCATCTATTCCCAAATACTTTTCAATAACTACATAAAGAGCCAATCCAGCATGACCACATGAAAGTACAAAAGGTTCATCCTCCTTCTTAGAAGCATATATTTCATCTATAATACCTACAGATGTTAAACAACTGCCAAGATGAGCAAGATGCAACTTCTTTGAAATCTCTAATATCCGTTTATGAAGATTATTCATACTTTCAAAATATTCTTAATACAATCACAAATATACTTAACTTCATTTTGTGTCAAATCATGCTTACTTGGTAAGTTAATTCCATTCTTACCAAGGAATGTTGCAACAAAATTATCAACATTCTTAAACATTGGAAAAGAACTCATTGGTGGAAAGAATGGTCTGGTATCAATTCCACAAGTCTTAAGAGTTTCCATTAACTGATCTCTCGTAACATCAAATTCTCTTTGTAACACAATTGATGTCATCCAATATAATGGTTTAAATTTAGTATCTTCACTTGATTCAATGTTTAACATTAACCCATCAATACTTTCCAATTCCTGATAGTACCAATCATAAATCTGTCTTTTCTTGGCTACCAACTCATCAATTCTTTCCAACTGAGCCAACCCCATTGCTGCCTGTAAATTAGACATTTTATATTTGAATCCAATATCACTTATATCAAATCCTACTCCTGATCTACCATGTTCTGAAAAATGTTTTACCTTATTAAAGGTTTCTTCATCATCTGTAACAAGCATTCCTCCCTCACCAGTGGAAAGTGTCTTGGCTCCTTGAAAACTAAAACAACCTACATTACCAAAACTACCTGTTTTCTTACCATGTGACAACGCTCCAATTGATGGTGCAGCATCTTCTATAACTTTTAATTCACAATCATAAGCTATTTCAAGTATATATTTCATTTCAGAAGGAGTTCCATATAAATGAACTGGAATAATAGCCTTTGTTCTTTTTGTTACTTTCTTTATAATTTCTTCTGGATCAATAGTCCAATGGTGTGGTAATACATCAACAAACACTGGAGTTGCTCCTGTATAACAAACTGCACTTGCTGTTGCTATCCAAGACAAATCAGGAACAATTACTTCATCACCTTTCCCCACCCCCAATGCCACCAAGGCTAAATGTAATGCCCCAGTACAAGACGATGTAGTCAAAGCATATTTAACCCCAATATATCTGGCAAAGGATTCCTCGAATCTCTTTACATAATCATTACAATGCTCACCATGACCATTGGTAATAGCATCAGTAACGTAATCAATTTCTTTTTGCGTTATAGAAGGTCCAGCAGTTAATATCATTTTATCTACTTGCATAATTTCATATAAGTATAATAACGATCAGGAGAAATACCATCAACTGAAAACTCAGGTTTTTCCATCCATTCAGTAATCTCAGGTTTTTCCACCTTATATAAAGGAATATCCCGTTGTCTTTCAAATCCAAGTCTTTCATAAAACTTAATTGCATGAACATTATCTGATAATACCCGTAAATAAATATCTCTCACTAACTTTCTCTTTGCCCATGAAATAAGAGTTTGGGTGGCTAAAGACATTAATCCTTTCTCATCTTTCTTCCCCCGAACCACATTATCTATTTCACAAGTATTCTCCTCAAAATTAAAACTGGATAATCCTAAATGTCCAATAGGTGTTCCTTTCAAAGTATAAACAAAAAACAAAATTCTATCTTCTCTTGGAAGCAAAATATTATCAAACCAGTGTTCTGTCTTTGTTATTGATCCTTGAAAAGAATTAGCAAACCCAATAGGATTTTCCATTCTCCATAAGCATACTAAATGAATATACTTAGGACAAGTCAATTTATAAAAGAACGTCACCGGCTTCAAAAATCCAACAAGTCCATTTTCACTTTGAATAGGAATTGATCTCCATTCATCTGCCGGACTTTTACATTTGTATTTATCCAGAACCTTAATAACTCCTAATTGATAATCAGTCATATTAAAACTTCTTTACAACTTGTTCAATATAATCAAATACAAGATCAGTATAATGAGGAGCACATCCAAGAAAAAAGACATTATCCAAAACTGCATTTGCTACAGGATATTTCTTGTAATCATCCAAGAAACTGTAACCTGGATGTAATAATATATTTCCTGTAAAGTAATTACGAGTTTGAATTTTATTATCTTCAAAATGCTTTACCAATTTATTCTTTAATCCAGTTATACAAATAAATGGAGTACCAAACCAGCAAACGTCTGCCGAATGATATGTATGAACTCCTTTAACTCCATTTATATTTTCAGTTACAATTCTTTCAATTATTGCTTTTGCTATTTTTCTATGTCCAGCAATGGCTCCAAACTTTTCCAATTGAACCAATCCTATTGCTCCCTGTAAATCAAGTGGCTTCAAATTATAACCCATATTAGAAAATATATATTTATGATCAACCACACCATCATAATTCTCTAACCACTTACCAAATCTCTTTCCGCAAGAACCGTCTTTCAACATATTATCCACTCCCACACAAGTACAATCTCTTCCCCACCAAGCAAGACTAATCATTATCTTCATTAAGTCCCGATCATCAGTACAAACCATTCCTCCTTCTCCAGTAGATATATGATGAGATGGATAAAAGGAATTTGAAAATGCTACACAATCAGCAGTCAAAAATCTTCCATTCCACTTAGAACCAAGACTATCACAATTATCACCAATCAATTGTAAATCATATTTATTACAAATATAACTCAATTGATCCATATCTGGTGGATTACCAAGCACTGGCGAAAGAAATATAGCTCTTGTCTTGGATGTTATCTTTTCTTCAATCTGATTCAAATCAAAATTTAATGTATCCCATTCAATATCTACAAACACTGGTTTAAGTCTATTTTGACATAATACAGATACCGTAGTGGGAAATCCAACTGGAGAGACTATTATTTCATCCCCGTCTTTCCAATTGAAATATGTTTTCAACGCAGTTATCATTACTAAGTTAGCAGAAGAGCCAGAATTAACCATTAATGAGTATTTGACATTGAATCTTTTGCTAAACTCCTGTTCAAATTTATGTACATTCTCTCCAGCAGTAATCCAATTCCCATTGAGGAAAGCATTGATAGCAGCCTCAGTTTCTTTCTCATCCCAATATGGTCCAGAATAAGGAATGAGAGTTTCCCCCGGTATGAAACTATCTCCGTAAAGATAGGGAGCAACATGATTCCCAACCAAATTTCGTATATGATCTATTTCTACCATAATCAATTATCTATCAATGTCCAATTACTACAAAAGAAAGCACTTGATTCCGCAGAATTTAATCCTGATGTTGGACCAAACCAATTCTTTGGAGAACAAATAATCTTATCTTCATTTTCACTTAGATAACTTCCCCACCATGAAAAAGATGAATTAGCAATTATATGATGTTTACAAAAAGACATTATATACATATCATAATAATCAAGATTATCAGTTACAAAAATTGATCTTTTATCTCTCTTAAAGTTTTCTTTGCACCATTCCAAATCTCTTGAAGCTACAACCTTATTTTCCGTAAAGATATATATATGATCTATCTTTGTTTTACTTTCAATATATTGTAATGCCCTTTGATAATAAGACATTTGTAACATTGGATGAATATCTTGATCATATACATAATTCCCTCTTCTTACGTGAAGTGATACACTATTTTCAAACTTCCCCGATATTGTACTTATTATTTCTTTATTCTTAAACAAATCAATAACTTCCTTTCTACGATGATTAAAATATTGTGGCCAGCAAAGATAACCTCTCAATAACATTTTTCCCTGATAAGGAATAGGCTTATATTCATTTGGTTCATCATACACAAACTCAGGTTTCCATCCTTCTGGTAGTGATTGAAGTTTACTATAAACATTATCTTTATATTTTGAAGGGCCACGACCAGACGATTTTGTTCTTTCCAACTTCCAATAGAAATCAAACCCACATTCATCTCCATGATCCAAAGCAGTAGCGTATGTAGTAGCAATCTGAAACATTTGATTACCTAATCCCCCTTCAAGTTTTGCTGATATCATAACTCTGCTAATTCTTTGTATAATGGTTTCTTAATCCAATATTCTCTTTCACGTAAACAAGCTTTTGGATCTTCCTTGAAATGAATAGCTGCCACAGGATTCTGATCATTGTAAGCATACAATATCTTTTCAATATATTGTATATGCTTTAATCCTGCCATCTCTATCATCGGATACATCATTGCATTATCAAACGAATTGTTTGGATACTCTCCATTCTTATACTTCAAATCCTTGTTATCAATTTTATCCCACAATTTCTTCTTGCAAGTAACTAAATGAGAAGTACACCATGCTCCACTTTTACGATATGTTTGTGTATCAATAACTGGACCACAACATATACCTTTTTTTCCATCAGAAGTGGTGATGTAACTGCCGTAAGTCAACCAGATGTCTTTCTGATAAACTTTATCCAGATAAGCCAATACATCGTTAGCAAACAAGTAATCATCCCCACTAACAAAACAAATAATATCTTCCTTATTAGTAGCATATCCATTTATTCCTGCAATAAAATTCTTAATATGATAATCCTGTTTAGGAGTATGAATGGCTTGAAAAGGATATTTTTGAATTATCTCCCATGTCCCATCAGTACTGTTATCATCCATTATGATTACCTTGTAATTCTTGTAGGTCTGAGAAATAATAGAATCTAAACACCTTTCTATGAAAGGAGCAGCATCCCTTTGAGTAACTAATATGATAAACCTATTATTCATACTTCTTCAATTCTTCAATGTAAGGTAATGCAATACAACGACATTGTGGATGGTAAGGTATCATTCCTTCAATTTCATCCAATGAAAATACTTGTCCTTCCAATGCTGCACATTCATCACAAACTCTTTCATCCCCCGCCGTTTGCCATTCTCCTTTTACCGTAATTCCTTCAACTCCCCAATTTCGGTATTCCTGTATTGTTGCAACATGGTGTGCTCTTATAATTTCTGTTCGTGCTAATAATTCTGCTCTGCGTTGTGCTGGAATAAATCTTCCTAATGTATCTGTAATTTTCAAATCTCCCATTCCTGTACCATTTATTGTAGATACAAGTTTCCGAGCAAGTAAAGTCGGACCATCACCATCCGCCATTCCTTGAGCCAATACTCGACTTATCTGAGAACTCATTGCATCAGTTATTCCTTTTAAATCATTATATGCTCTGGCATATATTAAACCCAAACGATCAATATGAAAAGGTAATCCCATTACAACATCAATACCACCAGATTCATCTATTGGAGGAACTGTCATTCCAGCCTTTCTCATTTCATCTCTGGCTCTCATTACTCCTCTTTTATAAGAATCAAATAAGTATAAATCTATCCAAAGAGCATTTACACTTGTTCCAATTTGTTTCATCTCTTTCACGGTCAATAAACCAGCATCAACTTGCCTTTGCAACCACCTCATAAATTCTTCTATCTTTGTTTTGCTCAAGGGATATGCAAAAGCATCTTTAGCAGGTGGAGTAACTTGAAGATTATGTATTTTATCTTTTAATCCAAAACAATCATTCTTATCAATTCCTATTTTAATGGCAATAGTAACTTCCATAAACCTACGTTTCATCTCTCTTACAAAAGCATTACGCAATGCAGTTGTATGAGTTGGATCATAATTTTTACGAAGAGCCTCTGTATATGTTGCTGTATTTTCCATTATGCTCCAGCCACTGGTTTAGTTATTTTTACTGGTGCTTTCTTTGGAATTGGTTTTCCTGTTGGAATAACTGGAGAATCATCAGGATTTGTTGCTCCTCCACCTCCACCTCCGAATGGTGTAGGTGCTGGTTTATTAACACCATCAATAACGGACTGATTTAATTCATCCTCTGAAATCATCTTATCCCTCATTGCCAATACCAATGTAATTTGCTCCTGTGTTAATCCCAAACAATATTCCAAGAAAGCATTTGGAGGCATAACCTCCTGCGACATCGGACTGTATGTATATTCTCTCAATGCATTTGCCCTTCCCTTACCAATTTCAACTCTTGCTTTCTCACTCAATGAATAAAGATCATTCCATTTAACCGTATAATCATTGGCAGGTTTTGGTAAAATTGCCAATTCAATTAATTTATCAACAAGTGGTCGTATAATTATTGGATCAGCAAAATCATCTCTTCTTGACTGTACATAATCTTTCCATTCATTGCTATCTTGTGTACTGGCAAGTTCTCCACGCTCACTCCCTGTCAATATTCGTTTTGGAATACCTGTAACGGCTGAAATCATTTGAATCTGTACATCAACGTGATTTGCAGGGTCGGCTATTTGCTGGGCTAATGCCTTCAAGTCAACTCCTTCATTGACCAATATCCGACGTAAATTATTTTCATATTCATTTATTTGATCTTTCAAATCTTCTTTCATTGCCTCCGTCATCTGGTAATCCTTGTCAACTTTACCTTCAAAACCAGGACGAGCACCTCTCCAAAACATTTCAGCATCCCCACCAACAAGTTTCTCCAAATCCATCAAACGATTATAAACTGATTCCAAACGTGGAGTTCCCCATACTTCAGATTCCATTGGATCATCAGTTATATGTATAACTCTTGAATAATGTATTTTCACATAAGTAACTGAAGTAGTTCCAGGAGCACTCATACCACTGGTTATATCTGAAACTGCAACGTTATAGAATGTTGGTAATCCATATCTTTCATTCTTAGGATCATCTTCAGAGTTAATTATTTGAGCACTTTTCTCTCCAAATGGTTTAACGTACATCAACTCTTTTATTTTTCCAACAGGCTTTGCAAATCCATCACGATCTTTAACATCATTAAATCCCAATACCAAAATACCATAATGTCCAATTCCTGTAAGTTTGTCAAGCCTTGATAAAGTTGATTTTAATTTTAAATTCTTACTTAATTTTGCCCAAGCCTTTTCAAATTCAGTATCTTCTGCTTTCTCTGATTCTACAAGTTCCAATGGCCCTTGCCAAGTTGCTTTTACTGGACGATCTATAATTGCTTTGGCAATATCCTGACGAGCATATCTTCCATTAAAATCAGTATAATCCAAATTCAAAGAATAACCAAGAGCTTTATACACATCTCGATCACCACCGTACTGCAAACCTAACTGCTGCATCAATTGAACACGACCAACAAGTTGACTGGCAAAAGTACGTAATTGATCTGATGTCAACTCTTTTTTACCATCTTCTTTTTCACTATGTTTAGTTCGTTCCATCTCTTGATTATTAATTTGTTAATATATCCCGGACATATTTCAATCCGGGATATCCATTACTATTTAAACATCTTTGGTGATTGTGTATTCGGTGGAGCAAAGAATGTTGCTGTAACATAAGTCAATGTAACACCGATAACAACATGCCATAAGACAGGCCAATTTATTACACTCCCTGCAATTATCTGACCTACATAATCAGTTATTCCAGTACCTAATGCAATAAGCAATCCAGATAGTACATTCACCCAATTAAACTGACCTGCAGGAGATGTAGATGTAAAGAATACAATGAGATTCTTCCCAATGTAGGGAAGTAATGATGCTACTACAGTAACTATCACTAAAGCATAGTTAATAGGTGTTTGTCCAAGTGCTGTCATAAGAATACCTATGACCAACATAAATAGACCTTTCCAAAATTGTTGTTTTGTCATAATGCTAATTTTAAATGATTATTATTCTGTTTGATAGAAAACCCAAAAGTCATTACACAATTTACTACTTAATACATATTTCCATGGAACCTGACAAACACCACCTTGTCCCCAATCTGCACCCCAACTATTCAATTCCACTGTACCATTCTTATCATAATCAAATATGACCATACAATGCCCTCCAAGAAACTGCTCACTACATCTGTGTGGGTAAGGTACAATACCTGTTTTAGCAACTTCCGGTGATTCAAATGATTCATAGACATTCTTACCATAAACTACCGGATAACCAGCAACAATAGCATCCTGAATGTATTCCTTCTTTTGAAGGACACTTTCATACCTGATTGATTGATGATCGAGAGCATCTTTCCAAGCAGCATCAGACGGATTAATATTGAACTGACTTATAATATAAGGCCAAAGTAGTTCCCTACAAATACCATATTGATTTATAGCTTTAAATGCATCACGAATCATTGCTCCTGTATCGTTCTGTTTATCCTGACGAGCAATATAATAAGCAAACAATCGAGACAATTCAATATCTGGTTGATTATTGGTTATGAGTGTCCCTCTGAATCCTTCCACCACCCCATTGCCCACACACGAGCCCAGATTGCCTTGATCGTAGCGAAAGGAAATCTTGTTGATATGGCCCCTCCCTGTATCCTCTGGAACTGCTCTTGGTATTCTTAATTTATAAGCAAAATCTCTTGGATCAGGCTTATCTGGAATCCATCCATAAGGTCTTTGCGGAAATGTCTTTTTTCTTCCAAAATTAAATAATTTCATATTCTATTTTATTTTTATCCACATTGAATTACCTCCATATTGAGGAACATTATTATAAGCATGAAGTAGTACCCCCCAGCCATCAGATGTTTCACCGACATACCCATGAAAACTGTCATTTGCCCCGGTTATTGGTATTCCATAGGGAATAGAGCCTTTGTAAGTAACACCCAAATCTTCACTTATAAGTATCCCCATATCTGATTGAGTTGTAATAATAAATCTCGAACCTGTCTTATAAAATCCATGAACAATTCTTGTGTATGGGCCGTAGTTAGGAGTTTGGAATATTTTAACCCATGTAGAGGTGGTTCCAAATGTTGCTTTGGGTATCTGATACATTCCAGCAACATCAACATAACCCAAATGTGCGTCAGTGCCGGAATAAACGCTCGTTCCGTTAAATCCAAGTCCGACAATCTTACAAACACTTGATGCTGTCCCCTCAACCATTGTAGTTACAGTCCATGTGTCTGCACCTGAATTATATTTGCATTTGTAAACCCTATCTGAAAGCAAATGGCTTGCTAACCCATCCCCGGTAGTGAACCACCATTCATCATCAATATCGTTGTAAGTAACCCCGTGTATATGATAAGCATCATAAGTGACATCAGCTGTCCAGAATGCCTTTATTGTCTGCCCCTCATTAATAGTATAGAACATATTTACATTTACATATACACCATCGGCAACCTGTGTGTAGTTGCCCCATACTTCAAGTTCTATTCCTCCGATTAAACCCCATTGTTTATCCCTGTTCCATTGGCTGAAATTGGTTGTTGAACTTGCAACAAAAGGATTGCCGTTTTTGTCAAGAACAGTGGCAGTATGATATGTGGCAAGATTGTCAGTAGAATAATACATTGCTGTTTGAGAACCGAAGGATATATTTCCACTCAGGTAAATCTTTGCATATTGAATCTCAGTAACACCGGTAATAACTTTTGATATTCCATAAGTTTTTCCTCCGTCAAGTGAAAGTGAAAGCGTATTTGTGCCAGAATTAAATTTAAGTACCTTATCGCCCCTTATGGTTACAATGTTATCAGTAGAATATTTCCAGTAGATATAGTCATTTTCATACGTATCGGTATAAACATAATCCTGGCAATACGATGAAACAATCTTTGAGTAATTTGAACCTGATTTATTCGTTATAAATGAAAGGACTTCATCAAGTGTTTTACGGGACTTATATGAGTGATCTGATACTTTGAAGAATACAATACCTTTATATCCTACATTTGCCCATGACTGAAATTTTAAATTATTACATTCCGAGATATGCCAGTATTTTTTAGTTGTTGCACTTGTTGCATCGTAATAAGTCAAAGCATTTCGTGCAGCATCAGAATATATTGTAGCATTTGATCTGTCGAAATTTGCATTTGTCATTGCCAATACCGAATTGGCGAGATTATGTTTTGTCAGATTGCCGGGATGATTATCTCCAAGCTTAGTATAACCAAGCGGCAGAGTTACAACATTTTCAACACCACCCAACGTGTTTGGAACATAAATATCCTGGGATCCTTTAGTATAAAGCGAATAACCATTATTAAGTAGATGTACCGAACCGGCAGAACCAAAACGAGTGCATTGAACATTATAAACACCATTACCTGCTCCTCCTACATAATTTGCAGTTGTAAGATGATAACCATTACCTGAAGCATCCGGGATATATTCACCCCCACCCGCACAAGGCCAGTATGCTAATACATCTGAAGGGTATGTGCCGCTTTCGCAAGCAGTAGCCTCAGTAGGTGTAAGTAATCTTCTTAAAAGGAAACAATCCGAATGTGATGTTTTGCTTATTTGTCCGGTAACAACTGCACCATTTAAATCATTAGTCCCTTTTAGGAAAAACTTAAATTTATTATCCAAATGAGGGAACGTGCCTGTAAAAGAAACATCACTTCCCTGTTGAACATTATCAATAAAAAACCTTAATTTACCGGTTGATTGATTAACATCCATTCTAACGGTATGCCATAAATCATCCGCCCCGTATGTTGTAGCTGCTGAAACAACTGAGAAATTATTTACTGATGTCTGAATAGAACAGGCTAATGCTCCTGTTGTCTGGAATTGAATATAATATCTCCCTACAAGTGAAGATGAACATTTCTTACCTATGAAGCAATTATAATCTGAAATAACATGATTTTCACTTTTAATTTTTGCCCAAACGGTAAAATCTGTATTGTAAATATCCAGTGCGCCATTATCAGATATATACCCATATCCTGCACCAACGGGTTCATAAAAATATGCCGGAAGTATGGGAATATTATTACCATAGTTATCAACCATATTCATTCCTGAACGGCCCTTCGCCCACTGGTTAAAATCTTGTTTCGTCCAGTAACTACTCCACGAAATAGGAATTGCTTTCACATTCACCCAGTCCCCTGTCGCTCCTCCGTCAGTAGATTCAGTACCTAAGAATCCTAACGCAGTGAGTGTCTTGTCAGTACATAGATACCCGTCCCTCACCACCTGACGCACAGTTGTCGTGCCATCGGTAAGGGTGTTCCATGCCCCTGTCTGTCCGTTGTTATATTGTCTGTATTGGCTCATTTATTTAATTATTAAAATCTTTCCACCTGAAACGTAAGCCTTCCCAACACCATTCACGACAGTCGAATAAACTGGAGTAGTGAAAGTTGTATTAACTCCATATGTTGTGCCTGTGGTATTGGTAGCATACGCCCTGACATAATACAATGTATTCCCTTTTAGTCCTGTGAGTGTGACGGTATATGAACCCAATCCTGAACCGCTTGAAGCATGACTTCCCGCTATAGTGGGATTTGTTGAAGTACCCCAACATACACCCCTATCAGTTACACTCGCTCCTTCATCTACAGTTACTGTTCCTCCTCCAATAGCTGTTATTGCCGTTATATAAGATGTCGAGTCAATTACATGAGTCTGAACGGATGCAAGTGGAGGCAGGTCTGTATCATTTATCCTATAAAGTATCGCACCTGTATATGCTGGCATACTAAGAACACTCACCTCGCTCCCGTCAGTCACATCATAATAAGTCCACCCTACTGTGAATGGATAACTTGCAGCCCCGCCCGTGAAGTTATAAGCGTAATCAACAAACTGATCTTTCGTAGTGTGAGAGTATGATGCAGTCCATAACTTAGCATCACCCGTCTCGTTAGCACCGGTAAGTGCATTTGCCAGCCATGCAGCAAGTGTATTGTAACCAGGAAGTGCTGCTACATAGTTTGAATACCCTGCTTTATTCCCAGTGGGCAAAAGAAGGTAATTATAATCGAAATAGTTATGAGTTTGTAATGTACCGCCCCTTATTGCCCAATTTGCAATGTCATTTTCAGTTCTGTAGTTTACGACAAGTTTATTGTATTTTACCGTATCATAATCAGGATCAGAACCGCCATCCCCAAGATATATTTCCATCGAACCATAGGATATATGTAGTACCGAACCCCTTGATTTGGTTGCCATATTATATTCCCATTTATCATATTGACCTGAGTTAGCATAAAGGTTGCCATTATTTCCTGCAACTAAGTTATTATTGACATATACATGCTGTGTCTCATAGTCGAGATAGATACCGTAGTTATAATAAATCCCCGTTGCCCCTTCTGGTGAATCTGCCTTGCTAACAGTTCCATCACCCCCCTCGACAAAATTATATCTTATGGTATTACCTACATATGGAAGTGCTTCGGGATAGTTATCGGTTATCCTTGTAACATTCATGTATGATGTATAAATTCCACCGCCATCATCAATAAGATAGCAATAGTCCCTTACCCTGTTTTTTTCGATAATACAGTTATTTGCGATAGATAACCTTATTCCATCATAACCAATATGATTAACATCGTTCTTTGAAACATTGGTGAAGTTTGCGGAAGTAACTGATATCCCCTCCATGCCACGATAACCGAATCCTCCATCCAATCCGATATAAAGAACCACATTACTATCAACCGTTCCGTTGTTGCATTGTGATAGACTTATGCCATACCATCCACAGTAATGAACTGAATCGGTTGATATCGTAACATAATCAGCATTGTAATTATAAATACCCGTAACACATCTTGAAGCCGTTGTACCAGTTATTGTATTATAGTCACCATCCCTATTCCTAATTCCTGCTACATTATACCCTTCTACCCTGACATTTGCAACACCGATATAATCATAGTTATTTATATCAATGCCATAATCGTATGTTGCTGCCTTGATGGTTAATGCGCTTGGGTCAGAACCATAATACATATATACATAAGAACCATCCCAGCACCAATCTCCGTTATCGGTAAGGCATCTAATGCTATTCTGCATGAAATATCCATACCCTGCTGTATTGGTATAAACAGCCGTTGTGGTATATGTTATCTTGCGGGTTGACTGAACAAAATCAAGAACTTTTAATCTCTCATGTGAATAGGCATTTGGTCTGACTACTATCTCTGCACCATTCCAGTAATCATCTGCCTGAGTCAGATTGGTAGCATCAATAAGAGATGTATTTGACCCACCCGTAGTTACAATATTCCTGCCCGTGTTTGGATATCTGCCCATTAAAGTATTAACACCTCCGATTGTAAGATATCTCATATCGGATGAGGTTGTTACTGCCTTCCGATAGATGTTGCCCGAATAATTTGTCCACGAACCTGATATGTCTGTAAATCCCGTGATGATTGGCTTTGCACCAGTGCCATAAGCACCTATCACAATTAGATTACCTGCCGTGCCTGATTCTTTGGCAGTTATAACACCGATAAAAGTATCACCACGATTAAATAATATGGAGTCACCAGGAGCAAATGTACCCGCCGCCCAAATGGTATTAACCTTCGATATGGTTGCCCATGCCGTGCCATTAGACAAACCATTTGCAGCATCACTTCCTCCCGTCTTTACATAGTAATTAGTTGCTGATAATATCAGGCTAATTAAAAGTAATGGTATGAAAATTAATCTTTTCATCAGTATAAGAATACTATTGTTACAGCAGCTCCGGCAGTTGTAGATGATAATGCAGTTGGCCCTGCTGGTAAATCTGTCTGTGCTGATAATGTAGCACAAAACCTATTGCTATTTGTAAAATCGAGAGTTGAAAATGGCCCTGCTGTATAATTATCTGCAAAAACTTGAGGTATGGTTGCATCAGCACTTTCATTATAAAGGAGTGCAACATAATATATCCCTGGTGTGGCAGCATAAGTCGATGAGAATGCCTTTGTCACTAATGTGTTTACTGATGCTTTATATAAATTGCCATCATTTGCACATGATGCTACAAGAGATATATTACCTGCTGTTTCCTTATATAGTCCTACCTTATTATTATTATCAGCAGTATAATCCCCCTGTCTCCCTATAGCAAAAACAACTCCTGTTATAGTTACTTTCTCTGGTATGTAAACTGCAATTAATCTTAACTGCCCGTCTCCCATCGTTGAAACAGTATGATTCCCAACTGGTGCTGCACCTAAAGTCATTGCTTTATATGAAGACCCTAATAATTGCAGTGAATGAAGGTTATTTGAATACTGAAACAAGTCCTGTGCCGTCGCATAACTCCCTGCCGGGGTAGTCCCTGCGACTACAGAGTCAGCTTTCAAAACGGCAACAGTACTAATGTTTATCTGCCCTGCAACAGGGATATAAGGATTAAGTGTATCTGCGCCATGATACGATGTCATGGATTTTGCAGTGGTATTAACCTGAATACTGTCAATGGTATTTACAAGGCTTCCCGTCTTTGTCGCCCCTGTCTTTTCAACAGTCTTGCCTACCTTCAGACCACCGTGAGCATCAATGACATAACGATACCAGTTGACCTGCGCCGAGAGTGATGCAGTCAGCATAAATGCTATAACAACAATTAAAATCTTTTTCATATTATTCATTTATTAAAATTTCATAATCAATTCCTTCAGTCCCACTAAAATTAGTACCTACCTCAAGGACATAATTACCTCCTATGACTGTCTCCCTGTAAGTCCCTGCAATAGTACCAATATGAGAATCTATTGTCTCATAGTCTATATCCTCTGTCCCTGCAAAGCCTGTTACGGTGAGTTCGGCTTGAGTGACAAAATAACCCCCTACCTGACCACTACGGACTCTAAGGCCGGTGTCGGGGTCAGTCCAGTAAGATGGAAACTTAATATTGCCTCCTCCATAAATGGTTGTTATTGGTCTAACAACACTCCTGATAACAGGTCTTAATATGGTTCTTGCTACTGACATCTACTACCACTCAAATCCAAAGGTTAAACTTCCACTGGTGTATGCAGCCGCATTCTTAACTCCAGCTCTCCAAGCAACCCCTTCTCCAAATTCATCAATAATAACTCTATCTCCAGTAGCCCAAGCACTACCATTATTCAAACAATCCTGCCAAGCAGCATCATTAGAACATTTGAATTGTAAACTTATTGTTATTGCAGAAGTTGCTCCATCAACACTTTCTCTAATGGAAAAGAACAATTTGTTTATCTTATTCTTTCTCGGATAAACCGCATTGGTAAAATATCCACTACTACTTGGAGCAGAATCTACCGTAGCATATTCATGATTTACTGAACTTGAATCCCTGCTGTTTGCCATTGCCTTATAATTTATAGTTTATACTTTCTTCTGTTTTACATTAATTGCTTTTGGTCCCTTCTGACCGTCCTGAAGTTCAAATGTAACCAATTCATCTTTCTTAATTTTGTCAACCAAATTACTCGCGTGTACAAAATAATCTATACCTGTTTCTGTTTCCGTAATGAAACCAAATCCTTTTGACTCATTGAAAAATTTAACTTTTCCGTTCATTGTAATATAAATTTAAGTAATACGTCTTGCAATCTTTTTACCAACAAGTTTATTGAAAGCCCCTGCAGCAGCATCAACCTGGTCTTTATATGTACTAAATGGAAAGAATCGGTGCTCTTCAATAAACTCACGATTCCATAAAGCCAACATCATATGAAATGTACCAATATTAACCTGTACTGAATAAGGGTCTGCTCGGAAGACTTTATCACCTGTGGGACGTTCTGCCCTGCATACAAACCCTGGTAAATTCCTTATGGTATCTTCAGCTGATTCTTTTCCACCTGACCCAGGTTCCTGCTCAACCCATACAATTACATTCGTTCCATCAGCGATTGCCGTTTGACGTATAATAGCCTCCCTTTCATCACTTCCCCACCTGCCACGTTTTACGTCTTCAATTAACCAACGATTGCCAGTCAATTGACTCATCTTTACTCCTACGGTATAAGCACCCTCTCCTGGTGAAGCAGCCTTGTCCCAATATCGTACAGAATGAATAATATGATTTGCTGGGGGGTAACTGGTCATCATATTAAAGTGATCCACCTTGAACATACCCCCACCCGGAGGTGTAGGATCCTGCCCAATCTGCCCTGCGTAGCCGTACTGCCCTAAATCAGCCTCCAAGTCTTTTAGGACAGCCCAAGATAGTCTCTTTGGATCGAGTAGGTCATTTACATACTTGCTTGCCAATTCAGGAGGTTGTACTTTATCAAGGAAGTTCTTAATTTCACCAGGTAAACATATATGACGAATATTCTCCTTCTGTTTAGCCAGAATGTGACCACTTGGGTCATCCTGGTGAAGTCTTTGCATTATAAATATAGTAGGTGTAATAGATTTGTCAGTCTTACGAGTGGAGAGTGTTTGTTCACACCAGCGGTTTGCTGTCTTGAGTTCTGTATCTGAAACTGCCTGTGCTGGGTTCAGCGGGTCATCCACTATTAGAATATCTCCATGAAACCCAGTCAATGTACCACCTACAGATGTGCTGTATCGGCTTCCACCAGTGATCGATTGTTTTACCCTGCCAGGACTGCCTTCAAGTTTCTTTACCACCTTGAAGTTGGATTTAGTGTCTTTGTCCTCCTTAATATCAATTTCCGGGTACATCTCTTGGAACTGTGTCGAGCGAATCAGGTCGCGGCAGTATTCAGCTGACTCCATAGAGAGTGCTGAAGAGTATGACGCAGTAATAAACCTCATCCAATACCAGCGAGTCCAACACCAGGCAGGGAACATAATACTACAGGTAATCGTCTTGGTAGATCCTGGTGGTACATTAATAACCAGGTCATATTTTCTTGGTAATCTATTTGAAACTCTTTCTGCAACTCGTTCAAGTTCTTTACATAGGTACTCAATATGCCAATTATGTTGGAATGTATGAGGACTGACCACAGGCCAGAAGTACTGAAGAAAATGGTACAGTGATCGGTTATTTAATTCCTTAGTCACTGCCATAGGATTCTCCAAAGCATATTTAATAAATGCAGCCTTGG
>Ga0209048_10000614_pt1 | contig 37783 bp, 37 predicted proteins | sample FrelakmetCRP12CR_FD_187146 | JGI IMG/M metagenome (GOLD analysis project Ga0209048, IMG submission 187146) | Freshwater lake sediment microbial communities from the University of Notre Dame, USA, for methane emissions studies - CRP12 CR (SPAdes)... | ecosystem: Environmental > Aquatic >...
TCGGCGAAGCTCCGGGGGTAGATCTGGTAGACGACGGCGTTCTTCCACCAGGGCGGCGAGGTCACGGCCGTAGCCTAGGCGGCCACGTCTGTCTCCCCGAGAGCTGCACCCGATACACTGCCCCGGCGACCATCGGCACCGTTCGGGAGTTGGCCCGTGAAAAAAGGGCGACATCGGCGCTTCGAAGAAGCCCGAGCACTGAAGCGCAACAACGATCTCGACATCGACGCCATCCTCGATGCCCGTGATGCCGAGCCTTGTCCCGAATGCGGTGCCGCCCCGGGGCACGATCACGCCTCCTGGTGCCTCTACGAAGACGGTGGCCGCGACGAAGCCTGGCCCTCTTGAGCCTCTCCCCCCGAACCTGAGCCCTTTCCCCTGAGCCCCCCACCCACGGCCCTCCGCAACGTCGCCCTCGTCGCGCACGTCGATCATGGCAAGACCACGTTGGTCGATGCCATGTTGCGCGCGACCGGGGTTTTCGGCGAGCACGAGGCCCTGGTCGAGCGGGTCATGGACTCCAACGACCAGGAGCGTGAGCGGGGCATCACGATCCTGGCCAAGGCCGCCTCCGTCGAGTGGCAGGGCACCCGCATCAACCTCGTCGACACGCCGGGCCACGCCGATTTCGGTGGCGAGGTCGAGCGGGCCCTCACGATGGTCGACGGCGTCCTGCTGCTGGTCGACGCGGCCGAGGGGCCCCTGCCCCAGACCCGCTATGTGCTGTCGAAGGCTCTCGCTGCGAGCCTGCCCGTCGTGCTGGTCATCAACAAGGTCGACCGGGCCGACGCCCGCCCCGACGAGGTGCTCGACGAGGTCTACCAACTCTTCTTGGACCTCGAGGCCGACGATCATCAGATCGAGTTCCCGGTCGTGTCGGCCGTCGCCCGGGAGGCGCGGTCGGTCACCGGCATCGCCATGCCCGATGCCGACGCCGATCTCACCCCCCTGTTCGAGGCCATCCTCGCCACGGTGCCGGCCCCGGAGGGCGACCCCGACGCTCCGGTGCAGGCCCTGGTCACCAACCTCGACGCCTCCGAGTACCTCGGGCGGCTGGCCATCGGCCGGGTCATCGAGGGCACCTTGCGGCGGGGAGACCGGGTCGCGCTGTGCGAGCAGGACGAGGGCCAGGAGCCGCTCCGCCGCAAGCTCACCCAGCTGATGTGTTTCAGCGGGATCGGCCGGCTCGAGGCCGACGAGATCGGAGCCGGCGACCTCTTCGTGATCGCCGGCTTCCCGGAAGTCGAGATCGGCGACACCCTGGCCGACGCCGTGAACCCCAAGCCGTTGCCCCGGCTCACGGTCGACGAACCCGTGCTGCGGATGACCTTCGGGGTCAACACCTCGCCGCTCGCCGGCAAGGAGGGCACCTACCTCACCTCCCGCCACCTGCGGGAGCGGCTCGACCGCGAAGTGCTCGGCAACGTCTCCATCCGACTGGCTGAGACCGCCTCGCCCGACATCATCGAAGTGGCCGGCCGGGGCGAGCTCCAGCTGGCCGTTCTGATCGAGTCGATGCGCCGGGAGGGCTACGAGATGCAGGTCAGCCGGCCCGAGGTGGTCGTCCGCGAGATCGACGACAAGCGCCACGAACCGCTCGAGCGAGCGGTGGTCGATGTGCCCGACGAGCACGTCGGCACCGTCACCCAGGCCCTGGCGCCACGCAAGGGTCGGGTCGTCGACGTTCGTCCGGGCGACCTGGGCCGCACGATCGTGACACTCGAGGCCCCGGCCCGGGGGCTCATCGGCTTCCGCTCCCAGCTGCTCACCGCGACCCGCGGGACGGCGTTGATGCACCAGCACCATGCCGGTTGGGCACCGTGGGTAGGCGACCTCCCCAGCCGCAAGGGCGGAGCGATGATCGCCGACCGCGAGGGCGTCACCACGGGCTACGCCCTCGACAACCTCCAGCAGCGGGGCGAGCTGTTCGTGGGCCCCGGGGAGCGCGTCTACGAGGGGATGGTCGTCGGCGAGAACTCCCGGCCCGACGACATGGTCGTGAACGTGGTGCGCGAGAAGCAGAAGACCAACATCCGCACCCACGCCGCCGACGAGGCGATCAAGCTCACCCCGCCGCGTGCGCTCACGCTCGAGACCTCGGTCGAGTTCATCGCCGACGACGAACTCGTCGAGGTCACGCCCGAGTCGCTCCGGGTGCGCAAGCGACTGCTGCGCGAACCCGATCGCCGGCGTCAGCGCAAGTAGCGGCCGCTCGCGGTGGTCACACCACCGCGGCGCTCACGCCGCGCCGCGGGCCATTTCGACGGCGAGCTCGAGGGCCTGGTCCAGATCGTCCTCGCTCATGATGACGAGGGTGCGTCGTCCACCGGACCGGGCGGCGAGGGACGCCTCGGCCCGGGCCCGGCTGGGATCGTGCAGGCGGTCGGGGACATCGATGAGGAGCTGTCCGACCACGATGCCCGACATGCGCTCGCGGTCGCCGAGGGCGCGGGAGTGGTAGTACTGCACCGGCCCTGAGAACAGCGCCCCGCGCTCCACCCGGAAGTCGGGCATGCGGCCGCCGCCGCGCTCGAGACGGGTGACCAATCCTATGAGGGCGTATTGCTGGGCTCGGGTGCGCTCGTCGAGCCAGATCCGCACATCCTCGGCCGACACCGGGCTCGAAGCCCGCTCGAGGACGGCCAGGGCGGGGTCGTAGGCCTTGTGGTGCTTGCCGGTCCGGGTGCGCTTGATGGCGCGGGGGCGAGGCTTGCCCCGGCTCACCCGGGCGAGCGACGGGTGCTCGAGGAAGCGTCCGGCATCGTTGCCGTTGCGGCGGGCGGCCCGGAGCTGGGGATCATCGTATCCGCGCTCTCTGGCGCCCTCGGTGGCCATCTTGGCCGCGTCGCGAACCTGCACCAGCGCGTGCACCAGCACCTGGTTCTCGTCGATGTCGTAGGCGCGCGAGGGCGCCGAGCAGACGAACAAGTCGGGGTCGCCGAAGCTCGAGGCCCGCGCCGACATGGTCTCGCTCCAGAGGACGGGCCCGCGCAGCTGGCCGATGCAGCGCTCGGCGTGGGTGTGGATCGAGGTGGCCAACCCCCGCACGGTGGTGGGCAGTTCGTCGAGGAGGGTCTCGGCCTCCGGGGAGGTGGCGATGACCGTGCCCACCAGCTGGCCGACGACCGCCGACGACAGGCCGGTGAGCGCGGAGACCGTGGCCACGACGTCGAACGGTCGGCCGAGGCGGTTCCAGAGCTCGGTGAACGCGTCCGACGGTTCGGTCATCGTCTGCCTAGACCGCCAACTCGACGCCGAGCACCTCGGTGATCGTGCGCTGGGCCTCGGCCTGTTCGGGCGGGTCGAGATACTGGGCCACCGTGCGGTAGAGGGTGGTGGCCCTGCGATCCTCCATGCCCTCGAACTGGGGCAGGAAGTACGCGTAGAAGACCTCGTAGATCAGTCGCGACGGGGTGGGTTCGTCCTTGGCCCGACGGGCCGCGTACTTGGCCGCGTCGAGATAGACGGCCGGCCCGAGATCGGTGAAGCTCCGCAGCGGGAGCAGCTTGGTGACGATGTTCCCCGGGCCCTGCAGGAGCTTCTCGTAGGCCTCGTCGCTGGGCGTGCCGACCTCGATGAACGCAAAGCGCCGCATGAGCGCGTAGGACATGTCGAACAGCAGGTTCTTGTCGAACACGTTCATGGTGGCGATGATGCGCCAGTTCGCGGGCACCCGGATGGGGTCGGTCTTCTCGGGTGGGTCGACGCCGCTGGGCACGATCGAGAGCGGGTCGGGCTGGCCCTTGCGCTTGAAGGGCAACACGACGGCCGAACCCGAGAGCACGGTGAACAGCTGCCCGAAGGCCCGGTCGAAGTTGGATCGGTTGAGCTCGTCGATCACGAGCCAGCGGCCGGTCTCGATCGCTTCGACGAACAGACCGGGCCGGTAGATCAGCCCGTCGGGGGTCGGCTGCAGGCCACCGATCGTCTCGAACGTGGTCCACTCGCTCGTGGCCGTGGTGGGCAGGTAGCCGGTGCAGAACATGGCTTGGCGGGCCACGTCGGCCGCGATGTAGGCCAACGTCGTCTTGCCCGTTCCGGGTGGACCCGTGAGGATTACGTGCTTGCCCGCATCGATGGCCGCGACGAGCTGTTCGAGCACGTAGTCGGGGAAGATCATCCCGGCCTCGTCAGAGGCCTTCTCGAGTTCATCTGAGGTGAAGGCGCGCATGGCTCTAGTACCTGTCGGCCGCAGGGCGGCGCGATGTGAGGACCGGGTGGGGTAGGAACTGCTCGGGCGGCCGGTCCTTGAGGTGGGCCAGGAGCCGGTCGTAGGCGGGCTCGCCGACCAGCTCGACGATCTCGTCGCGGCAGCTCTCGTAGACCGGCCGGTGACCGACGAAGGCCCGGTCGTCCTCGGTGCACCACCAGTGGAAGTCGGCCCCTCCCTCACCCCAGTCTCGCCGCTTCCACTCGCGCAGCACGAAGGTGGTGTGGCCGACGTCGTCGGTGTGGTGGTCGAGGCGCATCGGCACCTGCCAACACACCTCCGGCTTCCAGTCGATGAACCGCTCACCGCGCGACACGGCCGCCTGGTGCAGCGCGCAACCGGCGCCCGCGGGGAACCCGGGACGGTTGAGGAAGATGCAGGCGTCGTCCACGAGATGCGTGACCCACTCACCGTCGTCGTTCTTGTGGACTGGACCCTCCAACGTGCGGGCCCGGCCGTGGAACTGCCATTCGTCGGCGCCGAGCTGCTCGGCGAGGGCGGCGACCCGCTTGCGGTCGGGCTTGTCGCTGAAGTGCGCGCCGTACGAGCAGCAGCCCTGCTCCATCTCGGGTGCGGGGCCGTCGAGTATGCCGGGGCATCCCTGCCCGTAGATGCAGGCGTAGTTGCTGGTGAGGAACGTCAGGTCGAAGAGGTAGGTGTCGCCATCGTGGTCGAGCGACAGCCACTCGTGGACGTCGTCAGTCGTCATCTGCTCCCGATCGTGGTGGGGTCCGCCGAGATTACCGCCGACTCGGGGCGATTCGGGTCCCGAGGCCCGCCGGGTCCGACAATCGTGGGCCAGACTGTCGCCATGGCCCGCTCACGACCGACCGGCCTCGCCGTTGAGACGGGCGCACTGGTCGAGCGCCTCGGGCTCGCCCTGGCGCCCGAGCGGGTCCACACCGGCGGCCTCGAGGACGTCCTCTACGGGTCCGACGCCTCCGGCGTGCGAGCCGGCGGGGTCGCCGCGGTCTGCTTCCCCGAGACGACGGCGGAGGTCGTCTCCTGCGTGCGCCTGGCCGCAGAAAACGGGCGCGCCGTCGTCCCGCGTGGTTCGGGCACCGGACTGGCCGGCGGAGCCGTGCCGGTCGACCGTCCCGTGCTCGTCGTGACGACCCGCATGAACCGGGTCCTCTCGGTCGACCCCGAGTCGCGTGTGGCCTGGGTCGAGCCCGGCGTCGTCAACCTGGACCTCACCCGGGCCTTGGAGCCGTACGGGCTGCACTTCGCGCCGGATCCGTCCAGCCAGCAGGCGTGCTCGGTCGGTGGCAACGTCGCGACCAACTCCGGGGGACCGCACTGCCTCTCCTACGGCGTTACCGGCGCGCACGTGCTCGCCGTCGAGGTCGTGCTCGGCGACGGGACGGTCGTGATCCTGGGCGGGCTCGAGCCGGACCCGCCGGGCTACGACCTTCGAGGTGCGTTCGTGGGGAGCGAGGGCACACTCGGCATCGCCACCCGGATCGCGGTGCGCCTCACGCCGAACGCCCCCGACGTCCGGCTGCTGCTGCTCGACTTCGAGTCGGTCGACGACGCGGCCGCGGCGGTCAGCGGCATCATCGCCGCGGGCATCGTTCCGGCCGCGCTCGAGATGATGGACCAGCCCATCACGGAGGCGGCCGAGGCGTTCGTGCACGCGGGCTACCCGACCGATGCGGCCGCGGTGCTCCTCGTGGAGGTGGACGGGCTCGTCGACGGGGTCGCATCGGAGGCGGCTCGGGTGGACGAGATCGGCCGGCGTCACGGTGCGCGGCACGTGCGGGTGGCCGCCGACCCCGCCGAGCGAGCGCTGCTCTGGAAGGGCCGGAAGTCGGCCTTCGGCGCCGTCGCCCGGATCAAGCCCAACTACGTCCTGCACGACACCGTGGTGCCGCGGACCCGCTTGGTGGAGGTGCTGCGCCAGGTGTACGAGATCGCGGCGCGCCACGACGTGCTCGTCATGAACGTGTTCCACGCGGGCGACGGCAACCTCCACCCGCTCCTGGTGTTCGACGCCCGCGAACCCGGGGTGCTCGAACGGATCAAGGCCGCCGGGGACGACATCGTCGAGGTGTCCCTGGCGGCAGGTGGGGTGCTGTCGGGCGAGCACGGCATCGGGCTCGAGAAGCGGCAGTTCATGGCCCAGCTGTTCGGGCCCGCCGACCTCGATGCCCAGGCTCGCCTGCGTGAGGCGTTCGACCCCGACGGCCGCTTGAACCCGGGGAAGGTCCTGCCGGAGGGTTCGCGCTGCGGCGAGCTCCACGACCTGCCGGAGGGGACGTGGATCTGAGCCCGCTCGAGCGCTTCGCCGAGCAGGTCGGCCCCGACGGGGCCGTGACGGTGGTGGGCGGGCGCACGCAGTGGGAGGTGGGGGGCGCGGTCGCACCCGGCACCCGTGAGCTTCGGGCGCCCGCGGGGATCGTGGAGCTCGAGCCGGCCGAGATGACGGTTCGGGTCGGTGCCGGCACCACCGTCGCCGATCTCGATGCGGCCCTCGCCGAGGTGGGTCAGCGCGTTGTGCTCGGGGGCGCACCCGGGGCGACGGTGGGTGGCGTGCTCGCGGTCGGGCACAGCGATGTGCGTCGCCTCGCCCGTGGCCCGATCCGGGATGTCCTGCTGGAGGCGAGGGTCGTGTCGGCCGAGGGGCGCCTGGTGAAGGCCGGCGGGCCGACGGTCAAGAACGTGAGCGGGTTCGACCTGTGCCGGCTGCTCGTCGGTTCCCTCGGCACGCTGGCGCTGATCGGCCAGGTCGTCCTGCGCACCTGGCCCCGGCCCGAGGCGTCCCGGTGGCTGGCGGGCACCACCGACCCGTTCACCCTGCGCGAGCGACTCGCCCGCCCCGCCGCCGTCCTCTGGGACGGAACCACCACCTGGCTGCTCCTCGAGGGCCATGGCGTCGATGTCGATGCCGAGAGTCGTGTCGCCGTCGACCTGGGCCTCACCGAGGTGGCCTCGGCGCCCATCCTCCCGCCGTACCGCTGGTCGGTGCCGCCGACGGAGCTGTCACGGCGATCGGTCGACGAGGGCTACGGCGACTGCTTCGTGGCGGAGATCGGCGTGGGCACGGTGCACGCCTCCCGGCCGCAGCCGCCCCGGCCGGTCGCCCCGGGTGTGCAGGCACTCACCGAGCGGATGCGGGCCGGCTTCGATCCGACGGGCCGGCTCAACCCGGGCCGGGAGGTGCTGGGCCGGTGAACCTCGGCATCGACGACGACGAGCTGAGCCAGTGCGTCTCGTGCGGGCTGTGCCTCACGCACTGCCCGACGTTCCGGGTGACGGGCGATGAGGGCGCGTCCCCCCGGGGCCGGATCACGGCGATGCGAGCGGTGCAGCGCGACGGCGCGCCGGTCGACGCGCGCTTCGTCGAGGTGATCGATACCTGCGTGCAATGCCGAGGGTGTGAGACGGCCTGCCCCTCAGCCGTGCCGTTCGGCCATCTGATGGAGGCCACCCGGGAGTCCCTCGCGTCGCGCCCGGGGTATCAGCCGTGGTGGCGTCGCCTCGGCTACGGCGCCCTCGGTCACCATCGGCTCGTGCTCGCAGGGTCGACCGTGCTCGCCGCCGGTCAGCGCCTCCACGTCGTTCCTCGGCGGCTCGGGCTTCCCCGCCTCGCGCTGCGGCGGCCCCGACTCGAGCCGACGGGGGAGGACGTCTGGCTCTTCACCGGGTGCGTCATGGACGCCTGGCAGCGCGACGTGCACGCCGCCGTCGTGCGGGTTCTCAGCGCGACCGGTGCCGGCGTCGGGCTCTTCGGCCCCGGCGCCGACTGCTGTGGCGCGCTGGCCGAGCACGCCGGGCTCGGCGACCGGGCCCGCGCGCAGGCCCGGCGGGTGATCGCCGCGGCCCCGCCCGCCGGACCGATCGTCGTCGATTCGGCGGGATGCGGGGCCATGTTGCGCGACTACGGCCGTCTCCTCGGCACCCCGGACGCGAGGGCATTCAGCGAGCGGGTCGCGGACGTACACGAGTGGCTGGCCCCGTTGGTCGGGCGCCTGCCCTCACCTGCGGGCAGCACGGTGCCCCGCCGGGTCGCGATCCAGGACCCGTGCCACCTCCGCCACGTGCTGCGGGCCGAGCACCACGTACGCGCGGTGCTGGCGCCCTTCGTCGAGATCGTCGAGCTCGACGACGACGGGCTCTGCTGTGGCGCCGGAGGGGCCTTCAGCATGGCCCATCCCGACCTCGCCGGGGACATCAGGGCACGGAAGGTAGCCGCGGTCGCCCGTTCGGGGGCCGACGCGGTCGCCAGCGCCAACCCGGGATGCTCGATCCACCTGGCGGGGGCTGGTCTCGACGTGCGTCATCCGCTCGAGTTCGTCGACGAGGCCCTTGGCCTCGGGCGCCCGGCGCACTAGGAAGAGGCCATGGCCGGCGAGTTCGACGACATCAGGCAGCGGCTCGAGGCGATAGCCGAGGAGCTCGCCGACCTCTCCATCGAGCGCCTGCGGGCGTCGATCGACGAGGGCGGCACCGAGCTCCCGGTCGACGAGCGCCGGCTCACCCGGGCCCGGCGGGCGGTCGAGAAGGCTGCCGCGATCCTTCGCGAGCCCGACGACCACGACTGACCGGGCAGGAGCGACCGCTCAGGCCGACCGGGGACCGTTCAGGTGGTCGATCAGCTCGCGGAGTCGCGCGTAGCTGGCCCGGTTGAACTGGAAGGCCAGACGCGCGAGGTCAACCGCGTCCCCGTCGTCGACCTCCGCCGTTGACGCGTCGACCCGTTGATACGTGCCTGTGAGCAGCAGATCACCGAAGCGGGTGCTGAGCTCGTCGAGCTCGTCGTCGGTGGGTGCGGTGCGCAACCGGATGACCAGGCGCCGGCCCACGAAGCGCATCGAGTGGAACCGCGAGTAGAAGTGGCAGATCTCTTCGACGGCATCGTCGAGATCGGTGCAGATGCGGACGAGGCCGAGATCGCCGGGGGCGACGAGGGAACGCCCGACGAGCTCGTCGACGACGAAGTCCCGCCAGGTCGACCAGTAGGTGCTGCCCTCCGGCTCGAGGAGCACGACGGGTGCGATGGGGGAGCGACCGGTCTGCATGAGGGTGAGGAGCTCGAACGCCTCGTCCATCGTTCCGAAGCCACCCGGGAGCAGAGCGAAGGCCTGCGACTCCTTCATGAACATGAGCTTGCGGGTGAAGAAGTAGCGGTAGTTGATGAGCTTCGGGTCACCGGCGATGAGCGGCGAGGCCTCCTGCTCGAAGGGCAGCACGATGTTCACGCCGAAGGCGCGCTCGGTGCCGGCGCCCTCGATGCCGGCCTGCATGATGCCGGGCCCCGCTCCGGTGATCACCATCCACTCCCGCGCCGCCATGGCCCGGCCGAACTCGCGTGCGACGACGTAGGCGGGATCGTCGGTGCGGGTGCGTGCGGAGCCGAAGATGGAGACCTTCGGGACATCGCTGTAGGGCTCGAAGACCAGGAACGAGTACCGCAGTTCCTTGAGGGCGGAGTTCACGAGCTTGAGGTCACCACGGTCAACCGACTCGCGGCCCATGCGCACGGCCGACACCACCATCTCGAAGACGAGGTCCTCGTCGCGGTAGACGCCGGCCTGCTCGACGAGGGCGTGGATACGGGCGTCGATGTCGTCATTGCCGGTGCGGTACCGCACCTGTCGTCGGGCCATGGTGACTCCGCTCAGGCGACGGCGACGCGACCGTAGAGGGTGGTGCGTTGTTCGAGCGGGCGACCCAGGGGCTCGACGAGGGAGCGGAAGCCGTCCTCGTCCATGCCCTGGCCGTGGTTGGCGCCCGCGGCCCGGGAGATGTTCTCGTTGACGAGGGTTCCGCCGAGGTCGTTGGCCCCGGCCTGGAGCACCTGGTGCACGCCCGGTGCGCCCATCTTCACCCAAGACACCTGGATGTTCGGGATGAGGCCGTGGTAGGCGATGCGTCCCACCGCGTGCATCAGCAGGGCCTCGCGGAAGGTGGGCCCCCGCCGGGCTTTGTGCTGCAGGTAGATGGGTGCCGCCATGTGCACGAACGGCAGCGGCACGAACTCGGTGAAGCCGCCGGTCTCCTTCTGGAGCTCCCGGGTGCGCACGAGATGGCGGGCCCAGTGAACGGGCCGCTCGACGGCGCCGAACATGATCGTGATGTTCGAACGCAGGCCGACCGAGTGGGCGGTGCGGTGGGCGTCGAGCCACTCGTCGGTGCTGATCTTGTCGGGGCAGAGCAGCTCGCGGATCTCGTCGTCGAGGATCTCGGCGGCGGTGCCGGGCAGGGTGCGCAGGCCGGCGTCCTGGAGGCGGATCAGGTAGTCGCGCAGCGGCTCACCGAGGCGGCGAGCGCCCTCGGTGACCTCGAGTGCCGTGAACCCGTGCACGTGCATGCCCGGCACCGCCGTGGTGACCGCTCGGGTGACGTCGAGGTAGTAGTCGCCATCGAAGTCGGGGTGGATGCCGCCCTGCAGGCAGACCTCGGTGGCCCCCATGGCTGCGGCCTCGACCACGCGCTCGGCGATGTCGTCGAGGGTGAGCAGGTACGGCGTGCCCCGGAGATTGAGCGAGAGCGGGCCTTTGGAGAAGCCGCAGAACCGGCACTTGAAGGTGCACACGTTCGTGTAGTTGATGTTGCGGTTGCGGACGTAGGTGACCACGTCGCCGATGGTCTGGCGCCGCAGCTCGTCGGCCACGTCGGCGACCGCCGCGACTTCTCGGCCGCGCGCCCCGAACAAGGTGACGATCTCGTCGAGGCCGACCTCCTGTCCGAGCAGCACGCCCGCGAGCACCTCGTTGACTGCGCCACCGGCGGCCGGGTGACCGGGCACGAGTGGCGGGGGAGCCGCGTCGGCCCCCGAGTACCACGCCGTGCTGCGCGCTCCGATGTGCAGCACCTCGACGCCGTCGTCGACCTGCTCGGGCGCGGCCGGGCGGATGCGCTGCACGAACACCGCACCGGGGTCGTCGCGGCCGAGCCCCTCGGCGTCGCTGCGGTCCATCACCGCGAACCGCAGGCCGGGGTCGACCCAACGATCGGGATCGGTGGCGTATTCGGGGTAGATCGTGAGCCGGGGGGCGAGGGTGAAGCCCTTGTCCTCCGTGACCGCGCGCAGGCGCTCGAGCGCCGGCCAGGGACGTTCGGGGTTCACGTGGTCGGCGGTGACGGGCGAGACCCCGCCCCAGTCGTCGATGCCGGCGTCGAGCAGCACGCCGAAGTCGTCGGACAGGTTGGGCGGCGCCTGCAGGTGCACGTCAGCCGGCAGCAGAAGGCGGGCCAGGGCGATGGCGTCGAGGAAGTCGGCGGGCGGGCAGGGCGGCGCCGCGTGCATCCCGGTGCCCGGCTTGGGCAGGAAGTTCTGGACGATGACCTCCTGCACGTGGCCCCAACGGCGGTGGGATGCCGCGATGGCCTCGAGGGCCGCGACCCGATCGGCTCGCGTCTCCCCGATGCCCACGAGGATGCCGGTCGTGAAGGGGATGGCCAACTCGCCGGCCGCCTCGAGCGTGGCCAGACGCCGCTCGGGCGTCTTGTCGGGCGAACCGCGGTGGCACTCGAGATCGGGGTTGAGCGATTCGATCATCATCCCCTGCGACGGGGAGACGCTGCGGAGCAGGGCGAGCTCATCGGAGAGCAGAGCGCCCGCGTTGGCGTGGGGCAGGAGCCCGGTCTCGTCGAGCACCAACCGGGCCATGGCGGCCAGGTACTCGACCGTGGAGGTGTGGCCGTGCTCGTCGAGCCACGCGCGTGCCGCGGGGTAGCGCTCCTCGGGACGCTCGCCGAGGGTGAACAACGCCTCGTGGCAGCCGGCCCGGCCGCCCGATCGGGCGATGGCGAGCACCCGGTCAGCCGAAAGGTAGGGATGCTCGAGCCGGGCGGGGGGCTGGGCGAAGGTGCAGTAGCCGCACTTGTCGCGGCACAGCATGGTGAGGGGGACGAAGACCTTGGGGGAGTAGGTCACCCGGGTGCCGTGGTGCTGGTCGCGCACGGCGCGGGCCCGTTCCATGAGCTCCGGCAGCGGGAGGGAGAGCAGGTCCCCGGTCATGAGGAGTGACCTTACCGGCATGGCACGCGACCCGGCGCGGCCGGCAGGTGACCGTTCGGGCCTGACGGCCTCGGTCAGCTGCCGATCACCGCACCCGTCGTCGTGGTGTCGAGCGTGACCTCGCAGTCGACCCCCGATCCGAAGGTGCTGAACGAGTGGCCGCTGATGCGGTCGTCGGTGATCGACGGCTTGGTCTCGTCGAAGGTGTCGGTGCCGACCGTGATGCCCGACGCCGCCAGCGCCCGGTAGCAGTCGTCGAGCTCGTCGCCCGGGAGGGTGAAGCTCTCCTGGTTGTGGGGGGCCGAGCAGGGCACCTCGACCGCGTTCGTGTCGCTCGAGAGCAAATCGGCCGCCAGATGACACGTAAGCGCGGCGCTGGTGATGCGGGCGCCGCCGGACCCCCCGGCACCGCCCGTGGTGGGCGGACCGTCCTCGATCGCGGTGGAGCTGGAGGTGGAGGTCTCGGTGCCGCCCGAGGTGCTGGCCTTCTTCGCGCACCCGGTCGACGCGAGCGCGAGCACGGCCACGAGAGCGACGAGCAGCGCGCCGGCACGGCGGGGCCCAGACATCACCGTCCCCCGCGGAGATCGCCGGCGGCGGCCGGGTCGGCCAGCCAGACGATCTCCTCGGCCGCGATCGCGCTGGCGGGGGCCGTGGGGTCGCCGGCGACGACACGGGCAAGGGCCTCTCGCTTCTCCTCGCCGACGACGGTGACCAGGATCAGCCGGGCTCGGGCTAGGCCCGAGTAGGTGAGGGTCATGCGCAGGTGTGGGTTGCCGCCGAGCGGATCCTCGTTGAGCACAACCAACCGGCCGGGATCGGCCTGCAAGGCCGCAGAGCCCGAGAAGAGCGAGGCGGTGTGGCCGTCGGGGCCCAACCCGAGGTGGATGATGTCGAACCGCCCGAGCTCGCCGACTCGGAGCTGGTAGGGGTCGGCCCCCTCGTCGCAGCGCATCGGATAGGTCGCGTTGGCTGCGCCCACTCGGTCGAGCAGCGCTTCGCGGGCCAGGTGGTAGTTCGAGTCGGGATCGTCGAGGGGCACGCAGCGCTCGTCGCCCCAGTAGACGTCGATCTTCCACCAGTCGATCTGCGTGCTGCCGTAGCTCGCGAGGCGCTCGTAGCACGTGCGGGCCGTCGCGCCACCCGAGAGGGCGATCGAGAAGTTCTCGTTCGGGCGGTGCAGGAACGCGTCGATGACCCGCCCGGCGAACTCGCCGGGCACATCATCGACCACCACCAGGGATCCGTTCACGCGCTCGCCTTCCTTCGATGACCGGGCTGCGGGCTCAACCGCCCAGAGCCGCCGCCTTGGTGGACAGGCTGCCCAGCAACTCGTGGAACGACGCGGAGAACGCGGCGACGCCCTCGTCCTCGAGGGAGCGGGTGACGTCGGACAGGTCGACGCCCACCTCGGCGAGGCCGTCGATGACGGCGCGGGCGTCGGCGACGTCAGCGTCCACGGTGCGCGCCACTGTGCCGTGGTCGTCGAAGGCGTCGAGCGTGTTGTCGGGCATGGTGTTGACGGTGTCGGGCCCGATGAGCGGGTCGACGTAGAGCGTGTCGGGATAGGTGGGGTTCTTCGTCGAGGTCGACGCCCAGAGGGGCCGCTGCACCCGTGCCCCTCGGGCGGCGAGCGCATCCCAGCGGGGCCCCGAGAAGCGCTCGAGGAACAGTTGGTAGGCGACCTGCGCGTTGGCGACCGCGGTCTTCCCTCGCAGGGCGAGCGCGGCGTCGGAGCCGATGGCGTCGAGGCGCTTGTCGGTCTCGGTGTCGACGCGGCTCACGAAGAACGACGCCACCGACGAGATGGTCGACAGATCGCCGGGGTGCGCCTCGAGCCCACTGAGGTAGGCCTCGATCACCTCGGCGTAGCGCTCGACCGAGAAGAGGAGGGTGACGTTGATGCTGTTTCCCTCGGCGATCATCTCCTGGATGGCCGGCAGCCCCTCGGAGGTGCCGGGGATCTTCACGTACAGGTTCGGTTGGTCGATCTCCGCGTGCAGCGTCCGGGCGGCTTTTGCGGTGCCGTCGGTGTCGCGGGCCAGCCCGGGGTCGACCTCGACCGACACGTAGCCGTCGAGCCCGACGCTGTCGTCGTGGACGGGGCGCAACAGCGCGAGCGCGTCGCGGATGTCGGTGGTGACGAGCTTCCAATAGCTCTCCTCGACCGAGGAGCCGGCCGCGATCAGCTCACCGAACTGCTCGTCGTAGGCGTCGGTCGACTCGATCGCCTTCTGGAAGATGGTCGGGTTCGACGTGATGCCCCGGATGCCGCGGTCGACCCACCGGGCCAGCTCGCCGCTGACGATCCAGTTGCGCTTGAGATTGTCGAGCCAGGGACTCTGCCGCTGCTCGTCGAACAGATCCTGGAGTGCGGTCACGTGGGGTCCTCTCGGAGGGGGCGGTCGGCGTCGATTCAGACGCGAGCGAGGAGCGCGCGTGCGTGGGCGACGACGTTGTCGATGGTGAGGCCGAGCTCGTGAATGACGGTGGCGGCCGGCGCGCTGGCGCCGAAGCGGTCGATGCCGACGGCGGTGTCGGCCCACCGTCCCCACCCGAAGGTGGTGCCCGCCTCGACCGCCACGCTCGGAGTGTTGGGCGGGAGGACCTCGGTCTGGTAGCCCGACGACTGCTCCTCGAACAGCTCCCAGCACGGCATCGACACGACCCGACAGCGCAGGCCGTCGGCGCTCAGCACGTCGGCGGCGCCGAGGGCGAGCTGCACCTCGCTGCCGGTGCCGATGAGCACGAGGTCGGGGGCATCGCCGTCTTCCCGACGGAGCACGTAGGCCCCACGGAGCACGCCTTCGTTGCCGGCGGTGCCCTCGAGCACCGGGAGGTTCTGCCGGCTGAGGACCAGGGCGGTGGGCCCGTCGGAGTCGACGGCCACCCGGTAGGCCATCGCGGTCTCGTTGGCGTCGGCCGGCCGGATGAGCCGCAGCCCGGGCATGGCCCGCAGCGACTGCAACTGCTCGATGGGCTGGTGGGTCGGGCCGTCCTCGCCGACGCCGACGGAGTCGTGGGTCCAGGAGTAGATGACGTGCGCCTGAGACAGGGCTGCGAGCCGCACCGCGGGGCGCATGTAGTCGCTGAAGACGAAGAAGGTGCCGCCGATCGGCAGCACGCCACCGTGCATCGCCATGCCGTTCATCACCGCGCCCATGGCGTGCTCGCGGATGCCGAAGTGAATCTGGCGGCCGGCCCGTTCGGTACGCGAGAACGTTCCGGCCTCGGGCGGCATCTGCACGCCGGTGTTGCCTGTCAGGTCGGCGCCGCCGCCCACGAGCGGGGGCACCACGTCGAGCACGGCATCGAGGCATGCCTTGCCGGCGTTGCGGGTGGCCACCTGCTCGCCGACCTCCCAGGTCGGGAGCCGCTTCTCCCAACCCCAGAGGCCGCGGCCGGCGAGGCAGGCCTCGATCTCGTCGCGGTGCTCCGGCCACTCGGCCCAGACATGGTCCCACGCCTCCCGTTGCCACCGGTTCCGGGCGCCCAGCTGGCGGCTGTAGTGCTCGACGTCCTCGGGCACGTAGAAGGTCTGGTCGGTCGGCAGCCCGAGGATCTCCTTGGTGCGCGCCACCTCCTCGACACCGAGCGGGCTGCCGTGCGCGTGCGCCGTGTCGGTGTAGGTGGGGGACGGGTAGCCGATGTGGCTGCGCAACACGATGAGCGACGGCTGGTCGTCGACGTCCATGGCGCGCCGGATGGCGGCCTCGAGCGCGTCGGTGTCGTTGGCGATCTCGCCCACCTCGTCCACGTGCCACCCGTAGGCACGGAACCGGTCGCCGGCGTGGTCGGAGAGCGCCAGCTCCGTGGGCCCGTCGATGCTGATGTGGTTGTCGTCGTAGATCAGCACCAACTTGCCGAGACCCAGGTGCCCGGCGAGCGAGGAGGCCTCGTGGCTGAGCCCTTCTTCGAGATCGCCGTCGCTGCAGAGGGCGAAGGTGTGGTGGTTGAACAGCTGCTCGCCGTACCGGGCGCGCAGCCAGTGCTCGGCGAACGCCATGCCCACCGCGTTGGCAACGCCTTGGGCGAGCGGTCCGGTCGTGACCTCCACCCCGGGCACGTGGTGCACCTCCGGGTGGCCGGGGGTGCGACTTCCCCACTGTCGGAACGCCTTGATGTCGTCGAGGGTGAGGTCGTACCCGGTGAGGTGGAGCAATGAGTACAGGAGGATGGACGCGTGCCCGCACGACAGCACGAAGCGGTCGCGGTTCGGCCACTGCGGGACGTCCGGGTCGAAGCGCATGATGCGCGTCCAGAGGGTGTAGGCGACCGGAGCGAGCGCCATCGCGGTTCCCGGATGGCCTGAGTTGGCCGCCTGGGGGGCGTCCATGGCCAAGCCTCGGATCACGTTGATGGCGCGCTGGTCGAGCTCTGGGTCGCTCACGGGTCCTCCTGCACAGGTTCGCCGCTCACCCTAGTCAGGCGAACAGGGCGATCGAGGCGGTGAACCCGTGCAGGAAGTTCTGGCCGCCCACCGGTCCGAGCTCGCCCGCGCAGAACATGCCCGCGACGGCCCGACTGCCGATCGAATCGGCTACGACCGTGGCGTCGTGGTCGGGATAGCCGAACAGGCGGTTGCCGCGACCGTTGCAGGTGAAGACCAGGGCACTCCGGGCGTGCTCGCCCGCGAGGAGGATGTTCAGGTCCTCGTCGGCGGAGTCGGCGTCGCGCAGCTGGAACTGCACGGTGTCGCCCACCTCGACGACGTCGCCCACCGAGAGGGCACCGTTGTCGGGGTCGACCCCGCGGATGTTGCGGATGAGGAAGTCGCCCCGCCCGAAGTCGGGCTTGTGCTCGTCGATCACCCGGCCGAGGTGCAGGCCGTTGCGCGCCAGAACCCGGTCGTCGGGGCTCAAGTCCTCGACGAGGTCGCGCAGGCGGTCGAGCGCGGTCCGACCGGCGAGCTCGCGCAGCATGGGTCCGTCGGCGCTGGTGACCGTCAGGGCCTGGCCGACGGGTCGACAACCCTGCGACACCACGGACCGGACCCGCTCGGCGCCGTCGAGCAGCACGCCGACGGCACCGGAGCTGCGCACGGAACCGTCGAGGACCAGGCGGTTGGCCCCCGGCCCGAAGCCGGCCGACGCGATACCACCGACGACGTCGAGATGCGGCGCGGTCTCCCGCAGAGCGCGCAGGGCGGCATCGGCCGCGAACCCGGCCGGATCGGCGACGAGCAGCAGCGTCGACGCCGACTCGAGCCGGGCCGGGTCGAGGCCCACCAGCACTGGGCCGTCCGCGCCCGCGGCGATGTCCAGGGACACAGGTGTGACGGGGCCGACGTGACCGGCCCACAGACAGACGGCGGGCTGCTCTTCGACCTCGCGGTCGCCGCCGAGCACCGAGATCGCACTGGCGCCGACGAGGGTGCGGGGCCCCAAGGTCGCGCGGACCGTCGCGGCGATGTCCTCGAGGGCGCCGACGTGAGCTGCGGTCACGAAGACGACGGCGAGATCGGGGCCGGGCCCGACCTGTTCGAGCACCGCGCCCACCACCTCGCCGGTGGCGTGGGTCGCGAGCGGATGCTCCGAGAGGGCGGCGCCGTAGTCGTACACGTCGGGTCGAGACGGTCGGGTCGTCGGTCAGTCGACCGGCGGGAGCAGGGTGAGGGGCACCACCGTGACCGGCCCGTGATCGATGCGACAGTGGGCCTCGATGGTGTCGTAGTCGGCGAACTCCAGCTCCGCCCGCACGAGGCGGTAGTTGAACTTGCCCGGCTCGACCTGGAGCGCCTGCACGTTGCGTGCCACCTGCTCGTCGCCCCGTCGGTAGATGACCTCGAGAGCCGCGGTGCCCCCGTGGTCGGGTGGGCACCGGACGATCACGCACAGGTGCGGTTCGATGGTGACGGGCACCGCGTGGGGCGCGGGCCGGGAGAACTGGATGCCCGACAGGTCGATGCGGGTCGAGGGCCCGGGCACCGGTCGGAGCTCGATGTCGTCGATGAACAGGGCAGCCACGATCTGCATGGTTCGGCACGGTAGCGGCTGCGCGTCGATACCCTGGTCAGATGACCGTCGACGCGAGCGCCACCCCGACGCCCACGCGCGATGCGATCCTCATCGAGGCCCGGCACTGCTTCGCCGAGCACGGGTACGACGGTACGTCGCTCAACGACATCGCCGAGGCGGTCGGCATCCGGCGGTCAAGCGTGCTCCACCACTTCCCGTCGAAGGACGCGATCTACCGCGAGGTGTTCGAGCGCGCGCTGGCCGAGTGGATCGTGCGGGTCGACGATGCCACCGGCAATGACGGCACCGAGGGCCTGACCAAGGTCGACGTCGTCATCACCGCCGGTTTCCGGTTCTTCATGGAGAACCCCGACTTCGTCCGCATCGCCCGTCGCGAAGCCCTCGACGGCGGCAGCCGTCTCGGCATCGACCTCGGCGTCGCCCTGCGCCCGTTGTTCCTGCGGGCGGTCGCCTACTTCGAGCGCGAGATGCAGGCCGGCAACTTCCGACGCTTCGACTCCGAGCAGCTCCTCCTCACCGGGTACGGGGCGCTGCTCAGCTATTTCAGCGATCTCCCGTTCATCGAGGGCCTCCTGGGTCGTGACCCGTTGGCCGCCGATCTGCTCGAGGCGCGCCTCGAGCACATGCGGGCCTTCTTCCGGGCCGCGCTCAAGCCCTGAGGGCAGCCCGCTCAGCGTTCAGCGGGGGGGCACACTCGAATGCCTCGACGCGAGCGCGTCCAGTGCGTGGCGGGCCAAGTGATCGACGGCGTTCTCGTCGGAGGTGAGGGCATCGGGTCGAAGGGCCCACTCGCCATCGGGCCACTGGCCGAGCACAGGCCGGAAGCTGCATCGCGGGCCCATCACGGTGACCTCGGACCGACGGACGGCGGGCCACAGGAAGGCGAGCATCATCGCCTGCTCGAACGCGTCGCGACGGCCGCGGGCGTCGTCCCGGCCGTGCAGGGCCTGCAGCAGGCGGGTCGCGCACAGCCCGACCTGGGCCTCGGCGTGCACCTGGTCGAGCCACGCCTCGACCTCGCCCTCGAGCCCGGGTGCGGTGCAGGCGGCCGCGCCGTCGAGCCACGCTTCGAGCTCGCGCAACGCGGGCGGCGCAGTGGTGCCGGCCGCCGGCGGGCCGGCGGCGCGAACGGCAGCGACCAGCCGGCGCGGGTGCTCCCCGTCGCACGCCTCGGCGAAGGTGCGCAGCGCGCCGGCCTCCTCCCGCCAGACCGCGTCGGGGTCCTCGCCTCTCACGAACCCGGCGATCGATGCCAGCGGGAGCTTCGACGCCGAGGGCTGCACCATGGGATTGGCGAGGAAGCCCGTGCAGGCCGCGAGGAGTCCTGGCTCACGGCCTCGCAGGGGGCCCAGGAAGAGCCGATCGGCCATCAGGGCGTCGTTGACGGGATAGTTGTCCCACAGCAGGGGCGGTCGGCCGCCGAGCGCGGCGGCCCGGGCGTGAGCCTGCTCGACGGTGATCGCGTCGCACACGACCGTCAGGCCCGTCCAGGCGATGGGGACCTCGGCCGGGACGCCGTCGGCAAGGGCATCGAGGTAGGCGGTCGACTGCGTGCCGGTGTACTCGGTGGGGACCAGCGCGAGACGGGCGCGCCCGTCGAGGTGGTCGTGCAACCAGTCGGTGAGCTCGGCGTGGTCGTCGCCGAGTCCCGGACGCACGGGGATGTCGTCGACCAGCAGCGCGACCCATTCGACACCCGTTGCAAGCACCTGGTCGATCTTCGCGGCGAGCGCGGCCCGGTCGTCGCTGGCGCGGTAGTCGATCGACAGACCGGGCGAGATGGCGTAGCCGACGCGCAGCGTCCCCTGCGCAACGAGAGCCGCGAAGCCGTCGAGTTCGTCGGGCTCGTAGCGCTCACGCCACCGGTGGCGGTGCCGGGGGTCGTCCTTGGGGGCGTAGAGGTAGTCGGTCATACCCCGCTCGAAGCAGAACCGGGCCACCTCGGCGCGCTCCGTCCACGACCACGGACGTCCGTAGAACCCTTCGATCACCCCGACCGGTGCCCACGTCATCGCTGGCTAGGGTAAGCGCCCGTGATCGAACCGTCCCGGCGAACCCTTTCCGAAGCAGCGTCGAAGGAGCTCCTCGCCCGCTTCGGCGTCCCGCTGCCCGTTGAGCATCTCGCGGCGACGCCGGACGCCGCGGTCGACGCCGCCGAGCAGATCGGCTATCCGGTGGTGGCCAAGCTGTGCGGCGACGCGATCGCCCACAAGACGGAGCGGGGTCTGCTTCGCCTGGGGCTGGCCGACGCGGCCGCGGTCGGGGAGGCCGCCCGCTCCCTGCTCGCCGCGGCCGAGCCCGACGACGGCGACGTCGACGTGCTGATCGCGCCGATGCTGCGCGCGACCAGGGAGCTCATCGCCGGCCTGGCACGCGACCCACAGTTCGGCATGACCGTCGTGCTCGGTGTCGGCGGTGTGCTGGCCGAGGCCATCGCCGACGTCAGCATCCGCCTGGTGCCGATCGAACGCGAGGACGCCGAGGACATGATCGACGATCTCGGCGCGCAGGCGCTGCTTGGACCGTTCCGGGGCGAGCCGGCGGTCGATCGGGCTCGACTGGCCGACGTCCTGCTGGGCCTGTCGCGGGCCGCGACGGTGCACCCCGAGCTGGTCTCCGCCGACCTGAATCCACTGATGATCGTCGGCGGCGATCCCATCGCGGCCGATGCACTCGTCGAGGTGGAGGGCTGATGGCCACGGCGAGCCAGTTCCGGGCGCTGTTCCAGCCGAGAGGGCTTGTCGTCGCCGGGGCGTCGACCCATCCGGGCAAGTTCGGATTCGTGGCGCTGCACAACATTCTGGCCAACGGCTACGGCGGCGAGGTCTTCGCGACCAACCGCGACGGTTCCGACGTGCTCGGGCTGCCGACGCTGCGCGACCTCGACGCGGTGCCCGAGGGCGCGGCCGACCTCGTGTTCGTGTGCACGCCGGCCGCGACCAACCCCGACCTTCTCCGCGCCGCGGCCGCCAAGGGCATCACGGCCGCGTTCATCGCGTCCGCGGGCTACGGCGAAGCAGGTGACGAGGGCCTGGCGCGCCAGCGCGAGCTGGTGACACTGGCCGACCAGCTCGGCATGCTCGTCGTCGGCCCGAACGGCCAGGGGGTCGTGTCGACGCCCGCGTCGCTGTGCGCCCAGATCGTCGCCCCGTACCCTCCGCCGGGTCGCATCGGCATCGCGAGCCAGTCGGGCAACTTCGTCTCGTCGTTCATGAACTACGCCCGTCTCAGCGGGGTGGGCGTGAGCCGCGCCGTCTCGGCCGGCAACGCGGCACAGGTCGGGGTCATTGACTTCCTCGAGTTCTACGCCGACGACCCCGCCACCGACGTGGCCTTAGCCTACGTCGAGGGGATCGAGGACGGACGCGGGTTCTTCGAACGCCTCCGTCGGGTCAGCGAACGCCTGCCGGTGGTGCTGGTCAAGGGTGGCGCGAGCTCGCTCGGTAGCCGCGCCGCCGCCAGCCACACGGGGTCGTTGGCCACCGACGACAAGGTGTTCGACGGCATGTGCCGGCAGGCGGGCGCGGTGCGCGCCACCACGATCGAGGAGGCCTACGACCTGGCGGCCACCTTCGCGACGCAACCGCTGCCCCGCGGGCCGCGCGTCGCCGTCGTCACCACTGCCGGCGGCTGGGGCGTCGTCACCGCTGATGCAATGAGCGGCACGTCGCTCGAGCTCGTAGCCCTGCCCGACGACCTGCGGGCCGACCTCGACACGATGCTCCCGCCCCGCTGGAGCCGCAACAACCCGATCGACCTGGCCGGCGGCGAGACCAAAGACACCATTCCCGCGGTGCTCGACGCCGTCGCCCGCCACCCCGAGGTCGACGCAGTGATCTACCTGGGCATGGGCATCCAGTCCAACCAGGGGCGCCTCGAGCGCGAGGGCCCCTACTACCCCGAGTTCGGGCTGGAGCGCATCGTGGCCTACCACGACCGCCAGGATCGTCGGTTCACCACCACCGCGGCCGAGCTGGTCGAGTCGCTCGGGAAGCCGATCCTGGCCGCGACGGAGCTGGCGGTGGCCGATCCCCGGAACGCCGCCGTACAAGGCGTCACCGACAGCGGCAGGTACTGCTATCCGTCGTCGAACCGGGCGGTCAACGCACTCGATCACGCCTGGCGTCACGCGTGGTGGCGGATGCGGCGGGGTCTCGGCTGACCCACGCCCGGGGGTGATCCCATCCGGAGGGCGCCGCCCCGTAGATTGTCCCGGATGGCCCCCCGCACCACGCGACCCGCTCGGCGGGCGCGCATCGCCGTGATCGCCGCGCTCGTGGCCTTCCTCGGGGTGCCCGTCGTGGTGGCGGGGCCCACGTCCGCGGCCACCCCTCCCGCGCCGGCGGCTCCCTCGTTGACCACGCCCGTGCTGTCCGCCCGTCGCACGCCGGAGCTGTTGCGCTCTACCATCGCCGACGCCCGCATCCGTGACGCCATCAAGGAAACGGCGGCCAAGGCGCCCGAGAACAGCTGTCTGGTCGTGGCCAACGCCGGTCGGCCCCTGATAAGTCAGAACCCCGAGAGGCCGGTCATCCCCGCCTCGACCGAGAAGCTGCTCACCGGCGCGGCGGCCCTCCAGGGTCTCGGTGCCACCACCCGTCTGGTGACGGTGGCCGCCTCCGGCCGACCGGTCGAGAACGGCGTCGTCGACGGCGATCTCTACCTGATCGGTGGTGGCGACCCGCTCCTGACAACCAACGGGTACAAGCCCACCTTCGAAGATCCCGACCAGGTGGTCAACGACTACTCGCAGCTCGCCGACCGCATCGCTGCCACCGGGGTCACCGAGATCCGCGGCGACATCATCGGCGACGATTCCCGCTACGACACCGAACGCTGGGTGAAAACCTGGCCCAGTCGCTACCAGATCGGCGGCGACATCGGCCCGCTGAGCGCGCTCGTGGTGAACGACGGGCAGACGGGCTACACCACCGACCCCGATGCGGCCAACAAACAGCGCAAGGCGGGTGAACCGACGGCCCTGGCCGCGCAGACCCTCAAGGCGCTCCTGGTCAAGCGCGGGGTGCGGGTCACCGGCGATGGCAAGTCGGGCGCGGCCCCCGAGCAACGCAACGAGATCGCCCGGCTCGAGTCGCTCACCATCAGCGACACGGTCGCCGAGCTCATCGCGGACAGCGACAACAACACCGCCGAGCTGCTCACCAAGGAGCTCGGGCTGCAGCGAGAAGGCTCGGGCAGCACCGAGGCCGGCACGAAGGCCATCGTCGACGTGCTCCACGAGCTCGGGTTCCCAACTCAGGGGGTGTCCCTCGTCGACGGCTCCGGGCTCGACACCACCAACCGGGTGACCTGCGACGTGCTCGTGCACGCGCTCGACCTGCTCGGTCCCGACTCGATCGTCGTGAAGAACCTGCCCGTCGCCGGGCAGACCGGCACCCTCCGCAAGCGGATGAAGGGCACGCCTGCGGAGGGCAACGTCCGGGCCAAGACGGGCACCTTGAACGAGGTCAACGCCCTCGCCGGATTCGCCACCACCAGCGGCGGCGCCCACGTGACGTTCGCCTACGTGCTGAACGGCAACGACCCGAAGGGTGCGGCCAAGCTCGACGACTTCGCCGCCGTGCTGGCCGGCGCGCCCGACGGCCCACCCGTCGACCAGCTCTCGCCCCGCCCGCCCCGCACCTGACCCGGCGTCCCCGGCCGGTCGGCCGTAGCCTGCGGTCGTGCCCGTCCTGGCGATGTTCCCGCTCGGCAGCGTGTTGCTGCCCGGTATGGCGCTGCCCCTTCACGTGTTCGAGGAGCGCTACCGAGCGCTGGTGCACGACTGCCTCGACGGCGATCAGCGCTTCGGGGTCGTCCTGATCGAACGGGGGAGTGAGGTCGGTGGTGGTGACGTGCGCACGGGTGTGGGCACGGTCGCTCACATCGTCGAAGCGGTCTCCTTCGACGACGGCCGCTGGGCCGTGGGTGGCGTCGGCACGGAACGGTTCCGCGTGACCGCATGGCTCGACGACGACCCCTACCCCCGCGCCGAGGTCGAGCTTTGGCCCGATCCGCCGGCCGACGGCACCTGCGCGTCCGCCCTGCTCGCCCTCGAGCCCGATCTGCGGCGCGCGCTGGCTCTCAAAGCCGAGCTGGGGGAGCCGGCGGCGCCGGCCACCTTCGAGCTGGCGCCCGATTCCGTGCTGGCGTGTTTCCAGGCCGCGGGGGTGGCTCCGCTGGGGCCGATCGACCGCCAGGCGCTGCTCGAGATCCCGGCGACCGCGGAACGGATCCGACGCCTGCACGCGCTCGTCGTCGAGGAGGCGCGCTTTCTCGACCGGCGCCTCGAACTGGGGCGCGGCTGAGGCAACTGCTTGCGCCGGTGGGGCCCGCCGGGATAGGACGTGAGGCACCCGTGTGGGCGCGATGCGCCCACCAACCGCCGAAGGGACCCGCGTGGCTGCATCCTCGAAGACGATCTCCGAGATCGGCCAGGAGCTCTTCGACCTGCTCAAGGCCTACGCCAAGCAGGAGACCGTCGACCCGCTGCGAAGCCTCGGCCGCTACCTCGGCTTCGGCCTCGGTGGGGCCTCGCTGCTCAGCCTGGGGGTGTTCTTCCTGGCGATGTCCGCGCTGCGGGCGATGCAGACCCAGACCTCGGTGTTCGAGGGGTTCTGGTCGTGGGTGCCCTACCTGATCGTCGTGATCGGCCTGGCCGTCGTGATCGGCGTGTCGGTCAAGACCGTGTCGCGGGTCACCAAGAGTGGTCTGGTCAGCGGGAGCGGCTCGACGTCCGGCTCCAAGGTCACCGGCTCCGACGACACCGCATCCGAGGAGGACGCAGCCTGATGGCCGCCACGACCCGCTCGAAGATCAGTCGCGACGACATCGAGGCCAAGTTCCGCGAGCTGCAGGGCGAGGCGCAGGTCATCGAGGACGACGCGAAGAACTACGCCGTCACCGTCGCCGCGGTGGTGGTCGTGGCCATCGTCGTCGGGGCCTTCCTCCTCGGTCGGCGCAAGGGCCGGCACCTCCGCACGATCGTCGAGGTCCGGAGGGTCTGATGCTGCAGTGGTTGCGGCTCGCGGGCGTCCGGCGCGGCCTCCTCGGGGGGAGCCGGATCTTCATCGTGATCGGCGCGATCGCGTGGGGGTTGCGGGTGATCCAACTCGTGACGCGCCGCGAGTCGCTGGCGCTCGCGACCGAGCTGAAGCCGGGCGAGGCCCTGCTCATCACCCACGAACCGGGGCCGGTCAAAGGCGGCGGCCGCCGCAGGAAGCGCTAGCGATCCACGCCCGGTCCGCCGAGCGGCCATCATGGGCGCCGTGAAGGTGCTGTTGCGCAACCCCCGTCGGGAGATCGACGTGACCGGTCCGGTCACGGTGAACGACCTGCTGACCCGCCTCGAGATCAACCGCGAGTCCGTGCTCATCATCCGCGACGACACGATCGTGGCCGGTGACGCAGTGCTCGCCGAGGCCGACGCGGTCGAGATCAGTCCGGTCATCTCCGGGGGGGCCGGGTGAAATGCCGTGTGTGCCGCGAGCCCGCGGTCATCGACGTCCGCCGCCACAACGCCAACTTCTGCACTGAGCACTTCCTGCGTCTCTGTCGTGACCAGGTCGGGAAGGCCATCGACGAGTTCGGCATGATCGCTCGCGGCGAGCGCGTGCTCGTCGCCGTGTCGGGCGGCAAGGACTCGCTCGCGGTGTGGGACCTGCTGGTCGAGCTGGGCTACGACGCCGACGGATTCTACATCGGTCTCGGCATCGGCGAGTACAGCGACGAGTCGGGCAGCTACGCCCGCGCCTTCGCCGAGCACCGGGGACTCAACCTGCTCGAGGTCGACCTACCGGGTGATTACGGCTACGACGTGCCCTCCGGGGCCCGCGCTGCACGGCGGGTGCCGTGCTCGGCGTGTGGTTTGTCGAAGCGGCACCTGTTCGACAAGGCGGCCCTCGACGGCGGCTACGACGTCGTCGTCACGGGACACAACCTCGACGACGAGGCCGCGGTGCTCTTCGGCAACACGCTGCGGTGGCAGAGCGACTATCTCGGCCGGCAGCTGCCGGTGCTCCCGGCCCGTCACGGTTTCCCCCGCAAGGTGAAGCCGCTCGTGCGTCTGGCCGAGCGTGAGACGGCGGCGTACTGCGTGCTCCGCGGCATCGACTACATCGTCGAGGAGTGCCCGATGGCCGATGGCAACAAGCACCTCGGCTACAAGGAGGTGCTCAACGCCCTCGAGGTCGCGTCACCCGGCACCAAGCACGACTTCTACTTCGGGTTCCTCGCCCGGGCGTCGGAGCGGTTCCGGCCGGAGGCCGAGGCCGAGCAGGACGACCTCCACCCGTGCGCCATGTGCGGCGCGCCCACGGTCGCCGAGGTCTGCGCGTTCTGCCGTCTCGTTGAGCGGGCCGGCGGTCGGGGGTCGGTCACGTGAGCCGACCGTTCGAGATCGGTGACCGCGTCCTGCTCGTGGACCCGAAGCAACGCCGGTACCTGATCACCTTGAAGGCCGGTGGGGAGTTCCACTCCCATGCCGGCTTCATCGCCCACGACGATCTCATCGGTGGGCCCGAGGGCGGCACCGCCCGCTCGACCCGGGGTACGACCTACCTGGCCCTGCGGCCCACGCTGAGCGACTTCGTGCTCAAGATGCCGCGGGGTGCCCAGGTGATCTACCCGAAGGACCTCGGCCCCATCTTGATGCTCGCCGACATCTTCCCCGGCGCCCGAGTGCTCGAGTCGGGCGTGGGATCCGGCGCCCTGTCGATGACCCTGCTCCGCGCCGGCGCCGAGGTGGTCGGCTACGAGCTGCGCGACGACTTCGCCGAGCGGGCCGCGGCGAACGTCGTGTCCTTCCTCGGCGACCCCGGCGATCGCTACCGCATCGAGGTGCGTGACTGCTACGAGGGCATCGACGAGACGGACCTCGACCGCATCGTCCTCGACCTGCCCGAACCGTGGCAGGTGGTGAAGCACGCCGAGGTCGCGATGCACCCCGGTGGCATCCTCGTGGCCTACACGCCCACGATCGTGCAGGCCGCGCAGCTCCGCGAAGCCCTCGCGGAGAGCTCCTTCGCGTTGGCCGACACCGTCGAGGTGCTGAACCGCACCTGGCACATCGACGGTCAGTCGGTTCGTCCCGACCACCGAATGGTCGCCCACACCGGCTTCCTGACTCACGCCCGCCTCCTCGGCGATTGAGGGCCGCAGGATGAACCTGCTCGACGTGATCGCCGTCGGGCTCGCCGCCGCCGCCGCCGTCATCGGCTTCCGCCTCGGGTTCGTCACCCGTGTCGTGTCGTGGATCGGCCTCGGCCTGGGGCTGCTCCTCGCGGTGCGGGTGCTGCCGTGGCTGCTCGGGCTGATGACCGGTGCGGGCCCGGCGGAGGTGCTGCTGGTGGCGGTGCTGCTGGTGTTCCTCGGGGCCTTCGCCGGCCAGGGCATCGGCTACGTGATCGGTCACCGCCTGCAACCCCACCACGCAGACGGGAGCGCGAGCAGGGTCGACCGGGGGCTCGGGGCCGTGGCCGGTGTGGCCGGCGTCATCGTCGCGTTGTGGCTCCTCCTGCCGATCCTGGCCGACACGCCGGGCTGGGTGGCCCGTCAGGCATCGACCTCGTTCATCGCCCAGCAGATCGACGACCGGCTCCCGGAGGCTCCCGACGCGGTCCAGGCGCTGCGGTCCCTCGTGGGCGAGGACCGGTTCCCCGATGTGTTCGCCGCCCTCCGGCCGACCCCGGAGCTGGGTCCGCCGCCGGCCGAGAGCGGCCTTTCCGACGCGACCGCAGCCCAGGTCGCCCGCTCGGTCGTGAAGGTCGAGGGCACGGCCTGTCGTCGCGTGCAGGACGGCACCGGTTTCGTGGCCTCCCCGGGCGTCATCGTCACCAACGCGCACGTCGTCGCGGGGGAGAGCTCGACCGAGGTCGTCCGCGACGACGGCAAGCGACTCCGCGCTCAGGTCGTCGCCTTCGATCCGGGCCGCGATCTCGCGTTGTTGCGCGTCGACCAGATCGACCGGCCGGCGCTACCGATCGCCACGGCCTCGGCCGGCGACCGCGGCGGGGTGTTCGGCCATCCGGGCGGCAATCCCCTCCGGATCGCCCCCTTCTCGGTCGCCCGTGAGCTGCGGGCCACCGGGCGCGACATCTACGCCACCAGCACCACCGAGCGCGACGTCCTGGAGCTCGCCTCGGCGTTGCAGCCGGGCGACTCGGGGTCGGCGCTGGTCGATCCCGGGGGTCGCGTGGTCGGCGTGGCGTTCGCGGTGGCCAAGGATCGCCCCGGGGTCGCCTACGCGCTGGCCACGACCGAGGTGCGCACGGTCCTCGGCACGGCGTCGAACGCCCCGGTCCCTACCGGCAGCTGCCTCGGCTGAGCCGGAACGCGACGAGAGGCCCCCGCAGGGGCCTCTCGGACGTGTGGTCGAGGTGCTACTCGGCCTCGATGAAGATGCACTCGCCGGGGCACTCCTCGGCGGACTCGATGACCGCATCGAGCTGCCCGTCGGGGATGTTCGCCATGCCGGCGGCGCCGCCCGGATCGGAGAAGACCTTCTCGCCTTCCTTGACGTACGCGAGCCCGTCGTCGAGCAGCGTGAACACGTCGGGGGCGATCTCCTCGCAGAGGCCGTCCCCGGTGCAGAGATCCTGATCGATCCAGACCTTCATGAGTCGCCTGTACCTCTCCTGGTCGGGGGTGGGAGCGGGTGCTCACCGCTAGTGCAGTGTAGCCCAGCCGGGTAATAAAGCCGGGGAGGGCGGGTGAAATTCGGCAAGGGAGCCGGACCACGTCGTGTCCCGGTCGTGCGGTGTGAACGGAGCGTGCCGCGCGTGTGACCGCCGCGGCAAATCGACGGACGGCTCCGCCGTTTTCCGAAAGGGCCGGTGTAGGGTCCGCGAGGAACTCGCACGAGGAGGTCCGACCCGATCAACGAGGCCGAGTACGAAGGGCGATTGTCCGCCTACGAGGTGGAGATGGCCGAGCTGCGCGAGCAGGCGAAGGCCCTGGAGGAAGAAGTCATCTCCCTCCGGCGGCGGCTGCAGGACGCGCCCAAGCGCGTGCGCACGCTCGAGGAGCGCTTGCTCGAGACCAAGGGTCAGCTCGCCCAGGCGGTCTCCCAGAACGAGAAGCTGAGCTACACGCTCCGTGAGGCGCGCGAGCACATCGCCGCGCTCCGCGACGAGGTCGACAAGCTCACCCAGCCGCCTGCGGCGTACGGCACGTTGCTCGGACGCAACGACGACGACACCGTCGACGTGTTCTCCGGTGGCCGCAAGATGCGGGTGTCGGTGTCGCCCGACCTCACCGAGGCCGACCTGGTGCGCGGCGCCGAGGTCGTGCTCAACGAGTCGCTCAACGTGGTGCTCAGCCGCACCCCCGAGCTCACGGGCGAGGTCGTGACCTTCAAAGAGCTCCTCGACGACGGGACCCGGGCCATGATCGTGGGCCGCGCCGACGAGGAGCGGGTTGCCGAACTGGCCGACCACCTCCTCGGCCACAAGCTGCGGGCCGGCGATTCCGTGCTCGTCGACCCTCGATCGGGGCTCCTGCTCGAGAAGCTGCCCCGGCCCGAGGTCGAAGAGCTCGTCCTCGAAGAGGTGCCCGACATCACCTACGACGATGTCGGTGGTCTCGACGGCCAGATCGAGCAGATCATGGATGCGGTCGAGTTGCCGTTCCTCCACCAGGACCTCTTCGCCGAGCACAAGCTGCCGGCGCCCAAGGGGATCCTGCTCTACGGCCCTCCGGGCTGCGGCAAGACGCTCATCGCCAAGGCGGTCGCCAACTCGTTGGCCAAGAAGGTGGCCGACGTCAGCGGCGACGCCAACGGGCGCAGCTACTTCCTCAACATCAAGGGCCCGGAGCTGCTCAACAAGTACGTCGGCGAGACCGAGCGCCAGATCCGTCTCGTCTTCCAGCGGGCGCGAGAGAAGAGCGAGGAGGGCTGGCCGGTCATCGTCTTCTTCGACGAGATGGACTCGCTGTTCCGCACCCGCGGCACGGGTATCAGCTCCGACATGGAGTCCACCATCGTCCCGCAGCTGCTGGCCGAGATCGACGGCGTCGAAGCCCTCAAGAACGTCATCGTCATCGGGGCCTCCAACCGCGAAGACCTCATCGACCCCGCCATCCTGCGCCCCGGACGCCTCGACGTGAAGATCAAGATCGAGCGTCCCGACGAGGGCGCGGCCGCAGCGATCTTCGGCCGTTACCTCACGAGCGATCTCCCCCTCGACGCAGAGCAGGTCCGCGTCCTCGGCGGGGGTGACCGCGACAAGGCGATCCAGGCGATGATCGAGGAGACCGTCGCCGAGATGTACCGCGACGACGAGCAGAACCAGTTCCTCGAGGTGACCTACCAGAACGGCGACAAAGAGGTCATGTACTTCAAGGACTTCTCCTCCGGCGCCATGATCGAGAACATCGTCCGGCGGGCCAAGAAGCTCGCCATCAAGCGCTACATCGCCGACGGCACGAAGGGCATCCGCGTCGAGCACCTCATCGAGTCGATCCATCAGGAGTACAAGGAGCACGAGGACCTCCCCAACACGACGAACCCCGACGACTGGGCGAAGATCTCGGGGAAGAAGGGCGAACGCATCGTCTACGTGCGCACCCTCATCAAGAAGGCCGACGAGGAAGCGCACGGGGGCCGCTCCATCGAGCGCGTGGCCACGGGCCAGTACCTCTAGGTCGCGACTCGGGACACACGTGGCGACGAGGAAGATCTGCGGGATCGAGACCGAATACGGCATCGTCATGCGCGGTGTCGCCGAGTCGAACCCGATCGCGGCCTCGTCGGTGCTCATCAACGCCTACGTGACCGAGATGGGCCAGGCGCGGGACCGCCCGGGCCCCGTTCCCAAGGTCGGCTGGGACTTCGAGGACGAGCACCCGGGCAACGACGCGCGGGGTGGCTCGCCCATGGGGTCGATGGCCCCCGAGGTCGAGACGCACCTCGTCAACGCCGTGCTCACCAACGGCGCCCGTTACTACGTCGACCACGCCCACCCGGAGCTGTCGACTCCCGAGTGCGGCGACGCCCGGTCGGTCGTGGTCTGGGACAAGGCGGCCGAGCTGATCCTCCAGCGGTCGATGGACGCGGCCCGCCACCTGCTGCCCGACGGGCAGGAGGTCGTCGTCTACAAGAACAACTCCGACCGCAAGGGCAACTCCTACGGGTGCCACGAGAACTACCTCATGGACCGCACCGTGCCGTTCGGTCGCATCGTCACCCATGCCATGGCCCACTTCATCACCCGGCAGGTGTTCACGGGCGCGGGCAAGGTGGGTACCGAGGCGACCGGGCTCACCTCCTCCGACGTGCCCTTCCAGCTCACGCAGCGGGCCGACTTCTTCGAAGAGCAGGTCGGGCTCGAGACCACCCTCAAGCGCCCGATCGTCAACACCCGCGACGAGCCCCACGCCGATGCCCAGAAGTACCGCCGCCTCCATGTGATCGTCGGCGACGCCAACCTGGCCGAGCTGTCCACGTTCCTGAAGGTGGGCACCACCGCGCTGGTGCTCGCCATGGTCGAAGACGACGTCCTGCCCCGCGAGTTCGTGTTCCGCACACCGGTCGCCGCGCTGCGGGCGGTGTCCTACGACCTCACCCTGCGCCAGCCCCTCGAGCTAGTCGACGGCACCACGATCACCGCGCTCGACGCCCAGTGGGAGTTCCTCGACCGGGCCCGCAAGTACGCCGACGCGTTCGGGCTCGAGTGCGTGGGGGAGCGCAGCGGTCCCGAGGTGCTGCGACGCTGGGAGTCGGTGCTCACCGCGCTCGAGACCGATCCGGGTTCGCTGGCCGACCAGCTCGACTGGGTCGCCAAGCACCGCCTGCTCGAGGGCTACCGCGAGCGGCACGGCCTCGACTGGGATGACGCCCGACTCGCCGCCATGGACCTGCAGTACCACGACCTGCGCCCCGCGAAGTCGCTGTTCGCCCGTCTGGGGGTAGAGCGGCTCTCCACCGATCGTGAGGTCGAGGACGCGGTCACCGAGCCGCCCACCGACACCCGGGCCTACTTCCGCGGCAAGTGCCTCCAGAAGTGGGCCGGTGACATCGTCGCCGCCAACTGGGACTCCCTCGTGTTCGACGTGGGTCACGAGCCCCTGCGGCGGGTGCCCATGATGGAACCGTCGCGCGGAACCGAGGCGCACGTGGGTAGGTTGGTGGAGGAGTGCACGACCTCCGCCGAACTGCTCGAGCGGCTCGGGTCCTAGGTCGGGCACCGAGTGGTCCACGAGTACCCGGAGAGCGTGGTTGATGGCTGAGCGAGAGCAGATCCGAAAGCCGGCACCAGAGAAGAAGGACGTCGAGATCGACGAGGCGCCGGCCGCGTCTGAGAAGGGCGAGAAGATCAAGGCCGAGCTCGACGATCTTCTCGACGAGATCGACGAGGTGCTCGAGACCAACGCCGAGGACTTCGTCAAGGCCTACGTCCAGAAGGGCGGGCAGTAGCCCGAGTCCGGTACCGCGTCACCGACCCGATAGCCTGCGCGCCGTGAGCATGCCGTTCTTCACCCCGGGCGACGATCCGGGCCCGAGCTTCGCCCAGTTGCTGCGACGGTCCGGCCTCGAGCCCGCCGTCCCCCAGATCGCCCCGGGCGACCGCGCCGCGATCACGCACGGCACCACGGTGGTCGCCATCCGCTATGCCGACGGCGTCGTCATGGCCGGCGATCGCCGGGCGACCTCGGGCAACTTCATCGCCCACCGGGCCATCGAGAAGGTCTTCCCGGCCGACCGGTACTCCGGGGTCGCCATCGCCGGGGCCGCGGGCCCGGCCATGGAGATGGTGAAGCTGTTCCAGCTGCAGCTCGAGCACTACGAGAAGGTCGAAGGCACGGTGCTGAGCCTCGAGGGCAAGGCCAACCAGCTCGGCGGCATGGTGCGATCCAACCTGCCCGCCGCCATGCAGGGCCTGGCCGTCGTGCCGCTGTTCGCGGGTTTCGACACCCGTCGGGAGGCGGGCCGACTCTTCGAGTACGACATCACCGGTGGTCGTTACGAGGAGTCGAACTTCGCCGCCAGCGGTTCGGGCAGCCTTCACGCCGGCACGGTGGTGAAGCTGGGCTTCCGCGAGGGGCTGACCCGGGCCGACGCGCTCGACCTGTCGATCAGCGCGCTGTTCGAGGCGGCCGACGAGGACTCGGCCACCGGGGGGCCCGATCTCGTCCGCGGCATCTACCCGATCATCGCCACCATCACCGCGGCCGGTTTCGAGCGGGTCGACGAGCTCGAGATCTCCCAGCGGTTCCGAGGGTTGCTCGACGCGATGGCCGAGCGCGAGGCTGCGACGCCGCCCCGACTGCCCGAGACCTCGACCGAAGGGGGTGAAGCCTGATGAGCATGCCCTTCTACGTCGCGCCCGAGCAGGTCATGAAGGACCGGGCCGACTACGCCCGCAAGGGCATCGCCCGCGGCCGCAGCCTCGCCGCGGTGGTCTACGCCGACGGCATCGTGATCTGTGCCGAGAACCCCTCAGCGACGCTGCGCAAGGTCAGCGAGATCTACGACCGCATCGCCTTCGCGGGCGTCGGCAAGTACAACGAGTTCGACCAGCTGCGCATCGCCGGCGTGCGCGCCGCCGACCTCAAGGGCTTCGCCTACAGCCGCGAAGACGTGGACGCCCGCAGCCTCGCGAACCAGTACGCCCAGATCCTCGGCCAGATCTTCACCCACGAGATGAAGCCGATGGAGGTCGAGATCCTGGTGGCCGAGGTCAGCGAGGAACACGGCGGCGACCAGCTGTTCCACATCCTCTACGACGGTACGGTCATGGACGAGACGGCGTTCACGGTGCTGGGTGGTGAGGCGGAGACCATCGCGTCGCGGCTCGATGAGACCTGGCAGGACGGCGCCGACCTCGCGTCGGCGATCCGTGCCGCGGTCGGGGCCCTCGCCGGTCCCGACCGGCGCCTCGCCGCCGCCGATCTCGAGGTGGCCGAACTGGCCCGCAGCAACGGCCGTCGTGCCTTCCGGCGCATCGAGGGCGCTGAGCTCGCGGGCATCCTCGGTGACGGTGTGGGTGGGGCCGCGACGAGCGACGACGACACGCCGGCCGCCGAGTGAATCCTGCGTGAACAGGCCCGGCAGGCCGCTGCGTCGGGGCGCCGAACGCCGGTAGGGTCGGCGACGTACGGTTCGAGCGCCGGAGGCCAGCGGTGGGAAGTGCGCCGGGACAGGAGCTGACGGCTGACGAGTTGGCGCGGATCGACGCGTACTGGCGAGCCGCGAACTACCTGACGGTCGGGCAGATCTACCTGAAGGCGAATCCGCTGTTGCGCGAGCCGCTGCAGCCCGAGCACGTCAAGCCCCGGCTTCTCGGCCACTGGGGCACCTCTCCGGGCCTCAACCTCGTGTACGCGCACCTCGACCGGGTCATCCGCGAACGGGGCACCGAGGTCCTCTTCGTCGCCGGCCCGGGTCACGGTGGTCCCGCCGTCGTGGCCAACGTGTACCTCGAGGGCACGTACTCCGAGATCTACCCGGATGTCGGGCTCGACGAACGGGGCATGCTCCGCCTCTTCCGACAGTTCTCGACGCCCGGTGGCATCCCGAGCCATGTGAGCGTGCCCACGCCCGGCTCCATCCACGAGGGTGGCGAGCTGGGCTACGCCCTCGTGCACGCGACGGGGGCTGCGTTCGACGCGCCGGGCCGCGTCGTCGCGTGTGTCATCGGGGACGGTGAGGCCGAGACGGGCCCGCTCGAGGGTGGGTGGAAGAGCATACGGTTCCTCAATCCGGCGCGAGACGGCACCGTGCTCCCGATCCTCCACCTCAACGGGTACAAGATCTCCGGGCCCACGGTGCTCGCCCGCAGCAGCGACGCGCAGGTGTCGTCGTTGCTCGCCGGCCACGGGTACGAGGCCTTCTTCGTCGAGGGCGACGAGCCGGCCCTGGTGCATCGGGACCTCGCAGCCGCACTCGACGCGTGCTTCGATCGCCTCGAGCTACTGCGAACCGAGGCGGTCGAGCACGGTGTCGGGTCGCTCCCACCCTGGCCCGCCCTCGTCCTGCGGACGCCGAAGGGTTGGACAGGCCCCGCGGTCGTCGACGGCGTGCAGATCGAGGGCACGTTCCGAGCCCATCAGGTGCCGGTGAACCAGGTGCGCACCAACCCCGAGCACCTCGCCCTGCTCGAGACCTGGATGCGCTCGTACCGCCCCGAGGAGCTGTTCGACGAGCGCGGCGCGCCGGTCGGGTGGGTCACGGGCGCAGCGCCGACCGGGCCGGTGCGCATGGGTGCGACGCGGGCGGGCAATGGTGGCCGCCTCCGGGTCGCGCTCGATCTCCCCGACTTCGCCGACTACGCCGTGCCCGTCTCCGAGCCCGGTCGCGAGCGCCGCGAGTCGACCGAGGTGCTCGGCACGTTGCTGCGCGACGTGTTCGTGCGCAACCGCGACGAGCGCAACTTCCGGCTGTTCTGCCCCGACGAGACCAACTCCAACCGACTCGGCGCGGTATTCGAGGTCGAGAACCGGGCCTGGATGGAGCCGCGGCTCGACGGCGACGACCATCTCGCCCCCGACGGTCGGGTGATGGAGGTGCTGAGCGAGCACTTGTGCCAGGGGTGGCTCGAGGGCTACCTCCTCACGGGCCGCCACGGGCTGTTCGCCACCTACGAGGCGTTCGCGATGGTGTCGGCCTCGATGACCGTGCAGCACGCGAAGTGGCTCGACGGTGCCCGCGCCCTCGGCTGGCGCCGCCCGACGTCCTCGCTCAACGTGTTGTTGACCTCCACCTGCTGGCGCAATGACCACAACGGCTTCAGCCACCAGGGCCCCGGCCTGATCGACGTGGTCGTATCGAAGAACCCGTCGGTCGCCCGCGTCTACCTGCCTCCCGACGCGAACTGCCTCCTGTCGGTGGCCGATCACTGCCTGCGCTCGCTCGACTACGTGAACCTGATGGTCATCGACAAGCAACCCCAGTTCCAGTGGCTCGACATCGACTCCGCACGTGAGCACTGCTCGCGAGGGGCTTCGGTGTGGTCGTGGGCCGGCACGTTCGATGGCGACGACCCCGACGTGGTCCTCGCGTGCGCCGGCGACATCCCGACCATGGAGACCGTCGCCGCCGCATGGCTCCTGCGCCGATTCGTCCCCGATCTCCGGGTCCGGGTGGTGAACGTCGTCGATCTGATGACGCTCATGCCGGCGAACGACCACCCCCATGGCATGGGCCTGCTCGAGTTCAACGATCTGTTCACGTCGGATCGCCACGTGATCTTCGCCTTCCACGGCTACCCGCGCGGCATCCATTTCCTGGTGCACGGTCAGGGCGACGTCGACCGCTTCCACGTACGCGGCTTCGAAGAGGAAGGCACCACGACCACCCCGTTCGACATGGTCGTCCGCAACCGCATGAGCCGCTACCACCTGTGCATCGAGGCCCTCCGTCGGGCCGGGCGGAGCCCGCAGGGGGCCGACGAGCTCGAGAACCACTGCCGCTCGATGCTGGCGCACCACGAGGTGTACGTCACCGAGCACCTCCAGGACCTGCCCGAGGTGCAGGAGTGGGTGTGGACCGCGGAGTGAACGTCCTCGTCGTCAACGTGGGATCGAGCAGTGTCAAGCTGCGGGTGGTCGGCGCTGACGACGAGCTCCTGGCATCGGCGGACCTCCCCGCCCAACCGGAGGACGGGGCGATCGACGCGTTCGTCGCGTCCTCCCCCTCGATCGGGGCGATCGCGCACCGCATCGTGCATGGAGGCCCGAGCCACCACGGAGCGGTGCTCCTGAACGACGCCGTGCTGGCCGACCTCGACGAGGTGTCGGCACTGGCGCCGTTGCACAATCCGCCCGCCCTCGACATGGCCCGGGAGGTCCGGCGACTCCAACCCGACCTGCCGACCGTCGCCTGCTTCGACACCGCGTTCCACGCCACCATCCCGATCTGGTCACGCACCTACGCCATACCGCACCGATGGACCGAGCTCGGGCTTCGCCGCTACGGCTTCCACGGCCTCAACCACGCCTATGCCAGTCGGCGCGCCGCCTCGCTGCTGGGTCGTCCGGTCGAGGACGTGCTGCTGGTGACGTGCCACCTCGGGGCCGGGGCCTCGCTGGCCGCTGTGGCCGGGGGTCGCTCGGTCGACACCACCATGGGGTTCACGCCCCTCGAGGGCCTCGTGATGGCGACCCGCTCGGGGTCGGTCGACCCCGGGGGGCTCCTGTGGCTGCAACGCGAGCACGGGGTGAGCGCCGACGACCTCGACGACGCCCTCAACCACGAGTCGGGGCTGCTCGGGTTGTCGCAGCGCTCGGCCGACGTGCGCGACGTCCTCGCCGCGGCCGCCGCCGGCGACGACCGGGCCGAGCTGGCCATCGCGGTCTACGTGCATCGGCTCCGCGCCGGCATCGCCGCCATGGCCACGGCCATGGGCGGGGTCGACGGGGTCGTGTTCACGGGCGGAGTGGGCGAGAACTCGTCGGCGGTGCGGCGGGCGGCGTGCGACGGCCTCGGGTTCATCGGCGTCGGCGTCGACCGGCCGGCGAACGAGGCGGCCGAGCGCCACGACGACGACGTGGTGCTCACCGCTCGAGGCGCGGCTACGCAGGTGGTGCGGGTGGGGGCCCGAGAGGAGCTCGAGATCGCCCGTCAGGTCCGCGAGCTGCTCGAGGCCTGAGGGCGCCGGTACGGCACCACCGCACCGCCCCGTCAGTGCAGCG
>Ga0209048_10000615_pt1 | contig 37770 bp, 37 predicted proteins | sample FrelakmetCRP12CR_FD_187146 | JGI IMG/M metagenome (GOLD analysis project Ga0209048, IMG submission 187146) | Freshwater lake sediment microbial communities from the University of Notre Dame, USA, for methane emissions studies - CRP12 CR (SPAdes)... | ecosystem: Environmental > Aquatic >...
GTCGGCGGCGACAGCGCGCAGCTTCTGATAGATCCCGTGCTCTTCCCACCACGCGAGCATTTCCGGCTCGCGGCGGGCGAGATCCGCCTTCATCGGAAACGCGGTCTCGGGGAGGTTGACGGTGTTCTTGTAGTCGGCCATTCGGGATGGGGTCGTGACGGTGATGCGTGATCGGCTCAGCGCAGGCCGAAGAACTAGAAATTATCTTTGAATTCAGCGATTTAATCCAGCGAATGCGCTCTGGCGAGCGGCCGCTAGACTCCGAGGACTGCCCGCGCCTGCACGGCATCCCGGTGCATCTGCTCGACCAGCGCATCGAGCGACTCGAACCGCTTCTCATCACGCAGCCGCTGCACAAAATCCACGTACAGGTAGCGACCGTAGAGGTCACCGTCGAAGTCGAAGACATGGACCTCGAGCAAGGGATCCGTGCCATTGATCGTCGGCCGCGTGCCGAGGCTCACAACGGCGGGGTGGTCGAGAAGACCCGCCCCGCTCACCCGGACCGCGAAGATCCCCCACAGGGGCACCACCTTGCGATGCAGGGCCAGGTTCGCCGTCGGGTAACCCAGCTTACGGCCGAGCTGCTGGCCGCGGCGCACTCGGCCCGCCATTCGATAGGGGCGGCCCAGCAACCGCTTGGCCCGCTCCAGCTCGCCGCGCCCGAGCGCTTCGCGTACCAGTGAGCTGCTGACGCGCTCGCCCTCGGTCAGGAAGCGCCCCACCTCCTCGACCGCGAAGCCGTGGCGGTCGCCGGCTTCCCGGAGAGTCAGGATGGTGCCCTCGCGCTTACGCGCAAAGTGGAAGTCGTGACCGACCAGCACGTGGCGCGTGCCGAGCCCGCTCACCAGCAGTCGCTCGACGAACTCCGACGCGCTCATGCTCTGCATGCGGCGGTCAAAGCGCAGCATCACGACGCGATCGACCCCGTAGAGGGACAGCGCCTCGATCTTCTCGCGCAGGCGCATCAGCCGCGAGGGTGCCGCGTCGCCCTCGAAGAACTCGCGTGGCGTGGGTTCGAAGGTCACCACGGTTGCCGGCAGCCGCAGCGCGCGCGCCTTCTCGACCACGGCGGCGAGCATGTACTGGTGGCCGCGGTGCACGCCGTCGAAGTTGCCGATCGTGACGACACTGCCACGGTGGCTTGCGCGTAGGTTGTGGAGACCTCGAATCAGTTCCATCGGCGTGGTCGTCTCGAGCTGAGCAGACTTGCATGCCCGCGCCGCTAGGCGGCCGGGCCCTCCTCGGGGCGCGGGGGTATCGGCCCGACCGAGCGCACGCGCAGGTGGCTCACCCGCATGCCGAGCAGGTAGAGCGTTGCAAAGTAGACGCAGGCACCCCCGGCCACGAGCACGCCCATCCATTCCATGCGCTTGAGCGTGCGCATCGCGATCCATTGCTCAGTATCCCCGGCAGCGAACCAGAGATACAGCCCCATGAGCACATTGCCGGCCACCACCTGCACCCACATCTGCCGCCAGCCCGGCGCGTGATGGAGCACGTGCGCGCGGCGCAGGCCGCGATAGAGCATCGCCGCGTTGTACCAGGCGCTGAGACCGACGTTGAGCGCGAGGAACGCATGCAGCCCCGGCTGCTTACTGTGGAAAGCCATCGGCAGCACGACGAAGAGGTTGAGCCCCATGTTGACGGCGAGCGAGCGCACGCCAATCTTCATGGGCGTGCGTGTATCCTGGCGCGCGAAGAAGCCGGGCGCGAGCACCTTCACCAGGCTGAAACCGAGCAGGCCCGTGGCGAAAGCCATCACGGCCAGCGCCGACATGCGCACGTCGAGGGCGTCGAACTTGCCGTAGTGGAAGATCGCGACCGTCAGCGGGCCGGCCAGCAAGATGAGCGCCACTGTCGCCGGCGCCACGACGATGATGGTGAGCCGCAGCGCCCAGTCGAGCGTCGCAGCGAAGCGTTCCAGCGACTGCGCCGCGTGGTGGGTCGCGAGCCCGGGCAGGATCACCGTCGCGAGCGCGACGCTGAACACGCCGAGCGGGAACTCCATGAGGCGATCGGCGTAGTAGAGCCAGGAGATGCTCCCGGTGGCGAGGAAGGACGCGATCAGCGTGTCGATCAGCAGCGCCACCTGCGACACCGAAGAGCCGAAAATCGCCGGCAGCATGAGCCGGCCGATCTTGCGCACGCCCTGGTCTCCCCAGCGCCAGCGCGGGCGGCGCAGCAGACCGAGCTTGACCATCGACGGCAGCTGGAAGGCGAGCTGCACGGCGCCGGCGACGAACACGCCCACCGACAGGACGATGCCCGGGCGCGCGAAGCGCGGGGCGATCCACGCGGCAAATACGATCATCACCAGGTTCATGAGCGTCGACATGAGCGCCGGCACGCTGAAGCGCTGGTAGCTGTTCAGCACGCCCGAGGCGAGTGCGGCCAGCGAGATGAACAACAGGTACGGGAACGTCCAGCGCAGCATGTCGACCGTAAGGTCGAACTTGCCGCTGTCAGCGTGAAAGCCCGGGGCGAACAGCAGCACCAGCAGCGGCGCCGCGACGATCCCCACGATCGTCACCACCGACATGAACCAGGCCATGGTCCCCATCGCGCCGTCGACGAGCTCGCGCACCTCCTGGTGCGCGCGCTGGACCTTGTACTCGGAAACGACCGGAACGAACGCCTGGGAGAACGCGCCCTCGGCGAACAGGCGGCGCATGAAGTTCGGGATCTTGAATGCGACCAGGAAGGCGTCCATGAGGACGCCCGCCCCAAACATCCGCGAGTACACCATGTCGCGCAGCAGCCCCGTCACCCGCGACAGCAGGGTCAGGCCGCCCACGATGGAGGTGCTGCGGAAGAAGCCGCCGCCGCTCAAGCGGAAACCTCGCTGAAGGTCACGGGCGGGGGATGGGATGGGCCTGCATGGCGACGGGAATGATAGCGGAGCGGGCAGGCTCCCTCCCGAACGCCGTCCAGCGGGCGCCCGACGGGCGACGGCCACGCCAGTGCGACCCGGCGGGAGCTGACTCGGGCCAGAGCCGCGAAACTTGACCTTCCTTCCCTCGATCGCCAAAATACGCGGCTCTTTTGACCGATCGGCCGAGATCGCGCCCAGGCGCTCGACCGCAGGAGACCGAATTCCGTGGCGAACATCAAGTCCGCAGAAAAGCGCGCCAAGCAGGCCGTCAAGCGTCGCGCCCACAACGTGGCCGCCCGTTCCCGCCTGCGCACCTCGATCAAGAAGGTGCTCACTGCGATCGGTGCGGGCGACAAGGCGCAGGCCACTGTCGCGTTCAAGGCAGCCCAGCCCGTCATCGACACGATGGTCACCAAGGGCATCATCCACGCCAACAAGGCGGCCCGTCACAAGCGGGAACTGAATGCCAAGATCAAGGCGCTCGGAACGAAGTAGTTCTCCTTCTTCAGCGCATTTGAAAGAGCCGGCTGTCAGCCGGCTTTTTCGTTTTCGGGCGATTGACCGGGCTCCACCGTCCCCGCGCGGCGCCACAGCCGCGGTTCAGCGCCCGCGCGCTTCCTCGGCCGACGCGGCACCCGCAGCGGACGGGAACTCCTCCAGCCGCTGCATCACGTGCCGGCAGAGCTCCTGGGTGCCCTGACGCGTGGCACCGGAGATGCGGAACACCGGCCCCTTCCAGCGCAGGCGGCGCACGATTTCCTTGCACCGCTTCTCGGCCTCTGCGTGCGGCATGAGATCGATCTTGTTCAGCACCAGCCAGCGCTCGCGAGCCGCCAGTTCCGGGCTGAACTTCTTCAGCTCCGCCGCAATCGCCCGCGCGTCCTTCACCGGGTCGGCCTCGGGATCGGGCGGAGCGATGTCAACGAGATGCAGCAGCAGCCGCGTGCGCTGCAGGTGCTTCAGGAATCGGATGCCGAGCCCCGCGCCCTCCGCCGCGCCTTCGATCAGGCCGGGGATGTCCGCCATCACGAAGCTCTGGTGGGCGCCCACGTAGACCACGCCCAGGTTCGGGTGCAGCGTCGTGAATGGATAGTCGGCAATCCGCGGGCGCGCGGCGGAGACGACGCTGATGAGCGTCGACTTGCCGGCATTCGGCAGGCCGAGGAGCCCAACGTCAGCGATCAGCTTCAGTTCGAGCCGCAGCTCGCGCTTCTCGCCGGGATAGCCGGGCGTCGCCTTGCGCGGCGCACGGTTGGTGCTGCTCTTGAAGTGCTGGTTGCCGAGGCCGCCGCGACCGCCCTTCGCGACGAGGATGCGCTCGCCGTCGTGCGTCAGGTCACCGAGTTCCTCCTCGGTGTCGACGTCGTAGGCGACCGTGCCGGCCGGCACCTGGATCTCGAGGTCCGTGCCGCCGCGCCCGCTGCAGTCGGCGCTGCCGCCCGGCTCGCCGTGCGGCGCCTTGAAGGTGCGCTGGTAGCGGAAGTCGGCGAGCGTGTTGAGGCCCTGCTTCGCGACGAGATAGATGCTGCCGCCCGTGCCGCCGTCGCCGCCGTCGGGCCCGCCGAACGGAATGAACTTCTCGCGGCGGAAGCTCACCATGCCGCGGCCGCCGTTGCCGGCCTGCACCTTGATCGTGGCTTCGTCGACGAACTTCATGATGGCCTCATCTCAAAAGCAAAGGCCCCGGCATGCCGGGGCCTTGCAAGATCCGGCGGCCCTGCGGCCGCGGCGATCAGATCTTCGGCTGGACGCTGACGTGCACGCGCTGCTCGACGCCCTTGCGCCTGAACTCCACCTTCCCGTCGACGAGCGCGAACAACGTGTGGTCCGTGCCGATGCCCACGTTGTCGCCCGCACGATACTGCGTGCCGCGCTGGCGCACGAGGATGTTCCCGGCGAGCACGCCCTGGCCACCAAACTTCTTCAGGCCCAGACGCTTGCTCTCGGACTCGCGGCCGTTCTTGGTACTGCCGCCCGCCTTTTTATGTGCCATGGCTCAATAACTCCGTGACCTTCTCGGGAAGAATCAGGCCTGGATGGCCGTGATCTTCACCTCAGTGTAGGGCTGCCGATGCGTGCCCTGACGCAGGTAGTGCTTGCGACGGCGGAACTTCACGATCCGCACCTTGTCGCCCTTGCCATGCGCCTGCACCGTGCCTGAAACCTTGCTGCCAGCGACGAATGGCGCGCCGACCTTGACGTCCGCGCCCTGCCCCACCAGCAATACCTTATCGAACTCGACGGCGGCGCCGGCCTCGGCCGTGAGCTTCTCGATGCGCACCACGTCGCCTTCGGCGACGCGATACTGCTTGCCGCCCGTCGCAATGACCGCGTACATGACTGTATCCACTCCACAAGGAGGCCGGGGGTGACCCGGCAGAAAGACACGCAAGTTTAGTGGTCGGGGCCGCCTGAATCAAGCGTTTAGGCGCATTCGGCCATTCCCTCCCCCGGCCCGGGACGGTACCATGCCGCCTCCCAGTTCGGCTTAACTGTCGCGAGAATGCAACTAGACCAGATCCGCGCGCTGGTGACCGATGACCTGCGGCGCGTCGACCAAACCATCGTCGAGCGGCTGGCCAGCGACGTCGTCCTGGTCAACCAGGTCTCCCAGTACATCATCGGAGCGGGCGGCAAGCGCGTGCGGCCGCTGGTCGTAGTCCTGGCCGCCAAGGCCTGCGCCTGCCAGGGCGACGGCCACGTCCCCGCCGCGGCCATCATTGAGTTCATCCACACCGCCACGCTGCTGCATGACGACGTCGTGGACAGCTCCGACCTGCGGCGCGGCCGCGACACCGCCAATTCGGTCTTCGGCAACGAAGCGAGCGTTCTGGTGGGCGATTACCTGTACTCCCGGGCCTTCCAGATGATGGTGGACCTCGGGGACATGCGCATCCAGCAGGTGATGGCCGATGCGACCAACACCATCGCCGAGGGCGAGGTGCTGCAGCTGATGAACGCGCACGACCCCGAGACCACCGAGGAGCGCTACCTGCAGGTCATCTACCGCAAGACGGCCAAGCTGTTCGAGGCTGGCGCACAGGTGGCTGCCATCGTCGCCAAAGCGCCCCCGGAGGTGGAGCGGGCGCTGGTCGACTACGGACGGCACCTCGGCAATGCCTTCCAGCTGGTGGACGACGCCCTCGACTACACCTCCAGCGCGGAGGACATGGGCAAGAACCTGGGCGACGACCTGGCCGAGGGCAAGCCGACGCTGCCCCTGATCCACGCCCTCTGTCACTCCTCCCTCGACGACACTGCGCGGCTGCGCACCGCGATCGAGCAGGGCGGACTTGAAGACCTGGCGCAGGTCTCCCGCATCATTGAATCATCGGGGGGGCTTGAGTACACTGCGCGGCTCGCGAGGCGGGAGAAGGATCTCGCCACAGAGGCCCTGAGCCGACTCCCCGACTCGGCGTACAAGCAGGCCCTCGACGCGCTCGCGGAATTCGCGGTGGCCCGGACTTATTGACCTGGACTGCCCTCGCGACCGGATACGGGATGTAGCTCAGCCTGGTAGAGCACTACGTTCGGGACGTAGGAGTCGGAGGTTCAAATCCTCTCATCCCGACCAATAAAATCAATAGTTACAGATAAATCGCCGATTCGTCAGCCAACGGCAAGATCTTGTAATGCTGCCCCTAATGCTCGCCACAGCGTTCCGACGCGGCGGCGCACGCCCGCTGTCAACCCAAAGCAGAACTTGATGGTTCAACGTTCCTGGTAGCCGAATTAGGAAGGGTCCGTTAGTACCCTGGCCGCAATGCTTTCAGCATCGTTCGGCGCGATGGCGACCCGCCGCAGTATTGAAACCATCACCTGCCGGTCGAGTTGCCGTACGGCGGAATCCCAAAGAGTGAGAAGTCCGCAGGCAAACAGCCGTTCGTTGACGGTCATGCCAGTTAGCTCTCTAGCGGAAGGTCGCTCGCTCATTCGGGACGCAGCTGTAGCTAATGTAATTCTGGACTCCGAATTTGGCCTTCACAAACCGACCCATACCGGTGTCTCACGAGTGGCCGCTCTGCGGCGTCGGACGTTCGGGTGGCGGGAACGGGTCACGAGAGGGAACCTCATAACGACACCGAGCGCTTTCCCCAACTGGCAGAAGCAGAGGTAAGAATCAGCCAGGGCTCCAGCGTCACGTTGATGAGGATGTGTGCCGCGACGCACGGCGCGACGCTGCGGTCGCCGATGATATAGACGATCGCAAGCAGCCCGCCCAGTGTGCCAGTGGCGAGCATGGCCGACGCTGCGGCCCGGACATGGCCACCAAAGAGCCCCCAGACCGCATGCACAAGGCCGAAGGCAACGGCAGAGAAGAGAATCTGAAGCGCCGAGCCGTAGCCATGACGCATGGCAAGATCCATCCCTGCCCTGCGAAACATGACCTCTTCAAAGAAGCCTGTGACGACGGCCATAACGACGGCGAGCAGGCGAACACCGGCAAATGGGCCCCATGACCGAGGGCGAAACGCGTAGCGGCGGATCACAGGGCTGCGCCGCGCGGCATGGGCGATGTAAGCGCTCGCGACGCAGGCGGACAGGCACCATGCGAGCGGCGTACCGGTAGGTGTCGCCGCATAGTGCACCGCCGAGAGAAGCCAGTTGCCGGCAGGCCAAAACACCCACGCAAGGGCCGCGCCTTCGGCCGCCGTCACACCAATCAGGAAGCTCCAAACGATCTTTGCAGTCCGACCCGTCAGCATCTAGATCGTCCTCGAACAGGTACCGACAAGTTAATTCGCAGCCTTGGGCCGACGCTACTCACTCCGGCGCGTATTGCCCCACAACTCCACGACAACGCCCACTGCAATTCTGGTTGGAGTTGCCCGTAGCACCGAATACCCGCCTTTCAGAGCGAAAAAAGTTAACTTGTCAGCACCCGCTCGCACACGCCGACAGTCTATCGCGCTGTTTCGCGACTCGGGGCCCGCGTCCAGCGGCGCGGGGGTTGACCGGTTCCGCCCCGTCGAGGCGCGGTGCCGGTTGCCGGCGAGCGGCGGCAGCGCGAGCCTCTGCGACGTCCTCGACTCGACAGCGCTGGATGGGCTGGTTCTAATTGCGACGATTTGACCCCGCCGTGCCAACAGGAACAGTCATGAGAGACCTTTCGCGCCTGCTGGCATGCCTCGCCTTGCTTGCGCTCGCCGGCTGCGCAGGTCTTGAGCCGCGCCCGGAACTACCGGAACAGACGGCCATCCCGGCCGCAAGCGGCGCGCCACTCGACGGCCTCACCAGCGATGCCGAGGCGCTCCACGCTGGGCAATCCGGCTTCCGGCTCGTCAGCGAGGGACCGGAATCGTTTGCGATCCGGGAGCGGACGGCGGCCCTCGCGGGTCGCAGCCTCGACGTGCAGACCTACATCTGGAAGGGCGACACGACGGGCACGTACCTCGCCTATCGCCTGCTCCAGGCTGCCGACCGCGGCGTCAAAGTGCGCCTGCTGGTCGACGACATGGACGCGCGCAGCCACAACTACGAGTTCGCCGCACTGGCCGCACACCCGAACATCGAGGTGCGGATGTTCAACCCGTTCAAGTCGAGGACCGGCAGTCTCAGCTTCCTATTCGAGGCCATGGGCAGCTTCAGCCGTATCAATCACCGCATGCACAACAAGACCTGGATCGCCGACAACCGCATCGCGGTGGTGGGCGGGCGCAACCTGGGCGACGAGTATTTCGGCGCGAGCGAGGAGGTCAACTTCACGGACCTCGATTTCGCCATGGTCGGGCCGATCGTGCGCGACGCCTCGGCCTCGTTTGACCGGTACTGGAACTCGCCGCTCGCCTACCCGATGGAAGTGCTTGCGCCGAAGAACGTGACGCCCGAGGCGCTCGACGCCCTGCGCAAGAAGGGCGAACCGCTGATCGAGCAAGAGAAGACCTCGCGCTTCGCATCCGACCTGCGCCAGAACGACGCGGTGCAGCGGCTCATGGCCGGCGACTGGCTGATAAATTGGTCGGACAAGTTCCGCTTCGTCTCGGACGACCCGCTGAAGGCGGAGGGAAAGGGCGGTGGAATCAAGGGATCTGAGGTCCTGACATGGCTCGGACCGATGGTGAAGGCATCGCACGAGAAGCTCACCGTCCTTTCGCCTTACTTCGTCCCCGGTCCGATCGCCACGCAGAGCCTGGCCGACACGGCGAAGGCCGGCAGCAACGTCCGCATCCTGACGAACTCGCTCGCTGCAAATGACGTGGCGATGGTCTACGGAGCCTATTCGGAGTGGCGCGAGCCATTGCTCAAGGGCGGGGTCAAGCTGTGGGAGCTCAAGCCCAAGCGGGGCAACGCGGTGCAGTCGAGCCTGTTCGGCTCGCAGGGCGCGAGTCTGCACACGAAGGCGCTGACGGTGGACGGGACGAGGACCTTCGTCGGCAGCTACAACCTCGATCCGCGCTCCACCTCCCTCAACTGCGAGCAGGGGGTCTTCGTGGAGGAGACCGGGATTGCCGCACAGCTCGAGGCGATATTCGACCGGGAGTCCTCCGGCGACCGGGCGTGGCAGGTGACGTTGCAGGACAGGAAGCTGCGCTGGAGCGACGGCGCGCAGACCTACGACAGCGCACCCGGCGCGTCGGCCGGCCGCAGGTTCCAGGCGTGGCTCGCGCGGGCGCTGGGTCTGAGCTCGCAGCTCTGATCAAGCCCGCAGCGCGGACACGGTCTCCTGCGCGGCGACGATCCCGCCGCCAATCCGCAGGCTGGCCTGCATGGCGGGCCTAGCAGGCTGCTGAAAAAGCCTGTGTTTTGAAGATCATGCACCTGGTTGGCGAACGATCGGGTCGCCGTCGAAGTGATGATTCGACGCCGACGCCGGTTCGAGTACAGATTCTTGCAAGCTTTCGCACGTTCGAATCGCCTCGAGGCACATTTCGCCGACACCGATCCCGTGGTCGGACACGGTCGACTGACGCGCAGCAGGTTGTACGCCTCGCCGGTGAGCGCCATCAGTTGCGCATTGCTTCGCACGCCGTGCAGGCGCGTCTTGCGCACGACCTGGCTGGCTCGGTGGCAGGCGACTCGAGCGCCCCCTCTACCAACCCGACGTTGCGCGCCTCGACATCGGCCACGTGAGCGGCGGTGCGCTCGGCAAGCACGGCGCTGACGAAACGCTGGGTGTGATAAGCATTGTCAGCACCGACGCTCTTCGGGCGCAGGCGTTTGCGCCGCTGCCGTTCGAGCAAGGCGAGCGCGGCGGCGGGCTCGGTGACTCCGACCGAGGCCGTCAGCGCCGCATTGATGATCAGGCCATGGCGGTTGTCCATCAGCGCATGGCCCGCAAGGCACAGCATCATTCCTTGCCCGGTCCTTTGCGCCGCAGTTTCGCCTCAGGGTCCGTGGTGCTCGCGCGTGTCGTTGCGGCGTCGCTCGCCCAGGACGTCGCGATCCCCACCGGCGTCGGGGCCCGGGCCGCCACCGCCCTTCTCGCGATACGATTTCATCGACGCCCGGGCTTCGATCAGCGCGCCATCGACGCTGAAGTGCTCATCGGAGAGCAGTTCGAGACGACGCGCCTCGCGCACGACCGCACCGAAGAACTGTTCATCCGGCGGGCCGCAATGAATACGAGAATCGTTCCAGTCCGGCGAAATCGACGTCTTCTCCCCACGCTTGGAGCTCGGCCGTTCGGGTAGCATGACCGAGAGGCCATGAAACCAGCACGAATGTCCAGCGTTTTGAGTCGAGCGCGCGTGGGTGCGAATCGATTCCTGCAAGTGCTGGCGTGCTTGCTGCTGCTCGCGGGCGCCCACGTCGTTGCCGCGGATCAATCTCCATCGAACGCCCCCAGCGCCGGTGGCGAACGACGGGTCGCACTGGTCATCGGCAACGGCCACTATCGCAGCACGGCGCCGCTGCAGAACCCACCGAACGACGCCCGCCTGGTCGCCGACACGCTCAAGTCGCTCGGCTTCCAGCTCGTCAACGACCAGCCCCTGCTCGATGCCGACCGGACGACCATGGAACAGTCCATCCGGGCCTTTGGCAAGCGCCTGCGCGGCGGAGCGGTGGGGGTGTTCTATTACGCCGGGCACGGCGTCCAGGTCGACGGCGAGAACTACCTCGTGCCGGTCTCCGCCAACATCGAGGACCCGGCCGACATCAAGTACGAGCTGATCGGCGTCAGCTATGTGCTCGACGAAATGCGCAATGCGGGCAACCGCCTCAACATCGTTGTGCTCGATGCATGCAGGAACAACCCGTTCGGCGCTCGCGGCCTGCGCTCCTATACGCGCGGGCTCGCCGTCATGCAGGCGCCGGCCGGCACGATCGTCAGCTACGCGACGCAGCCCGGCAACACGGCCACCGACGGAACGGGCAGGAACAGTCCGTTCGCCAGCGCGTTGACGGCATCGATGATGAAGCCCGGCCTTGGCGTCTTCGAGATGTTCAACGACGTCGGCCTGAGCGTGAAGAGGGCGACCGGCGGCCAGCAGCAGCCGTGGTTCGACACCTCGCCCATCGAGGGACACTTCCTGTTCCGGCCGAGCAGCGCCGCCGGGCCCGAGGAGCCCTCCTCCGCGCCGACCGCACAAAGGGAAGCGGCGGACCCGACCGCGGATGAGCGCGCGTTCTGGGAGTCGGTCCGGGACTCGAAGAGCAGCGCCGAGCTTACGGCCTACGTCGCACGCTATCCGCACGGCATCTACACCGACATCGCGAACGCGCGTCTCGAGGAGCTCAAGGCCGGTCCATCCGCCGCCGGCTCGACGGCAGGCGCGCCGCCCGCGGCGGCGCCCGCGCCCGCCGCCTCCTCCTCCGGGACCGCACAATCGGCAAAAGCCCTGCATTTCGGCGCCGCGTTCCTGCACTCGGTGCAGACCACGGCGACGCGCGTCGGCACGCACCGGTACGAGCCCTTGCCCGCCAACGCACCCGTCGCGGTGTTCTCCTCTCCTGGCGAGGCGCCGCGGTCATTCGAAGTCGTCGCGGTCCTGTCGCACGCCGACCCCTGCGGCTTCAAGCGTTGCACGCTCAAGGATGCGGTTGAGCCGCTGTCGGCCAAGGCACGCGAGGTCGGTGCCAACGCCATCATCATCGACGGCACGCAGACCGTGAAGACCAGCCTCGTCTCAACCGGAATTGCGGTCGACGCGCGCGCCATTCGTATCGATTCACAATAGATCACCATGGCTGCGATGGGCAGCCGCGCCCTCCGGAGCCGCTGATGTCAAACTTCCCACCCGTCTCGGTTCGCCTCATCCTTCTCGCCCTGCTCGCGCTCGCTGGCGCCGCCAGCGCGGCACACGCCGCGGACTTCGACCTTTGCGTGCGCGGCACCTCGCTCGATGAGACGCGGACGGCACGACTGCTGTTGACGGTTGACGGGGCTGACGCGGCCTCGATTGCTCCGCGCCTCGGCGCGGAGCTGGCCAACCACCATTTCTGGGCGGACGGCGCCGAGGAGGTCGACGGCGCGCCGTATGACGCCGAAGTCTGCGGCGAGACGATCGCGCAGCAGCTGCGCCTATCGATCATGCTCACGCCCGAGCAGGAGCTGGAAATCGCCTCAGCGCTCGCGCGCGAGGATCAGAGCGGGCTGCGGGCTGCCCTGGCGCGCCTGCCCGCACCCACCGTCATCGTCCCGGCGTCCGTGCATCGCAAGGAGTTCAAGGAACTCGAACCGGCGGTCGGCGAAGCCGTCGTCGACGCCAGCGGCAAGCTGCGCTATCACCTGATGCGCATGTACTACGCGACCGACCGCCGAGCGACCGGCGAGACGACCGCGGACGGCCACTACGGGGGAGATCGTGGCCCGCTATCATTCGGCGTCGTTAATGTCGCCGTGCCGCGAACGCACGAGCGCGGCAAGCTCGAGTCGCCGTCGATCCTCCGCCTCGAGTTCAGCGCCGACCCGGAGAAGCATGTCACGCTGCAGTCGCTCACCATTCTGACGCAGGATCGCTGGCGTGCCGAGATTGCCAAGCAAGCGACCGTGCTCGGGAACCCCGGCATCCTCGTCTTCATCCATGGCTACAACGCGGGCTTCGCCGACGCCGCACTGCGAGCCGCCCAGGTCTCCTTCGACCTCAAGTTTCCGGGCGCGACCGTGCTGTACTCCTGGCCGTCGAGGGGCTCGCTGGTCGAGTACACGGCCGACGAGCAGGCCGCCGAGTGGTCGGTGCCCGACATGCAGGCCTTCCTCGCCTCCCTCTCGACAATCGCGCCCGGCGCGCCAATCTACGTGATCGCGCACAGCATGGGCAACCGCGTGTTCACCCGCGGCTTCAAGGCGCTGCTCGATAAGGACCCTTCACGTGTCGCGCCGTTCAAGCAGTTGGTGCTCGCGGCGCCGGATGTTGATGCCGACGTGTTCCGCCGCGAGATCGGCCCGGCGATTCTCGGCAAGGGACCGCGCGTCACGCTCTATGCCTCGAGCAACGACAAGGCGCTCGCCGCCTCCCGCAAAGTGCACGGCGGTTACCGTCGGCTCGGCGAGAGCGGGAAGGACCTCGTCGTCCTGGGGAACCTCGATACCGTCGACGCCTCGACTGTGAGCACCGAACTGCTCGGCCACTCCTATTACCAGGACAGCGGCACGGTGATGTCGGACCTCATTTACCTGATCCGCAAGAGCCTGCCACCCGAGCAGCGCGAGCGCTTCGCCCTCGAGCGCGTGACCGACGCGGCCGTCGGGCTGTACTGGCGGTTCAAGACCCGCTAGCGCCGGCGGCCGGGCCGCGGCCCCGGCGCTACGGCCCGCCCTGCATGGCGGCCGCCGCGGCGTTCACGAGCAGGTTCGCCCGCTGGTCCGGGGTCGGTGGCCGCAGTTGCGCGAGCAACGTGAGTGTCACCGGCGGGACGCCCGTTTCAGCAATGCTGAGCGTCAGGCCCACGCGGTCGAAGTCGTGGCCGCGGTCGGCGCCCACGGACACCGGCACGATCGGGACGCGCCGGCCGCCGAGCGGCTCGGTCGGCTAGTAAGCGAGGAAGGGCCTGTTCCGCAGCTCGACTGCAGCCGTGACCAGCTTGTCGTGACCCTCCCTCTCGTCGCGCCACACGGCATCAGCCCGAATTGCGTTTGCGACGGCCTATCGCCCGATCGCGCCGCGTGCCAGCGCGTCGCTGACATACAGCGGCGGTGGCCTGAGCAGTACCGCGCTGCCGTCCGTGTCGAGCCCGGTGCCGGCGACGAAATTGGACGCGGTGCCAAGCTCGCCGCCCGGCTTCGCGACATAGCGCGTGAAGCGCAGGCAGGAGTAGCGGCCCGCCAGCCGCGCATCGCCGGTCGGTGCAGCCTCCGCGCGAGAGAAGTCGATGCGGGCGGGGTGCTCTGAGAGGGCGCTGTACTTGGTCAGCTCCGTCCGCACCCGCGCGGCCGCCTTGTTCAGCATCACCTGGAAGATCGCAGCCGCGACGTTCATCGCGAAACCCTTCTCCGCGCACGCGCGCTGGGGCTCGCCGTTCGCACAATAGGCGACGAGCTCGCGCTCGGCGGGACCGTCCGCATTCGCCGGTGGCGGCCGCCTCTCCGCGAGCAGCCGCACGGCGTCGCGCAGCTCGAAGAACTGCAGCTCTGTCGTCGCTGGCTCAAACGCGACCGCGACGGCTGTCGGCGGGGCATTCGTCGCGCCTGCGACGCCGGCGCCAACCAGCAGCAGGATCCCGGCGGCCCGCCGTCACGCTGACATCGATACCCAGATAGCCACACTCCTTTGCCTTAGTCGCCGAGCACACCCCGCCCCGAGGCTTGACTCCGGGCATGGGGTCCCGGCGTGTGCCCCCGCCAGCTACAGCCCCCACGCCGTATCAGCCCGCCAGCGCCGGATCAACGGTGAACGTTGATCGTCACGGCGCCGGCGGCGAATGCCGCATGGCGCGCCTCTACCACAATCGCTCGCGTCGCCCGCGCCGTCACTTCCGTGAATGCCGCCTGCATCCTGCCCGTGTCGTCGCGGCCCTCGATCCCGAGGTCGTAGAAGTTGACTCTCCGGTCGCTGAGAAACGCCACGACCAAGGTCGGTCCGACCGGCTCGGCCGCCCGGAGCACGAAGCTCATGCTGGGCGACGGGAACTGGAACGTGCCCGCGGGCACCTCGTTGGTCGGCGAATACTGATTCGGAAAGAGAACGGTTGCGCGGTCCTCACTGTCGACCGCGACGACGTTGAGGAACCCGGACCACGGCACGACCGCCGACAGCGCGATCTCCTCCCCGAGGCGCAGGTTGGTCGAGGTCGCGCCAACCGTGAGGGCGGCGCCCTGTCTTGCCAGGCTCTCGAGCGCCGCGCGAGTGGGGCCATTGCCGCCGCGCAGCGCGATCAACTCGAGCGGCCCCTCGATGAGCTGCCGATTGCCATCGGTGACGGGGTGGTGCCGCGACTGCTCGTCGGTATGTCGCTCGATGTAGCCGCCTGCGGCCGTGCGCAGGTCCGCAACCGTCAGCCGGCGCGCCTCGCGGGAGGCCGCATCGATCGTGTCCAGGACGCCGAGGGTGAACAGGCCGCCATGCTCGGTCGCAACCGCGTACTCGTCGTCGCGCGCCGCCGACACGGCGGCGTAGTTCTCGCCTCCCGTGGGAGCCTTGAGGGCGCGCATACGCGCGGTCGGTGCACCGGGCCAGTTGAAGTACTTGACCACGCCGGTACCCACTCCCAGCCGGCGGTTACCGAGCGCCAGCGTCCGCGTGGCCGTACCGCTGTGGCAGGCGTCGACCAGCACTAGGATGTGCCGGCTCGGTATGGCGGCCAGCGCTTCCCCGAACTCGTAGCCCAAGAGCACGTTGACCAGCGTCGGCCGCCCGTTGCTCATGGCGGTCTTGACGTCGTTCAAGACCAGAGCGTCGTCGACCTCCCCGGCCTTGGACGGTCGCGGGTCCGGCACGCGCGTGCCGTGGCCGCTGAAATAGATCAGCACGCGGTCGTCGGGACCGACGCCGTCGCGCAGCCAGCCCGTGAGCGCCGATTTCACCGCCGCGTAGCTCGCCTGCTCGTCGAAGAGCACCTTGGTCGCGTCGGGCCCGATGCCCATGACGCTCGCCACGTGCTTCATGTTCTCGGTGTCGAGATCGATGCCGGGCAGGTCGTTGCCGGGCATCTGGTATTTGCCGACACCGATCAGCAGCGCCTTCGGGCTCGCGAGCGCCGCCGAGACGGTGCCCAAGGCCAGGATCACGCTCGCGGCGAGCATCACCCAAGGATGGGGGCTCACCACGCGTTCTCTCCGGCCGAGGCCATGGTCGCTCACAATGCCGCTGATTCGCGGGGATTCACCAGCGGCCCGTTGGGTCCTGGAATGCAGACGCAGCTTACGACACTCGGTCGGTGTGTCAATTCGCTGTCCCCGCGACTGCCGGCGCTCCGCTTTCCCGCCGGGGCCTTCTCGGGCGGCGACCAGAAGCGACCCCGATACTGGACGGCGTCGGTCAATCCAACGGCCTAAGTCAGAGTGGATCGTGCACGACAGACCCGACGTGAGGCTCATCACGGACGGCCTCTGGAATCGCGGAACGCTCCGCAGGGAGAGGCCCCGCTATCTGCTTTCGTCGCTGCTCAAGCGCAAGGTCTGCGGCTCGCTCATTCGCGTCCTGCGTAGCATTCGTTATCACTGGCCGGCGTCGACCCCACGCCCCGCACCAGCCGCTTCATGCCCCTGGCTGCCGCGGCGCCGACACCCAGACCCGTCACCTGATCGCCGACGCCCATTCAGGTGCGGTCGAGCCGGGGCAGCCCACTACCATCACCAGGATTGGCAACTACGCATGGAGCGGCCCTGGCGAACCACTATCATTCGCCGCAACGGCCGCCCGAGCCCGGGAGCGGATGGGCCCAGATGAACCTCAGCCAGGCCTTGCTGCATGCCCTCGCCGACCACGGCGTCCGCCAGTTGTTTGGCATTCCGGGCGACTTCGCACTGCCCTTGTTCAAGGCGGGCGATGATTCGGGACTGCTGCCCATTTACACCCTGAGCCACGAGCCCGGGGTCGGGTTCGCGGCCGATGCCGCCGCGCGCATCGCCTCGGCTCCCTCGGCTGCCCTGGTGACCTACGGCGCCGGTGCCCTGAACATGGTCAACGCGGTGGCCTCCTCCTACGCGGAGCAGGTGCCGGTCGTGGTGATCTCGGGTGCGCCCGGCACTCTCGAGGGCCGAGGCGTCCTTAAGCTACACCACCAAGTCAAGACGCTCGATTCGCAGATGGCGATTTACCGCGAGATCACCTGCGACCAGGCCCGGCTCGACGATGCGAAGCGCGCGCCGGCCGAGATCGCGCGCGTGCTGTCGAGCTGCGTCACTCAGTCCCGGCCGGTCTACATAGAGTTCCCGCGCGACCTCGTCGGCGCGCCCTGCGAACGCGTGGAGCCCCTCCCCGACCCGGCGTACACGGCGGAGGCGGTCAGCGACTGCGTCGCGGAGGTCCTCGAGCGCATCGCGCACGCAGCCTCGCCGGTGATGATGCTCGGGGTCGAGATACGTCGCTTCCGCCTCGAGGCGCCGGTAACCGAGCTCGCGCACCGGCTCGGCATCCCGGTCGTCAACTCATTCATGAGCCACGGCTTGCTGGCGGCGCACGACTCTCCCCTGGTGGGCGCCTACCTCGGCACCGCGGGGGACCCGGAGATCACGCGGCTGGTCGAGGAGTCCGACTGCCTGCTGCTTCTTGGCGTGACGCTCTGCGACACGAATTTCGGGGTCTCCCAGCACACGGTGGCCCCGCGATCCACGATCCTCGCGCACGACCGCAGCGTGGGCGTCGGGCACCATCGTTATGCGAACGTGCCGCTCGCGGCACTCGTCGCCGGCCTGCTGGCGCGTCTGGACCATGAGCCGCGTGCGCGTCACCAGCTGCCGCCGCTGCAGCCGCGTCCGCCGCTCGCCTTCGCTGCGGACGACGCACCGATCACGCCGATCGACGTGGCGGCGGCGATCAACCAGGCCTTTAGCCGTCACGGGGAGATGCCGCTCGCGGCCGACATGGGCGACTGCATGTTCGCCGCCTTCGACATCGGGCAGTCCGAGCTCGTCGCACCCGGCTACTACGCCACGATGGGCTACGGCGTGCCGGCCGGCCTCGGGCTGCAGGCCGCGACCGGGCGCCGCCCGCTCGTGCTGGTCGGCGACGGTGCGTTCCAAATGACCGGCTGGGAACTCGGCAACTGCCGCCGCTACGGCTGGGACCCCGTCGTCGTTGTGTTCAACAACCGCAGCTGGGAGATGCTCCGCTACTTCCAGCCGGAGTCGCACATATACGAGCTCGACGACTGGGATTTCGCGGGGTGCGCCGCACCGCTGGGCGGGGTGGGCGTGCGGGTATCGACGCGCCGCGAGCTGGCCGAGGCGCTCGAGCGCGCCATCGCGCAGCGCGGCCGATTCCAGCTGATCGACGCGATCATCCCGCGCGGGGCCGTCTCCCCCACGCTGGCCCGCTTCGCCACGGCCCTCGCGCAGCGGCAGCGCGCGGCTGCCCGCCCCTGACCGAGACGCCGCGCCAGCGGCTCACGCGACCGGCTCGAAACGAGCGGTGAAATGTCGCAGCTGCGGGGGCTGCCAGACGATCCGGAACCCACGCAGCTCGCCACGCCTCTTGACGACCTCCTCGAACACTTCGACGAGATAGTCCGCGTGCGACTGCGTGTAGACCCGCCGCGGCATCGCAAGGCGCACGAGATCGGCGTCGGCCGGCGCCTCGGTGCCGTCCGGTCTCAGCCCAAACATGACCGTGCCGATCTCGCAGGCGCGGATGCCGCCGTACTCGTAGAGGGCTACCGCGAGCGCCTGGCCGGGATACTGCAGCGGCGGGATGTGGGGCAGGAACCGACGCGCGTCTACGAACACCGCGTGTCCCCCGACCGGCAGCACGATGGGCACCCCGAGGGCGGTGAGCTTCTCGCCAATGTACTCATTGGTCCGCACGCGGTAGCGGAGGTACTGCTCGTCGACGATCTCGTGCAGGCCGACCGCAATGGCCTCGAGGTCGCGGCCGGCGAGCCCGCCGTACGTCGGAAAGCCCTCCGTCAGGATCAGCCGGTTGCGCGCGGCCGCGGCGAGCGCGTCGTCATTGACCGCGAGCCAGCCGCCGATGTTGGCGAAGGCATCCTTCTTCGCGCTCATGGTCATGCCGTCCGCGGCCGCGAACAGGTCCCGCACGATCTCGGTGACGGCGCGCGAGGCTTGGCCGGGCTCGCGGCACTTGACGAACCAGGCGTTCTCTGCGAAGCGGCAGCCGTCAATGAAAAGCGGCTTGCCGTGGCGGTGGGCAATGTCGGCCACGGCCCGGACGTTCTCGAGGCTGACGGGCTGCCCGCCGCCCGCGTTGTTGGTGATGGTGATCATCACCAGCGGGACGCGCTCCGCAGAGGCCTCGAGCAGCGCCTCGAGCCGCGCGATATCCATGTTCCCCTTGAACGGGTGCGTGCTCGCCGGGTCGTGCGCCTCGGCGATCACCAGATCGACGGCCTGCGCACCCGTCGCCTCGATGTTGCCGCGCGTCGTGTCGAAGTGCGTGTTGGAGGGCACCATGCGGCCCGGCCCGCCGACGATCGAGAACAGGATCGCCTCGGCCGCGCGTCCCTGGTGCGTCGGGATCACGTGCTTGAAGGGCATGAGCTCGCGGACCGCGGACTCGAAACGATAGTAGGACGGCGAGCCGGCGTACGACTCGTCGCCGCGCATCACCGCGGCCCACTGCTCGGCGCTCATGGCGCTCGTGCCCGAATCCGTCAGCAGGTCGATGATCACGTCGTCGGCGTGAATCGCGAACAGGTTCCAGTGCGCCCGCCGCAGCAGGTCCACGCGCTCCTCGCGCGTTGTGAGCCGAATCGGTTCGACAACCTTGATGCGAAAGGGCTCGAAAATGGTCTTCATGTGCCGCTCCTCGTTCCCCGGGCACGGTCCGGCGCCGTCCCGCGCTGGTTGGCCGGCGGCATCATAGTCCAGACGCGTGAAACACCCGCAGACGGATCGGCATGACTGCACTTCCAGTGCCGCCGGGCACAGACCGCCGCGCAGCGGTTCGGCCGTAGAACGCGCACCGCTTCCCGCCGTAGCCTGCTCGACGACTGCAACGAAGGCGGGAACGGCACACGACGCCCCCAGAGCCTGGAACCCCGACCCCTATGTGCGGCACGGGTCGGTGATTCAGGACTCTCTAGTGTGTCCTTGCTCTTGAATGGCTGGCGGGGCGTTACTCAGCGCCCCTTCCATTGCGGCGCGCGCTTCTGGGCAAACGCCATCGCGCCTTCGACTGCGTCCTGGCTCGCGAAGACCGACTTGATCGGCGCGTCCTGCTTGGCGAACATCTCGGCGGTCGACCAGTCCTGCGATTCAACGATGATGCGCTTGCTGACCGCTACGGCCAGCGGACCGTTCGCCACGATGGCCGCGGCGAGCGCGCGGGCCCCCTCGAGCGCCCCGCCGGCCGGTACGACCCGATTGATCAGCCCGAGCTCGTACGCACGCTGCGCACTGATGAAGTCACCGGTCAGCGCCATTTCCATCGCGACGCGCGGCGGGATCTGCCGCGGCAGGCGCAATAGCCCGCCCGCGCCCGCCGCGAGGCCGCGCTTCGCTTCCGGAATCCCGAACTTCGCGTTCTCCGCGGCGACGATCAGGTCGCAGGAGATCGCGAGCTCGAAGCCGCCGGCGAGAGCGTAGCCCTCGACCGCGCCGATCAGGGGCTTCTTTGGCGGGGCTTCGCACAGGCCGGCAAATCCGCGGCCCTCGATCGTAGGCATCTCACCGCGCACGAAGGCCTTGAGGTCCATGCCCGAGCAGAACGTGTTGTTCGCGCCCGTAAGGATGGCGAGGCGGATTGCGGGATTGCCATCGAGCTCGTCCATCGCCGCGGCGATGCCTTCGGCGACGCGCTTGTCGACGGCGTTCTTCGCCTCGGGCCGGTTGATCGTGACGGTCATCACGCCGTCCTCGACCGTGACCAGTACTTCACTCATGGTCTTGCCCCAGGTTTCAGGTCAGGACGCCGCGCTCGCGCAGCTGCCGGATCTGCGATTCGGAATAGCCCGCCTCGCGCAGCACTGCAACCGTGTCGGCACCGGCCGGCCGCGGCGCCTGCGGCACGACTGGATTCGAGCGGCTAAAGCGCGGCACAGGCGCCGCCTGCGCCACTCCGGCAACCTCGACGAAGCTGCCACGCGCCCGGTTGTGCGGATGCTGCGGCGCCTCGCTCAAGGACAAGACCGGGGCGAAGCAGACGTCCGTGCCTTCCATGATCGCGCACCACTCGTCGCGGGTCTTCGTCCTGATCGCGGCCGCCAACTTCTGCTTGAGCGCGGGCCACTGCGTGACGTCCATCTGCGGCGCGAACTCCGCGGCATCGACGCCCGACTTCTCGATGAGCAGCCGGTAGAACTGCGGCTCGATCGAGCCGATCGAAACGTATCGGCCATCCTTCGTCTCGTAGGTATCGTAGAAGTGCGCCGCGCCGTCGAGCAGGTTCGCGCCGCGTTCATCGCGCCACAGACCCCGGGCGTGAAACGAGTACATCATGTGCATCAGCGCCGCCGAGCCTTCGACCATCGACACGTCGACGACCTGGCCCTTGCCCGACCGCTGCGCCTCGAATACCCCGGCCATCAGGCCGAGCGCGAGGAACATGCCGCCGCCGCCGAAGTCGCCGACGAGGTTGAGCGGCGGCACCGGGGGCTCCCCGGCGCGGCCGATCGAATGAAGCGCGCCCGAGAGCGAGATGTAGTTGATGTCGTGCCCGGCCGCCTGCGCCAGCGGACCGTCCTGCCCCCAGCCCGTCATGCGTCCGTAAACGAGTTTCGGGTTGCGCTTCCAGCAGGCGTCGGGGCCGAGCCCGAGGCGCTCCATGACGCCGGGCCGGAAGCCCTCGATCAAGATGTCGGCCTTCTCGCAGAGCCGGAGCACGGCGTCGATGCCTTCGGGCGCCTTGAGATTCAGCGCGACCGTGCGCTTGCCACGCTCGCTGATCTGCGCCGACCGTTCAGCGGGCGAGGACTTGCGCGTGACAGAGACGACCTCGGCACCGAGATCGGCGAGCAGCATGCCGCAGAACGGCGCCGGGCCGATGCCTTCGAGTTCAACGATCCGCAGTCCGGTGAGGGGTCCCACGTGAGCGCCCCCGGTCATCGCGGCTGCATGCGGATGCCGCCGTCGACGCGGATCGTCTCGCCGTTGATGTAGTCGTTCTCGATCAGACACATCGCGACGTGAGCGATCTCCTCCGGCCGGCCGAGGCGCTTCGGATAGAGCACCGACTTGGCGAGCGCATCGATCACCTCGGGGCCGAGCGACGCGAACAGCGGCGTATTGATCAGTCCCGGCGCGATCGTGTTGACGCGGATGCCGATGCTGGCCAGGTCGCGGGCGATCGGCAGAGTCATGCCGACGATGCCGCCCTTGCTCGCGCTGTAGGCCGCCTGGCCCATCTGGCCCTCGAAGGCCGCGACGGAGGCGGTGTTGATCGCCACGCCGCGGCTGCCGTCGCTGCCGATCGGGGCATTCTTCGCCATCTGCTCGGCGCAGAGCCGCAGCACGTTGAACGAGCCGGTGAGGTTGACGCTGATCGTGCGGTTCCACTCGGCTAGCGGAAACGGTCCGTTCTTGCCCAAGGTCTTGGCCGCGCTGGCGAGACCGGCACAATTCACGCAGACGTGGATCGCGCCGAAGGCGCCGATGGCCTGGGCGATGCCGGCCTTCACGGAATCCTCGTCGGCGACGTTCACCTTAGCGAAGATCGCGGCGGAGCCGAGTTCTTTCGCCAGCGCATGGCCGGACGCTTCATTGAGGTCGAAGATCGTGACCTTGCCGCCTTTGGCGACGAATGCCTTGACGACGGCCTGGCCGATGCCCGACGCCCCACCGGTGACAACGGCAACTTTTCCGTTGATTTCCATCCTGAGATCTCCTCGACTGCAACGCCCCGAGAGTTCAACCTCTTATGATCGGAGATTGACCCGAAGGGTGGCAAGCGCATTACGCGGCCACACCCTCGGACAATACGATTTGGTTCCACCGGATTCTGCGCTACGGTGCGGGGTCCGATCGCGTTGGCGCATCGGCGTCAGAGCGTAGCCCGGGGAGCCCCCTTATGAACTTCGAACACAGTGACAAGGTCAGGCAGCTGATCGCGCGGCTCGAGGCCTTCATGGCCGAGCACATCTACCCCATCGAGCAGGACTACATCCGGGAAGTGACTGCCTCCCCGAACCCCTGGCGCACGCCCGCCCGCATGGAGGCCCTCAAGGAGAAGGCGCGTGCCGCCGGGCTGTGGAACCTCTTCTTCCCCAAGGACCACGGCGGTGAACTCACCAACCTCGAATACGCCCCGCTGGCGGAAGTGATGGGACGCGTGATCTGGGCACCCGAGGTGTTCAACTGCAATGCCCCGGACACGGGCAACATGGAGACGCTCGCCAAGTACGGCAACGAGGCGCAGAAGAGGGCGTGGCTCGAGCCGCTGATGGCCGGAACGATCCGCTCAGGCTTCGCCATGACCGAGCCCGCCGTCGCGTCCTCTGACGCCACCAACATCGAATGCTCGATGCGCCGCGAGGGCGGCCAGTACGTGATCAACGGCCGCAAGTGGTTCACGACCGGCGGCATGCGCGATAGCTGCAGCATCTACATCGTCATGGGCAAGACGGACCCGGACAACCCGGACCGGCACCGGCGGCAGTCCATGATCCTGGTGCCGAGAGACACGCCGGGAGTGGAGATCACCCGCTCGGTCACGACCCTCGGCTATCACGAGTACCCGTTCGGCGAGCCCGAAATCGTCTTCGAGAACGTACGCGTGCCCGTGACGAACGTGCTGCTCGGCGAAGGCCGCGGCTTCGAGATCGCGCAGGGCCGCCTCGGCCCCGGACGTATCCATCACTGCATGCGGCTCATTGGCTGCGCGCAGCGGGCGCTGGAGCAGATGTGCCGCCGCGCCGAGCTACGCAGCACCTTCGGCCGGCGCCTGAGCCAGCACCAGTCCGTGCGCGAGGACATCGCCCGCTCGTTCTGCGAGATCGAGCAGGCGCGGCTGCTGACACTGATGGCGGCCGACCGGATGGACCGGCTCGGCAACAAGGCCGCCAAGGACCTGATCGCGGGCATCAAGATCGTCGCGCCCAACATGGCGCTGGCCGTAATCGACCGCTGCATGCAAATTCACGGTGCGGCGGGGCTCACCGGTGACTTCTTCATGGCCGAGGCCTTCAACTACGCGCGACAGATCCGCCTCGCGGACGGCCCGGACCAGGTGCACATGATGCAGCTCGGCGCCGAGCTGGTGCGCAGGTACGCGGCGACCTGATCGCCGCCGCCCGATTCGCGGCACCGCGAGCGCCAGGTCGCCCTCGCGTGCCGGACCGCCAGCCGTGGCTGGCTCCGCACGCTGGACCGGGGATTGCCGCGCCTAAGTCCCGGTCGCTCGACGTGCCGGCTCCGACCGGAGCGGCGAGCCGGCCGACGACCCGGAGCCCGACTACCACGAAACGCCTCAAGTCATTGATTCTATTGCTGTCCACAGACATTTCGCGCTTGGCGCGGCAGCGGAAACCTTCTGGTCGCTTAGGGACGGCGCGGCATCCGGCGGCTGCCGGCCCCAACTGGCATGCGGGCACGAGGCACTGTAAGGTCCGTGCGCGTCTTCCCAGCCACGATTACCGAAGGAAGCCCGCTTGACGTACGAGCATATCCTCCTGAAGCAGGAGCGCGGCATCGCCACGCTCACCCTCAACCGCCCGACCGCCCTCAATGCGTTGAAGTTGGAACTCATCAGCGAGATGAGCCACGCAGTGGATCGCCTGCGCGACGAGAAGACTGCGCGCGTTCTGCTCATCACGGGCGCGGGTCGCGCGTTTTGCTCCGGCGCCGATCTTTCGGGAGGCTTTCCGACAGACGCTGGTGCGCCGCTCGAAACACATTACAACCCGCTGGTCGAGCGGCTGATGGCCTTGCCGATCCCGGTGGTCTCGGCCGTGAACGGTGCGGCAGCCGGCGCCGGCTGCTCGCTCGCGCTCGCAGCGGACATCGTCCTGGCCGCACGCTCCGCCTATTTCCTGCAGGCCTTCGTCAACATCGGCCTGGTGCCCGACGCGGGCAGCACGTGGCTGCTGCCGCGCCTCGTAGGCCGCGCCCGCGCGCAGGCGATGATGATGCTGGGCGAGCGGATCTCCGCCGAACAGGCCGAGCAGTGGGGCCTGATCTACAAGGTGGTTGGGGACGAGGCCCTGACTCAGGAAGCTGAGGCGCTGGCGACCAAACTGGCGAATGGCCCGACGCGCGCCTATGCAATGCTCCGCCAGGCGCTACGCGCGTCTCTTGAATGCACGCTCACCGAATCTCTGCGCATCGAGCGCTTCAACCAGCTGCAGGCGGGCCGCACGGAAGACTTCGTCGAAGGCGCCTCGGCATTCCTGGCCAAGCGGCCGCCGGCCTTCAAGGGAAGGTAACAGCACATGAATCTCGACTTCTCCGATGACCAGAAAGCGCTCGGCGAGCACGCGCGCCGACTGCTGAGCGAGCGCTCGACTTCGGCGGTGATCCGCCGCGTGATCGAGCAGCAAGCGCCGTTCGATCGGGATCTTTGGAACTCACTCGCCGAACTCGGCTACCTCGGCGCGGCCATCCCGGAGGCATATGGCGGCTCGGGCCTCGGCCATCTCGCGCTGTGCGTGATTGCGGGCGAGCTTGGCCGGGCGCTTGCGCCCGTCCCGGTCGCGTCTTCCATCTATCTCGCGGCCGAGTTCCTCATGCAGGCCGGCAGCGAGGCACAGAAGAAGTCGCACTTGCCGCGCCTCGCCAGCGGCGAGTCGATCGGCACGTTCGCCTTCGCGGAGGGCGTCGGGGCGGTGACGCCGAAGTCGATCCAGAGTTCCGTGACCGCAGGGAATCTGCAGGGGCGCAAGCTCGCCGTGATGGACGGCGGAGCCGCCGACCTCGCGGTCGTCGCTGCTCGCGCCGCCTCGAAGCGCGAAGATCTGTCGCTGTACCTCGTGGACCTCAACGGTCCCGGCGTCACGCGCGAGCCGGTCGCGACGATCGACCCGACGCGCGGTCATGCCAACCTGGTTTTTGACGGAGCTCCTGCGGAGCTGCTCGGTGCGCCCGGCTCAGGCGCCGCCGCGATCGCCCGGGTACTCGACCGTACCGCCGTGCTGATTGCGTTCGAGCAGGTGGGCGGCGCCGAGCGCGCCCTGGAGATGGCTCGGGACTATTCGCTGCAGCGCAGCGCCTTCGGCCGACCGATCGGCTCCTTCCAGGCCTTGAAGCACATGCTGGCGGACATGTACGTCTCAGCGACGCTCGCACGCTCCAACGCCTATTACGGCGCATGGGCGCTCTCGATCGACGCGCCCGAACTGCCCGTGGCGGCGGCGACCGCGCGGGTGAGCGCGACCAAGGCGTTCCAGCACTGTGCGCGCAACTGCATCCAGGTGCACGGCGGAATGGGCTTCACCTGGGAATTCGACTGCCATCTCTATTATCGGCGGGCGAACCTGCTGGCGCTGGCGCTCGGCGGGCTCGCCGAATGGGAAGACCTGCTCATCGAACGAATGAAGTCCGGCAAGGCGGCACGAGCATGAATACACAGGCGATGACTTTCGACGACAGCCCGGCCGAAGCGGCATTCCGCGCCGAAGCGCGCGCCTGGATCGCGGCGAACGCGCCGCACGAATTGCTTCCCCTGCTGAGCAAGGCGGGCTTCGCTTCGGTCGACATGGATGAAGGGGATCTCGTGCGGGCCGCCAAGGCTTGGCAGAAGAAGAAGGCGGCCGCTGGATGGTCGGCGCTGCAGTGGCCGCGTCAGTACGGTGGCCGTGGCGCGACGGCCGTCGAGCGTGTGATCTGGGAGCAGGAGGAAGGCCCTTACGGCAAGCTCGCCTTCATCTTTGTGATCGGTTTCGGCATGGCAGGACCGACGCTCATCGCGCACGGCACGGAAGAACAGAAGCGGCGCTTCCTGCCGAAGCTCATCTCCGGCGAAGAAATCTGGTGTCAGCTGTTCTCGGAGCCTGCGGCCGGATCCGACCTCGCCGGCATCCGCACCCGCGCCGAGAAGGTCGGCGACGGATGGGTCGTCAACGGCCAGAAGATCTGGACGAGCCTCGCCCACCTCGCCGATTACGGCATCCTCGTGGCGCGCACGGATCCGACCGTGCCGAAGCACAAGGGCCTGAGCTATTTCTGGGTCGACATGCACGCCCCGGCGGTCGAGGTCCGCCCGATCAAGCAGGCGAACGGGCGGTCCGAGTTCAACGAGGTCTACTTCACCGACCTGCTCCTGGCGGATCACCAGCGCATCGGCGAGGTCGGCCGGGGCTGGCAGGTGGCGCTGACGACCTTGATGAACGAGCGGCTGATGATCGGCACATCGATGCCGACCGGCTTCGACGCCCTCTTCGACTACTGCTGCGAATTGCGCACGGAACAGGGACTGGCTATCGACGACAGGGCCGTGCGCTCGAAGCTCGCCGACTGGGCGGTGCGCGCCAACGGACTCAAGTTCAACAGCCTGCGCGGCCTCTCCGCCCTCGCCAAAGGCGGCACGCCGGGCGCCGAGAATTCCATCGGCAAGCTGGTGGCGGGCTCGATGATGCAGGAAATCGCGATGTTCGCGATGAACCTGCAGGGCCGCGCCGGCATCCTCGTCGACCCGGAGGCCAGTGAGGCCGCCGGGCCCTTCCAGGAGATGCTGTTGCGCTCCCCGGGCACGCGCATCGAAGGCGGCACCGACGAAATCCTGCGCAACATCATCGCCGAGCGCGTGCTGGGCTTGCCGCCCGACATCCGCGTCGACAAGGACGTGCCGTTCGACCGGATCCCGGCCAGCGGCGCCGTGACGAGAGGCGTCTAGCAGGCCCCGGGCTCGGAGGCGGCCCTCCGGGCGCGGGGCGCCGCTTCAGCGACCCGAGAAGACGGCCTTGCGCCGTTCGAGGAACGAGCGCACGCCCTCGGCCGCGTCCTCGCTTGCCATGACCGGAATGAGGTCGCGCATCATCTGCGCGACCGCTGCATCTCGTTCGTGGCCGAGCCCATAGCGCGTGGCCTTGAGACAGCCCTGTACCCCGAGCGGCGCGGCGTCGGCCACCGCGCGTGCAATCTCCATTGCGCGGTCGACCTGCTCACCCGCTTCGACGACCTCCTGCACCATGCCCCAGCGCAACGCTGTCTCCGCGTTCCAGCGCTCGCCCGTCAGGAGTACCCGCTGGGCGTTCCCCCAGCCAACCTCCTGCGGCAGGCGCAACGTCGCGCCACCGCAGGGATACAGCCCGCGCTGCACCTCGAGCATCTGGAACTGTGTATCGCGGGCCGCAACGCGGATCTCCGAGTTCAGCAGGATCTCAACGCCCCAGGTGAAGCAGTACCCCTGCACCGAAATGACCACGGGCTTGCTGTGCTGCGGCCCGTTGACGCCCATCGGGTCGATCGCGCCCTCACGCGTCGGAAACGTCCGGCCGCTGCGGAAGATCGGCGCCCACTCGTTGAGTTCGATGCCGGCCGTGAAGTGCTTCCCTGCCGCGTGCAACAGCGCGACGCGCAGGTTCGGATCGGACTCGAGACGGGTGTAGGCCTCTGCCAGCTCGTGGTACATCGCGACGCTGAGGGCGTTGTACTTTTCCGGCCGGTTCAATTTGATGACGAGAACGTGCCCCTCGGTGCGGGTCTCGATGTATGCCACAGCAGCTCCGTTCGGTGTCTATTGCGCGCGCATCATGCCACAGGACGGAAGATCGACGGCACCCAGCCTGCGGTGATCGGTGACCGTGCTGATTGCCGAGCATCACGTTCTCGGGCGGACCACGAAGCCGAAGACGCACGTGCCGTAGAGGAAGTAGTCGTACCACTCGATCGTGGTTCCACCCATGCCCGTGAGCGCAATGCCAAGGATCGAACTGGATTGCGATTGGCTCAGGGCCCGGAATAGGTACACTTTCCGGACGAACCTGTGCATCACGGCAGACGGCTCATGTCCCACAAGATCGACCCGCACCGACTGCAGCTGGCGTCGTATCCCTTCCACCTGCAAATCGAGACACAGTTCAGCGACTTGGACGCGATCGGCCACGTCAACAACGTGGTGATCGCCCGCTTCTACGAAAGTGCGCGGTCCCGTCAGCTTGGCGACCTTTTTCGCAACCCGCGGTTCTTTCACGACGGCCGATACATCGCACTCGTCGCCGAGTACACAGTGCGCTTCCTGGCGGAGGTCAATTACCCGCAGCCGGTCGACGTCGGCAGCTCGATCGCTCGAGTCGGCCGCAGTTCGTTCGGCATCCATCAGGCACTGTTCCAGGACGGCACGTGCGTCGGCCTATGCAATGCCACGCTGGTACTCACCAGCTGCGGTAGGCCGACCCCGCTGCCGGACGACATCCGCGAGCGCATGCAGGCCGCGATGTCGGCGGCCTCGGCATGAACGGGACGAACCGTGACGGCTTCGCCACCGGTGGAGCCCCCGGCGCCCGCCTGGCGCCCTGGTGGCCTGTCGAGAGCCGCGCAGCTCGCCCCCTTGAATCCGAGCGGATGCGCAGATGGCCTCCAAGCACACCGTGCGCTCCGGCCCGCGGTGGCCGCTCTGCCCGCAATGGGGCCCTGAGTTGATGACTGCGTTGAACCGTTCCGGGATGAATCGGCCCGGAGGGCGTGCGCACCGAGCGATCGATCTGCGCCTGCTCGACGCTGGCAAAGCGGTCGGCTGGCTGGAGGACGACTTCCATCACTTCGGCGTCACGATCGAGCATGACGGCCGGCGCATCACGGGCCTAGGTATGTCGGCCCGCAGATTCCCATGGACGACCTGCGCGGGAGCCGATGCGCCGTTGCGCGCGCTGATCGGCAAGCCGCTCGCCGGCCGCGCCTCCGACATCGGCAGCCTGATCGATATGCGCCTGCAGTGCACGCACCTCTTCGATCTGGCCGGGCTGCTGCTCGCCCACATCACGCATGCCGCCACGCGGACTTCCCGTCGCCGCTACTATTCGGTCGTGACGGATCGCGAGCGGCTCAGCGCCGCGCCCGACCTGAGCAGCTTCGGCGCCGGGGAGGCCACCCTGTACCAGGACGGCGCACTCGCAATGCATTGGCGGATCGACGGCGAAATGATTACCGGGCCCGCTCCCTACGGTGGTCATTCGCAGACCCACGAGTTCCGGGCCTGGACGGAGACCATGCCGGAGCAGGAGGCGGAATACGCGACGATCTTGCGACGCGCGATCCTGGTCTCCGGCGGACGCTCCATCCCGCAGGACGTATTCCCGACGGCGGCCTCGATGAGCAGACCCGCCGTCTGCCACTCCTACAACCCTGGGCAGCGCGATCGCGCCCTGCGCATCGTCCGTGCCACGCGGGACTACTCCGACCACCCGCAGGACCTGCTGCTCAACGTCGACGACGTTCCCTGAAGCGGGCCGCCAATTGTCCACGCCGGCGCCAGGACCTCAGCGAACCTGCGCTACCGCGCCGCGAGTCTGCTGGCCGGTGACATCGGACTTGAGTGTTAGACACTTGCCCGGCGAGAACGGCACATCAGCCTGCGGCCAGGTCTTCGATGTCCCTCGAACTCGGCCGCGCTAACGTCCCGATGCGCATCGACCAGACCATCGGCAGCACGACGACGGTCGCCACGGCCAGGAGGTAATACACGTTGGCATAGGCAATCACCGCGGCCTGTCGTTGGATCTCGCCCACGATCTCGGCCGTCGGGACGTTGGCGCCCGGCGCGGCGCCCAGGGCGTGCCAGCGCTGCACGTCGAACGCCGAGAAATGCTCGGCAAGGTAGCTGCTGTTCACCTGCGTCGATCTGGAGAGCGTCGTCACCGCCACCGAGATGCCGATGGACGAGCCGATGTTGCGCATCAGGGTCATCATCACGCCCGCTTCCGCCCGGCGCTCGGCCGCAAGGGTGGTGTAGGCCGCGACCGACAGCGGCACGAAGATGAACGGCGAAGCCAGCCCGACGATGAGCGTGGTGTAGAGAATGTCGTTGCGCGGCGTGTCGAGCGAGAAGTGGCCCAGCATCGTGAGGGAGATGGCGCTCGCGATGACCCCGAAGGTAATGATCAGACGCGACTCGAGCCGGCCGACCAGCCGGCCGGCGATCAGTATCGCTACGATCGCGGCGATGCCGCGGCTGGCCTGCAGGGTGCCTGCCTGCAGCGGCGAGTACCCCTGCAGCGACTGCAGGAACGTGGGCACCAGCACTGCCGGCGTGACGAGCGACATGCCGATGACGAACATCAGTGCGAGCGAGACGGCGAAGTTGCGGTCACGGAACAGGTGCGGGTCGACGAAGGGATGGGGCGTCGTGAAGGCGTGCACTACGAACATGTAGAAGCACAGCGCGCCGAAGAACGCTTCCGCCAGGATCTCCGGCGAGGAAAACCAGTCGAGGGAGTGGCCGCGGTCGAGCATCATCTGCAGCAGGCCGATCGCGAGCGACAGCAACAGGAAGCCGAGCCAGTCGAACGGCCGGCTGTGATCCTGGTGACTGGCCTCGAGGCCCTCGAGGATACCGAGGTAGGCGAGGATGCCGACAGGTACGTTGATGAAGAACGCCCAGCGCCAGCTGAGCGTGTCGGTCAGGTAGCCGCCGAGCGTGGGCCCGAGGATCGGCCCGACCATCACGCCCATGGTCCACAGCGCCATGACGCGGGCCTGCTGGCTGCGCGGGTATTCCTGCACCAGCGCGACCTGTGAGAGCGGCACCAGCGCCGCGCCGAACGCGCCCTGCACGAGGCGGAAGAAAATCATTTCGCCGAGGTTGGCGGCGAACCCGCAGCCGACGGAACCCAATGTAAAGCCGAGCGCACTGATGGACAGTACTCGGCGCAGCCCGAAGCGTGTGCCGAGCCAGCCGGTGAGCGGCATGGCGATCGCCAGCATCACGATGTAGGTGGTCAGCACCCAGGCGATCTGGTCCTGGTTCGCCTGCAGGCTGCCCTGCATGTGCGGCAGCGCTACGTTGACGATCGTCGAGTCGAGCGTCGAGAGCAGCGTGGCGAGCACCACCGACACCGAGAGTATCGTGCGGCGGCTGGCGAGGGAGCGCAACTGCATGGCGCGTGCTCCGGCGTGTCGCGGTCAGCGCAGGAACGCAAGCCAGCGGTCGAAGCGCCGGTGCGCGCCAGTGTCAATCCTGACGGTCGCGCTCATGCCGCTGCGCAGCGGCGGGCCGTCGGGGGGCGCGTCGATGGCGATCCGCACTGGCACGCGCTGCACCACCTTCACCCAGTTGCCCGAGGCGTTCTGGGCCGGCAGCAGCGCGAACTCCGCGCCCGTCGCCTGGGCGATGCTCGCCACGCGGCCGTCCCACGCGTGGTCGGCATAGGTGTCGATGCGGATCCGCACGGGCTGGCCCGGCCGGATCCATTCGAGGTCGGTTTCGTTGAAGTTTGCCTCCACCCACAAGCTGGCGTCGGCAACGATCGCGAACGCGGCCTGCCCCGCCTCGGCGTGATCCCCGACCTTAGGCAGGTGGCTCACGATACCGGCTCGCGGGGCGGTGATGACGGTGTGTCCCAGATCGACGCGGGCCTTCTCGAGCTCGGCAACGGCGGCCCGAACCTCCGGATGCTGGTCCGCCGGCGCGTCGACCGCGCCGCCGAGCTTCGCCCGGGCCTGGTTCACCTCCAGTTCGAGCACGCCGATCTGCCCGACCGCGGCGGTCGATGCCTGGTGCGCAGCATCCAGCGCGGACAGCGGCACGAGCTTGCTCTCCGCGAGCTGGCGCTGCCGCTCATACTCACGCAGCGCGAACTGCGACGTCGCGCGCGCGAGCTGGAGCTCGCCGAGCTTCTCGCGGTAGTCGGCCTGCAGGGCCGCGACACTCACGCGGGCATTGGCCACGGCCGCCTCGGCGCGGTCGACCGCTATCTTCAGCAGTTTGCCGTCGATGACGAGGACCACCTGTCCAGGCTCGACGTGGGCGTTCTCCGCGACGCGGACCTCGCCGACGTTGCCGGAGACCTGCGGGGCAACGTCGACGCGGTCCTGCTTGAGATAGGCATTGTCGGTCGACACGAAGCGCCCGCCGCTGCCGTACCAATACACGCCGACGACGACCAGAAGCAGCGGCACGCCCCAGAGCAGCAGGGCGCGCAGCCACGTGCCGGCCGCGGTCGCGCCGGAGGCTTTCGACTCCGGCGTGTCCCGCTGCGCCTCAGCGTCCATGTTCCGAACCGCTGGCTCTTGCGAGCAGAGCCCGATCGGTCGAGAGGTTGTCGCGAACGCGCTCGAGCGCATTCAGCAGCGCATCGCGCTCCCGCGGCGAGAAGCCCTGGAACGCGTGCTCGCGCGCGAGCGCGCCGAGCGCCTCGAGATGCGCCATCTGCGGCTCTGCCGTGGCGGCGAGGTGGACGCGGGACACGCGGCGGTCCTCGGGGTCGTCCTCGCGGCGCACGAGCTGCTGCTTCTCGAGCCGGTCGATCATCCGTCCGACGGTGACCGGCTTGATGTCGAGCCAGTCGGCGATCTCGACCTGCCGGCAACCGGGGTGGCGCTGCACGTAGAAGAGCAGCCGGATCAATGCCGGTGTCAGCGACCGACTACGAACGCGCCCTGCCAGCTCCGCGCGCAGAAGCCGCAGAGCATCGCTCATGAGATAGAAGATCTGGCGGCGGTCGTCGCCGAACGCATGCTGGCTGGTCACAGTGAAATTAGTATGCCATACACATTGTTAGTATTGCACAGCATATAGACGCAAACCCGGGTCCCGGGGTCGCCACCCCGCCGCCAGACAATCGCCAGGAAAGAAGCAGGGCCCTCTCGTGGAGGGCACTGCCAGGGAGACCCCTGCCGCCCGAGCGGCAGAGTTCAGTTCAAGTAATTACTTGCGGGCTTTTCGGGCAACCTTGCGAGCCGGACGCTTGGCCTTCGCACCCGCCTTCTTGGTCTTCGCCGGTGCGGCCGCAGGCTTCGTGACTTTGGCGTAGGCATCCGTGGCGACCTTGCGGACGTCGCCGCCCGCATCGCGGAGGATCTTCACCGCCTTCGACATGTCGTCGACGATCCGCTCGCCAGCGGCCTTCAGCACGTCGCTCTGGTCGCGAACCATGTCGGTCACGCTGACGGTGCGTGCCACACGCTCAAGCTGGGTGGCCGCCTGGGACAGCGCCGACGTGACGATCTCGGTCTGCAACTCGATCAGGCTCTGCGCCGTTCCCTGCGAAATCGCCGTCAGCTTCACGCCCGACCGCGCAAAGGTGCGAATGGGGTCGTTCAGCGACTTGATGGCCTCGGCCGACTTGGCGCCGGCCTCGCGCGCGGCCTCGAGCGGACTCTCGCGAAATTTCTTAGCCTGCTTCGCCATGCCCTTCGCCTTCTCTGTCAGGAACTCTTTCACATCGTTTTTCATACGCTACCCCTCAACGGCTGTTGCACTGCAAAAAGTTGCTGCACTGCAGCATACGCCTGTTAGGGCTCTTGTCAAGTCTTGCATTTCCTGATACGCGAAACCGGGAATGAGGCTTGGCAGCCTGCCCCGCCCGCACCCGCCGACCGGCGTCCGCGACGCCGCATGGTCGAGCGGCTACTCGCTGTACGCACGCTCGCCGTGCGCAGCGAGGTCGAGTCCTTCGGTCTCCTGCTCCGGGCCGACCCGCAGGCCGACGGTTGCCTCGAGTGCCTTGAAGATCCCGAAAGTCACCGCGCCGCACCAGGCCACCGTCACAATCACGCCAATCGCCTGCACGCCTAGTTGTGCCAGCACCGTGTGGTTGACGGGACCCACGCCGCCGAGGGCCGTGCTGGCGAACACCGCCGTGAGGAGCGTGCCGACGATACCGCCCACGCCATGCACCGGGGAGACATCGAGGGAGTCGTCGATGTGCAGCTTGCGCTTCAGCACCTGCGTCGCCTCGAAGCAGACCACGCCCGCGATCAGGCCGATTGCCACGGCTCCGAGCGGCCCGACGAACCCCGAGGCTGGGGTGATCGTGCCCAGGCCCGCGACCATGCCGGTGACGATGCCGAGCGTGCTCGGTTTCTCGAAGCGCCACCACTCCATGGCCATCCAGGCGATGGACCCGGCCGCCGCGCCCATGTGCGTGCAGAGCATCGCCATGCCCGCGCTGCCGTTGGCCGCGAGCGCGCTGCCCGCGTTGAAGCCGAACCAGCCGACCCAGAGCATGCCGGCCCCGAGTACCGTGAGCGGCAGCGAGTGCGGAGCCATCGACACCTGCGGAAAGCCGCGGCGGCGCCCCACGACGAGCGCGGCGACCAGAGCGGCCGTGCCGGCATTGACGTGGACGACGATGCCGCCGGCGAAATCCATCACGCCGAGCTGCTGCAGCCAGCCGCCGCCCCAGACCCAGTGCGCGACCGGCACGTAGACGAGCAGCAGCCAGAGGACCGTGAATCCGAGCACCGCGCTGAAGCGGATGCGCTCGGCAAAGCCGCCGATCACGAGCGCCGGCGTGATGACGGCGAAGGTCATCTGGAACATCGCGAATACGGTCTCCGGCACGCTGCCGCTCACGGCATCGCGCCCGACCCCCGACATGAAGCTCTTGCCGAGCCCACCGATGATCGATTGCAGGGAACCGCCGTCGCCGAAGACCAGGCCGTAGGCCCCGGCGATCCAGAGCAGCGAGACGATGCTCGTGATCGCCACGCACTGCATGAGCACGGACAATACGTTCTTCGAGCGCACCAGCCCGCCGTAGAACGCGGCGAGCCCGGGCAACGTCATGAAGAGCACGAGGGCCGTCGCCGTGATGAGCCACGCCGTGTCGCCCGTGTTGATTGCGGGGGTCACTGCCCGTGCCGCCGGAGACAGCAGCAGGGCACCGGCGGCCGCAGCAGCGCCTGCGGCCAGAGCGTTCCTGGTTTTCATTGGCCGGCAAGAGTACCCGAACCCGCGCTGTCGTCCCAAGCCCATCTGCCCGGCGCAGACATCCCGGGCCGTCTCCCGGCAGAAGAAAAAGTGTCATCATAATTGCTTCGCCGCCCTCGCACCGACAGGAGCCACGGCATGACGGCCACGCATCGTCGCATCGTCCTAGCCCGCCGGCCGGCCGGCGCCCTCTCCCCGGAGATCTTCCGCCTCGAGGAAGTGCCGATTCCCGTGCCAGGACCCGGCCAGGTGCTGGTACGCAATCACTACCTCTCGCTCGATCCCTACATGCGGGCACGCCTGGAAGATTCGAAGTCCTACGCCCCGCCGCAGCCGCTCGACGAGACCATGGTCGGCAGCACCGTCGGCGTCGTCGCCGCGTCGACCAGCCCCGCCTTCGCCGTCGGCGACCGCGTGCTCGGCCGCTTCGGCTGGCAGGAATACGGCGTGGCCGACGAAAACTCGCTCTCCAAGATCGACACGCGGGTTCTGCCGATGTCTGTCTACTTGGGCGCCGTCGGCATGCCCGGAGTCACGGCGTGGTACGGCTTGCGGATGATCTGCGAGCCCAAGGCCGGAGAGACGGTGCTGGTCTCCGCGGCGAGCGGCGCGGTTGGCAGCGTGGTCGGGCAGTTGGCGAAGGCGACGGGATGCCGCGCGATTGGCATCGCCGGCGGCCGCGAGAAGTGCGACTACGTGGTGCAGGAGCTCGGCTTCGACGCCTGCCTCGATCATCGCGAGCTTACGGACCCGACTGCGATGAGCGACGCGCTCGGTCAGGCCGCGCCGGCGGGCATCGACTGCGTGTTCGAGAACGTGGGCGGCGTCAGCCTCGACGCGGCGCTGTCGCGGATCAACGCGTTCGGTCGCATCGCGCTGTGCGGCATCATCGCTGCCTTCACTGGCGAGCTGATCCCGATCCACAATGTGCGCCAGCTGCTCGTCATGCGCGTCAAGCTGCAGGGCTTCATCGTCTCCGATCACGTGACCGCCTGGCCAGGGGCGCTGGCGGAACTCGGCCAGGGCGTGGCGACGGGCCGGATCAAGTACCGGGAGACCATCGCGCAGGGGCTCGAAGCGGCGCCCGCGGCGTTCATCGGGCTCCTCGCCGGCCGGAATTTCGGCAAGCAGCTCGTGAAGCTCGTCTGACCCGCCGGGGGACGACGGCCGCCATGCCAGAGACCGCACCGCCCGAGCACGCAGCGACGCCACGACCCGCGGCCACGGTGCTGCTGCTGCGCGAGGAGCGCAGCCGGCCCGAGGTGCTCATGACCCGCCGAGCCGAGCAGCTCACGTTCATGGGCAGCCTGTGGGTATTCCCCGGCGGGCGCCTCGAGGCGGCGGACTGCTCGGCGGCGATGGCCGAGCGCGTGCTGCCGGAGGCTCGCGAGGCCTGCGCCACCCTCGTGGCGGCGGCGGGCGACCCGCTGGAACCCGCCACCTCGCTCGGGCTGCACGTGGCGGGGTGTCGCGAGACCTTCGAGGAGAGCGGCGTGCTGCTCGCGCGAACGCGTGACGGTTCGCCCTGTGACCGGTCACAGATCGAGCGGCTGAAGGCCCACCGCGAAACGCTCGCTGCGTCGGGGGGAGAATTCCTGCACATGCTGCTCGCCGAGGACCTATACCTCGACGTGGCGCCGCTCGTGTACTGGTCGCACTGGATCACGCCGGCGCTTGAGGCCAAGCGCTACGACACGCGCTTTTTCGCCATCGAGGTGCCGGCCGGCCAGGAGGCGAGCGTGGACCGGACCGAGACGACCGACCACGCCTGGATCACGGCCGAAGCAGCGCTCGAGCGGGCGGCCGCGGGCGAGATGAAGATGCCCCCGCCGACGATCGCGACGCTGACCGACCTGCAGGAGACCTTTGCTCGCTACTCGAGCCTGCCCGCAATGCTCGCTGGTGAGCGCGGGCGAAGCGTCCCGCCGATACTGCCCAAGATTGTCCTCGAAGACAGCCAGGTGGTGGTCGTGCTGCCCTGGGACCCTGAGTACGCTCAGCTCAGCGGCGAGGCGTGCCTCGTCGCGAGCGGCTACCCGGAGCACCTCGCGCGGCAGCCGTCGCGCCGCGCCATACCAGCGCGCCCGCCGGCCGGGCGCCGGTAACGCAAAGGCCCCGACATTGCTGCCGGGGCCCTGCGACGATCAGCGGGCCGCC
>Ga0209048_10000616_pt1 | contig 37683 bp, 35 predicted proteins | sample FrelakmetCRP12CR_FD_187146 | JGI IMG/M metagenome (GOLD analysis project Ga0209048, IMG submission 187146) | Freshwater lake sediment microbial communities from the University of Notre Dame, USA, for methane emissions studies - CRP12 CR (SPAdes)... | ecosystem: Environmental > Aquatic >...
AGGGAATCATCCGATAACGGCCTCCCTGGCCCTCAGTAATTCCAAGGATATTTTAGAGGCCCTGGCCCGGGGACAAGGACCGGCTGCCTTTATCATTGCCATGGGCTGCGCCGGCTGGGGTCCGGGTCAACTGGAATCGGAAATTATGGCCAACGCCTGGCTGACCTGCCCGGCGGATGAAAAAATTATCTTTAAGGCCCCCATTGCCCAGCGCTGGGAAATGGCCGCTAAATTACTGGGTATTGATCTGGCGTTATTGACGGACACCGTCGGGCATGCCTGATAGGTGAAATTCTCGGCACCCTAGTTGCTTGCCTATTTGGTACGAAAATAATCAGAGACAGGGTTCAAGGGGGCGAGTGTAGGGGAGGGGTTTATCCCCTCCCGCACCCAGCTGGGCAGATACCACGCTCCTGGAAAAACTGTCTGGATGATCCCGAAGGGGATTCATTCAAAAAGATTTAATTGCCCGCTGGATTTCTTTTTTCCCCTGGCCGTTTTTGGTTTAAATACTTCAACTTTCGGTTCCGGTGGTGCCGATGAAGGCCCCCTCGCCGACGGTCGTCCGGTGCTTCTTCTCGCCGTCGTAGTTGCAGGTGATCACGCCCGCTCCGATGTTCGCGCCGGCGCCGATCTCGGCGTCCCCGAGATACGCGAGGTGGAGCGCCTTAACGCCCTTGCGGAGCACCGCGTTCTTGGTCTCTACGAAATTGCCGACCCGGACGGCCTCCTCGAGCACGGTCCCGGGCCGCAGCCGCGAGTACGGACCCACCCGCGCGTTGGCGCCGACGTTGGCTCCGTCGGCGTCGCAGTGCGGGCCGATGGCCGCCCCCGGTGCGAGAACCGTGTCCACGAGCCGCGTGAACGAGAGAACCTCGGACCCCTCCGAAAGCACGGTCTTTCCTTCGAGACACACGAAGGGATGCAAGACGACGTCGGGCGCAAGCGTGACCTTCGGACCGATCCGGACGGTCGCCAGATCCAGGATGGTGACGCCCGCGTCGAGCGCCCTCTCGATCCCGCGCCGCCGCTCGAGCTCCTCGGCGGCGGCGAGGTCGCGGCGCGTGTTGACGCCCCAGGCTTCTCGCCAGTCGTCGGCCTCGACGGCCTCGACCTTTCCCCGGCGCGCCGCGAGGATCGCGACGGCGTCCGTCAGGTAGTACTCGCCGGAGACCCGATTGCGCTTGATCTTTGCGAGCGCGCGATCGAGCGCTTCGGGCGCGAAGCAGTAAACGCCGGCGTTGACCTCGGCGATCCGCTTCTGCCGCGCCGTCGCATTCTTCGCCTCGACGATGCCGCTCGGCCGCCCCCTCCGGTTGCGGACGACGCGCCCGAAGTCGCCGGGATCCGGCGGCCGGAAGGTGAGAAAGGCGAGGTCGAGGCTCTTCGCGCGGCGCAGCGCGACGAGGTGCGCGAGCGTCTCCGGGCGCAGCAGCGGCGTGTCGCCCGCGAGCACGACGACGGGACCGTCGCCCGCGCCCAGGGCCTCGCGCGCCCGCGCGACAGCGTCTCCCGTCCCGAGCGGCGGGTCCTGCACCGCAAAATGCACCGCGCGCCCTTCCAGGACCGTCGCGATCCGTCCGCGGTCGGCTCCCACGACGACCACGACGCGCGAGGGCGCGAGGCCCTCGGCGGCGTCGAGGACGGCCTCGACGAGCGAGCGCCCGGCCACGCGGTGGAGGACCTTTGGCAGCGCGGAGCGCATCCGCACCCCGGCTCCCGCGGCAAGGACCACGACGCGGACCGGCGCTTGCGCAAGAGCGGGGACCGGAGGCGTCGCCCGTTTCACAGGCTTTTTCATGCCCGCAGTATAGGGTCCGCCGCGGCCGACTGCTTCCGGCTCACGGCTTCGCGCTTACGAAGCGAGAAGCTTCTGAAACTCCGGCATCTCGCGCACCGGATCGAAGTCCCGGTCGTGGCGCGCGAGAACCCGGTGCCGCTGGTCCTCTTCGATCGCTTTCTGCAGGTGCGCGAGCGCCGTTGCGAGATCGCCCTTCTGCGCGTGGCAGCAGGCGAGCAGAAAGTCCACCCGGCCCGAGCCGTTCTTCTTCGCGGCCCGTTGCAGGTGCTCGATCGCCTCGTCGACGTTGCCGCGGTTCTTCTCGAGCACCGCCGCGTAGTAGAAGTCCTCGGGCTCCGACAGGGCCGGGCGCGGGTCGCGCCGCTGGCGCTCACAGACGGTCAGGTAAACGCGGGCGCGGTCCACGAGCTCGCGCTCCTCGGGGTACTTCTGGATGAGATCGAGAAAGTGCCGCTCGGCCTCGTCGAGCTTCTTCTTCTGGAGGGCCGCCACGCCGCGGTCGTAGTCCTTGCGGGCGTTCTCGGTGTGCTTGGAGAGCTCGCGAAGGGTCGTGGCCTTCTTCGGGGCGGGCGCGTCGGCGGCGGCGCCGATCAGCGCGAGCTTCTCCATCTTCTTCTCCAGCTCGTCGATGCGGACCGACAACACGTCGGCGAGCGCCTGCACGCTCATTTTCTCGGTGTTGTCCTTCAGGAATCGCAGCTCGGCTTCTGACCAGCGTTTGACCATCTCGGTTTTGCCCTCCCAGGCTCTTTCGAAAAAACGGCGTATTCTAGGAGGGCAATCCCCCGGTGTCAATGCCGGGAGGCTGCGGGGCCGCCAGCGCGGTGCCGGCGGGATCCGATCGGAGGTGCAGGTTGAGCAGATCGCTCGCGCGAGTGACGGTGTTCTGCCTCGGCTTTTTCGCGGCCGCCGCCCTCGTCCGCGCCGCGCCCGCCGACCGCTCGCTCACCGCGACCGGCACGATCACGAAGATCCAGGCCTCGGAGCGCGCCGTCACGGTCGCGCTTGCCGACGGCTCCGAGGCCCGATTCGTCTGGAACGGCGACACCAAGATCGGCGGAGTCCTGTCCCCGGGGGCGAAAGTGACCGTCCGTTACGAGGTCGGGACGGACGGCCGCAACCTCGCCCTGCAGATCAGCATCAACCGCGGCGGAACGTGATTTCTGCGGGCGAGCGGCCCTCCTGCTAGAATCCCGCCGCGACCGCAAAAAGCGCGGCGAGGAGGACGCAACCCATGGGGATGTACATCATCGCGGAACCGTGCATCGGCACCAAGGACACCGCCTGCGTGGACGTGTGCCCGGTCGACTGCATACACCCGCGGAAAGATGAAGCGGCTTTTGCGACGGCCGAGATGCTCTACATCGATCCGGACGTCTGCATCCAGTGCGGCAACTGCGAGCCCGCCTGCCCGGTGACGGCCATCTTCACGGAAGAGACCATCCCGGACAAGTGGAAGCACTTCCAGCAGGTCAACGCGGACTGGTACAAGAAATAGCAGGGGCGGCCCTTGCGGCCGCCCGGGCGGGGACGAGCCCAGCCCCTACGGCGACTTCTTGAGCACCTTCGCCAGGAACGCGTCGGCTCTCGCGTTGGCGTCCTTCGCGTCGTCGGGCCGGAACACCTTGGGATCGCTCGACGAGGCGAAGGCGTGCCCGGCATCGGGATAGATCTTGAAGTCCACGCTCTTGCCGTCCTTCTTTGCGAGCGCCTCGAACTGCTCGACGCTCGCGGGCGGAATCCCCTGGTCCTGCCCGCCGAAGTTCCCGACGAGCGGCACCTTCAGGCCCGCAATCGTCGCCGGCTCCGTCATGAGGTGCCCGTAGTAGATGACCGCGCCCGCGAGCGTGGGCTCGCCCACGGCCAGATCGAGCGACAGACCGCCCCCCATGCACCAGCCGATGGACGCGACCTTCGAGGGCTCGACGTCGGGGCGCGCGCGCAGGTAGGCGACCGCGGCCTTCAGGTCGCGCAGGGCCCGGTCGTCGGGCAGCCCCCGCATCAACTGGTGCGCCATGTCCGGATCCGACGCCACTTTGCCGCGATAGAGATCCACCGCGAGCGCCACGTAGCCCTGCCTGGCGAACCCGTCGGCCTTGGACTTCGCGAAGTCGTTCAGGCCCCACCACTCGTGGATCACGACGATCGCCGGTTTCTTGCCCGGCCCCTCGGGCGCCGCGAGATAGCCGGAGACCGTCTCCGTGCCGCTCGGGTAGGACACCATCGTTCCGGCGCGAGCGAGCGCGGACGCCAGGACGAGCGCCGCGAATCCGAGAGCGAGGACTTTCTTCAGCATGTTCCCTCCTGAGGAAGCCGCTAGGTTAATCTTATTTCGGTGCAGCTGTCCTTCTCCATCGCCACGGCCGACGCCGAGGCCCGCCTTCAATTCCTCTACGACCGCCTCGCCGACCGCTTCGGCTTCGGCCCGGCGCGCCTGCGCCTTTCCCGCCGCAAGCTGACGGGCGGCGAGATCGTCTACGGGGCCCCTCACCGGATTACGATCTCCGCCCACCTCTCGCCCGAGGAGCAGGAGGACACGCTGCGGCACGAGGCCGCGCATGCCTGGGCGTGGCGCATCCAGGGCCGGCGCGCCGCGCACGGCCCGCTCTTCCGGAAGCTCGCCGAACGGCTCGGAGCGCGCAACGGGCACGCGCCCGAGACGCCGGCGCTCAGGCAGTTCCGCGCGGCCCGAGCGCGCGTCGCGTACCTCTGCCGCGGATGCGGGCGGCTCTTTCGCCGGTTCCGGCCTTTCCGGGGGGCCCGGGAGTGCCTCGCGTGCCATCGGGCCGGGCGACCCGCCCGCCTCGAGCGCGTCGAACCGGCGCCGGCCCCATGACCACCGAGCGCCGCGGCATCCTGCTCGTCGCGGCCGCCGCACTGCTGTGGTCCACGGGCGGGATCGGAATCAAGTTTCTCTCCGAGCCGCCGCTCAAGATCGCCTTCTACCGCTCGGCGACCGCCGCCGTCGCGCTGTTCGTCATTTTCCGGCCTCGCGTCTGGCGATGGACTCCGGCCTTTCTCGTCGGCGTCGGGAGTTACGCCGCGTGCCTGACCACCTTCGTGTTCGCCACCAAGTGGACCTCGGCCGCCAACGCGATCTTCCTGCAGTATTCCGGCGTCGTGTGGGTGCTCCTGTTGTCGCCGCTCGTCCTCAAGGAGCCGTTCCACCGCCGCGACGCCGGCGCCGTGGCGGTGGCCTTCCTCGGGATGGCGCTCTTCTTCCTCGGCCGGTTCGAGTCGCGCGGGTACGCCGGCGAAATCACGGCGCTGGCGTCGAGCGTGTTCTTCGCGATCCTCGTCCTCGCGCTGCGCCGCGAACGGGGCGGCGGCGCCGAGGCGGTCGTGACCTACGGCAACGTGCTGGCCGCGCTCGCGCTCTTTCCCTTCGTGCGGGGAGAGCTCGCGGTCGGCCTGCCGTCGGCGCTCGTCCTGACGTTTCTCGGGGTCGTCCAGATCGGCGGGGCGTACGCGCTCTTCGTCGCAGGCCTGCGGCACGTCACGGCCACGCAGGCCTCCCTCGTCGGGATGCTCGAGCCGATCTCCAACCCGATCTGGGTCTTTCTCTTCCTCGGCGAGCGGCCCGGCCCCTTCTCGATCCTCGGCGGCGCCATCGTCCTCGGCGCCATTGCGTGGCGGACGGTCGCCGGGGGCTCCGCCGCCGTGACGCCTCCCCCACTCGACTGACCGGATCCCTCCCTAGCGGAGGATCCGGACGAGCGACAGCATGGTCGAAGAGCCCTTCTTCGACCCGACGAACTGGTCGAGCGAGTAGCTTCCGTAGGTCGGGCAGCGCTCGAGGACTTCCCACTTGAGCGGCAACTCGGCGAGGGCGGGCTCGAGGCTCGTCTTCAGGAGCAGGAACGCCTTGCCGTGCTGCATCATCTGCGGGATCTCCCGCCCGGGATCCAGAACCGGCGTCCATTCGAAGCCGGAGTAGAACTCCAGGCTCGTCACTTCCTCGCCGTACACGAACCCGTCGCACCCCTGCGCGCATTCGGCTCGGGCGAGCCGACCCCAGGCGGGCAGCGGATCGAATTTTCCGAAGCGCTCGTCCGCGAACCGGCCCGCAAGGCACACGAGCCCGCAAGCCAGGGCAACCGCAAACATCGCCGGGGAGCTCCGTGGAGCCGCCACGCAGGCGAGCAGGGCGGCCGCGAGCGCGATGAGCGAGAGCCCGAGCAACGCGGCGACCCCGGTCCCCGTCGCGGCCGCGAGCAGCGTGTACGTGCGCCCCCACATCACCGCGATCGCGAGGGTGAACACGGCCGCGAGCGCCCACGGGGCCGACTGCCATCGGGACCCCCCGCCCTGTCTGGGCCTCCCGATCCGCTCCGCGACGAGCGCCGCCGCCGCCGGGAGCAGGGTCACGGCGTACACCTCCCGCTTCATCACGAGCGGCGACCAGAATGCGAGGCCGAAGAGCAACGCGCCGAGCGGCAGACTCGAGGGCCGGCGCCGGGACAGGGCCGCCGGCACCAGGAAGGACCAGGGAAACAGGCCCCACGCGAGGACGCCGACGTAGTAGAGCGCGCCCCGATGGGGCCGCATGTAGAGCCGGCTCGCGCCGCGCAGGAACTGGTTGCGCCAGTAGAAGACCTCCCAGAACTCGCGGCCGAGCCGGCGATCCATGGCCCAGTGGTAAGGGGCGAGGATCCCGGCGAGCACGACGAGCGCCCACGCTCCGCGCCGCCAGACGCGGACCGGCCACCTCCGGTCGAGCAGCAGCGTCGTCCCCACGGCGCCGAGCGGGAGCACGATGCCGATCAGACCCTTGAAACCAAACCCGAGCGCGAGGGCGGTCCCCGCCGCCGCGCCCCAGAATGCGTCCGACCCCTCCTCACGGCGGCAGGCCTGGTCGAGGACGATGGACGCGGCGAGGATCGCCAGGGTCAGGAAGGCATCCGCGGCAAACGTCATCCCGGTGAAGACGAACAGGAACGAGAAGGACAGGATGAGTCCGGCGAGCAGGCCGGCGCGCGGCCCCGCCCGCCGCCGGATCCAGAGACCCAGCAGCGTCGCGGTCAGAAGCCCCGCGATCGCCGTCGGAAGCCGTTCGGCGAACACGGAGACGCCGAGCAAGCGGTAGCTCGCGGCGACGATCCAGAACGGCAGGATCGGCTTGTCGAGAAAGTGCTCGCCGCGGTACAGGGGCACGAGGTAGTCCCCGTTCTCGAGCATGAGCGCGGGCGGCGACGCGTACATCGCCTCGTTGCCCCGCTGCAGCGGCGTGCCGTCGAGCCGTCCAAGGTAGAGGTAGAGGGCGAGAGCGACGGCGGCGAGCGCGAGCGCCAGGGACAGAGGATCCAGGCGGTCCTGCGGCGCCGCGGGAAATTCCTTCGCCGCGGAAGCTCCGGTCCTCGACATGCTCATTCCGGGAGGCCGAACTCGCGGCGCAGGCGATCGCCGTCGGCGTCGAGCGCCGGCGGGAAGCCGAGGCGCGGCTCGGCGCCCGCGATGCGGATCGGGGACGCGACGAAACGCACCCCGTGCGCCTCGAGGACGCTGCCGAGAGCGCGGGCCGTCTCCGACCGCAGCGCCTCGAGGGGCCCCCGCACCGGCCCGACCGGGATCCCCGCCGCGCGGCAGCGCGCGAGCCACGTCTGGCGAGACTCGCGCCGGAAGATCGCCGCGAGCTCGCTCTCGAGCGCGTCGCGGCCCGTGACCCGCGCGTCATTGGACGCATACGGTCCGTTGCCCGCCCACTCCGGGCGGCCGACGAGCGCGGCGAGGCGCTCGAACTGGCGGTCGGTCCCCACGCCGAGGACGAACGCGCCGTCGGACGCGTCGAAGGTCCGGTACGGGACGATCTGTGGATGCGCGTTGCCGTGGCGGACCGGCTCTTCGCCGGTGATCAGCGCCGACTGCGCGACGTTGATCAGCGAGGCGAGCGTCGCGGAGAAGAGGTCCGTCTCGACGTGGCCGCCCCGCCCCGTGCGCTCGCGCGCGGTGAGCGCGGCGAGGATGCCGATCGCGGTGTAACAGCCCGCGATGAGGTCCGACATCGCGACGCCCACCTTCGTCGGCCCGCCCTCGGGCGTTCCCGTGATCGCCATCAGGCCGGCGCCCGCCTGCGCGAGCAGGTCGAAGCCGGGCGCGGACGCATCCGGCCCACTGCGCCCGAACCCCGTGATCGACGCCGTGATGAGGCGCGGGTTCGCGCGCCGCAACGCATCGAGCGAGAGGCCGAACTTTTCGAGGCCGCCCGGCGGAAAGTTCTCGACGAGAACGTCGGCCCGCGCGGAAAGCCGCCGCACCGCTTCGGCGCCGGCCGGCGCCGCGAGGTCGAGGGCGATCGACTCCTTGTTGCGGTTGACCGAGAGGTAGTACGCCGAGAGCCCCGTCTCCGCGTGGTACGGAGGCCCCCAGCCGCGCGTCACGTCGCCGTCCTCGGGATGCTCGACCTTGATGACGCGGGCGCCGAGATCCCCCAGCATCATGGTGCAGAAGGGGCCCGCGAGAACGCGCGAAAGGTCGAGGACGAGCACGCCCTCGAGAGGAGAGGCCACGGCGTCCCCTACGGCTTCGCGGGCGGCGCGGGGCGCCACCCGAGCGGCCCGGGAAGAAAGTGGAAGAGGCCGAGCGTCGAGACCTCGACGCCCTCGACCCTCAGGGACACGGCCCAGTACTGGTCGGCGCCCCAGAGGAAGTCGGCCGGCGGATCCGTCGCGAAAGCGCGTGCGACCTGCCGGTAGAGCTCGAGCCGCTTCGCCGGGTCGAGCTCGCCGCGGGCGGCTTCCATGAGCCGGTCCGCCTCGGCGTCGGCGTAGAAGCCGAGGTTCTGTCCCTTCGGCGCCCACTGGCTCGAGTGGTAATAGGGATACGGGTCGAGGTTCGGCGGAAAGAAAATCCGCGCCACGAGCTGGGCGTCGAACTCGCCCGAATCGACGCGGGCGGAGAAGGCCGCCCAGTCGAGCGCCCGCAACACGAGCTCGACGCCGACCTTTTCGTAGGAGGTCCGGAAGATCTCGCCGAGGCTCGAGTAGATCGCCTGGCCCGTCGGGAACAACAGCTCGAGAGTCGCCTTGCGGCCGCCCTTGCGCCGGATGCCGCCCGGTCCCGGCTTCCAGCCAGCCTCGTCGAGCAGGCGCGCGCTTTCCGCGGGGTCGTAGGACGGCGGCGCCAGTCCGGGCGGGTTCTCCGGCACGCCGGGGGGATAAGGGCCGGAAACCAGCGCCGCCCCGTCCGGGGGATAGAAGCGTTTGGCGGTCTCCTCGCGCGGCCACGAGTGCGCGAGGGCAAGGCGCACCCGCGGGTCGGAGAGCAGTGGGCCCTTGCAGTTCCAGATGAGAAGGGCCTCCAGGAACTGCGGCACCTTCAGGATGCGGTAGCGAGCGAGGAATTCCTTCGACGACGACGCCGCCCGGCGCTGCTCCCGGTTGAGCCGGAACTCGTCGAGCTCGCCGCGAACGCCGGCCTGGTAACGCACGCTGCCGTCGGGTATCACGCGGAAGACGATTTCGTCGAAAGCCCCGTCCGCGTTGGCCGCGCCGTCGCGGCGAACGAGCCTGAGCTTTTCGTTCGTCTCCCAGGACTCGAGGCGGTACGGGCCGCTGCCGACGGGCTTGCGGCCGATCTCGGCCGAGTCCTTCGCCCGGCCGAACGCGGCCGCAGAGACGATCGGCACGTTGAAGGCGAGGAGCCGTTCGGCGTAAGGGCGAGAGAACCGGAACCGCACGGTCGAAGGGTCGGGCGTCTCGATCGCCGCGAGGTCCTCGAACCCCGCGCGCCAGGTCTCGGCCGGAACCTTCGGGTCGCGGATGCGCTCGACCGTGAAGCGCGCGTCGTCCGAGGTGACGGGCAAGCCGCTCTCCCAGGTGAACTTCGGGTCGAGATGAAACTCGTAGGTCAGCCCATCCGGCGAGACGGTCCACGAGGCGGCCAGGGCCGGGACCGGCCGCCGGGCGGCGTCGACGCCGACGAGCGGCCGGAAGATCATCTCCTCGACGAGCAGCCCCGGCTCTTCGGTCGTCGTGGTCGGGTCGAGGCTTGCCGGGTCGCCGATCAGGTGCCGCAGCAGGGTCGACTTGCTCGAAGGGGCCTGCCCGGACCGGCCGCACGCGAGGGCCGCCAGCAGGCCGAGAGCGGCCAGGGATCGCGAAAGACGCTTCATCGGTGGCTCTCGACAGAATAGCATCCCCGTCCGTGGCAACCGTCGTTCTCGACATCGAAACCGCGGGTCACGCCTGGGACTCGTTCGACGACGCGCAGAAGACGTATCTCCGCAAGAACGCGCGCTCGGACGAGGAGAGGGAGCGGCTCCCCGAGTCGCTCTCGCTGTGGCCCCTCACGGGCAAGGTCATCGTCGTCGCGATGCTGAACTCCGATACCGGGCGCGGCCGGATCTGGTACGAGAAGGCGGACGGCCGGGCCGAGGAGGCCTCCGCCGACGGGCGCTTCAAGTTCGTCGGCGACGCGGAGCCGGTGTTCCTGGCCGAGTTCTGGAAGGCGATGCGCCGCTTCCAGAGATTCGTGACGTTCAACGGGCGGAGCTTCGACGGACCGTTCCTGATGCTGCGCAGCGCCGCGCTCGGGATCCCGGCAACACGCAACCTCGTCGGCTACCGTTACGCGATCCGCCCCCACACGGACCTGCTCGAGGCGATCACGTTCTTCGGGGCCTCCCGCAAGTGGAACCTCGACTTCGCGTGCAAGGCGTTCGGCGTCGAGAGCCCCAAGGAGCAGGGCATGGACGGTTTCTCGGTCGGGCCGTACTACCGGGCCGGGCGCATTCGCGAAATCGCCGCGTACTGCCGGAGGGACGTCGAGGCGACCGCCGGACTCTTTAAGAAACTCGAAAAAACCCTGCTGCCGGCCCTCGAAACCCGCTGAGAATCGGGCTGCCGGGCGCTATGCTACGATTCCGCGAAATCGCGAATCGATGGTGCCCAGTAGCCCCACGGAGCGTTCCATGCCGCCCAAACCGGCCAACGAAAGAGCTTCCGAGCGCATCCGCATCGGTGCGCCCGCCACGCTCAAGTGGGGCGAGCAGGAGCTGACCGGCTTCGTCGAGATGGTCAACCTCGGGGGCATGTACGTGGCCACGCAGCGCGTTCCGCAGCCCCAGATCGGGGACTACGTCGAACTCGTGTTTTCGCTCCCCGGCGACAATCGGAGCTTCCGCGTGCGCGGCAACGTGGTCTTCCTCGACGCCGTCCAGGGCGCCGAGCCCAAGCGTCCCGGCTTCGGCGCCCGATTCGAGCGGCCCCCGGTCACTCTCCTCGACGCGATCCGGAACCTGAATCGCGACCACTGACAAAAATCCGAAGTCCGAAATCCCCCTAGTCGGCCTTCGCCTGCACCTGATTCATCGTGTCGAAGAGGAAGGTGAGCGTCGCCTCCACCCCGGTCTGAGCGCCGCTGCCCTGGGCCGCTACCGTCGTCGGCATGCAACCGGCGAACTCCCAGCGGACGAGGATCGTCCCGTCCGCCGTCCGGACGACGAGCGACAGGTTCTTGGCCACGGGCGCTCCCGTGTTGGTCGCGCCGTTCAGCCAGTCCTGCAGCCGGTTGAGCCCCTTCTGGGTCACCGTGACCGAGAGGTTCCGCGTGTCCGGCGAGTAGGCGGTGTTGAGCTGCCGGGAGTCGGTCCGCGACACGGTGCTGTGGTTGAAATTGACCTGGTAGCCGACGATTCCGGCGGTCAGGACCCCGTCGACGTAGAACTGGTAGCTCTGCTCCCGGGGGTCCGTGGTCTGGGCCGACACGGCGACCGCGGCAAGCGACAGGGCGACGGCGAGCAGGACACGAACTCGACTCATGGTGTTCCTCCTTGGCATCACAGGCCCCGGAGCCTAGCATTTTCGCGCCGACCGGTCCGAGCCGCTTGAAATCGCCGTTCAAGAGTCGTACAAGGGGCAAAACGGGGCGGGCCGGCAGCGCCGCTCTCCGGTCGTCGCCCTCGAAACACGGGTGGGCTCTTTCGAGAGGAGGTTGCATGACCTTGAGAGGCAAGATTGCGATCGTCTCGGCTCTCGTCGCGGGGATCGCCATCGTGGGAGCAGGCAGGACGAAAAGCTCGGGCACCTACGACGTGACGGTGGACACGATCGAGGGCTGCTCGTGCCCCCTCTTCTGCACCTGTTATTTCGGACCCTCGGCCGATGAGCACATGTGCCAGGCCAACAACGTCTACAAATTTCGCAAGGGCAGCCACTACGGAGAGGTGGACCTCTCCGAACAGATCGTCTGGTTGAACCTCGACCTCGGCGGAGAGTGGCACCACAAGCCCGGGCCGGGAATGACGACCGAGTGGGCGCTCGTCACGTTCGACAAGAAGACTTCCCCGGCCCAGCGCGAGGCGATCGGAAAGATCCTGAACATCGTCTTCCCCGTGAAGTGGAAGAAGTTCGGGACGCGCGAGGATTCCCTGACGTTCCACGACGACGCGAAGGGGGCTCACGCGGCGATGGCGAGCGGCCTCTCGGAAATCTCGCTCGACAAGACGGCGACCAACCGGCCCGACAAGAACGAGCCCGTCGTCATCAAGAACCTCCAGTACTGGTTCTCCACCTCCAACGGCGGCTTCGTCCTCGCGCCCTCGACACACCACTTTAACGGCGCGGACGGCGACCCGAAATACTCCTACGAGAAGCGCAACGGCTTCACGATCGCCTGGACCGCGAAGGGCGACATCAAGCCGGCGATGTAGCCGAACAGCTCGCGATGGCGCGGGAAGCGGGCGGCCAACCGCCCGCTTTTCTTTTCACGCTTCTGTTGACTGTCGCCTGTCGACTGTTGACTAATACCCCCATGACACCTGACGACATCGCCCCCGAGTTTCGAACCTCTCCGAAGGACTACGCAAGACCCGCGCCGATCGAGGGCGTCCGGGTCCTGCGCCTGAACCGCTTCACCGACGACCGCGGGTTTTTCCTCGAGATCTTTCGCGCGAAAGCGAATCCCCCGGTCGGCAAGGATCTCGCCGAGTTCTTTCAGGACGTTCCGGTCGGGCAGATGAACTTTTCGATCGTCGACGCCGAGGGCCACATCAAGGGGCTCCACTACCACCTGAAGCAGGACGACATCTGGTTCGTGCCTCCCCCGTCGAAGGCGAAATTCGTCCTCTTCGACGTCCGCAAGGCGTCTCCCACTTTCGGCAGGACGCAGGTCATCGTCGCCGGCGGGGGCCAGGACCTGCTCGTCCGCATCCCGGCCGGAGTCGCCCACGGCTACCGCCCGCTCACCAACCCCTGCGCGCTGTTCTACTTCGTCACGCAGACCTTCGATCCCGCCGCTCCCGACGAGCTCCGAATCGCCTGGAACCACCCGGCGGTCAAGGATCTCTGGGAAGTGCCGAACGGGTAGAGGGGGCGAGCGCCTGGGCCCGGGCCAGTCGCTTCATCGCCTCCTCGTCGAGCTCGTAGCGCACCCAATCCCTCTGGGGAGCCGCGCCGAGGCGGCGGTAGAAGCGCATCGCGTTGACGTTCCAGTCGAGCACGGACCAGTCGATGCGCACGGCCCCGCGCGCGACGCCCTCCCGGGCGAGCGCGGCCATGAGCGCCTCGCCGACGCCGCGAGAGCGCGCCGCCTCGGCAACGGCCAGGTCCTCCAGGAAGAGGAAGGGACGGGCGCGGAACGAGGAGCCCAGGCCCTCCCAGAAGATCGCGATGCCCTCGATCCTGCCGCCGAGCTCGGCGACGAAAGCCTCGATCTTCTTCTCGTCGAACATCATCGCGGCAACCCGGGCCGCCTCCGCATCGTCGGGGGGCGCCATTCTTTCGAACCGGGCGAGCTCGCGCTGGAGCTCGACCATCCGAGGCCAGTCCTCCCGAGACGCCGCGCGGACGCGGACGCCCTCGGCCGCGGGCACCGTCACTTCGCCGCCGCGATCCGGGGAAAGTCGACGTGGGACAGGAGCTTCAGGGCGGCGTCGCGGTCCACGTTGGCGCCCTGGGCGAGCAGGAGGCGCGACGGCAGCACGATCACGGTGACGAGCGTGGTCGGGTTCCCGCTCGAGCGGTCCGTCACGGCGAAGGCCTTCAGGCCCGCGATCATGACGTCGCGCGACTCGACGCCGGGGTGCGTGGCGGCTTCGGTCACGGCCTTCCGGATCTCGGCCTCGAGGTTCTTGTCCTTGCCGTAATCCTGCACGACGAGCTGGAACTGGCGCGTCACGGTCGGGCTCTCGATGCGCTGGTAGAACCGCGCCACCTGGGTGAAGACGCCCATCTCGTTTTCGTCGGTGTCGGGCAAGGGATCGGTGGGAGCCGCGGTGTATCCCGGCAGCTCCTTCGGCAGTCCGTCGGCGAGCGAGAGCGGCCAGGCCGTCTTCCTCTCCTGCGCCTTCTCCTGCGCCGCGAGGGGCAGGGCGAGGAAGACGAGAAAGGCGCCCGTGAGGAACTTTTGCATGGCCGAAACAGAATAACGCATTGGTACAATTTCGAGAGAGCCGACTCCCTTCCCGTGAACGAAATCGAGAGCGCGCGCATCCGCGTCTTCCTGAACGACCCGGCGGGCCGCGGCGACCGCCTCGTCGCCGAGAAGCCGCCGTCGGCGACGGAAACCGGCCCGTGGGGATTCCGCATCGAAGGCAAGGCCCCGGAGCCGCGCGCCTACGCCCCCGACACCCCGGAGTTCCTCCACTGGCAGCTCGCTTGCGCACTCGACCGCGGCAAGCGGCTCTGGACGCTGCGGCTGCCCGGCCCCGGAGCCTGGATTCCCGGGCCCGTTCTGCCGGCGGTCCCCGTCGCCGGCCGGGATCTCAACGCCTTCTACGACCGGACGGCGCTGCGCTTCTTCCGCGACGTGGACGCGAAGACGGGAGCCGTCGTGCAGTCGGGCGAGAGCCCGGACGTCGCGACACACGAGCAGGGCCACGCCGTGCTCGACGCGATCCGGCCGGATCTCTGGGACGCCCCGCATTTCGAGGTCGCCGCCTTTCACGAGGCCTTCGGCGATCTGGCGGCGATCTTCGTGGCCCTCGCCGAGCCGGCCCTGGCCGTGGAAGCCATCACCGCGACGCGGGCGGACCCTTCCCGCTCGAACCTCGTCTCGCGCCTCGCCGAAGAGCTCGGCCGGGCCGTGCGCGACAACTACGGGCCGGACGGCGCGATGCCCGGGGCGCTGCGCGACGCCGTCAACGCGTTCCGGTACGAGGACCCGAAGGGCCTGCCCGATGCCGCTCCCGCCCGCTCGCTCTCGGCCGAGCCGCACTCCTTCTGCCGGGTCATGACGGGAGCCTGCTGGGACGTGCTCGTCGCGACCTTCCGCGCGACGCCCGGTGACGACCGCGCCGCCGCTCTTGCGCTCGCGTCCGAGAAGACCGCGCGCTTCTGCGTGGCCGCGGCCGAAAGCGCGCCCTCCGGCGCCGAGTTTTTCGGCCGGGTCGCGCGCCGCATCGTTCGCGAGGCGGCGGCAGCGGGGGACGCAGACCTCGCGCGCACGCTCTCCGGGGACCTCTTCCGCCGAGGTCTCCTCGCGAGCCCGCAGGTTCCCGCGGACCTGCAGCCGGACGACGACCCGGGCGTCTCCGCGCCTCCGGAGAACGAGCCGCCCTCCCCCGCTCTCGTCCGCGCGATCGAGGCGAGGCTTTCGCCCGAGCGCGGCGGGGAGCTCCTCTTTCTCGCCGCGCGACAGGCGGTGTCCAACCGGCCCGCCGCGCTGCGCGTCCTGCGCGGGCGCCGTCGCCGCGACCTTTTCCTTCACGGCGCCGAGTACGGTCCGGCCGACGGCGCGGCGGTGGAGATCTCCGACGCCTTCGCGCTCGGATTCGGCGAGTCGGGGTTTCTCGAGGCCTCGCGCGTCCACCCGGCCGGCGATCGCGACGCCGAGGACGCGCGCGCGTTCGTGCGTTTCCTCGCGCGCGGCCAGCGCATCGCCGACGCCGGCGCCTTGCCCGACACGCTGTCGCTGGCCCGCAAGGGGAAGTCGCACGCGGTCATTCGCGAGCCGGACGGCGCGCGCCGGTTGCGACGCATCTGGATTGCCGGAAAGGAGTCGTCGTGAAGAAAGCTCCCCTGATGTTCGCCGTCGTCGCCCTCGTCCGCTGTGCCTCGTCGACCCCCGGCCCGACCCCCGCGGGCCCCGAGCCCGTGACGCCCGCCGACTTCGTTGCATCCATCGCGGACGTTGCCACGGGCCGCAACCCCGCGCTTGCGGAAGCGGGCCTCGTTCTCAAGCGCATCGAGTTCCGGCTCGCCGTCGGGACAGAAACCAAAGGCGGAGGCAAGATCGAAGTCCTGGTCCTCGACGCCGAGACTTCGCGCTCGTCGGAGACGTCGTTTCTCCAGGAGTTCACGCTCGAGATCCCCGCCTCCGGCGGCAAGCGCGCCGCGCCGCCGCCGCTGGTCCCCGGAGTGCGCGAGTTCGTGGACGCGGCGATGAACACCGCGCGCGACCTCGCCCGCGCGGCATCCGCAGCGGGGCTCCCCCAGCAGCTCAAGTCCGTCGAGCTCACCGCGAAGATCACCCGCTCGCGCAAGTCGGGCGGCGGCATCACCGCGACGATCCCCGCCTGGGTCAAGCCTTCTCTGGGTGCGGAGGTAGGGACCAGCCGGGAGGAAGAGAACACCGTCAGAATGTTTTTCGAGGCGAGATAGAGGCGTGGGGTCAGGTCTCTACAATTGCGCGTCCAATCCGGTCATGCGCCACCAAATCCGCGCCGGACGCGCAATTGTAGAGACCTGACCCCAAAGAAAAAGCGGCCCCTTGCGGGACCGCTCCTTCCGTTTCCCGAGAGGGGAGAGTTACTTCTTCACGCCGAGGATCGCGTCCTTCGCCTTCTTCGAAACGCGGAACTTGACGACGCGCTTGGCGGGAATCTTGATCTCTTCGCCCGTGGCCGGGTTGCGTCCCATGCGCGCCTTGCGGTTCACGAGGACGAGCTTGCCGACGCCCGGGATCGTGAAGCTGTTCTTCGCTTCCTTGTAGGCGAGTGCCGTCAGGTCATCGAGGAACTGCGTCGCGACCCGCTTCGTGGTGCCCGTGGACTTCGAGAGATGATCGGCGATCTGAGACTTGGAAAGCGCCTTTGAGCCTGTTGCCATATGTCCTACCCCTTTTCTATCTGGAATCGCCCTCGCGGGCGTTCAAACTGGGGCCGTATTCTAGACCTCTCCGCGCGCTGCGGCGCAAGATAATTTTTAGTATGGGCGCGGGTTTTCTCGGTGCCCTCCCCCGTGCTCCGAGGGCGCGCCGGGGGGTATGATCGCAGAGCGGATGCACGAGCGCAGGAGGAACCGCTGGCTTGCGCTCGGCCTCGCGCTCGCGACGCTCGCCTTCGCGTCCGGTTGCGGGGAGAGCTCACCCTCACGCATGGCGGCGCGCGTGCTCGACAAGTACCGCAAGGCCTCCGGCTTCAAACCTTTGCCCTCGAGCGGGATGATCCGCATTCGCCTCGGCGCCGAGAGCGGCCCGGCGGGCCGGGGCGAGATCCTCTGGACGCCGCGCGGATACCGGGAAACGGTCGCGTCGGCGGGCCTGACGACCGTGCGCGGCATCGAGTCGGGCAAGGCCTACTTCATCGATCAGGACGGAGTGACGCGCGTCGTTTCGGACCAGGTCCTCCGGGAACTCAGGACGCGCTCCTACTTCTGGCGAAGGGCATGGCTCTTCTCGAACCGCGAGAAGGCGTGGCTCACGCTCGGTCCCGCAGACACCGCGACGGTCAGCCTCAGCCTGACGCCGGAGGGCGGCAATCCTCTCACCCTCACGTTTTCGCGCCCGGACGGGCGGCTCGTCTCGGCGCGCTCGCCGAGGTTCGCGCTGGAATTCTCGTCGTGGACCGAGTGGCGGGACGTCTCCGACCCGGCCGCCCCGGTGGCGGGCAAGCTCGCCTGGGTGGGACTGGCGACCGGCCCGATCCCGGAGGCGTTCGTTGGCGGCGGCCGCGCCCGATTCGCGGCAGGGGCGCAAGCGGTCCCCTTCGAGCGCGCCGCCGGCGCTCTGGTCGTGCCGGCGACGCTCTCGGGACAACCGGTCCGCCTCGCCATCGACGCCGCGGAAGACGGGCCCGTCGCCGTCTCCCCGGCGCTTGCCGCGCGGCTCGGTCTCCCGTTCACGCGAGACGCTTTCGGCCGCACCATCGCCGCCGGCGCCACGCTCGAGATCGGGAATGCATCGTGGCCTTCGCTCTGGCTCCGCCGCTCCGCGTCGATCCCGCCGGGCGCCGACGCGGTCGCCGGCGGCTGTCTTTTTCGCGAGGCCATCGTGGAATTCGACCCGGCAGCCGGGCAGATCCGGCTGCACGATCCGGAAAAGTTCGGTGTGCCCGAGGGGTTCTTCCGGACCGCCATCGACGACGACGACGGCCGCCCGGTCGCCGTCCTGAACCGCGGAAAGAAGGACCTGCGCCTGACGGCCGGCAGCGACACCGGCGAGGCCGCCCTGCTCGTCGCGGCCGTGAGCGCCGAGCGCGCCGGACTCTCCGGGTCCGAGGCCCTGGGCCTCGCGTGGGGACCGGTGCACCTGCCCGCGCTGCCAGTCCGCCTCGCCGCGAACGGGTTTTTTCCCGAATGGGGAGACGACGGGAAGCTCGGCTTTCCGCTGCTGCTGCGCTTTCACCTCTTCGTGAACATGCCGCAGCGCTGGATGTACCTGAAGCCGCTCGCGCCCTCGAGCGGGCAGTGAGCTACCGCACCCCTCGTTTCGGCCCGACCAGCGGGATCTCGGTGTCACAGCGGCCACACAGCAGATCCACCTGATCCGCGAGCCACTCCGCCTCGAGCCGCAACTCGGAGGCGCAGTTCGGGCAGGCCAGCACGATCGCGTCGGGCGTCGGCCGTTCGTTCTTGTCGGCGGCGCCGCGCCGGATCATTCCTCCGCGCCTCATGGGGTCAAAAGGGACAACGTTGTCGTCATGCTTCACCGTCGTTCCTCCTGTCCGAAATGCCGCTCCGGTTCGGAGGCGGCGTGGCCTTCGAGGGGACGGGCGAGGGACAGGTGCGCCGGTCCCGGCTTTCTTCCCTTGCGGATTGCGGCCAGCGCCACGCCGACGACGAAGAGCACGGCTCCCGTCGTCAGCAGGCTCGCGAAGGCTGCGCGCACGGCGCGCGGGGCCTCGGCCAGGTCCCGACCGCCGGCTCCCACAACGACGCCGCCCAGGAAAATGCAGAGCACGGACACCAGAAGGAGGCTCTTCGGCCGATCATCCGAGCGGCGCGACGGCTGCGACCAGACGAGCTTCACGCCGCCCTCCAAGAAAATGGAACGGCGGGCCGGACCGGCCGCCGGGTCACTGCGTTCGGAGCGAGGTCGAATTCCAATCGGCCCTCCGAAGCGTTCGGAAGCGGGTCGGCGCTCCCCTGGCCGGCCCCGTCCTCTTTTTAAACGATTTCATTGTACTCGCGGCTGCGCGGACGGGCAACGGAATTATGCTTGCCGCCCTTAGCGAAAGGACGACATGAAGGTTTTCGCGCTCCTGCTTTCCGCTTTCGCGCTCGTGGCCGCGACGCCGGCGCCCGCTCCTCCCGCGCCCCGCGGCTTCTTTTCCGAGAGCGTCGCGGCGCAGTTGAAAGTCGAGCGGGAGTTCCGCGCCCTCCCCGATCCGGCCGTCGCCCGCGACTCCATGCGCCGGCTCGCGGCCGCGCCCCACCACCTCGGGTCCCCCGAAGGCGCGAAAAACGCCGAGTGGATCCTGGCGAAATTCCAGGAGTGGGGCCTCGATGCGCACATCGAGACCTTCGAGGTTCTCTTCCCCACCCCGAAGGAACGCGTGCTCGAGCTCGTCGAGCCCGTGAAGTTCCGCGCCACGCTCGCCGAGACCGTCCTGAAAGACGACCCGACCTCCGGCCAGACCGCCCAGCAGCTGCCGACCTACAACGCCTACTCCACCGACGGCGAGGCGACCGCGCCGCTCGTGTACGTCAACTACGGGATGCCCGAGGACTACGAGGAGCTCGAGCGGCTCGGCGTCGACGTCCGGGGAAAGATCGTCATCGCCCGCTACGGCGGCGGCTGGCGCGGGATCAAGCCCAAGGCCGCGGGCGAAAGGGGCGCGGTCGGCTGCATCATCTATTCCGACCCGCGCGATGACGGCTTCTTCGAGGGCGCGGTCTACCCGGCCGGGCCCTTCCGTCCCGAACAGGGGGTGCAGCGCGGCAGCGTCGCCGACATGCCCACCCACCCGGGCGACCCCCTGACGCCGGGCATCGGCGCGACCCACGACGCAAAGCGCCTCGATCGCAAGGACGCGCAGACGATCACGAAGATCCCGGTGCTTCCGATTTCCTACGCGGACGCGAAGCCGCTGCTCGCCGCCCTCGAGGGGCCGGTCGCCCCGGAGGCCTGGCGCGGCGCCCTGCCTCTGACCTACCGCGTCGGCCCCGGCCCGGCGAAGGTGCACTTGAAGCTCGTCTTCGACTGGAAGATCGTGCCGGCCCGGGATGTCGTGGCGAAAATCGAGGGTTCTGTCTGGCCCGACGAGTGGGTGATCCGCGGCAACCACCACGACGCCTGGGTCAACGGCGCGGAGGACCCGGTCAGCGGCCTCGTCGCGCTCCTCGAAGAAGCGCGCTCTCTCGGCGCGCTCGTCGAGAGAGGCTGGCGGCCCAAGCGCACGATCGTGTTCTGCGCGTGGGACGGCGAGGAAGAGGGCCTGCTCGGCTCGACGGAGTGGGCGGAGACGCATGCGGCCGAGCTCTCGGTCAAGGCCGTCGCGTACATCAACACCGACGGAAACGGCCGGGGCTTCCTGAACGCGGGCGGTTCGCACTCGCTCGAGGCCGTCGTCACCGGTTCGGCCTCCGAGGTCGAGGACCCCGAGAAGAAGATCAGCGTCCTCGCGCGGGCGCGCCTGAAGGCGATCGCCAGCGCCGAGAAGCCCGAGGACCGGCGAGAGACGCGCGACCACGCCGGGTTGCGCCTCGAGGCGCTCGGATCCGGGTCGGACTTCACGCCTTTCCTGCAACACCTCGGTATCGCGTCGCTCAACCTCGGTTTTGGCGGCGAGGACAACGGGGGGATCTACCACTCGATCTACGACGACTTCACGTGGTATTCGCATTTTTCCGACTCGGACTTCACGTACGCGCGGGCTCTCGCCCAGTCGGGCGGGACGATGGTCCTGCGCCTGTCCAACGCCGACATCCTGCCTCTCGACTTCGTCGCGGCGGCCGAGGCGGTCGCGAAGTACGTGAAGGAGGTCTCGGATCTCGCCGACACCAAGCGCAAGGACGCCGAGGAGAAAAACCGCCGGATCGAGGAGAACCTCCCTTGGGCCGTCGCCGATCCGAAGAAGCCCTTCGTCGCGCCAAAGCCCGACGTCTCCGTGCCTCACTTCGACTTCTCACCGCTGCAGAACGCGTCGGATTCCCTGACCGCCGCCGCCGGCGCCTACGCGCGCGCGTTCGACACGGCGTTTCTGCCGGGCGCGGCGAGGCCGACGCCCGAGCGGCTCGCGGCGCTCAACGCCGCGCTACGCGGCTTCGAGAGATGTCTCACCGCCGAGGCCGGCCTGCCCGGCCGGCCCTGGTACAAGCACTTCATCTACGCCCCCGGCGCCTACACGGGCTACGCGGTCAAAACCCTGCCCGCCGTGCGCGAAGCGCTCGAGCAGAAGCGCTGGTCCGACGTCAACCCCGCCGCCGCCCAGACCGGCGCGGTGATCCAGAAGGCGGCCGAGCAGGTGCGGACCGCGACGAAGTTGCTGGCGGGGAGCTAGGCTCTCCCCTCACCCTGACCCTCTCCCCCCGACGGGGGAGAGGGGAAATGCTTGCGCTTTACGGCGCGACGCCGCCGCCGCGCATGCGCTCGTAGATCTCCTGGCTGTCCGAGCGGCCGAGGGCGATGGCGCAGGTGCCGTCGCAGCGGGCCGTGACGCGGCCCTCGGCGTCGAAGATCTCGGCGGCCACGAAGACGAGGTTCAGGCCCGAGCGCACGAGGCGCGCCTCGGCCGCGATCCGGTCGCCCAGCGTCGGGCGAAAGAAGCTCATCGAGAGGTTCACGGTCGCTGAGCGGGTGTCGGGCCGCGTGAGCCAGCCGACCGTCCCGATGGCGAGGTCGAAGAGGCCGGCGAGCACGACGCCGTTGACGGCATCGGTGCCGAGGCCGCCGCGGTGTACGCTCGTGACCGGATCGATCACCGCGCGAACCCGGTCCACCCGCTCGAACTCGAGCCGGGCCCCGAAGTGCTTCATCGGGGCCCCCGCATTCCACATTTCTCCGAGCGCGCGAAGGGACTCGAGCGTCGGATAGGCAGGAGAGAAGGGCTGCCCTTCGGCGGTCATCCGGTGAAACTCTACTTCAGCGCCGAAGTAGCCGAAGACAGGGGTCAGACCCCGCGGTTACTTCAGGCCCTCGACGACGAAGAGGTCCGAGAGCAGGCGCGTGAAGCAGTATGCGTAGCCCTTCCCGTCGGGCGTGACGAGGACGTTCGAGATGCGTTCGACGCCCGATGGGTCTGCGGGGATCAGGTCCTTCCATGGCTCGCTCTTGCCGGTCGCGATCTCGAGCCGGTTGACCCGCGCGGGCACGTCTCCGCGCTTCCAGAGGTAGAGGGATCGCCCGTCCGCCGAGAAACGCAAGGGAAACTCGCCGTCCGCGACGCCGGAGATCTCCCGGGCCTGGCCGCCCTCGACGGGAAAGAGCATGGCCTTGTGGCCGGGGCCGATGGCGGCAACCGACTTGCCGTCCGGGGACACAGCGAACCCCGGCAGCGCCGCAACGATGCCTTCCGGGGAGATCGCTCTGGGCTTGCCCCCGTCGATGTTCTGCACGTAGAGCCGCAGCTGATGGCCCGGCTCGCTTCCGGCGAAAACGATGCTCTTGCTGTCCGGAAGCCAGGTCGCGGCCTGCTCCGGGCTCACGCCCCCGGCGGCCAGAGACCGTTTCTCGCCGGTCCCGGTCGGCAGGAGGATGAAAGGCGAATTCGGAACCGGCAGCATCGAGAGGGCCCACTTGCCGTCCGGGGAGATGGCCATCGCGTTGCCTTCGCCCAGGCGCACGACCGGCGAGCGGTCGGCCTTGCGGACGAAGACGGTGTAGTTCGCGCCGCCCGCCTCGCCTTCCTCGTCGAAGAGCAGGACGCCGGCGTCGGGGGTGAGGTCGGCCGCGAAAGAGTAATCGAGGAACGACATGTCGCGCTCGCGCGTATCGCCCTGCAGCATCGCGAGCACTCCCACCCGCGGGCTCTCCCGGGTCAGGAGGACGCGACCGCTGCGCGCGACGTCGTGGAGCTTGAGACCTCCCGGGACCCGGGTCACCACGCGGAGCTTGCCGGCGGGGGTCACCGCGTACAGCGAACGATTGGCGCCGGCCTCGGTCGCCGTGAACCAGACCTCGTCGCCCGAGGACGACCACGCGAGGCCCCCTTCGCTCGCCCACTTTCCCGTCAGCGTCGTCTTCTTGCCCGCGAGGTCGATGACGGCCACGGTGCCCGCGTCGTCGAGCGGAAACGGGTGGTCGAGGAACGCGATCCGGTCGGCCTTCGGCGAAAGCCGCGCGTAGCTGACGTGGCCGGACGTCTCGTACAGGGTCTTCCCCATCGGGAACTCGATCCGGGACTTGCCGCCGCTGTCACGCACGATCATGAGGTTGGTGCCGTCCGGGGCCCAGTCGGCCTCCTGGACGCCCTCGGCCACGTCGCGCGGCGATCCACCGGTCAGCGCGGCCTTCGCGAGGGTCCCGGCGCAGACTCCGGGATGGTTCGACCGGCAGTTGATGGCAATCGCCATCTCGCCCGAGGGCGAGATCGAGAGCAGGTTGGCGCTCGGCAGCTCGAGCGGGAGCGAGTCGGGGCTCGAAGGGTGTTTGAGGAAGAGCTTGAGCGGCGTGCCGTCCCAACCCGCGCTATAGACGATCGTCTGTCCGTCGGGCGCGAACCGTGCGGCGCGGATCGTGCCGCTGCCGAAGGTGATCTGCTGGTATGACGGCGGCACGATCTTCACGAGGCGCTTCTGCAGCAACATTCCGGCGCCGAGCGCCGCGAGGACCGCCACGCCGATGAGGCCCGTGCGCAGCGTCGAGCGCCGGGGCGAAGCGGCGCCTCGGGCCGTTGCTCCGGAAACCTCTCCGGACACGGACACGGAAACCTCCGAGAGGTGCTCGCGCACGCCCCGGACGTCCCGGGCGAGGTCACGCGTCGAGCCGTAGCGCTCCTCCGGGTCCTTCTGCAGGCAGCGCTCGATGATCCAGCGGAACGGCGCCGGCACGCTCGCGTTGACCTGCGCGACGGGCTCGATGTCCTCGCGGATGATCGCCGTCAGCGTCTCGGCGTGGGTGCTGCGCTGGAAGGCGCGCTTGCCGGTCGCCATCTCGTAATAGATCGCGCCCAGGGCGAACTGGTCCGAGCGGAAGTCGAGGGGCTTTCCGCTCGCCTGTTCGGGCGACATGTAGCCCACCGTGCCCATCACCGTCCCGGCCCTCGTCTCCTGCGCGGTTGGCAGGTTCGACATCTCTTCGGGCTGGTGCTTCTGGAGCTTCGCGAGGCCGAAGTCGAGGATCTTGACCGCCCCGTCCTTCGTGATCATGACGTTCTCGGGCTTCAGGTCCCGGTGGACGATCCCTGCCGCGTGCGCCTTGGCCAGCCCGTCGGCCATCTGGTAGGAGAGGTCGAGCATCCGCCGCAGAGGCACCCGGCCGGACAGCAGCACGTCGCGCAGGGTTTTCCCGTCGACGAGCTCCATCGCGATGTAGACCGTCGTGTCCGAAGAGCCGATCTCGTGGATCGTGATGATGTTGGGGTGGTTCAGGGCCGACGCGGAGCGCGCCTCCTGTTCGAAGCGGCCCCTCCGGTCCGTGTCCGAGGCGAACTCGGACGACAGGACCTTGACCGCGACCTCGCGCCCGAGGCGCGTGTCCCGCGCGCGATAGACCTCGCCCATTCCCCCCGCCCCGATGGGCGCGAGGATCTCGAAGGGGCCCAGGCGCGTTCCTGCCGACAATGTCATGCGATGCGGGGGGATTCTAACCGGACTCGCCTTAGAATCACCCCCATTCTGCGACAAGGAAAAGATCGATGAGACCGTTGCGTTCTTCCGTCCTGCTCTTCGGCCTCGCCCTCGCGGCGTCGGCCGCCCCGCCCGAGATCGTCGCCGTGAAAGCCGGCCGGCTGATCGAGCCGAAGGCTGGCACCGTCGTGGACGGGGCCGTCCTCGTGATCGAGAACGGCAAGGTCAAGGCGGTCGGCCTCTCGGTCCCGATCCCGGCCGGGGCGAAGGTCATCGACCTCTCGGCGATGACCGTCCTGCCCGGCCTCATGGACTGCCACACGCACCTCGTCGGAGACTACGTCAACGACAAGGACCCGCTCTCGGACATGCGCAAGAGCGCCGCCGACCGCGCCTTCGAGTCGGTTCCCAACGCCAGGGCGACGCTCGACGCCGGATTCACGACCGTGCGCGACGTCGGCACGTACCGGGCTTTCGTGGACGTCGCGATGCGCGACGCCATCGCGAAAGGGTTTTTCCCGGGCCCGCGCATGTTCGTCGCCGGGGCGTACCTCACAATCACGGGAGGCGGCGGCGCCGTGTCCGGAAGCCTCGCGCCCGACATGGGGCTGCCCTGGGACCTCAGGTTCGGCATCGCCGACGGCGTGGACCAGGTGCGCCAGCGCGTGCGGGACATCGCCCAGTACAACGTGGACCTCATCAAGATCCTCGCGACCGGCGCCTTCCTCGCGCACGGGTCCAACCCGCACGCGATCGAGTACACCTACGACGAGATACGGGCGGCCGTCGAGGAAGCGGCGCACAGGGGCTTGAAGGTCGCGGCCCACGCCCACTCGACCGAGGGCATCAAGATCGCCGTGAAGGCCGGCGTCGCCTCCATCGAGCACGGCACGTACCTCGACGACGAAGGCATCCGCCTGATGAAGGAGCACGGGACCTACCTCGTGGCGGACATCTACGACGCCGAGTGGATCCGGCAGGGTGCCGCCGCGGGCTACCCGCAGGACTTCGCCGACAAGCAGCCCGAGGGCGACGAGCTCCAGCGCCAGGCCTTCCGGAAGGCGGTGCAGGCGGGCGTCAAGATCGCCTTCGGCACCGACGTCAGCAACTTCCCCCACGGGTTGAACGCGAACCAGTTCGCATGGCAGGTCAAGTACGGCCAGACGCCGATGCAGGCGATCGCCTCCGCGACCATCGGGGCCTCCGACCTCATCGGCCGCGGCAACAACGCCGGCTCGCTCGAGCCGGGAAAGTGGGCCGACCTGATCGCGGTCAAGGGCGATCCCCTCGCCGACATCCGCGTTCTCGAGAACGTCGCCTTCGTGATGAAAGAAGGAAAGGTCTACAAGGACGCGCGGTGACGCCGGCTGGCCGGCGAAAACTTTCGCTGTGGCCACGCGCGACATTGCGGTGGCTGGAAGGCGCCAAGGAATGCGCTCGCGAGGCGCTCGGAGCCGCACATCGCGACGCTCTGGTGAGAACCAGGGGCCCGGGGGAGACTCCTCGCCGATCGGGGTGCTAGAGTGCGCATCGGCGTCGGTTCGGGCGACGCTTGAGGAGTGCAACATGCCCAAGTTCGTCATCGAGCGGGAGATTCCAGGGGCCGGAAAGATGACCGATGCGGAACTGCAGGCCGCTTCCCGCAAGTCGGTCGACGTGCTCAAGGGAATGGGGCCGGAAATCCAGTGGCTGCACAGCTACGTCACGGGAGACAAGATCTACTGCGTGTACCTGAGCCCGGACGAGGAAACCATCCGCGAGCACGCCCGCAAGGTGGGGCTGCCCGCCAACCGCATCTCCGCGGTGCGCCGTCTCATCGAGGCCGCGACCGCGGAGGGCTAGAAGCGGGCCCCGGCTCAGGCAGAGGCGGGAGCCAGCGCGAGCGCCACCGCTTTTTCGACGGGCATCCCCCACCCGCGCATCCAGGCGGCCGCGCCCTCGGGATCGGGCAGGGCCGCGCGGGCCGGAGCGAGTCCTCGTTCGAGGGCGACCTGCTCGGCGGGCGGAAGGAGCGTGCCAAGCGCCTGCCGCAGGGCGGCAGCAGCCCCCGCGAGCACCAGCGCCGCATCCGGCCGTGCTTCGCCCGCGGCGCAGCACGCGAAACCGTCGAGCAGCCTGGCGATGCCCCTCTTGTGGGCCAGGTCGCGGAAGATCCCCAGGCTCTGACCGTAGAGAGCGCGCGCCCGCGCGAAATCCGCCCGTTCGCGGGCGAGGTTGCCCATGTCCGCCAGCACGCCGGCGATGCCCCAGCGGTCCCCGATCTGCCGGAACTCGGCGAGGCTCGACTCGTAGAGGGCCTGCGCCGCCGCGAGGTCGCCCCGCTGACGCGCCACGTCGGCCTGCTGATCGAGGGCCCAGGCCGCGCCCGTCCGATCGCCGAGCTCTCGAAAGAGGGACAGGCATTCTTCGTGAAGCGCGTGCGCGCGCCCGTAGTCTCCCTGGGCCGTCGCGGCCTGGGCGACGTTGCTGAGCGAACGGGCGACCGCCACGCGGTCGCCGAGCTGCCGCCACAGCTTTGCAGTCTCCTCGAACAGGGCGGCAGCCGCAGCGACGTCGCCGCGGCCCAGAGCGTTCACGGCCAGAGCATTGCGCGTGACCGCAATGCCCCACTCGTCGTTGCGCTCGATCTCGATCCGGAGAGCCTCCTCATGGGCCTCCTGCGCGGCGCCGTAGTCGCCCTGCACGCCGGCGAGCACACCGGCGGCGAACAGGGCGCGTGCGCGGGCCTTGCTGCGCGCGTCGGAGGCGGGAAGCGCGAGAAGCTTGCGGAGCCGGTCGCGGCCCTCGGCAAGGTGCTCCCGCATCTCCCAGAAGCGGAAGAGCGCTGCGCCCAGTCGCAATCCCCATTCGGCGTTTCCGTGTCCGATCAGGTCGTCGAGCGCGGCGCGAAAGTTGTCGTGCTCGGTCTCGAAGCGGTCGAGCCACTCGCCGGCCTCCGAACCTTCGCTCTCGGAGACGTGCTCCTCGGCGAGGACGATGCAGTAGGCGGCGTGGGCGCGCCGGGTCGCCGTCTCGTCGTCGCTGCCGGCGAGCTGCTCGAGAGCGTACTCGCGAATCGTCTCGAGCATCGCGAACCTCGGCTCGCCGGTCGCCCGCTCGATCCGCGCCAGGAGGCTGCGGTCCACCATCGCTTCCATTCCTTCGAGCACGTCCATCCCGAGATCGTCCTTCGCGGTGCACACGGCCTCGGCGGCCTCCAGCGTGCAGCCGCCCGCGAACACCGCGAGCCGGCGAAAGAGCCTCTGTTCGGCCGGATCGAGGAGGTCGTGGCTCCAGGCGATGGTCGCCCGCAGCGTCTGCTGGCGCTCCGGCAGGTCGCGCGCGCCCCCCGTCAGGAGCTGGAGCCGCTTCTCCAGGCGCGCGTGCATGGCCGACGGCGTCAGCAGCTTGACACGCGCCGCGGCGAGCTCGATCGCGAGCGGAAGCCCGTCGAGCCGAGCGCAGATCTCGGCGATGGCGACGGCGTTTTCCGCGGTCACCGCGAAGTCCGGCCGGACGGCGGCGGCCCTCTGGGCGAAGAGAGCCACGGCTTCGGACGCGAGCGCTGACTCGGGCGAGGCCGCCGTCCTGGAATCCGGCAGCCCGAGGGGCGGAACCGGGAACTCGTGCTCGCCGTAGACGTGCAGCGGCGACCGGCTCGTGACGAGCACTTTCAGGCCGGGCCCCGCGGCCACGAGGTCGGAGATGAGGGGCGCCGCCGCGATCAGGTGCTCGAACCCGTCGATGAGCAGGAGGATCGGCGATGCGCCGGAGCCCCGGACGTGCTCCAGCAGGCTCTCCGCCGCGGACAGGCGGGTGTCCTCCCGGGCTCCGAGCGCGCGCGAGATGGCCGACGCGATCAGGCCGGCATCCCCCACGGGAGCAAGGTTCAGGAAGTGGATGCCGCCGGGGAACCGTTCGCCGAGCCCGCCGGCAATCTCGAGGGCGAGGCGGGTCTTGCCGATGCCTCCCGGGCCGGTGAGCGTGAGAAGCCGCACGTCGTCGCGAACGAGCAGCCCGGCCGCCGCCGCCCTCTCCCGCTCGCGCCCGATGAAGCGAGTCCGCGCCGCCGGAAGGCCGGCCTTGTGGCCGTCCCGCGCCTCCGCCGGGGCCTCGACGAAACGATCCTTCACGGCGACGAGGTCCCGCGTGAGATCGCGCGTGGCCCCATACCTCTGCTCGGGGTCTTTCGAAAGGCACCGCTCGACGATCCAGCACAGCGGCGCCGGAATCCGCGCGTCGAGCGACGCGATCGGCGTCGGCTCTTCCCGGATGATCGCCGTCAGCGTCTCCGCCGGGCTGGCCCTGCGAAAGGCCCGCTTGCCGGTCACCATCTCGTACAGCACGGCCCCGAAGGCGAAATGGTCGGAGCGGAAGTCGAGCGGCCGGCCGGTCGCCTGTTCGGGAGACATGTAGCCGACGGTTCCGAGGATCACCCCGGATCCCGTGCGGGCCCCCGCCATCGTGTTCGCGCCCGACGCGCCCTCCTCGAGGGGCGAGGCCAGCTTGGCCAGGCCGAAGTCGAGGATCTTCACGAAGCCGTCGCGCGAGACCATCAGGTTCTCTGGCTTCAAGTCCCGGTGGATGATGCCCGCCGCGTGGGCCTTCGCGAGCCCTTCTGCGACCTGCGCGGCGAAATGCAGCGCCTTGCGCGCGGGCAGCGGACCGGCGGCGACCATCGACCCGATCGTCTCGCCCTCGACGAGCTCCATGGCGATGAAGGACACGCCGTCGGCCTTTCCGATCTCGTAGATCGTCACGATGTTCGGGTGGTTGAGCGCCGAAGCCGAGCGCGCCTCCTGCTCGAACCGGGCGAGGCGTTCCGGGTCGGACGCGAGCCCGGCGGGCAAGACCTTGAGCGCGACCTCGCGGTCGAGCCGGCTGTCCCGGGCCCGGTAGACCTCTCCCATTCCGCCGGCTCCCAGCGGAGAAAGCACCTCGTAAGGGCCAAGCTGCGCGCCGGGTGGGAATGCCATTGGTCGGTCGCGCGATTCTACCTTCGATCGCACGGGTCCTGTGCCAGACTGGACTGCCTCGGAGGAGGTCGCCATGGATCTCAAGGCGGTGCAGCGCCCGTTCAAGGAGCGCTACCGGAGCGACCCGGCGAGCTCGCGGATCACCCTCCGGGCAAGTGGAAGCCAGACGGCAACGCCCATGGCGTGCTCGGTCGACATCGGGCGCGCCGTCTACCAGGCCGAGGCCCACACCGGGACCGGCGGCCCCGGCACGGCGGCCTGCTCGGGAGACCTGTTGCTCGGGTCCCTGGCCGCCTGCGCGCAGATCACCTGCCAGCTCGTCGCCGCGGCCCTGGGCATACCGGCCGAACGGATCGAGGTCGCCGTGGAAGGGGACCTCGACCTGCGTGGCACGCTCGGAGTGTCGAAGGAGGTCCCGGTCGGATTCGAAAGCATCCGCCTGCGTTTCGACGTCGTCGCGCCCGGCGCCACGGCCGAGCAGCTGAAGACGCTGCGGGAAAAGACCGAGCAGTACTGTGTGGTCCTGCAGACCCTCACCCGGCCGCCCGCGATCCGCGCCGAATGGGGTCCGTCCGCGTGACACGACGCTCGCCCCTGCCCGCCCTGCTCTGGCTCGGCGCAAGCGTCGCCGCAGCCCAGGAGCCCATGGACCGGCGGGGCGCCGTCGAGGAGCAGGCGGTCGTCGAACGCGTCATCGTCGACGCGCACGTGACGCAGACGGACGGAACACCCATCCCGTCGCTTGGCCCGTCGGACTTCGTCGTGAAGGTGGACGGCAAGCCGGTCGTGCTCGACGCGGTGGACTGGCTGCCGCTCGGAACTCCGGAGATCGACCCCAGAATCATCGCCGCGCTCGCCCCGGCCGACGGCGGAGCCTCCACGTCCGAAATCCCGCCCGGCCGCATCATCGTCCTCTTCTTTCAGACCGACCACGAGATTTCGCGCCTGCAGGGCCTGCTGCGGATGGGGATCCAGGCCCGGCGGTTTCTGACGACGCTCGATCCGACCGACCGCGTGGCCGTCGTGTCCTACGACACGCACCTGAAGCTGCGCCAGGACTTCACGTCCGACCGGGCGAAGCTCGAGCGTGCCATCCACGCGGCGATTCGGCGCGGCGACGCCGCGGCGCCCGATCCGGAGAGCCAGCCTTCTCTCGCGAGTCGTCTCGACCTCGAGGAGTCCCGCCGGTGCGCGACACCGGAGCGCGCCCTCGAGCTCGTCGCCCGCGCGCTCGCGCCCATTCCGGGGGGAAAGTCCATGCTCTTCTTCGGGTGGGGCCTCGGCACGGTCGGCGGCCTCTCCGGGCCGAACGCCAGCGAGATCGCCGCCTGGACCGACGCGATGCACCGCATGGCCGAGGCGCGCGTCAACATCTTCACTCTCGACGTGACGGACGCCGACTACCATTCGCTCGAAGGCTCGATCCAGCAGATCGCCGATCTGACGGGTGGGCACTACGAGAAGACCCACCTCTTCCCGGACCTCGCCATGGACCGCGTGGGCCGCGCGATCTCGGGCCGGTACGTGCTCGTCTTCGTCAAGCCGCAGGGGCAACGCGGCGAGCACACGATCGAGGTCGCATTCTCGGGCGGCCGCAAGGGCCGCATCTATGCCCGCCAGTACTACGTGGACTAGCCTCCTACCACCCCTCCTGGCGGGAGTGGAGACTCGGACGAGGCCTGAGCGCTTCCCCTACCGCCGCAACAGCTGCGCGCGATTTCCGCTTTCCGTCATCAGGGAGTCGGTCTGGAGGAAGGCTTTCGCGCTGGCGTCGTCCTTCAGGTACGCCTCCCAGAAAGCGAGTGTCGCGATCTTCATGTCCTTGAAGATCGCCACTTCGGCGTCGGCCGAAACCTTCTTGCCCGCGGCCTTCGGCAGCGCGGCGCCCGGCTCCGCGGCGAGCCCCGTGAAGGAGAGGTGGCTCGCGCCCTCGATGAATACGGCGTACTTGCCGCCGGGCGGCGAGAGCTGGTAGGAGTCGAGCCGCCATGACGCGTCCTGGTTCTTCGACCCGAGATCCCGCGTCCCCGTGATGACCATCAGCGGCCGTTCGACGGCCGCCCACGACTTTTCGGTCAGGCCCTGCTGGCCCTTCCCGGGAGGCGACACGAAAAGAAAGGCCTTCGGGACCGGGTCCGCAAAGGTCTTCGCCTTGTCCTTTTTCGAAACGTCCACGGTCGCTCCGGCGACGAGCATCGCGGCGAACGCGCCGTAGGATTGCCCGCCGACTCCCACGCGCGCGCCGTCGAGCTTGCCTTTCAAGGCGGGCACCCTGCCCTCGACGGCGGCCGTCGCGGCCGCCACGAAGGAGAGATCGCGCACCCGCGTCTCCCAGCCCTTCGGGTCCGCCGCGGCGTCGCCCGCCGGCTCACGGACGCTCTCGCTCGCCGGATCCTTGCCTCCCGCGGCGGGGTCGGCGTGGTTGGGCGCGAGCACGACGAATCCGTGCGTTGCCCAGAACCGCGCCAGCGCGTCGTAGGTTCGGCCGGAGCCGCCGGCCCCGTGGGAAAAGACGATCACGGGAAAGAGCCCGGCCCCTTCCGGATACGTGACGCGCACGGCCAGCTCGCGGTTGCGCGACGAGTCCTTGAGCGCGATGTCGGCGTCGAGGACGACGGCCAGGCCGCTCTTGGCGAGCTCCGCGGCGGCAGGCGCGACGGGAGCGGGGGGCGGCGGCGGGGTCGCGGGCTTCGAGGCGCAGGCGAGCGCGAACGGCAGGGCGACGAACGGGGCGCGGCGGATCCACATGGCGTATCTCATGGCCTATAGATGAGCTGAGCATATCCGCGGGCGGTGCCGATGGAAGGCGTCTCGCTCACGATCCAGCCCGCCCCAACGTGAAACGTGACCGCCCGGAGGAATTCCGCGGGGATCAGCTGCTCGAGCCGCACCTCCGCCCCCACAACCCGCACGGGGTCAGGCTTCACTTCCCCGCCGTCCCATGCGCGCAGCCACTCCGCATAGAGCGCCACGGGCACATCGGTTCCCGCAAGCTCCACCCGAAAGGTCTCGAACCGCTCGCCCGCCTGGATGTCCGCCGGGAGCGCCGGGCTTCGAATTCGATTGGCGTCGAGGCCCGGCGGCAGGATGCCGGAGGGCGCGCCCCCGATCGCGTAGAGGTCGAAGAGAGAGGGCGCGCCCCCGGTGTTTCCGTAGCGGGAGGACGCGGACAGGCTCGCCACTGGCAGGATTCCGACGACGCGAGCGCCCGCGGCCCACTGGCTCCAGCCGGAGCCGTCGGTCGCGCCGACCGACCCGTTCGCGTCGAGGTCGAAACCAAATCCGGAGCGGCCGCGCGTGCGGCGGAAAACGAGCTTCGCGCCCGCGGAGCCGAGCGCGCGGGTGAACGTGCTCCCGGATGCGAAGGCCTCGACGCGGGATCCCCCTCCCCCGGCGCGCGCCTCGATCCGCCCCCACACGAAGGGCCGGGACCACGACGCGTCGAGAAATCCGCCAAACCGTTCCTCGTCGAAGGCGGGCCGCGGCGCCAGGCCCTGGTTGCCCGGCTTCTCGATCGCCGAGAAGAGTTGCGCCGTCAGCGCGACGGGGAGGCCGCGGTATGCCGCCGCGATGGAGCCGCCGCGCGGCCCGATGGCGTCGCCCATCGAGCCCATGGCGAGGCCGTGCAGACGCCCGAGCACGTCGGCGCCGTCCACTCCGAGCTGGACCGTGTTGCCGGACGGGCCGAACGAAAAGTCGAGAAAGGGCCGGACGGCCTGGGTCTGCCAGACGCCGTACGGCTTCGACTCGGAGACCGGCGAGACCAAATAGGGCGGAGCTTCCGCGCGGGGGGGCGGCAGCAGCGGGTACGCCCCGGCCGCGGCGCCGATCGTCGACGGCGCGAGGCCTCCGAGCTCGAGGCGCCGCAGGTGGACGCCGCGGGCGCGCAGGTCGAGGAAGAAGAGTGTCTTCCCGTCCGGCGAAGGCGCCGGGCCGAAGGCGCCGCCGGTCACGCGCGTGAGCGGCACCGGCGCTGCTGCCCCGCCGGCATCCGCCGCCACGAGGTTCCAGATTCCCGGGGCATCCTCCGTCACGAAGAGCCGGGAACCGTCCGGACTCCACGCCGGCGCCGACACCGGGAACCCGGCGAGCGGGACCTCGCTAGCCTCTCCCCCGTCCGCGGGCAGCGTGACGAGCCGCCACCGGCGGCCCGCGTGCAGGAGCGCCGCGATCCGTTTTCCGTCCGGTGAAACGCGCGGGTGGCTCCAGACGGGCCACGCCTCGGCAACCGGCAGTGCGGCGTCGAGCTCCCGCGCCCTTCCCGTCGCAAGATCCACGCGGACGAGAGCCGACTCACCGAAACGCCCGCGCACGGCCACCGCCCAGGCCCCGCCGGGCGCGGGGTCGGCGTCGCTCACGTCGGAAAGACGCGTCACGCGCGCGACGTGTCCGCGTTCGTAGTCCCACCGGTAGAGGTCCCACCGCAGGACGCCGTCGGCGTCAGGAGCGCGCCGCGAAAAGAGCACGGCACGCCCGTCCGGCATCCACCGCGGGTCCGAGGCGGAAAAGCCGCCCGAGCGCGGAAGCGTCCAGACGGGCTCTCGCCGCGCGGGCGTTTCGCGGCGGTCGACGACCTCCTTCGGGTCCGCGGCGAGCTTCGCGTCCGACGCATCGTGCGCCCCGGCCGCCCGGCGCTCCGCGTCGGCCGGCGCGATCGACCAGATCGCGAGCAGGCTTACGCCGCGCGAGGGATCCCGCCTTGCCAGCAGCCAGCCTCCGTCCGGCGAGACCTGGGCCGCGAGCGTCCCGCCGGCCAGACGCTGCCAGAGCTCTCCCTCGACCAGGCCCGCCGACTTCAAACGCTTTTCCTCTTCGAGGGCGCGCGCGGTCAGCTCGGCGCGGAAGCGGTCGTAGAGCGCCTGAGGGGCGTCGCCGAACACGCCGCGGAAGGCAGCCTCGAAGCTGCCGCCGCGCGAAGACGCCATGCGTTTCCAGAGTCGCGGCAGACTCTCTGCGCCTTCGCGCTCCGAAAGCCACTCGAGATACGCCGAACCGACGAGGTACGCCACCGAACCGCCGAGCCACGTGCCCGTGCCGTCGAGGGCGCCGTAAGACGGGAGCTTCCCCTCGATCCCGAGCTGGCGCAGCACCATGGCGCGAAAGGTCGAGCCGGGCCGCCCTGATCCCGTCAACGCGCCTTCGACGAGCGTCGCGTAGCCCTCGGTCACCCAGCGCGGCGACCAGAGGGCCAGCGGGCCCAACGGCGCGGGCGAGAGCAGAATGAGCAAACCCGCCGCGCCATTGCGAGGCCGGGTCAGGTGGGCGACATGCGCCACCTCGTGAGTCGTCAGCAGTTCCATCCAGTCCCCGTAGTCGCCGATCGACGACTCCGACTCCGGGGGCGAAGTCCAGAGCGCGATCTCGGGCCGGTCGAGAAACGGGACGGCCTCGCCGTTGGCGTCGCCCTCCGGGTCGGACACGACGACCTCGATCCTTCGGGGCGGGAAGTAACCGATGAAGGCCGTCACCCGCGCGTGGATCGCCTCGACCTCCCCGGCGGCGTGGCGCGCCCAGGCTTCGAAGGGGGCCGGGTAATGGACCCGGAAATGCTCCGTCTCGACCGTGCGCCAGTTCGCCGCTGGCCCCTGCGCGGCAACCACGCGGGCCGCCACGAAAAGGAGGGCGGCGCAAACCCCCGGGCGCATCGCCGGAAGGCTATCAGCCGTTCCCGGATCCGGAATCCGGCCCGTAACTTTCCCTCCGACGGCCCGTCTCCCCTTTCGACATGGAGGAACCGTGAAGATGTCCGTCCTCAAAACGACGCTCCTGACCGCCCTTCTGTTCGTCCCGCCCGCAGCGCTCCTGCGCGCGAGCGATCCGCCGACGCCGCCCGCGCCACCCGAAGCGCCGGCACCGCCGGACCCGCCCGAGGCTCCTCGGGCGCGCCGAAAGAAGATCGTCGTGACGTCCCCCGGGAAGGACATCGTCGTGGACGGAGACCGCGTCTTCATATCGGGCGACGACGGCGATCGCGATCTCATGGCCGACCTCGATGGCCTCGGGGAAGACGACGGCCTTTCGTTCGCCCTGGACCTGCCAGGACGCGGCGGCCGCGGCTTCATCGGCGTGCTCCCCATCCAGATGACGCCCGAGCTGCGGCAGCATTTCGGCGCGCCGAGGGACGCCGGCATCCTGGTCGGCTCGGTCGAGCCCGACAGCCCGGCCGCGAAGGCCGGCCTGCAGGTTGGCGACATCGTCACGAAAATGGACGGCGGCCGCATCGACTCGACGGGCGAGCTCGTGCGAACCGTCCGCCACAAGAAGAGCGGCGAGGCAATCACCGTCGAAGTCCTGCGCAACGGCGCCGCGAAGAGCCTGAAGGTCACCGTCTCCGAGCACAAGGAGAAAGAGGTCCGCGTGGGCGAGCTCCCCGAAGGGTTCCCGGGCCACGGCTGGGGCTGGAAGGCGCCCCGGCCGGGCCGGCCGATGCTGGCGCCCCTGCCCCCCGGCGCGGAGCTCGAAGAGAGGCTCGACGAGCTCGAGAAGAAGCTCAAAGAGCTGGAAAGGCGGTTCCCGGCCCGCTGAGCGAGCACCGGATCTGATAGAACACCCCCAAACACAGGGGGTGCGCGTGAGTCACGAGAGAGATTCCCGTCCGCACGAGGCCGAGCTCGCCCGGGAGCTCAGCCTCTTCGATGCGATCAACATCGTCATCGGCACGATCATCGGGTCGGGCATCTTCCTGGTTCCGTCCGAGATCGCGCGGGCCGTCCACACGCCCGGATGGATGCTCGGGGTCTGGGTCATCGGCGGCGTGCTGACGATGCTCGGAGCGCTCTCGCTCGCGGAGCTGGGCGCCGCGATGCCGGAGGCCGGCGGAATCTACTCGTTCATCACGCGGGCCTTCGGGCGCCTTCCGGGATTCCTGTGCGGCTGGATGCTCTTCACCGTGGCGACGTCCGGCTCGATCGCGACGCTCGGCGCGGCGTTTCCGATCTACCTCGGAGCATTCGTTCCCCTGACGCCCACGACCGCGAAGGTCGCGGGCGTGCTGGCGATCGTCGCCCTGACCTGGATCAACGCCATCGGGGTCAAGAACGGCGCGCGGGTCGGCAACGTCCTCACGGCGCTCAAGGTCGGCGGGCTCGTCGTCATGGTGGTTGCGATTTTCGTCATGCCCGGGCCGACGAAGGAAGCCGCGGCCGCGACGGCTGCGGCCGCGCCGGCCCTGCCGGCCGGCCCGGTGCCGATGGCCGCCGTCGGCGTGGCCCTGGTCGCCGTCCTGTGGGCGTACGAGGGCTGGCACGACGTCAGCTTCGCCGCCGGCGAGATGCACAACCCTCAGAAAAATTTTCCGCGCGCGTGCATCGGGGGCGTGGCCATCGTCATCGTCCTGTACCTCCTGGCGAACCTGGCCTACCTGACCGTGCTCTCGCCTGCGGAGATCGCCGCGACGGACAAGGTGGCGCTGCTCGCCATGACGCGGGTCACCGGCGAGTGGGGCGGCAAGCTGCTGACAGCCGCGATCCTCTGCTCGATGCTCGGCGCGATGAACGCGCTCATCCTCGCCGGACCCCGGGCCTACTACCAGATGGCGAAGGACGGCCTTTTCTTCGAACGCGTTTCGCGCGTCCACCCCCGCTGGCGCACTCCCGTCGAGGCGCTCGTCTTCCAGGGCCTCTGGGCGGCGTTCCTGGTGCTCGTCATCGGCGGGTTCTCGCAGCTCTTCACGTACGTCATCTTCGGCGGCTGGATCTTCTACGCGCTGGCGGTCCTCTCGGTCGTCGCGCTGCGCCGCAAGGAGCCCGGGCTGGCGCGGCCGTTCCGCGTCCCCGGCTATCCGTTCGTCCCGCTCCTCTTCGCCCTGACCGCGCTGGCCATCGTCGCCAACACCTTGATCGAGACCCCGCGCGAGTCGCTGCTGGGCCTCGGGTTCATCGGGCTCGGGATCCCGATCTACTACGTGCAGCGCGCCTTTCGCCGGCGGGCAGCGTAGGGGCGGGTCGAGCCGCCGCACGGCGCCGAAAAGGATCCCTCGGGCCTTCGGCCCTCGGGCGAAGGGTCCCTTCAGGCGCCGTGAACCGAACTCGAACGGATGCCAAAAAAAGTTCAGCCCCGCAGCTGCGGGGCTGAACCAGGGATCCCGGGAATCTCGCCGAGTCTT
>Ga0209048_10000617_pt1 | contig 37628 bp, 34 predicted proteins | sample FrelakmetCRP12CR_FD_187146 | JGI IMG/M metagenome (GOLD analysis project Ga0209048, IMG submission 187146) | Freshwater lake sediment microbial communities from the University of Notre Dame, USA, for methane emissions studies - CRP12 CR (SPAdes)... | ecosystem: Environmental > Aquatic >...
GACAGGATACGCATGAACATCTGCATGGTTGGCACGGGGTACGTGGGGCTCGTCACGGGGGCATGCCTCGCCGACTTCGGCATGAACGTCGTCTGCGTGGACAGGGACGCCGAGAAGATCGCCGCCCTGCAGCGCGGCGAGATCCCGATCTACGAGCCCGGACTCGAGGCGGTGGTGTCGCGCAACGAGCGCGCCGGCCGCCTGCGGTTCACGACCGACCTGAAGTCGGGCATCGAGGACGCCCTCGCCATCTTCATCGCGGTCGGCACGCCGCCGAAATCGGACGGCTCGCCGGACCTGACCTTCGTGCGCCAGGTGGCCGAGGCTGTGGCCCTGCACATGAACGGATACAAGGTCGTCGTCACGAAATCGACCGTCCCCACGGGCACGGGCCGGATGATCGAGCAGATCCTGCGCGAAAGCAGCGGGCGCCACGATTTCTCGGTCGTCTCCAATCCGGAGTTCCTGCGGGAGGGCTCGGCGGTGGCGGACTTCCTGCGGCCCGACCGCGTCATCATCGGCGCCAGCGACGAGCGCGCGGTCGAAGTCCTGAAGGAGATCTACAGCCCGCTCTACCTCATCGAGACGCCCTTTCTCATAACCGACGTCGCGTCGGCCGAGCTCATCAAGTACGCGTCCAACGGCTTCCTCGCCGTGAAGATCTCCTTCATCAACGAGGTCGCCCGGCTCTGCGAGCTCATGGGCGCCGACGTGCACGACGTGGCCAAGGGCATGGGCCTCGACCGCCGCATCGGAGGCAAGTTCCTGCATCCGGGTCCTGGATTCGGCGGCTCGTGCTTTCCCAAGGACACCTCCGCCGTCGCCGACCTCGCCCGCCAGCACGGGTATGAGTTCCGGATCATCGAGGCGACGATGCAGGTCAACGCCGAGACCAAGGCGAGGATGATCGACAAGATCGCGGCGGCGGCCGGGCCGCTTTCCGGAAAGACCGCGGCCGTGCTCGGTCTCTCGTTCAAGCCCGAGACCGACGACATCCGGGAATCCCCCGCGCTGTCCGTCGTTGCCGACCTCGAACGCGCGGGGGCCTCGGTGCGCGCCTTCGACCCGGCGTCGATGGGCAACGCGAAGGCCGTCCACCCCAGGGTCCACTACGCGCGGGACGCCTACGACTGCGCCACGGGCGCGGACTTTCTCGTCCTCGCGACCGAGTGGAACGAGTTCCGGGCGCTCGACCTGCCGCGGCTGGCCGGTTTGCTGCGCGCGAAGACGATGATCGACCTGCGCAACGTCTACGATCCCCGGGAAATGAAGGCGGCCGGCTGGCACTACGCCTGCGTCGGCCGCGTCTGACAGAGGGAGAGAGCCAGACTATGAGAGTTCTCGTCACCGGAGGCGCCGGGTTCCTCGGCAGTCATCTCTGCGACCGCCTTCTCAAGGAGGGGCACGAGGTGATCGCGATGGACAACCTGCTGACCGGGAACCCGCGCAACATCGCCCACCTCGACGCGGAGAAGCGGTTTCGCTTCCTGCGGCACGACATCACGCACTTCATTTTCGTGGACGGACCGCTCGACGCGGTGCTGCACTTTGCCTCGCCCGCGTCGCCCATCGACTACCTGGAGCTCCCGATCCAGACCCTCAAGGTCGGCTCCCTCGGCACTCACAACGCCCTCGGCCTCGCTCTCCAGAAGAAGGCCCGGTTCCTGCTCGCCTCGACCTCCGAGGTGTACGGCGACCCGCTCGTGCACCCGCAGCCCGAGACCTACTGGGGCAACGTGAACCCGATCGGGCCGCGCGGCGTGTACGACGAAGCCAAGCGCTTCGGCGAGGCGCTCACGATGGCCTACCGGCGGGCCCGGGGCGTGAACACGCGGATCGTCCGGATCTTCAACACCTATGGCGAGCGGATGCGCCCACGTGACGGGCGCGTCGTTCCCGCGCTCATCGGCCAGGCCCTCGCGGGCGAGCCGATGACCGTCTTCGGGGACGGGTCCCAGACGCGCTCCTTCTGCTACGTGTCGGACCTCGTCGACGGCATCTACCGCCTCCTGCAGTCCGACGTTTCCGAGCCGACGAACATCGGCAACCCGGCGGAGCTCTCGGTCCTCGAGTTTGCCCGCACGATCCACGCGCTGACCGGCACGAAGAGCGAGATCGTCTTCAAGCCGCTCCCCGTCGACGATCCGAAGGTCCGGCAGCCGGACATCACGAATGCGAAGGCGAAGCTGGGATGGGAACCCCGTGTCAAACTGGAGGAGGGGCTGCAAAGGACCATTGCGTACTTTCGAAGCCTCGGGCGTTCCTGAGCTCCCATTTCGAAATTCGAATTTCAATTTCGAAATTACTGGTCCCCGTCGCTCCCGATCGCCTCGACCGGGCACGAGTCCATGGCCTCCTGGCACTGCGCGTTCTCTTCGGCCGACTCGGGCTGCCGGAAGACGTAGGAATACCCCTTGTCCTCGCTGCGCTGGAAGTTCTGCGGGGCGGTGACGCGGCAGACGTCGCAGTCGATGCACTGCGTGTCCACGTAGTACTTTCCGGGCACCGTTTCGGGCACCCGATCCTTGCGGTCCGCCATGAGGGCGGAGAACTTAGCACGCCGCCCGGCGCTCAACAAATGAGAGCCGTATCAAGGCGCCGGGACCCGAACGCGACTGCCGTAAACTCAGCCGCGTGCCCCGGTGGCTCCCGTTCGCGCTCGCTTTCGCCCTGGCCGGCCTCGCGGCCTGCGGCCGGCCTCCCCTGCCGGAGCTCGGGCGCGGCGATCGCGACGCCACCGCAGGCAGGCGCATCTTCGAGCGCAAGTGCGCCTCCTGCCACAACGCCAGCGGCGACGGCAGGACGGTGACGGCGGCCCATTTTCCCTACGCGAACCTGCGCGACGGCATCTGGAGGTCCGACGGCAGCCCCGCCGCGATCGAGAGGCAGGTCCGCACGGGCCGCGACCCCATGCCGAGCTTCGAGGGCAAGCTGACCGGCGAGGAGATCCGACAGGTCGCGGCCTACGTCCTGACGCTTTCGCGGGCGGGAGGCAGCCGCGCGGCGCCGGACCGAGCGGCGGCGCGATGACCCGGCGCATTCCCCTCTTTCCCCTCGCGGAGGTCGTGCTCCTGCCGGGGACGCTCCTGCCCCTGCACATCTTCGAGCCGCGCTACTGCGCCATGGTCGCCGATGCGCTCGAGGCCGACCGCACGATCGGCATGACGATGTTGAAGCCGGGCTCCGACCCGGCAGCGGCAGCAGCGCCGATCCACGCGATCGGGACCGCCGGGGAAATCGTGGAGTCGGAGAAACTCGAGGACGGCCGCTACAACATCCTTCTCGAAGCGCGCTTTCGTTTTCGCGTCCTCGACGAGGAGCCTCCGGCCCCCTACCGCGTGGCCCGGGTCGAGGAGATCCCGACCGCTCCTTTCCGCGAGCCCGCCGAGGGGCAGCGGCTCGTCGCCTCGGCCGTGGACCTCTTTGGCGACGTCGCCCGCGAGCTCGACCTGCCCCCGCTCCCCGCCGAGGCGATCTCGCCCGAGCGCCTCGCGTCCGAGATCGCCCTGCGCCTGCGCTACGCGGGGCCGGAGCTCCAGGCCCTCCTCGAGACCGACGCGCTGCCCTCCCGCTTCGAGACGCTGCGCGGGCGGATGCTCGAGTGGAAGAGCCGGCTGCTCTTTCTGGCGCCGTACCGCGGAAAGGACCTGGATCCCGGAAGGAATTAGCGCCCGGGCCGCGTCGGGCGGGCTTCCAGAAACTCCACCTTCCACTCCACGACGCGCCACCCGCCGGGCGTCTTCTTCATCCGCGCCACGTGGCGAACTTCGGCCACGCCCGCGCCTCCGATGCCGGACGTGATCCCCGGCGGATCGAAGTGAACGAACTGCTTCGCCGTGATCAGGACGGTGCCGTCCGCGAAGCCCTCTCGCGACTCGATTGCGTTCCGGGAGCCGCGAAAGGCCTCCATCGGCTCGAGCACGACGCCGCGCAGGATGCGCGATTCCGCGTCCCGCTTCGCGGCGTCGCCGGTCGTGAGCGCGACGGCGGCCGGCGTGTCCTCGCGGGCCCAGGCGTCCGCGAATTGCCGGTAGGCCCGGACGGGAGGCTGGAGGACGACCAGCCAGTAGGCGGCATAGGCGCCGCCGGCCAGGAGAAGGGCGAGGAGGAGTTTCTTCAATCTCCCCGGGCCCGGCGCCTCACGACGCGGACGCGTTCAACGCCCGCTCGTGCGCCCAGCTGCGAATCTGCTTGATCTGCTCCTCCATCGTCACGGCCAGAGGGACGGTCGCCGCAATCATGCGGTACAGGTCGTCCTCGGTGATCGCCCGGCTCTCGGAGTACGCGTCCACGACCGCCGCCACGACCGCCTGCTCGATCTCGGCTCCGTTCCAGCCGTTGGTCGCCTTGGCCAGGAACACGAGGTCGAAGCGCGCCACGTCGCACCGGTTTTTCTTCAGGTGGATCGCGAAGATCTGCTTGCGCTCCTCCTCGTTCGGGAGGTCGACGAAGAACACCTGGTCGAACCGGCCCTTGCGGATGATCTCGGCCGGGAGCAGGTGGATCCGGTTGGCCGTCGCGGCCACGAAAACCAGAGCGCTCTTCTCCTGCATCCAGGTCAGGAACCCCGAGAAAATCCGCGACATCGACGCATCCCCGCCCTCCCGGTAGCCGCCGACGCCCATCTCGATTTCGTCGATCCACAGCACGGCCGGCGACACGGCCTCGACCGAGCGCAGAGCCCGCAGGAAGGTCATCTCGGGGTTGTCGGTCCCGAAGACGGCGTTCATGTCGAGGCGAAAAAGCGGAAGGTTCCACAGCGTCGAGATCGTCTTGACGCAGAGGCTCTTCCCGCAGCCCGAGATCCCCATCAGGAGGATTCCCTTCGGAATCGGGATCCCGGCGTCGAGCGCGTCCTTCGAGAAAAGGGCCTGGCGCTTCTGCAGCCAGGTCTTCAGCACGGCGTAGCCGCCGATGTCGTCGAGCGAGAAGCGCGGGGGGACGAACTCGAGCACGCCCTCCTTGCGCGACATCTGCTCCTTCTCGGAGAGGATCTCGAGGAACCCGGTCTCATCGAACGTCTTGCGGGTGGCGAACACCTTGGAGACGACGTGGCCGATCTCGTCGGCCGTCAGCCCGCGCATGGCGAGCGCGAGGCGGCGCATCTCCGGTTCCGAGATCGTGAGGCCGAGGCGCCGCCGCAGGTGCGCGTCGAGAAGCTTCCCGATTTCATTGTCGTCGGGCAGCTCGTACTCGACGACGTAGATCTCCTTCTTGATCTCCTCCGGGATCGCCAGCCTCGGCGAGACGATCAGGACGTGCCGTCCCCGGTCCTTGAGAGCCCGATAGAGGTCTCGCAGCCGCCGCACGATTTCGGGGCTGCCGGCCGCCGGAAAATCCTTCAGGAGGTAGAACCCCTTCCCCGTCGCGGCGAGAATCGCCTCGAGCGCGTTCAAGGGGCTCTGGGTGTCGGGCACCGCGCTGCCGTCCACCACGAGGCCGTCCACCACGGACCACACGCCGTAAGGGCACGGTGCGCCGTAGAAAGTCTTGGCCAGATGCTGCCCGAGGCGCTCCACCCGGGTCTCCTCCCACGACATGACGTAGAGCAGAGGATGGCCGCCGAGCAGCGCCTTGCGGATGCGCTCCATCGCCCGGCTCGGAGCGGCGACGGGAGCCGCGACGGTCGTGCTCATCCCGTCGATTGTAACGCGCCTTCGTCCCCGGGGCGGTTACAATGCCCGACGATGGCAAATCCAGAGCACTGGAAGCTCCTCGGGACTCCCGGCTGGAACCAGTGGCGCGTTCAGAACGCCAACGTGACTCCGGACCTGACGGGGGCCGACCTGGCGGGCATGGACCTCTCGGGCAAGGACCTGAAGCGCTCGGACCTGACGCGCGCGGACCTTTCGCGGGCGACTCTGTCCGGAACGGATTTCACGCGCGCGACCCTGCGGCACACGAAATGGGAAGGCGCCTCGGCTCCGGGAGCAATCTTCGAGCACTGCGAGCTCGATTTCCTCGACTTCGGCAAGGTGTTCTTCGCGGGGGCGCGCTTTCGCTCCGCCTCCCTCCAGGGCTGCATGCTCGCGGGGGCCGATTTCGCCGGCGCGGACCTCTCCCTGACGCGGCTCGAGGGCGCGGACCTGACCGGCGCCAACCTCGCGGGCGCGATCCTGAAGGACGTGAACTTCCGGGGAATCAAACTCGCCAACGCCCACTTCGACGGCGCCGACCTCTCCCGCGCCGTGCTCGAGGGGATCCTCGCCCCCCGGGGCTCCTTTCCCAACGCCAACTTTGCCGGCGCCAACCTGAAGTCGTGCGACCTGACGGGCGCGGACCTGCGCCGCGCGAAGTTCACGGGGGCGATCCTGCGACAGGCGTCCCTCTCCTCGGCCGACTGCGAGCGGACCGAGTTCACCGACTGCGACATGGAGCTCGTCACGGCGGTCGAGACCAACTTCACCGCCGCCAGTTTCGACCGCGCCAAGCTGCGCAAGGCGGACCTGCGACGGGCCGTTTTCCTCGATGCCGGCGGCACCGACGTGAGCTTCGCCGACGCCAAGCTGACGGAGGTGGACCTGCGCTCGGCGCGCTTCGAGAAGGCGAACTTCCAGGGAGCGGACATGTCCAAGGTCGTGCTCCGGCGCGCCAACCTGAAGCCGTACAGCTTCGTCGGGGCGTCGTTCTCGGGGGCGGACCTCGCGGAGGCGCAGGCCGAGGGCGTCAACTTCTCGCGAGCGGACCTCTCGCTCGGGAGCTTCCGGCTCGCCAACTTGAAGCGCGCCGACTTCTCGGGCTGCCGCGGCTTCGACGCGGACCTCTCGGGGTCCCTCCTGATCGGAGCGAACTTCGAGGGTGCCACCCTGCAGGACGCGGATCTGCGGTTCGCCCGTGCCATCGGCGCCAACTTCACCGGCGCGCACCTGAAGGGCGCGGACCTCGCCAACTCGGACTTCACCGAAGCCGTCTTCAAGAAGACGCGGTTCTGGGGCGCCACCGCGCGGCGCGCCAAGCCTCCCAGGGGCAAAGGACTTCTCTTTTCCCTGTCCACGACCTTCTCGAAGGCGAAGGAGAAGCAGACGAAGGCGGCCGACGAGAAGGAAGCCAAGCGCCAGAAGCGGATCGCCGAGCTCGAGGCCGAGGCCGCCAAGAAGGCCCCGCACCTGACCGGAAAACGTTAGAAGGCCGGAGAGCGGACCCGGGCAGCGGAGAGTTCGACTTGGCAGGCCTGCTAGGGCTTGCGCGTCGGCACGGGCGCCGGCGCGGCCGTCGCCTTCCGGAAGGCCGCTTCGAGCTTGTCGGGCGCGTCGCGGTCGATCAGGAACCCGCCCGGGCGCGGCGCCACACGCGCGACCATCTCGCCGGTCCTCGGATGCAGCGACAGCGCCCAGGGCGGCCCGGCCTTGGTCCGCACTGTGACGGTCGCCACGGGAAGCGCGAGGCCCTTGACCGCCGCCTCGTCCAGAAAATCTTTGCCCGCGAGGTCGGCGAGCGCGGCGATCACATCGTCCGCCGAGGCGGCGAGCAGCGGACGGCCTCCGGCGCTCCAGCCTCCGTCCTTCTGCGAAAGAACGTAGCTCGCCTTCGCGAAGGCCGCCTCGACGGTGACGACGTCGCTCCGGTTGAACCCGAAGAGGACGCGGCTGCGGAAGGCCTCGGCCTCCTTAGACAACTCCTCCACGGTATCGTGGTCGACCGTCAGCACCTGCCCTTCGCGCCGCGCGTAGACCGTGTTGCCGTCCGCGCGAGTCGCGCCGAAGTCGACCGCGGTCGTGGCGCCTTTCGCGCCGACGAGAACGACGCGGTAGAGGGGCGGATTCAGGCCGATCGCGGCAAGGTCCTGGCTGCCGTGCACGAAGTCCTTCGCGCGCAGCCCCGCCAGCGCTCCGACCAGGCGGTCCACGGCGCTCGTGTCGGCGAGGTCCGCCATCGGCTCCGCGATCCACCACGCGCCGTCCTTGCGGACGAAGGCGAGCTTGCCGCGCCCCCGCAGGATCTCGAGCCGGGAGGCGTCGCCCGCGGTCACGCCGAAGACTTCCCGGCTCTCGAAGTCGTCGGCGTTTTTCTTCAGGGACGCAAGCACCGACGCCGGCACGAAGAGCACCTTCTCGGTCCCCTCCACGCGGGCCGCGACGACGTCCGTCCCCGGGATGTTCGCACCGAACTCGACCGTCCGGCTCTTCAGGCTCTTCGGGTCGGCCGCGTCGCTCCATACGATGGTGGCCTTCGCCACAGGCGCCTCGAGGCCGTAGTCTCCGGGCCGCGCCTCGGCCGCGTCCTCGCCGCCCGCCCGCTTCATCTCCGCCAGGTCCGTCACGACCGCGCCGACCGCGAAGGCGTCCGCCGGGTACTTCTCCGGCTTGATCATCTTCCAGCCCGCCTCGCCCGCCCGCTGGAACTCCAGCCGTTCGGCGCCCCGTGCGAGCTCGATCCGCTCGATGCGGTCCTGAGGAATGTCCCAGTAGAGGTCGCCCTTGCGCGACCGCTCCTCGGTCGTGGGCATCCTGCGCTCGACGAGAACGATGAACGCGAAGAGCGCGACGACCACCGCGGACAGAGCGAGGAGCTTCTTCGGCGACATCGAGAGGCTTCAGTCGCGGCGCCGGTACCAGACCCAGATCCCGAGCAGCACGGCGAGCGTGGGCAGCCCCACGAGCACGGTCCATCCGATCCGACGGACCTGGGTCTCGGTCAGGGAGAGTGACGACTGGGCGGGCGTCTTGGGAGCGATGCCTACCTGTTTGTCGCTGCCGGCGAGCCAGTGCACCGCGCTCGCGAACAGCATGCCGTTGGCGCCGTTCTGGATCGCTCCGTTGGCGGCAAAGCGCGAGTTGCCGATCACGACGAGACGGGGGAGCTTCGGATCGGCCTTCTTCGCATCCGCGGGGCCCACGGCAACGGCGAGGGAGACCGGCCCGGGAGTGTCGCCCGGCTCCTTCTTGATCTCCACCTCGAGGCCCTTCAGGTTGGTCTCGCCCCAGCCCTCCGGCGAGGTCTCGACGAGCATCGTCCCGGAGAGGCCTTCGGGCGGCTTCTCCGCCTTCGTGACCGAGCGCGCGAGCTGGAAGACCATCTGCAGCCCCTCGCCCGAAAGCGCGCTGACGATCGGGCTCGATCCGTACCGGCTGGCGAGAAACGTCTCGGCGCCCATCATCGGCACGGCATTGGCCGGATCCACGACGAGGTCGTCGCCGAGCTTGATTCCGTACTTGCCGAGCAGGCCCCCGAACCCGAGGTCGAGGGGCGGCGCGCCCGGCCCGGGCAGAATCGGGTCGAGGAGCAGAAGCGCGTGGCCTCCTCCGGCGAGGTACTTCTCGAGGGCCCCGGCCTCGGGCTCCAGGAACGCCGAGCGGGGCCCGGCGACGACGACGAGATCGGCGTCCGCCGGCAGACCGTCCTTTCCGAGGCTGTCCCAGGTCCCGACCGTCATGTTGCTGCGCTCGAGAACCTGTTTCGCGTCCACGAACCCGCGCCCGCGCTCGCCCGAGTCGATCGCGCCTTCGCCGTGGCCCTTCGAGAAATAGACCTTCGGCTGCCGCTGCTCGGTGACCGAGAGGATCGCCGACGTGAAGGCCTCCTCGGCCTTGAAGGCCTTGACGCTCGGCGCCCCGCCCATCCCGGCGCCCGCGAAATCGAAGTCGGCGAGCTTATCCTCCTCGACGTACTTTCTGCGGTCGCCGCTGCGAAAGACGACGGTGCTCTCCCGGATGTTCGCCTCCTTGACGAGCGCCTCGGCGCGCGCCGGATTGCGCTGCGGGTCGAGGTACTCCACCTCGATCTTCGAGCTCGCCGCCTGGTAGCGCGACAGCAGCTCCTTGACCTCCGGCAGCAGGCGCGAGCGCCCGGGCACCATGAAGACCGTGACCTGCACGGGCTTCTTCAGGCCGGCGAGAATCTTCTTCGTCGTGTCCGAGAGCGAGTAGATCTGCGTGTGCGTCCAGTCGAGGCGCTTCCAGTGGCGCATCGCCAGGTAATTGACGCCGGCGAAGATTGCGGCGGCGAGGAGAATCCCCGCAGTGGACGCGCTCAGGCGCGAGGACCGGGCGCTCACGGCGTCTCCTTCTTCGAGGAGAGAACGGTCGCCGCGAGCAGCAGGAAGAAGGCCGTCCCCGACAGGTAGTACACGAGACGGCGCGTGTCGACGACGCCCCGCGCGAACTCGTCCATGTGGTCCCAGACGTTGACGTAGCCGATGAAGCTCTGGCGCGCGGGGTCGGCGCCGGCCTCGAACAGTCCGGCCGAAAACACGACGATGAGCATCGCGAACGCCAGGATGGCCGCCAGGATCTGGTTCTTGGTCAAGGCCGACGCGAAGGTTCCGATCGAGAGGAAGTACGCCCCGAGCAGCGCGATCCCCAGAAATCCCGAGGCCACCGCGCCGAGATCCACGTCCGTCTTCGAGCGGATGTAGAGGATGAAGGCGAGGCTCGGCGCCCAGACGACGAGGAAGAAGCCGAGCGCCCCGAGAAACTTGCCGACGACGACGGTGGCTTCGGACACGGGCGAGGTCAGCAAAACCTCCAGCGTTCCGGACCGGCGTTCCTCCGCCAGCAGCCGCATCGTGAGGACCGGGACGATGAAGAGCGTGAAGATCCAGAAGAAGGTGTTCGTGAACATCAGCGACAGGAACCGCTCGCGCGGGCTGCCCGGCGAGGACAGGAACGAAACGATTTTCGAAAAGATGAGGCCGTTCAGAAACATGTAGGCCGTCAGGATCACGTAGGCGAGCGGCGACAGGAAGTACGCCCGCCACTCCCGCCCGACGATCGAGAAGAGCTTCCTCATGACACCGCCGCTCCCGTGCCAGCTGCCGGCGCCTCCCCCGCCTCCGGGCCCGCCTCGTGCCGCGTCAGCCGGACGAAGACGTCTTCGAGCGAGAGCGCCTCGCGGGAGAGCTCGCGCAGGACCCAGCCTCGCTCGACGGCAAGGCGGAAAATCTCCTCGCGCGGGTCGGCGTCCCGGGCGCACAGGACGCGGGCGCGCGTTTCCCCCGGCGCCTCCTCGATGTCGACTGCCGCAACGCCCGGGAGGCTCGCCAGCGCGTCGCGCGCAGGGACGTTGCCCCGGACGGCGACGCGCACGATCGGGGACCCGGCGAGCTTTCCGCGGAGCTCGGCCGGCGTGCCCTCGGCGACGATCCGCCCCCGGTCGATAATGAGGACGCGGTCGCAGACCGCCTCGACCTCCGGCAGAATGTGGGTCGAGAGCAGCACGGCGCGGTCGCGCCCGAGCTCGCGGATCGTCTCGCGGATCTTGATGATCTGGACGGGATCGAGGCCGATCGTCGGCTCGTCGAGGATGAGCACGGGCGGCTCGTGGACGAGAGCTCCGGCGAGCGCCACCCGCTGCCGGAATCCCTTGGAGAGGTTCTCGATGCGCCGCCCGGCCACCTCGCGGAGCAGGCACCGCTCGAGCGCCTCCCCGACGCGGTTCCGGATCTGCGCCCGCGCCACGCCCTCGAGACGGGCGCGAAAGGCGACGTACTCCGACACCCGCATCTCCGGATAGGTCGCCGCCGACTCGGGCAGGTACCCGAGCGCCGCCCGGGCCGCAGAGGACTGTGTGACCACGTCATGCCCCGCCACGCGGGCCGAGCCGGACGTGGGCGGAAGAAATCCGGTCAGGACGCGCATGGTCGTGGTCTTCCCCGCCCCGTTGGGGCCGAGAAATCCGACGATCTCCCCCCGCTTGACGGAGAACGTGACGTCGTCCACCGCAAGGCGGGTCGGATACCGTTTCGAGAGCCCTTGCACTTCGATCATGCGGAACCGCGTTGGGAAACGCGGAAGGATAAACCATATTCCCGGGAAAACCTCCCCTGTATCATTGCCCCGTGATCTCCGTCGAAGGCGTTACGAAGACCTACGGCCGCTTCGGCCGCTCGACGCGCGCGCTCGACGCCGTCACCCTCGAGGTCCAGCGCGGCGAGACGCTCGGCTTGATCGGCCCCAACGGCGCGGGCAAGACGACGCTGCTCTCCTGCCTCCTCGGCTTCCTGCGGCCGGACGCGGGGAGGATGACCGTCGCGGGACGCGAGGTCGACGACCTCTGGGTGCGCGCGCGGACCGGCTACATGCCCGAGCGCCTCGGCTTCGACCGGGACCTGTCGGGCGCCAACTTCCTCGCCTTTCACTGGCGCCTGTCGGGCGGCGACCCGGCCCGGACGGGGACCGAGGTCGAGGCCGCCGCACAGCGCGTCGGCCTCGACCGCGCGGCTCTCTGGAAGAAACTGCGGGCCTATTCCCGCGGCATGCTGCAGCGCATCGGCGTCGCCCAGGCAACGCTCGGCAGCCCCGAGTTTCTGTTCCTCGACGAGCCCGCCTCCGGCACCGACCCGCTCGGCGTCGCGATCGTCCGCGAGCAGATTCTCGCGGCAAAGAGACGGGGGGCGACGATCGTCCTGAACTCGCACCAGCTCGCCGAGATCGAGCGCGTGTGCGACCGCATCGTCTTCATCGACCGCGGCCGGCTCACCCGCTCCGAAACGCTGCGCGGCGAGGCCGCGTCGCGGCGTCGCGCGGTCGTGCGCGTCCCCGCGGGGAAGGCCGAGGACGCCCGGGCGGCGCTCGCCGCCTCCGGCATCGCCGCCGAGGCGGACGCGGACGGGTCTCTGCGGCTGGCGGACAGCTCCGACGCCGACGTGGCCAGGGCGGTCAAGGCGCTCGCGCTGGCCGACGTCCCGGTGCTCGAGGTCCGCGCGTCGGCCGATCTCGAGGAGCTCTTCCGGCAGGGGCCGCCCTCGTGAGCGAGATGGTGCACCGGTTCCTGCGGCAGAAGTTCTCGAGCGGCGGCATCGTCATCGCCCTGTCGGCCATGGCCCTGCTCGCGGCCTCGCAGATCGCCGGAACCGGGGGCCGCGAAGGCTCCCAGTTCGGCACGCTCGCCCTGCTCATCCTCGCGGCGGGGTGCGTCTCGAAGGACGCCTCCGGCGGCGCTCTCCAAATGATCCTCTGCCGCCCCATCCGCCGCAGCGACTACCTGCTCGGCCGGTATCTCGGGATCCTCACCGGCTTCGGCGCGTTCCTGATCGGAGCCTCGGTGCTCGGAATCGTCTTCGCGCGCGGGATCCTGCCTCTGATCGGCTCCACGGCGCGGCCCGTCGCCTTCGGCGAGCTCGCAACGGAGCTCGCCGCGGCGTTTCTCGGCGGCATCGCCTCGGCGGCCACGATCCTGCTGCTTTCGACTTTCCTCCCCGGCTACGGCGACGTGCTCGGCTTCATCCTTCTCACGCCCCTTGCGACGCTGCCGGACCTGGCCGGCAAGGTCCTGCGCGCGCCGTGGCTGGAGCGGGTCGGGCAGGCCCTGCGCGAAAACCTGCTGCCCTCGCTCGACTGGGGCGCCGTGCTCCGCGGCCGCGATCCGCTGGGCGCGCCGACCGGGCGCTGGGTGCTTGCCGTCGTTCTCTACCTCATCCTCGCACTCGCGGTCTTCAGCCGACGGGAGTTCGCCTATGGACAGGACTGACGCCCCGCCCGCCCCCCCGCCCCCGCCGCAGTCGCAGTCGCGGCTGTCGCCGGTGCTTCTCTGGGTCCTCCTCGCCGCGGTGCTCTTTCGCGTCGTGACGGCGGTCATGAGCCGCGGCGGCAGCGAGGAGGGCCCCGGGCTCGTGCGCTGGCAGCCCCGCGAAAAGGCGGCTCCGCTCGCAAAAGCGAGCGGCAAGCCGATTCTCTACGACTTTTCGGCCGCGTGGTGCGGGCCGTGCAAGCTGCTCGACCGCGACTGGGCCGACCCCTCGGTCGCCGCGAAGGTCAACGACGGCTTCGTTCCCGCCCGGATCATCGACCGGCAGCGCGAGGATGGGCGCAATCCCGAGGACATCGCCGAGTTGCAGCGCCAGTACGAGATCGTCGGCTTCCCGGCCGTCGTGGCGGCCGCCCCGGACGGCCGGCTTCTCGGAAAGCTCGAAGGCTACGTCGGCAGAGAGCGACTCATGCGATTCCTGGAGAACCCGAAGGGGGAATAGGCCGGGAAGGGTTTCGGAAAACCTCAGTCTTCCGACACGACGACCGGGCCCCCGTTGCGCACCAGCAGCACGGCGGAGCCCTCGGCCTCGGTCAGGGGCTTCTCCCACCACTCTCCGTTGCGGCTGCCGAGAGCCGCGTAGAGGCCGGCGGGAAGGACGCCGACCGAACGGTTGCGGCCGGACTGCTTGGCCAGGTACATGGCGCGGTCGGCCAGCTTCAGCACCTCGGTGAACGCGAAGGTCCGCGTCGACTCGGGGTACCACGGGAAGGGGGCCCATCCGATCGAGCAGGTCCGCCGCACCTTGTGGCCGCCGCCGAGGTCGAAGGGCTCGGAGCCGACCGACTGCATGACGCGCCCGGCCAGGACGTCGCCGCGCGTGCGGTCCGCGTCGCGCGAGATGAGCAGGAACTCCTCGCCGCCCCACCGGATCAGCCGGTCCGAGTCGCGCACGACGTGCGTCAGCCGGCGCGCCACCTCGGCGAGCACGCCGTCGCCCCGGTCGTGCCCGAACTCGTCGTTGATCTCCTTGAAGTGGTCGATGTCCACGATGTAGAAGATCAGGTCGCAGTTGCGCGGCCGATTCTGCGCCGGCGTCGAGTGGACGCGCAGCGTCCGGTTCACGTCGTCCTCGATCACGGTCGAGAAGAAGCGGCGGTTGCGCGCGCCGGTGAGCGCGTCGGTGAAGGAGGCTTCCCGCAGCTCCCGGTTTGCCGCCGCGAGCTCGGCACTGCGCGCCGCGACCGCCTCCTCCAGCCGGCGCCGCTCGGCCTCGAGGTGCCGTGTGCGCCACCGGACGACGGCGACGAGCGCCCCGACCGCAAGAAGCGCCCACAGGATCCGGGCCGGGATCGTCTCCCACCAGGCCGCCTTCACCTCGAGCGAGACAACCGCCGGAGCGCGGGATATCTTGCCGGCCGCGGAAATGCACAGGACCTCGAAGCGGTAGCGGCCCGTCGGAAGGGCCGGGAAGCGCGCTTCGGTGACCTCCGTCTCCGTGTACTGGTCGACGAGACCGACCATGCGGTGCCGGTAGCGCACGCGGCTCGGCTCGATGAACGTCAGGCCGGCCCACGAGACGCTGAAATTGCGCTCTCCCGAACCGAGCACGGCTGGCCGCGAGACGTCGAGCGTCCGGTCGCCCGCCTGCGCCGCGGTGATCACGATGGGAGGCGGCGGCGCGGGCGCGGGCGTCGTGCCGGCCTGGAACCGGATCAGGCCGCGGCTCGACCCGAGCCAGACCGTTCCGTCCGGCTCGGCGAAAAAGGCGTTCTGGTCGAGGTCGTCGCTCACCATGCCGTCGGCCTTGCCATAGCGGACGGAGTGCTTCCAGTCGGGCCCGAACACGTCGGCTCCCGTCCCCGTGCCGATCCACAGCGCGCCCGACGCGTCGCGCCCGAGCAGCACGACCTTGTTCGAGACGAGCCCGTTCGAGGCGTTGATCGGCTTCACGGTGAGACGGTCGCCCTCGATGATGACCTTGGCGGCCCCGATCGATTCCCGGTACGCGATGACGGCGCTGCCGTCGGCGGCGAAGGCGAGCGACGAGAGGAAATTCTCCTGCAGGCCGTCGCGCGTCGTGAACTTTCGGGGCGACGGCCCCGTCAGCCGCAGCAGGCCGAGGCGGCTGGCGGCATACAGCGTGCCGGCCGGGTCTTCGGCGAACGCGCGGACGTTGTCGACCCTCTCGCCCCCGAGCGTGAACCGCTCGAAGGTCGTCGACGCCGATCCCGCGGGCAGGCGGTAGGTCCCCTCCACCGCGCCGACCCAGACCTCTCCATCGGCGCGAACGTGGATCGCGCCCACGCGGAACTGCTCGGGCGCCAGGTCCGGCGCCGCGTACCGCCGCACCTTTCCGTCCGGCAGAAAGCGCACCACGCCTCCCGGCCACGACCCGACCCAGAGGCTGCCGTCGCCGCCGGCGGCGAGCGCGTTGACCGTGTTGCCCCCGAGTCCGTCGCGGACGTCGTAGGTCCGAACGTCGCCGGTGCCCGGATCGATGCGGTTCAGGCCCTGCTCGGTCCCGACCCAGATCGCCCCCGGCCCGGGCTTCGCCTTCTGGCGGGTGACCGACCACACGACTTCCTGCGACAGGCCGTCGGACCGCGTCCAGTTCGTGAATTCCCCGCGGCCGAGCCGCCGGTCGATGCCGCCGCCGAGAAGGCCGATCCACAGGGATCCCTCCCGGTCCACGAGCGCGGAGAGCGCGGTGTCGGAGGCGAGCCCCTCCCGGCGCCCGATCAGGCGCCAGGCCCCCTTCTCCTTGAAGGCGAGACCCCGCACGGTCGGGACGAGCAGCTCGCCGCGATCGTCGAAGGCGAGGCGGCCGACCTCGCTCGACTCGGGCAGGCCCTCGTCGTCGCGCTCGAAGCGCTGGGCGCCGCGCGCCAGAAGGTAGAGATGCTTGATCGTCCGGACCCACAGGCGCCCCGAGGCGTCGGTCTCGACGTGGTCGAGCGTTTCGTCGGCGGGCAGGCCGCGCGGGCGGCCGAACTCCACGACGCGGCCCGACTCCTTCCGAAAGAGAAGCCCCCCGCGCGCAAAGTAGAGGGCTCCGGCGGCGTCGACGTGGACACCGCCGACCGGGCCCTCGCCCAGCGCATTGGCCTCGTTGTCCGGCTGGTAGCGGTCGCCCTTGCCCGAGTACAGGCCGCGGTCGGTGCCGACGAAGACCGTGCCCGTCGCGTCCGACGCCACGCCCTGGTGGCTGACGGCAAAGGGCCCGAGCCCGGCCTTCTCGTCGATGACGAAAAACCTTCCGCCCGAAAAGCGCGCCAACCCCGCGCCCGTCGCTGCATAGAAACGCCCGTCCGCGGTTTCGTAGAGCTGATAGATCCGCGTTCGCGGCAACCCCTGCTCGCGGCTGAATTTCGTGAAATGGCGGCCGTCGAAACGGAAGAGCCCGTCATCCGTGCCGGCCCACAGGTAGCCGATGCGATCCTGAAGGAGGCACTCCACGGAGGCGTCCGACAGCCCGTCGTCCTGGGCGTACGTCCGAAAGGTGGCCCGTCCGAGAAACGGCGGCTCTTTGGCCGCCGAGGGCGCGGGAGCGGCGGACGCCGATCCGGCCGCCAGAGCGACCGCCGCGGCCAGACGAAGCCCGCGGAGGAAAAGCCGCAGCGCCGAGGTTGCGCAGTTGGTTGAGATTCGCACGGCCATGTTCTTGGGAGCGATCGCCCCATTATAGGGGCGGCCGCGCCGCCCGGCCGCCTTCAGTTGCGCGGGTCGGCCGAGTCAAGCAGCGCGCCGTCCAGTGCGGGGCGCGGGCCGATCGGCCCCGCGAAGAACGGGCCCGTGACGCTCTTCGGATTCGCGCGAATGTCTTCCGGGGTTCCTTCGGCCACGATCCGGCCTCCGGCGTCCCCGCCGCCCGGCCCGAGCTCGACGATCCAGTCGCAAGCCTCGAGAAAGCCGAGATTGTGCTCGACGGCGAGCACGGAGTGCCCGCGCGCGATCAGGCGGCGCAGCGTCGCGAGCAGCCGGTCGACGTCGCGGGCGTGCAGACCCGTCGTCGGCTCGTCGAAGAGAAAGAGCGCCCCGCGCGATGCCGCCGGACGGATGCCGAGGAAGGCCGCGAGCTTCAACCGCTGCGCCTCGCCGCCCGACAGGGTCGCCGTCGGCTGGCCGAGGCGCACGTAGCCCAGGCCCGCCTCGAGCAGCGGCTCGAGCCGGCGCACGATCTTCTCGTCGGCCGCGAAGAAAGCCGCGGCATCTTCGACCGTCATCTCGAGCACGTCGTCGATGTTCTTGCCGCGCAGGCGCACCCCCAGAACGCGCCCCTGGAAGCGCCTCCCGTCACACACCTCGCAGCGCACCGTGACGTCCGCCAGGAACTGCATGTCGATGGTCTGCCAGCCCGTTCCGCGGCACGCCTCGCAGCGCCCGCCGGCGGAGTTGAAGGAAAAGTCCCGCGCCGTGATGCCCCGGGAAGCGGCCCGCCCCGAGCGCGCGAAGAGCTGCCGGATCTCGTCCCACGCCTTGGTGTAGGTCACGGGATTCGAGCGCGCCGAACGGCCGAGAGGGCTCTGGTCGACGAGCAGCAGGTCCGAGATCGCCTCGAAGCCGTCGATCCGGTCGTGCTCTCCCACCTCGAACTGCGCCGCGCCCTTGACCCTCCGCGCGTAGGTGGCGTGCAGGATGTCGCGCATGAGCGTGGACTTGCCCGAGCCGGACACGCCCGCGAGCGCGACGAGGCGGCCGAGCGGGATCCGCACCGTGAGGTCGTGGAGATTGTGCTGGCGGGCGCCCGTGATCGTGATCGCGCCCTCCGCCCGGCGAAACGGGACGACGCGCGGGCGGACCGGGCGGGAGCCGCGGCGAGTCGTCAGGCGTGCGTCGGCGGCCGGCTTGCTGCGGCGGCGCAGCAGTTCGCCCGTCGCGGAGTCCTTGACGCGCGACAGCGCGCGCGGCGTCCCGGCGAAGAGAACGTGTCCGCCGCGGCTGCCGGCGTCCGGGCCGAGGTCGATGACGTGGTCGGCCGCCTCGATCGCCTCGGGATCGTGCTCGACCACCACCACCGTGTTGCCGCGGTCGGCCAGCCGGCGCAGGATCGCGAGCAGGCGCCGCGTGTCGGCGGCATGCAGGCCGATCGTGGGCTCGTCGAGCACGTAGAGGGTTCCCGTCAGCGCGCCGCCGAGGGCCGAGGCGAGGCCGATGCGCTGCGACTCGCCGCCCGACAGCGTCCGCGCGGCGCGCGAGAGCGTGAGGTAGTCGAGGCCCACGTCGTTCATGTACCGCACGCGGGCCCGAAGCTCCGCGACCACCGAGCAGAGGCGTTCCTGCTCGGCCGGCGTGAGCGCAAGCTCGTCCAGAAAGGCCTTGAGCTGCGACAGGGACAGGTCCGTGAGCTCGGCGATCGTCCGGCCCCGGAAACGGACCCACAACGCCGGCGGCGCCAGGCGCGCGCCGCGGCACCCGCCGCACAGCGTGTAGGCCCGGTAGCGCGCGAGAAGGACGCGCACGTGGATCTTGTAGCGCTTGGTCTCGAGCCAGTCGAAGAACCCGTGGACCCCGTAGAAATCGCCGCGTCCCCGCAGCAGCACCTCGCGCTCGTGCGCGGACAGGCGCGACACCGGAACGTCCGTGCGGACCGAGTACCGCCGGCAGGCGCGAAAGAGATCGTCGTACGCCGACTCGTACGCGGGCGTATTCCAGGGAGCGACCGGCCTGTCGGCGAGCGTGAGGCCGCGGTCCGGAATCGCTTTCTCGAGGTCCACGCCGATCACGCGGCCGAACCCCTGGCACACCGGGCAGGCGCCGAGCGGGGAGTTGAACGCGAACAGCGGCGGCGTCGGATCGCGGAACTCGCGGCCGCAACGCGGACAGTGAAGCCCGCGTCGAAACGTCCGCACCCGGCCGTCCATGCGGGCCTCGAGCGACCCGGCCAGCGCGAACGCCGTTTCCGCCGCCGCCGCAAGCTCCGGCCGCGAGCCTGCCCCGACGACGAATCGGCCCACCACGAGGCGCAGGTGCCCTTCGGCGTCGAGCAGCTCGCCGACCTCGTCCCCGATCTCGACGACGTCGCCCGCGGGCGAGAGGGCGCGGAAGAAGCCCGCCCGCTTGTACTCGCCCAGGCGCGCGGCGTCCGACGGCCCGCGCTTCTTTCGCGGGGCCGGAGCCGCAGGGTCTTTCCAGGCCAGCGGCGCGGCGAGCACCGCGCGCGCCCCGCCTTCTGCCGCGCAGAGCTCCTCGACCGCGCGGTCCACGCCGCCCGGCACGGCCGCGACGCCGCAGTCCGGGCAGGAGGTGATCCCACCGTGCGCAAAGAGCAGGCGCAGCGAATCCTGGATCTCGGTCTGGGTGCCCACGGTCGAACGCGCGTTGCGCACGCCGTTCTTCTGCTCGAGGGCGATCGCCGGCGGCACCGGCTCGATCGAGTCCACGTCGGGGCGATCGAGCCGCTCGAGAAACTGCCGTGCGTAGGTCGAGAGCGACTCCGCGTACCGGCGCTGGCCCTCGGCATACAGCGTGTCGAAGGCGAGAGAGGACTTGCCCGAGCCCGAGACGCCGGTCACCACCGTCAGGCGCCCGATCGGAATGTCCGCCGACACGTTCTTCAGGTTGTGGGTCCGCGCGCCGCGGATGCGGATGGGCGTGGGATGGAGGGGATCGGGCTTTTTCACGAATTCACCGAATCGGTGAATCTATCAGGAACCCCGGTTCACTGCCCTCCTCCCCCTCCATGCACCGTGCAGCTCGCGGTCGGAGCCGTCCCCTCGATGAACACCTCCGACGTCGTCTGCGGGCAGCCCGGTGTGGCGAGAAAGCCGGTCGTGGGATCGATCTCGGCCGTCACGATGTCGGAGGGCACCGGAAAGTCCTCGAGGAAGAACTGGGACGGCACCGAGCGCGAGAAGTCCGCGAAGATCGGCACGGCCGCCTGCGTGCCCGAGAGATTCAGTCCCCGGTTGTCGTCGTAACCGACCCAGACCGCCGCGAGGAATCGCGGGGAGTAGCCCACGAACCAGGCGTCGCGGCCGTCGTTGGTCGTTCCGGTCTTGCCCGCGAGGACCCCGGACAGACCCCGGCTCCTGGCGGTCGCGGCGGTGCCATGGTCCACGGCGCCTTTGAGTATCGCGTTGATGAGGTAGACCGCGTCGGCCGGCAGCGCCGGCGAGAGCGTCGCCGCCTTGCGGTCGAGCACCGTGCCGTCGCCCGTCATCACGCCCACGATGGCGTTGGGCGCGACCCGCACGCCGCTGTTGGCGAAGACCGCATAGGCGCCCGCGATCTCCATCGGCGAGATCTCGAAGGCGCCGAGCGCGACCGAGGGATAGCCCCGCAGGCGCGAGCCGATCCCGGCGTTGCGCGCCGCGCCGAGGACGTAGGACAGGCCCGCCGTCAGCGAGACCCGAACGGTCGGGATGTTGATCGAGCGCTCGAGGGCCTGGCGCGCGGACATCGGGCCCCGGTAGTCGCCGTCGTAGTTGCGCGGCGTCCACATCTCCTCGTCGGTCTTCTGCCCCCACTCGACCGTGATCGGCGTGTCCATGAAAATCGTCGCCGGGGTCACCGGAGGGTCGAGGTCGCGGCGGGCGAACGCGGCAAGGTACACGAACGGCTTGAAGAGGCTCCCCGGCTGCCGGTGGGCCTGGGTCACGCGGTTGAACTGGGAGAGGCGGTAGTCGCGGCCGCCGACGAGCGCGCGCACGCCGCCCGTCTGGGGCTCGAGAACGATCAGCGCGCCCTGGAGCGGCGCCTGTTTGCCGGCCGAGGCGAGGCGGCGGTACGTCTTCTCGAGCCCCTCGAGGCCCTGGGTCACGGCCCGCTGAGCGGCCTGCTGGAGATCCACGTCGAGCGTGGTGTAAATCTGCAGCCCCTCGGTCTGGAGCTGCCGGCCGTAGCGCTCCGCGAGCTCGCCCTTGACGAAATCCACGAAATGCGGCGCCCGCGTCCGATCCTCGACGAGCGTCTTCGGCGTGACCGGCTCCGCGACGGCGGCGCGCAGCGCGGCTTCGCCGATCTTCCCCTCCTCGAACATGAGGCGCAGCACGAGGTCGCGGCGCTGCCGCGTGCGCTCGGGGCTGCGCAGCGGCGAATAGAGGTTAGGCGCTCGGATCATGCCCGCGATCGTCGCGGATTCGGCGAGATCGAGGTCCGACACCTCCGTCCCGAAGTAGTAGCGCGCCGCTTCCCCGGCGCCCGTGACGGCGATCGCGCCGCGCCGGCCGAGATAGATTTCGTTCAGGTAGGCCTCGAGGATCTCGTCCTTGGAGTAGCGGGCGTCGAGGATCACCGCCATGACCGCCTCGGTCGCCTTGCGGCGGACGGTGCGCTCGGGCGAGAGGTAGAGGTTCTTGACCAGTTGCTGCGTCAACGTCGAGCCGCCCTGCTTCATCCCGCCGGTCAGCGTCTTGAAGCCGGCGCCGAGAAGGCGGCGCACCGACACGCCCGTGTGGCGGTAGAAGTCGCGGTCTTCCGTCACGAGGATCGCGTCGACGAGCGACTGCGGGACGTCGGCGAGGCGAACGACCGTGCGGTCCTCGAGCTCCGCGCCGAAGACCGAGCCGAGCAGCTCGGGCTCCAGCGTCACCGCCGGCACCGCACCGCCTGCGCCGTCAGTCAAGGCGCGCACCCGGCCGCCCGCGAAAGTCGCGCGCACGCGCTGCCCCGGGAAGGTCCTGCCGGGATAGCGGAAGCCCCGCGTGTGAATTTCGAGGGCGTCCTTCTCGCGGCGAAAATGGCCCGGCCGCTCCGGCGCCGCGTCCGACTCCTGGTAGTACAGCCTCCCGAGCTTGGCCGTCAGGACCGCGATCGACGCGGCCTCTCCCGGCCGGAGCACGTAGATGTCGGAGTAGATCCGCGACGGGAGATTCCAGCGGCGCCCGTCGAAACGGGCGACGACGCGCGTCGTGAAGTACCCGAGCCCGAGCACTCCGGCCACGAGGATCCCGCCGAAGACCCCGAGGATCGGCACGCGGTGCCGGTACACCCAGACCGGCAGCGAAACCAGCCTCGCCGGTGGCGTTTCACCGTTCACGGCGGGAGGATAACGTCATAACATCCCGTCCGCTTGGCGAAGAAGCGGCGCAGACCGGAAACGACAGCCCCGCCCGCCCGCGCCGGCGTCGGATCGGTCGTGGCCGCCGCGGCGCTCGCCGCCGTCCTCGCCGGCACGGCGCTCGTCGTGGACACCGAGACGGCCGCCGCGTTCGACGCGCCCAAGCGGCTGATCGCCCTCATGGGCACGGCGCTGGCGGCGGCCGCGGCGTTCGGCTTCTCCCGCCGCGGCGACGGGCTCCCCCGGACCGCCGGGCCGCCCGTCCGGCGCGCCGCCCTGTGGCTCGCGGGGGCGGGCCTCGTCCTCGCGCTGCTCTCCGCCCTCGCTTCGCCCCGGCAGGCCGTTTCGCTCGACGCGATGCGGCCGCTCGCGCTCTTCGCGCTGCTCCTGCCGCTTGGCGCGTCTGCCGCCGTCGCGCGGGCGAAGGCCTGGCTCGCCGGGGTCTTCCTCGGCGCGACCGCGGTCAACGCCGTCGTCTCGATCCTCGAGAGCCGCGGCCTCTTCCATCCCTTTGCGCTCGAGACCTTCGGAGACCGCCAGGCGACCGGGGCCTATGCCGGAAACGTCGGCTACCTCGCCATCACGCTCGCCCTCGGCGCCGTTCTCGCTCTCGGAATCGTCCTGTCTTCCCGACGCCTCCCGGCCCGCCTCGCTTCGGCCGGCGCGCTCGCGCTCTTCGCCGTGGCGCTGCTCGTCAACCAGAACCTGACGGCCCTGACCTCGACGCTTGTCGGCGCCGCCGTTCTCCTCGTCGCCCTCTACCGGCGTCGCGCGGCCCTGCCGATGGTCGCAGCCGTGATCGCGGCGGCGATCGGGATCGCGAGCTATGCGCCGCTGCGCCACCGGGCCGTCGAGGCCGGCGACTTCGCGCGCCACGGAAACTGGGACGCGATGGTGTCCTTCCGGGGCGGAGCCTGGGCCGCCGCGCTCGAGATGACCCGCGAGCGGCCTCTGGTCGGATACGGGCCGGGCACGTTTTCCGCCGAGTACGTCCCGCACCGCCTCGCCGCCGAGATCCGGTACCGCCGCCGGTTCGTGGCTCCGCTGATGACGAGCTCCTACGCCGAGGCGCACTGCGATTACCTCCAGGTCTTCAGCGACGCGGGCGTGCCTGCGGGCCTCGCGGTCCTCGGCGCGGTCGGCTGCCTCTTCGCCGCGATCGGCCGCGCCGCATGGCGGCGCAAGGCTCCCGAGGCCGTCCTCCTGCTCGCCCTCCTCGCAGCGGGCGCGACCGCCGCGCTGACCTGGTTTCCCCTCCAGCGGCCCGTAACGGCCGTTCCCATCCTGCTCGCCGCCGGGCGGGCCTGGAAGATCTCGGCCGCCGGCGAGGACACGGCCGGAGAGGAAACCGCGTGAAGAGGCTCCTCGCCCCGGCGCTCCTTCTGGCGGCGCTGGCCGCGCTCGTGGGACCCGAAATACCCCGCTACCGGGCCGAGCGCCGCGTCGGTTTTGCGACCAACGCATTCCGCGCCATGCTCGACCGGGCGGGAGACCCGGAGACCGCGCAGAACCTCGCGGCGGTCGGCGCGACGGCCCTGCTCGCGGCGCCGAGCCTGCCTGGTGACCCGCGGCCCTGGGTCCTCGCCGGATCTTCCTGCCTGGTGACGGGACGGCCTGAGAAAGCCCTCGAGTTTTACCGGGAGGCCTTCTCGACCGGCGAGCGCTCCGAAATCGACCTGAACCTCGGGCGCGCCTACGCGATGCTCAAGCGCGAGGACAGCGCGCGGGCAGCGAACCTGCGGGCGGGCTGGATCAGCCCCGAGATCCTCGCCTCGCTGCCCGCCGCCGGGAAGGACCCGGCGCTGGCCGAGATCGGCCGCCTCGCCGGGCAACTCGTCGAGGGCAAGCTGTCGGCGCCGCCGCCGCTGCCGCCGGAGGAGCGGCGGTAGCCCTCAATCCCGGAAGATCCGGCTCGACCAGATCCCCCAGACGTGGAGCTTGTAGAGCAGCATCGTCTTCAGGATCGCGAAGCCGTAGCGCACCGACGGGCCAAAGGCGATTTGAGAAGCCTCGTCGAAGTAGCGGGTCTCGATCGGGATCTCGCAGATGCGCAGGCCCTTCGCCATGCCCTGGGCGATGATCTCGGTGTCGAAGACGAAACCGTCCGAGTTCGCCTCCACGCTCACCGTCTCGAGATACTTGCGGGTGTAGGCGCGGAAGCCGCTGTGGTACTCGGTCAGGTAGATCAGGAACGTGGCGTTCTCGAGTGCGGTCAGCAGGATGTTGCCGAGATATTTCCATTTCGGCATGCCGCCCTGGATCGGCCGGCCGCCGAGCATGCGGCTGCCGAACGCCGCGTCGAAGCGCCCGTCGCCGAGGGCCTCGAGCAGATGCGGGATGACCGTCGGATCGTACTGGTGGTCGGGGTGCACCATGATGACGATGTCGGCGCCCCGCTCGAGAGCCGTCCGGTAGCAGGTCTTCTGGTTGCCGCCGTATCCGCGGTTCTTCGGGTGGACGACGACGTGGATGCCGAGCTTTCTCGCGATCTCCACCGTGCGGTCCCGCGAGCCGTCGTCCACCAGGATGATGTCGTCCACGTGCGTCCTCGGCACGTCGGCGTACGTCCGCTCGAGCGTCTGCTCCGCGTTGTAGGCGGGCATGACGACCGCGACCTTGCGTCGGGCCGGGGCTTCAGATCCCACGGCGCGTCAGGACGACCGGCAGGGTGCGCAGGAGGATCGCCAGGTCGAGAAAAAAGGACCAGTTGTTCAAGTACGCGAGATCGTAACGCAACTTGATGTCGGGTTCGCTCATGTACTCCCCCGAAATCTGCGCGAGGCCCGTGAGCCCGGGCCGGGCGGCATGCCGCAATCCGTACCCCGCCACGGACTTCGCAAACTTCTCCGCGAACTCGGGGCGCTCGGGCCTCGGGCCCACGAGGCTCATGTCGCCCCGCATCACGTTCCAGAGCTGCGGGATCTCGTCGATCCGGGCGCCGCGCAGCGCCCGGCCGATCGCGGTGACGCGCGGATCGTCCGGGGTCGCGAGGACCGCGCCGGTCTCGACCTCCGCGCCCTCGCGCATCGTACGCAGCTTGAAGAGCTCGAAAAGCCGGCCGTCGCGCCCCACGCGCGTCTGCCGGTAGAAGACTCCTCCGGGCGAGGTCGACGAGACGAGCGCCGCCGCGAGCGCGAAGCCCGGAGCCAGCAGAAGCAGCGCCGCGCCCGACACGAGAACGTCGAAGCACCGCTTGACGACGCCCGAAGCGCCCTCGAGGGGGCGCACCCGCGCCTCGAGCAGCGGCAGGTCCCCCACGATCCGGAAACGCAGCCGCCCGATCATCGTCTCGAACGGCGACGGCCAGACGAGCAGGTCCGCGCGCCACCCTGGGGGAATGCGCTCCGAGATCTCGTCGCGCCACCACGACGCCTCGGGCGTCAGGATCACTTCGTCCACCGCGCGAGCCTCGACGATCGCGATCAGGTCCTCGACGGGGCCGAGCACGGGGACGTCCCCCGGCCCGCCGTCGCCCTCGCCCACGATCCCGATGAGCTCGACCCCGGTCCAGGAGTGTCGCCGGATCGTGTCGGCGATCAGGATCGCCGCGGGCCCGCCGCCGACGATGACGGCGCGGCGCCGCGGCTGCGGGAAGATCCTGTCGAGCGCCCCGCGCCAGGCGGCGAGCGCCAGGCCGTTCAGAACGAGGAAGATCACGAGGACCGACCGGGGAAACGAGTACGGCTGGGCGAGGAAGTAGACCGAGGCGAGCGTCAGGAGCTCGATGAAGAGGGCCGGCAGCAGGAGCCGCCCGAGCGGCTCGCGAAAACGCTCGTGGTCCCTGTAGAGGCCGAAGAACGACAGCGAAAGCGCCTGCACGGCCGCCACGATCACGATGTTCCAGAAGGTGAAGCGCGCGTTCTCGACCGGCAGAAGGCTCACCGTGCCCGGGATCGCGACGTGTGTGCGAAGGAAGAAGGCGGCATAGAGGACGCCGACGGCAATCGCCAGGTCGCCCGCGAGCGCGACGACCCGGAAGGACGCGGACGTACGGGGCGCCATCAGGAACGGGCCGTCCGGGCCCAGACCGGGCGCGCGTAGCCGGCGAGTCCCGCCGCCACGCCGAGCGCGAGCGCGACGTTCAACACGGCGAAATAATAGAGCCTTCCGAATGGGCCCCGGACGCGAGGCTTGCGCCGCGCAATCGCGAGAAGCAGCCCGGCCGCCGCGAGCGCCGCGGCGCCGGCCGGGAAGAGGGTCGGCGAGAAGAGCGCCGCGGCAGCCGCCGCGAGCGCCAACACCGGCGCGAGCCATCGTGCCGCCTTGCGCGAGAGAAATGCCAGGGTCAGCAGCGGGTGGCTCGGGGCCGCGTAGAGCCACCGCTCGCGGCGCAGGACCTGGCCCGCGCCGATGCCGATGCGAAAGCGCCGCGAGACCTCCGCCGCGACGTCGCGGGCGGCGTCCTCCCGCGCGACCGCCGCGCCCGAGAAGACGACGCGGCGCCCGGCCTTTGCGACCCGCACCGGAATCAGGAAGTCGTCCATCGAGGTCGTGTCCTCGGGCAGCGGGACAACGAGGGCGCGGCGCGCGGCGTAGATGGCCCCGTTGGCTCCGAGGCAGATTCCGAGCGCGCCCTCCGCTTCCTTGAGCCGCGTTTCCCGGTCCCAGTAAACAGACTCCGGCGTCGCGCGCGCGCCCGGCGCGGTCTCGAAGACGAGCCGGCCGCAGGCGGCGCCGACCGCAGGATCGCCCAGGGCCTCGACGAGCGCGCGCACCGCGCCCGGCTCGAAGAGCGTGTTGGCGTCGGTGAACACGAGCACGTCCGCGGCCGACCCACGAACCAGATCGTTCAGGACCGACGCCTTGCCCCGCCGGGACGCAAACTCCACCACCCGAGCGCGCCCTCCGCCAGCGACCCGCGCGGCCGCGGCCGTGCCGTCCCGGCAGCCATCGCAGCCCACCGTGACGGCGAGGTTCGAAACGCCCTCCTGCGCGAGCAGGTTCGCGATCCGCACGCCGATGACGGATTCCTCGTCCGCGGCCGACAGGATCACTTCGACGGAGACCGGGGGCGTCGTCCCGTCGGGGGGGGACACGAACCGCGCGGCCAGGCGCGCGATGAGCGGCGGATAGCACGCGTAGGACCAGACGAAGAGCGCGAAGGCCGAAAATGCCAGCAAGCCCGCGAGTGCCGTCAACGCCGTTCCATCGGTCGGCGCGCGAGCTCCGCCGCGAACTCCCGCCCGATCCGGCTCCAGTCGTAGAGCGCCTCGACGCGGGCCCGCGCCGCCTGCGCCTGCCGCCGGGCGGCTTCCCGGTCGGTCAGGAGCGAGACCATGGCCTCCGCGAACCGCTCCGGCTCGTCGCACAGGCGGATCTCCGTGCCGGCCTCGAGCGCGAGCCCCTCCGCCCCGACGCTCGTGGAGACCACGGGCACGCCGCACGCGGCCGCCTCGAGGATCTTCAGCCGCGTTCCTCCGCCGGCCAGAAGCGGCACGATCGCCACGGCGGCCCGGGCCCAGTGCGGGCGGGTGTCGTCGCCTTCTCCCGTAAAGACGAAGTTCGCCGAGCCCAGGCGCAGGAGGTCCGGCGGAGCACCCCGGCCGAGCGCCTCGACCCACGCGATCGGCCTCCGGGGGTGGACGAGGGGCCAGACCCGGCGCGCGAACCAGCGCATCCCCTCCGCGTTGGGCGGCCACGACAGATCTCCCACGAACAGGATCATCTCGTCCGCCGCGGGTGCGGCGCGAAACGCGTACCGCGACAGGTCCACGCCGTTGGACACGACGAGCGGCTCCGCGACCGCGCCCAGGGCCGCCAGAGCCGCGGCGTCGCGGCGCGACACGCACGAGATTCCCGCGGCCCGCTCCACGAGCGCGCTTTCGAGGGCGCGGATCCGCGGCGCTTGCGCGCGGGCGAAGAGCCGCTGCGGGATCGAGGAGGCGCGCTGCCCCATCCGCTCCCAGATCTCCGAATCGAGGTTGTGGAAGTCGATCCAGACCGGGGACCCCGCGCCGAGCACGAGGGGCGCCACGTGGTACGAGTGCGCGACGATCCAGCGCGGCGCTCGCGCGGCGCAGGCCTCGGCGACGCGCCGCGCGAGCGCGCCCGAGCGGTAGAGCAGTTCCGAGTAGGCGGACCGGGACGCGAGGCTTCCCGCGATCGCCGCCAGGCGCCGCGCCCCGCGGGGACGCTGAGGCACCCATTCGACCTCGACGCCCGGAGGGAGGCGGCCCCGGCCGTAGGCCCGCTCCGGGTCGAGAAGCGAGAACGCGCGGACTTCGAAATGCTCCGTCAACGCCTCGACGAGGTGATAGTTCCGGATCGCCAAACCGTCCCGCGAAGGGTGCGGCGGGCGCGGAAAGACGCTGTAGACGAACGGCTTCATCGGGCGGCCACCGCCGGGGCCCCGTCCCGGCGCCGCAGCGCCGCCCCGTAACGCGCGCGCCGGGCGCGGCCCCGCTCCCCGGGCGTGACGAGGGCCGCGCCGTAGCGCAGCGCGGCGCCCCCATCGAGCGCGAGGCGAACCAGTCTCGCCGCCCCGCGTCCGTGGTGTTTGGCGGCATAGCGCACGAGCGAGGCGTGAAGCTGGCCGAAGAGCGCGTCGCCGCCGGAGCGGCCGCCTTCGTGGACGACCTCCGCCGCGGGCTCGTAGAGAAGCTTCCACCTTCGGCCCGCCCAGCGCGCCATCAGGTCGGTTTCCTCGGCGTAGAGAAAGAACGCTTCGTCGAAGCCGCCGGCGTCGTCGTACGCTTCGCGCCGCACGAGCAGCGCCGCGCCCATGAGCGCCTCGACCTCCCTCGCCCGCGCGTGGTCCTGCCGCGTCGCGGTGTGACCCTCGAATGGCGGCCTCCCGCCCGAGAGCAACGCGAGCCCCGAGCTCTCGCACAGGACCCTCCAGGGCGTCGGAAACCGGCGGATCGAGGGCTGGAGCGAGCCGTCCGCATTGAGGAGTCGTGGACCGGCCGCGGCGGCGCGACGGTTCCCGTCGAGGGCCGCCTCGAGCGCGGCGACCGCTCCGGGCCGCACGACGGCGTCCGAGTTCAGGAAGAGGAGGTAGGGCCGCGACGTCTCGCGCGCCCCGCGGTTGCAGCCGGCTCCATACCCGCGGTTTGCCTTCTCGACGAGGACGCGCGCGGCAGGCACCCTGTTTGCGAGCGCGCGGGCGACCCCGTCGTGCGAAGCGTTGTCCACGACGACGATCTCGGCTTCCGGGGCCGTCGCGGCGACCGCCTGGGCCGCGCGGACCGTCTCGGCGGGCGTCCGGTAATGGACGATGACCGCCGACACGCGCTCCCCCGCCCGCGGCGCGTTCATTCCCCCCACAGCTCTCCGCTCCAGAGGCGGTCGAGGAAAACACGCCATGGCAGGATCTCGATGCCGTCCTCCGTGGAGCGCGGGCTCGGCTCGAGCGAGGCGACCACGCGCCGCCGCACGGACGGCTGGTCCACGCAGAGCTGCCGCAGGCCCTTGAGGTGGTCCGAGGTCACGCGGGCGACAGCCTTCGCCTCGACCGCGCAGCGCAGGTCCCCGATCACGAAATCCACCTCGATCCCGCTCGCCAGGCGCCAGTACGAGAGGTCGAGGTAGCGCTCCCGGTAGTGCGAGGCGGCCGTCAGCTCGTGGAACACCCAGTTCTCGAACGCCTTGCCGAAGAGCTCCGAGCCCGGGGTCATTGCGCCGCGGCGGGCCAGCGCGTTGACGATGCCGACGTCGGCGAAGTAGAACTTCGGGGCCCCGATCACCCGCCGCTTCGGGCGCTTCGTGAAGGCGGGCAGAAAGCGCCCGAGCCGCGTGTCGAGGAGGATCTGGTAGTAGTCCCGCGCCGTGGGCGCCGAGACGCCACACTCGCGCGCGATCGTCGCGTAGTTGACGAGCTCGGTGTCCGAGATGGCGGCGCGGGAAAGGAACGCCGAAAAGGCAGGCAGGCTCCGGGCCAGTCCCGGAACCATCACCTCTTCCTTGATGAAGCTCTGGATATAGGCGCGCAGGGGCCGCGCAGGGGCGTCGGCGAGGTAGTGGCGCGGCAGGTAGCCGTTGTTGAGCATCCGAACGAGGTCGAAGGGCCGTCCGATCTCGGCCGACGTCAGGCCGAAGAGGTCGAACCGGGCGACCCGGCCCGTGGGCATGGCCGGCGCGCCCTGGCGCAGGGCCCGCGAGCTCGAGCCCGACATCGCGAAGACCCGCCCCCGGTTCTCGACCAGCCACTGCACCTCGTCGTAGAGAGGCGGCACTTTCTGGATCTCGTCGATCACGACGACGGGCTCGCCGGTGCCTTCCTCGAGCTCCTCGCGCAGGAGGGCGGGCCTTTCCCCGTAGCGGACGAACTCTTCGGTGCGAGCGAGGTCGATGTGCCGCGCCTGCGGGTAGACCTGCTTCAGCAGCGTGCTCTTGCCCGTGTGCCGCGGACCCAGGAGGAAGAAAGACTCGCGTGGGCGCTCGGGCAACCGGACCAGTCGCCGAAACATATGTCTCAGGATATCATGATAATCGAAACTACTAGCTTCTATTGTTGCCACGAGAATTGTGCATCGCCGGCCGACGGCCGGAGCCGGTGAATAACGGCGCCCAATGCTGGAGCGGTTGCGGCGCGGGCTCGCCTCGGGGAACCCGGGGGTGTGCAAGACGTTCGAGGGGATTTTCCAGCCAAAAAAAAAGGCCCCGGCTTTCGCCGGGGCCTGGTATCGAATCCGGAATCCGCGGATCAGTACATTCCGCCCATGCCGCCCGGCATGCCCGCGCCGCCGCCCGCCGGCTTCTCCTTCTCCTTGATCTCGGAGACGAGGGCCTCGGTCGTCAGCATCAGGCCGGCCACCGACGCCGCGTTCTGCAGCGCGTTCTTGGTGACCTTGGTCGGATCGATGATGCCGGCTTTCAGCATGTCCTCGATCTTCTCGGTGTTGGCGTTGTACCCGAAGTTGGCGCCCTTGGACTTGAGCTCGTTGATGACCACCGAGCCCTCGCCGCCGGCATTCGAAACGATCTGGCGGGTCGGCTCCTCGAGCGCGCGGATCACGATCCGTGCCCCGATCTTTTCGTCGCCCGTGAGGTCGTTCGCCTTCTTCGTCACGGCGTCGATGCAGCGCAGCAGGGCCACGCCGCCGCCGGGGACGATCCCCTCTTCGACGGCCGCCTTGGTCGCGTGCATCGCGTCCTCGACGCGGGCCTTCTTCTCCTTCATCTCGGTCTCGGTGGCCGCGCCGACCTTGATTACGGCGACGCCGCCGACGAGCTTGGCCAGCCGCTCCTGCAGCTTCTCGCGGTCGTAGTCCGAGGTCGTCTCCTCGACCTGCGCCCGGATCTGCTTCACGCGGCCCTGGATGGCCTCCTGCTTCTTCTTGGAGCGGTCATCCACGACGATGGTCGTGTTGTCTTTGTCGACGGTGACCTTCTTGGCGTCTCCAAGATCCTCCCACTTGACGTTCTCGAGCTTGATGCCGAGGTCCTCGGAGATCAGCTTGCCGCCCGTCAGGATCGCGATGTCCTCGAGCATGGCCTTGCGGCGGTCGCCGAAGCCCGGGGCCTTGACGGCCGCGACCTGCAGCGTGCCACGCAGCTTGTTGACGACCAGGGTCGCGAGGGCCTCGCCCTCGATCTCCTCGGCGATGATCAGGAACGGCTTGCCCTGCTTGGCGATCTGCTCGAGGATCGGGAGCAGGTCCTTCATGTTGGAGATCTTCTTCTCGAAGAGCAGGACCTTGGCGTTCTCGAGGGTGACTTCCATCCGCTCCGCGTCGGTGATGAAGTACGGGGAGAGGTAGCCGCGGTCGAACTGCATGCCCTCGACGACCTCGAGGGTCGTCTCGAGGCCCTTGGCCTCCTCGACCGTGATCACGCCGTCCTTGCCGACCTTGTCCATGGCCTCGGCGATGATCTTGCCGATCTCCGAGTCGTTGTTGGCCGAGATCGTGCCGACGTGGGCGATGTCCTTGCCCTCGACCGGCTTGGAGAGCTTGTCGAGCGACTCGACGGCGGCCCGGACGGCCTGGTCGATGCCGCGCTTCAACTCCATCGGATTAGCTCCGGCCGTGACGTTCTTGATGCCCTCGCGGTAGATCGCCTGGGCGAGAACCGTCGCGGTCGTCGTGCCGTCGCCGGCGACGTCCGAGGTCTTCGAGGCGACCTCGCGGACCATCTGGGCGCCCATGTTCTCGAGCGAATCCGCAAGCTCGATCTCCTTGGCGACCGTGACGCCGTCCTTGGTGATCGTCGGGGAGCCGAACTTCTTCTCGATGACGACGTTGCGGCCCTTGGGGCCGAGCGTCACCTTCACCGCATCGGCGAGCTTGTTGACGCCGTGGAGGACGCGCTGGCGCGCTTCCTCACCGTAAATGATCGTTTTCGCTGCCATTGTGTCTACTCCTTACTTCCCTTCGACGACCGCGAGCACTTCGTCCTCGCGGAGGATCAGGTGCTCTTCGTCGTCGATCTTGATTTCGGTTCCGGCGTACTTGCCGATGAGGATGCGGTCGCCCTTCTTCACGTCGAGGGGAAACTGCTTTCCGTCCTCATTGACCTTGCCCTTGCCGACGGCGACGACCTCCGCCTCCATCGGCTTTTCCTTGGCGGTATCCGGGATGATGATGCCGCCCTTCTTCATCTCGCCCGTCTCGAGGCGCTTGACCAGGATGCGATCGTAAAGTGGCCGTACCTTCATGAACTTCCTCCTTGAAGTTGTATTGCCTTGGTTGCCCCCCACTCTCAGGGGGAACGAGATACTAGCACTCCTCACGGACGAGTGCTAGCAGCCCAAGGAAGCGGCGGCCCATCGAGCCCATAAATACCTGTAATCAAAAGGCTTGGCTTTCGAGACCCTTCACTCCGTGCTATGGTTTGACGCCTATGGGAGCCCTCGGCGGCAAGCGCGTTCTCGTGACCGGCGGGCTCGGCTTCATCGGTTCGAACCTCGCCCGCCGCCTCCTCTCGGAAGGCGCGCGGGTGACCCTGTGCGACGCCATGATCGAAGGCTACGGAGGCAACCCGGCCAACATCGCGGATATCCGCTCCGAAGTCGAAGTCGACGCCTCAGACGTGCGGGACGCCGCGGCCATGGAGCGGCTCGTGGACGGTCGCGAGGTCGTTTTCCACCTGGCCGCCCAGGTCTCCCACGTGATGTCGCTCTCCAACCCGTACCCCGACATCGACATCAACATCAAGGGCACGGCCGTGCTCCTCGAGGCCTGCCGGAAGAAGAACCCGCGGGCGCTCGTCATCCGCTCGGGCACGCGCGGGCAGTACGGCCCGGCGGTCAAGCTTCCGGTCTCGGAGGAAACGCCCTCGGACCCGCGCGGCATCTACGAGATCTCCCAGCTGTCGGCCGAGATGATCTGCCGCACCTACACGAGGATTCACGGCATCCGCACCGTCCCCCTGCGCCTGACCAACATCTACGGCCCGCGCGGCCAGATGAAGCACTCCCAGTTCGGCGTCGTGAACTGGTTCGTGCGCCTGGCCCTCGAGGGGCGGCCGATCCCGATCTTCGGCTCCGGCAAGATCCTGCGCGACTTCCTCTACGTGGACGACTGCGTCGAGGCCCTCGTGCGCGCGGCCTCGGAGCCCGGCGCCGTCGGCGAGGTCCTGAACGTCGGGCACGACCGTCCGTCGACCTTCCTCGAAGTGGCCGAGATCCTCCGGGAGATCGTCCCCGGCACGAAAATCGAGTTCACCGACTTCACCCCGGAGCGCAAGGCCCAGGAGCCCGGGGACTTCGTCTCGGACATCACGAAGATCCGCCGGCTCCTCGCATGGGAGCCGAAGGTCGCCCTGCGCGACGGCCTCGCCCGGACCGTCGACTTCTACCGTGAGAAGCGAGCCGACTACTTCTGAGCGGAGGCTCCAGCTTTCACCGGGCGGGAAGAGCGCGCAGCCGCAGCCCCAATGCGCGCACGACGCGGAGGACCGTGGCCAGCTCCGGGTTCCCGCCCCTCGAGAGCGCCTTGTAGAGGCTCTCGCGGCCGAGCCCCGATTCCCGAGCGATCTTTGTCATTCCCCTGGCACGAGCGATGTCACCCAGAGCGGCAGCCACAAGCGCGCCATCACCCTCCTCCAGGGCAGCCTCCAGGTAGGCCGTGGCATCGGCATCGCTTTGGAGATGGTCCGCCGCGTCCCACTTCCGGGTTCGGATTCTGGTCATCTTGCCACTCCCATCCCTAGACGTTCTTCGCGAGGACGCGCGCCGCATGGATGTCGCGACTCTGACCCCGCTTGTCCCCACCAGCAAGAAGGACGACGAGGGCGTCGCCTCGACGCGTGAAGTAAACGCGGTACCCCGGGCCGTAATCGATGCGCATCTCCGAGACTCCTTCTCCGACCGGCCGCACGTCGCCGGGATTGCCGAGCGAGAGCCGCCGGACCCTCACCAGGGAGTGTATCCTACCGGATACGCGCTGTCAACGACGAGCGCTGTCGCGGTTTGACGAATCATCGCTCCGACTGTTGCGAACCGGTCGGACAGATGATGGCCCGGCGTCATTGGCGGCGGCACACGTCCTGGTGTCAACCACGGGGGCTGCCGCCTCGATCTCGATCGCCAGCCCCGAGCCGCCGCGGAGCTTTGTGTAGGCCACCCCGCAGCCCTGCGTTAAGCTTCGCCGCGAGAATGATCTCCATTCACCCGACCGCGCTCGTGGCCTCGAAGGAGATCGGCGAAGGCACGCGGATCTGGGCGTTCGTGAACATCCTCGCCGGGGCGCGGATCGGGCGCGACTGCAACATCTGCGACCGGTGCTTCATCGAGAACGACGTCGTCCTCGGCGATCGCGTCACCGTGAAATGCGGCGTCTCGCTCTACGACGGGCTCGCCCTCGAGGACGGCGTCTTCGTCGGCCCCGACGTGACGTTTTCGAACGACCCGCGGCCGCGCAGCGGCCGGCATCTCGACGCCCACCCGCGCACACGCGTGCGCGAAGGCGCGAGTCTCGGGGCCGGCGCGATCCTGCTGCCGGGCGTCACGGTGGGCCGCTACGCGATGGTCGGAGCGGGCGCGCTGGTCACCCGCGACGTGCCGGACTTTTCCCTCGTCTACGGCAGCCCCGCGCAGGTCCACGGCCAGGTGTGCCGCTGCGCCGCGACGCTGCGCTTCGACAACGGGACGGCCGAGGCCTCCTGTTCCTGCGGGCGCCGCTACGCGCGCGACGCGGCGGGCGCGGTGTCCGAGACCGCATGAGCCCCGGAGCCGCCGGTGTCGCGACCCGCGTGGCGTTCGGCGACCTGGCCGGGGACGACCGCGCCAAGAGGGGCGCGATCGAGGCGGCCGTGTCCCGCGTCCTCGGCAGCGGCTGGTTCATTCTCGGCGAGGAAGTCCGGCGGTTCGAGGAGGAGTTCGCCTCGGCGCTCGGCGTCCGCCACGTCGTCGGCTGCGCCAACGGCACCGAGGCGGTCGCCCTCGCGCTCGCGGCCGCCGGGGCCCGGCCGGGCGACGAGGTCGTCCTGCCCGCCAACACCTGCACCGCGACGCTCGCCGGAGCCCGGATGGCGGGCGCCAGGCCCGTCCTCGCCGACGCAGACCCCGAGACGCTCACGCTCGACACCGCGGCCGCCGGACGCGCCGCCACCGCGGCGACGCGATTCTTCCTGCCGGTCCACCTCTACGGCGGCGTCGCGGACGTCGAAGGGCTCGGCGCTCTCGCTTGCGCCCGCGGGGCTCTCGTCGTCGAGGACTGCGCCCAGAGTCATGGCGCCACATGGAAGGGGCGGGCGACGGGCGGCTTCGGCCGGGCGGCGGCGTTTTCCTTCTACCCCTCCAAGAACCTCGGCGCCTACGGCGACGGCGGCGCCGTGGCGACCAACGACGCGGATGTGGCCGCGCGGCTGCGCGAGCTGCGCCAGTACGGCTGGACCCGCCGCGACTTCGCCGAACGGGAAGGCTGGAACTCCCGCCTCGACGAGCTGCAGGCCGCGATCCTGCGCGCGAAGCTTCCCTACCTCGAACGCGAGAACGCGCGGCGCCGCGAGATCGCAGAGCGCTACGACGCCGCCTTCGCGGGTCTGCCGCTCACGCTCGTGGCGACGCGCCCGGGCTCGATCCCGGCGCGGCATCTCTACCCGGTGCGGGTCTCGAACCGCGACGCCTTTCGCGAGCACCTCGCGGCGCGCGGGATCGAAACCGGCATCCACTACCCGGTGCCGCTCCACCTGCACCCGGCCTATGCGTTTCTCGGCCACCGCCGGGGCGACTTCCCCGTCGCCGAGGCCGCCTGCGACACGACCGTGTCCCTGCCGATCCGTCCGGCCCTCGCCGACCCTCAGGTCGAAGCGGTCGCCGCCGCCGTGCGCTCTTTCTTCGAGAAGACACGATGACGCGCGAGCTCGTTTCGGTCGTCGTTCCGGTCTATTTCAACGCCGAGAGCCTGCCGCGCCTGGCCGAGCGGCTCCAAAAGGTCGCCGCGGCGGCGGACCACGACGTCGAGGCCATCTTCGTCGACGACGGCTCGGGCGACGCATCCTGGGCCCGGATCGAAGAGATCGTGCGAAGCTGGCCGGCCGCCCGCGGCGTGCGCCTGACCCGCAACTTCGGCTCGCAGATGGCGATCGTCGCCGGGCTCGCCGAGGCGAAGGGCGCTGCAGCCGCAGTCCTCTCGGCCGACCTCCAGGAACCGCCTGAGCTCTTGCCCGAGATGGTCGCGGCCTGGCGCCGCGGCGCGACCGCGGTGCTCGCCGTGCGCCGCAGCCGGCCCGAAGGGCTCGCCACGCGCGCGGCGGCCGGCTTCTACTACAGGACGCTGCGCCGCCTCGCCTTCTCGCAGATGCCGGAGGGCGGCTTCGATTGTTTTCTCATCGCCCGCGCGGCCATCGACTTCCTGGTCGACGCCCGCGAGGTGCACACGTCTCTGCCGGGATTGCTGCTCTGGGGCGGGTTCCCGACGGCGCTCGTTCCTTATGACCGGGTCGCGCGCGAGCAGGGCGGGTCGCGCTGGACCTTCGCGAAGAAGCTCAAGTACTTCCTCGATGCCGTCATCTCGTTCTCCTACGCTCCGCTGCGCTGGATGTCGGTGGCGGGCGCCGGCCTCGCCCTGCTGGCGTTTGCGTATGCGGTCTTCCTCGTCGCATACAAGGTCGTGCACGGGCAGTCGATCCAGGGATGGACCTCGCTGATGGTCGCCGTCGCCTTCTTCTCGGGCGTGCAACTGGTCTCGCTCGGCGTCCTCGGGGAGTACCTCTGGCGCACCCTCGACGCGGCGCGAGCGCGAAAGGGCTACCTCGTGCGCGACCGGACCGAGGGGCCCTAGACCAGGCTCTCGACCAGAGCTTCCGCGACCCGCTCGACTTCCGCGTCCGTCAGCTC
>Ga0209048_10000618_pt1 | contig 37567 bp, 28 predicted proteins | sample FrelakmetCRP12CR_FD_187146 | JGI IMG/M metagenome (GOLD analysis project Ga0209048, IMG submission 187146) | Freshwater lake sediment microbial communities from the University of Notre Dame, USA, for methane emissions studies - CRP12 CR (SPAdes)... | ecosystem: Environmental > Aquatic >...
CCCCCGGCCGTACCAGGTCACCACGAAGGCGTCCTCGCCGGTGAAGCCGGCGCGCGGCGTGTAGTCGACGCGCAGTCCGCTGATGCTCACGTGGCCGTTGGCGGCCTGCTGGTTGATCCTCACCGTCGACGCCGGACTGCCGGCGAAGTGGTGGTTGATCGAGCAGGGAGACCCGTCGTTGCGCACCAGCATCGTGGCGCTGCCGGTCTCGTCCTTCGCCGATTTCTGGGCGCGGGTCACGACGCAACGACCTTGCACACTTTCGCCCGCATCAGGCATCTGCGCATCCGCGATGGCAGCCCAGCCCAGACCCAGCGCAATGGGCAAAGCCTGCAACACTAGGCTAGCCTTGCCCTGGAGTGCGACCGGCACCTTGGTCGCTACGCTGCCCCCTGCTCGTACCAGAACTGCGCAATGTCCGCACGCTGGGAGGCGTGCTCTACCGTTATTGCACATATATTGCCTGCTGCATCGACATCGAGCACCGTGTTTTCGTCCAGATCGCGTGTTTCGGCGACAGGAGCATTGCGAAATTCGATGAACAATGTGTCGGTGCTTGAAAAATAGCGAATTTTCATGGCTGAAACCGCCGATCAAAGAACGCATTGTGGACCGTCTCTCCGTCTGCAAGCAAGACCACGCGCAGATAGCGATAGCCTGCTTCGGGGACCTGAACCCAGCGCCGGATTCTGCCGTCCGCCTGTTTCTGTTCGACCAACGGCGAGTTGACTGCCCGCTCTATTCATTCTGCGCGGATTTCCGCGCGGTCCGCGCGCGATCGTACTGCCTCAAAGTTGGCGGTAGTCTTCTCTGGTCAGTCCCAATGCCGCGGGTCCGCCGCCAATCTCGTGCATCAAAACCGCAAACGTTCTCGCCTGCTGGCTCGCGGACACGGCGGATCACCCGTCATTGCCGTGATGCCATCCCTTCGGGATCGACGACAGCAGCCTCTTCGTATAGGCCTCGCGCGGATGGCTGTAGATGTCGTCGGAGTTGGCGATCTCGACGATGGCGCCCTCGTTCATCACCATGATCTCGTCGGAGATGTACTTGACGACGGCGAGGTCGTGCGAAATGAAGATGTACGAGAGCCGATACTCGTCCTGCAGGTCCTGCAGCAGGTTCAGCACCTGCGCCTGCACCGACACGTCGAGCGCCGAAACCGACTCGTCGCAGATCAGGATGTCGGGCTTGAGCGTCAGGCAGCGGGCGATGGCGATGCGCTGCCTCTGCCCGCCGGAGAATTCGTGCGGGTACTTGTAGAACGACACCTCGGGCAGTCCGACCTTGTGCAGCAACTCGAACGCGAGCTCGGTGCGCTCCTGCGCGGTGGCGCCGATGCCGTGGATCTGCATCGGCTCGGTCAGGATCTGGCCGACGATCATGCGCGGATTCAGCGACGCATACGGATTCTGGAAGATGATCTGGATGCGCCGCTTGTAGGCCATGAACTCGCGCGGCGACATGGCGAGGATGTCGCGGCCTTCGAACAGCGCCTGCCCGGACGAGGCCTCGTGCAGGCGCATCAGCGTCAGGCCGACGGTGGTCTTGCCCGACCCCGATTCGCCGACCAGGCCCAGCGTCTTGCCCTTGGGCAGCTTGAACGAGACATCCTTCACCGCCTCGAACTTGCGCCGGCCGAAAAGCCCTTCGCGCGAGTAGAAATCCTTGCCCAGCCCCTTCACCTCGAGAATGATCGGGTCCGCCGCGGCGATGCCGCGCTTGCGCTCGTTCAAGTTCATGGCGTGCGCGCCGCCGTCCATGAAGTCCTCGATCACCGGCAGGCGCACCGGACGGCGATCCAGCCGCGGCCGGCACTGCAGCAGCGCCTTGGTGTACGGGTCCTGCGGATCTTCGAACACGCTCTGCGCCGGACCCTGCTCGCGAATTTCCCCGTTGCGCATCACCACCACGTAATCGGCGATCTCGCCGACGACCGCGAGGTCGTGCGTGATGAACAGCACCGACATGCGGTGCTTGCGCTGCAGCTCGGCGATGAGGTCGAGGATCTGTTTCTGGATGGTCACGTCGAGCGCGGTGGTCGGCTCGTCGGCGATCAGGAGCTTGGGTTCGCAGGCGATCGCCATCGCGATCATGACGCGCTGCTGCTGGCCGCCGGACATCTGCGACGGATACGCGTTGATCCTGAATTCGGGGTCGGGAATGCCCACTTCCGACAGGACCTCGATCGCGCGCTTGCGCGCCGCGGCGGGTCCGAGGCCCAGATGCAGGCGCAGCGACTCGATGAGCTGGAAGCCGACGGTGAACACCGGATTGAGCGATGTCATCGGCTCCTGGAAGATCATCGAGATGTCCTTGCCGCGCAGCGCCTGCAGCTCCGCCTGCGACAGTCCGGCAAGATTGCGTCCGCCGTACATGATTTCGCTGCCGGGCAGCACCGTGGCGTTCTCCCTGGGCAGCAATCCCAGGATCGACAGCGAGGTGACCGACTTGCCGCTGCCCGACTCGCCGACCAGCGCCACCGTCGCATTGCGCGGGATCTCGAAGCTGATCCCTTTCACCGCCGCGAAGGTCGTTGCCTTGTCCAGCCGGAAATTGACCCGCAGGTCGCGCACCGAAAGCAGGGAATCCATGGTCATCGTCGCGCCGCGATCATTTGAGCTTCGGATCGAGCGCGTCGCGCAGCGAATCGGTGAACAGGCTGAACGCGGTGACCAGCAGCGCCATCGCCGTCCCGGCAGCGGCGAGCTGCCACCACTTGCCGAGGATCAGCTCGTTCTGCGCCTCGTTGAGCATCGACCCCCACGACACCACGTCCACCGGGACACCGAGGCCCAAGAACGACAGGATGACCTCGAACTTGATGAACGCGACCGTCAGTATCGACAGTTGCACCAGCACGACGTGGCTCACGTTCGGAAAGATGTGCACGAACATCCGGCGCGCATTCGAGGCACCGATCGCGTCGGCGGCCTGCACGTACTCGCGCCCCTTGTGCTTCAAGTATTCGCTGCGAATCAGGCGGAAGACCCCCGTCCAGCCGGTGAGCCCGAGTATCAGGATGATCGTGAGAATGCCCTTTTGCTGCAGCACCGCGGCCACCGCCAGGATCAGCAGCAGCGACGGCATGGAGGTGAACACGCTGTAGAACCAGTTGAACAAGTCATCGGTCCATTTCCCATAGTAGCCGGCCACCGCGCCGAAGACGGTGCCCAGGAACGTCGCGACCAGCGCCCCGGCCAAGCCGACGAAGATCGACGTCTCGGAGCCCTTGATGGTCTTCTTGAGGACGTCGCGGCCCCACTTGTCGCCGCCGAAGGGCAGCGTCGCCGCGCGCGCCGCGACCGCGGTGGCGGTCGTGCCCTTGGCGCGAATCTCGGCCATGACGTCGGCGAGCGGATCGACGATGTCGGAATCCGCGCCACTCGTGGCCGACCCCGCGGACTTGCCGCTTTGCCCGCGTATTTCCGCGAGCGCGTCGGCGAGCGGATCCTTGATGTCGAGCGGCGTCGGCGCGTCGGCGGCCGACGAGCGCGCCGGCGCGGTGTCCTTGGCGGCCTTGGGCTGCTCCAAGTCCTCGCCGAGGAACGACGGCGGCGCGTAGTTCACGCCGCTTTCCACTCCCCAATCCTTGGCGATGAGCCCGCTTGCGGACAGCACCATCATGACCAGGAACGCGAAGACGATCGCCATCGAAATCATCGCCACGCGATCGGTGCGCAGGCGCCGCCATGCCAGTACCCAGAGGCCGGGCGAGACGGTATGCGGTACGTCGTAGGGCATCGCCGTCTCCTATTTGAGCTGCACGCGGGGATCGACCGCCTTGTACGTCAGGTCGGCCAGCAGATTGAAGACCATCGTCGCCACGGCGACGTAGATGGTGATCGCCTTGATCACCGGGAAGTCGCTGCGATTGACGGCGAGCAGCACCTCCCGGCCGATGCCGGGAATCGAAAAGAAGCTCTCGATGAGGAACGCGCCGATGAGCAATCCCGGCAGAGTCGCCATGACGTTGGTGATGATCGGGATCGAGGCGTTGCGCAGGACGTGCACCCACATGATGCGGTTCTCGCTCACGCCCTTGGCGCGCGCGGTGCGCACGTAATCCTGGTTGACTTCGTCGAGCACGAAGGTGCGGTAGAGCCGCAGCTCCGGCGCGATGCTCACGACCAGCAGGATGATGATTGGCAGCGACGAGTACACCACGAGGTTCTCCCAGAAGCCGTTGCCCCAGCCTTGCACCGGAAACCAGCCCAGCTTGTAGGCGAAGAAGTACTGGAACACGATGATGTACACGAGGATCGAGATCGACAGTCCGACGGTGCAGACGATCATCACGGCGCGGTCGGTCAGCGAGCCGCGCACGTACGCAACCGCGAGCGCCAGGCCGATGGCGATGAGCGTGGAGATGATCAGCCACGGTATCAGGATCATGAGCGACGGGCCGAGGCGGGTGAGTATGATCTGCGACACCGGCTCGTTGGTGCTCCAGCTCGCGCCGAAATCGCCGGTCACCACCTGCTTGATGAAAATCCACAGCTGCACGTAGTACGGTTGGTCGACGCCGAGCTGGCGGCGGATGTTCTCGATCTGCTCGGCGCTGGAGATCTTGCCGGCGAGCACGTACGCGGGATCGCCGCCGACGAAGTTGAACAGGATGAAGACGAGCAGGACGACCCCGAGCAGCGTCGGAATCATTTGCCAAAGGCGGCGGATGATGTACGCGTACATTTGACTCCCCTGCGCCACAGCCGGGCAGCGGGCCCGTCGCAGCGGATGCTAACCGCCCTGCTTCGCCGTGTCGATGTCGATGTACTGCCACTCGGAGTGCAGCACGGGATGCTTCTTGTAGCCCAGCACCCGCGGTTGCACCAGCATGTTGCGGTAGCGGCTGATGTCCAGGCGCCAGGGCGCGTACACTTCGGCGATCCTCGCCATTTCGCGATACAGCTGGTCGCGCTCGGGCCCCGCCGGCAGGCGCTGCGCGCGCTCGTAGCGCGTGTCGAACTCGGGAATCACCGCACAGCCGTTGTTGCTCTGGTAGGAATTCTTGCCGTAGAGCAGCTGCATGAAATTGTCGCCGTCCGGGTAGTCGGCGATCCACGAGGCGGTGCGCATCTGCAGCTTGCACTGTTTTTCGAGCTTGAGCAGCTCGGGAAACTTGTCCTTCTGCACTTCCATGCGGATGGCAATCGAGTCGAACGCCTTCTTCCACATCTCGTCCTGCTGCCGGCCCAGCGAATCGGGGCGCGATGCGTAGCGGATGAGCAGCGGCTTGCCGTCGGGCAGCGTGCGCCAGCCATCGGCGCCCTTCCGGTAGCCGAACTTGTCGAGCAGCGCGTTGGCCTCGGCCGGATCGTACTTGACGATGCCGCGGTAGTTCGGGTCGTGTCCGACCACGCCCGGCGGCACCGGAAAGGTCGCCTCGACTGCCTGGCCGTTGCGCACGACGCGGATTTCCTCGTCGACGTCGTAGGCCATCGCCATCGCCCGGCGCAGCGCGATCTTTTCCGTGGCCAGCCCGCCAACGACCGGGTCGAGCATGTTCCAGTAGTGATAGGTGATCTCGGGATCGACGAAGCGCGACAGCTTGACGCCTTGCTTCTGCAGGTCGGGGGTCAGCGCGGCGCCGTTCATCACCTTCGGGGCGAGCGGACCTTCCAGGTTCATCAGGTCGAGTTCGTCGTTCTGGAAGGCGAGCAGCCGCGACTGGTCCTCCTCCATGATGCTGATCTCGACGCGCCCGACCTGCGGCATCTGCTTGCCCTTCATCTGGGCGACGATGCGCGCGTCTTCCGGGTCGCTGCCCGGCGCAAAGTCCCAGACGAAGCCGCGGAAGTCGGGATTGGCCTCGAGGAAGATCTTCGACGAGCGTACCCATTTGGCGAGCATGTACGGTCCCGTGCCCACGGGATTGGCCATCACCCGGCCGCCGGCGTCGCCGTAGGCCTCGACGACTTCGCGCGCCACCGCGCTCAGCGGCTCGTGCGCGAGCAGGTAGGGCAGGTTGTAATCGGGCTGCTTCAAGCGGATGCGCAGCGTGTAGCGATCCACGACTTCGAGGCCGGCGATCTTGGCGTCGTAGTCGAACTTGCCGCTTTGCTTCGCCGCCGCTGCGGCTTCGTCCAGGCCGACGATCTTGCCGTCGAGCAGCCAGGTCCACGGCGAGCGGAGCTTCGGGTCGAACAGCCGCTTGATCGAATACGCGTAGTCCGCGGCGACGAGCTCGCGCTGCTGGCCCTTGAACGCGGGATCGGGCGTGAAATGGATGCCCTTCTTCAGCCTGATCAGGTAGGTCTTGCCCTCGTCGGTGACTTCCGGCAACGCCGCCGCGGTCAGCGGCACTATCCTGGCGGGGCGCGCCAGGTAATCGTAGGTGAGCAGCGTCTCGAAAATGACCTGCTCGACGCTGCCCGAATACAGGTCGTGCGCGGCCTGCGGGTCGAAGCCTTCCTCGGCGACCGGAAACACGTGGCGCACGACCTTGTTCATGTCCGCGGCGGACGACGGCAGCGCCGCCAAGGCGAGCGTCAGCGCGCACAGCAGCGCGGCCGCGCGCCGACGCCTCGGCGCTGCAGGGTTATTGGCCACGGCAACGCGCGGCATTCGGGACGAAGGCAATGGCAAAGGGTCTACGGCCGGCGCGCGGCGGGATCGATATCGAGATACTCCCACGCCGCGGTCAGGATGGGGTGATAGCGATAGCCCAGCACCTGCGGATAGACGAGCACGTTGCGGTAGCGCGAAACACCCATTTTCATCACCCCATCGACTTCCAGCTGGCGGCTCATCAGCAGGAACAAATGGTTGCGTTCGGGCGAATCGGCCATGTTGCGGATCTGCTCGTACATCGCGTCGAAGGCCTTGGACTCGTAGCAGGCATGATTGCTCTGGTGGGTGTTGGGGCCGTAGAAGAGTTGCATGAAGTTCTCGCCGTCGGGATAGTCCGCCCCCCAGGCCGAGCCCCACATCGCCACCTGGCACGCCTCGGCCGCCTTGATGTTGTCGGAAAAAGCGGCCTTCTTCGTCTCGAAACGCAGCCCAATCGCGTCCATCGCCTTGAGCCACAGCTCGTCGTACTCGCGATTGATGGCGGCCGTCTCCGAGGTCAGCGTGACCGCGAAGCGCCGGCCGGCCGGATCGTTGCGGTAGCCGTCGGCGCCCTTCTGGTAGCCGAAATAGTCGAGCAGCCGGTTGGCGAGCGCGGGATCGTGCCGGATCAGGCTGCGATAGTCGCCATCGTAGCCCACCACGCCGGGCGGAATGGGGCCCTCGTCGGCGATCGCCTGGCCTTTGCGGATCACGCGCACCTCCGCCTCGGTGTCGTAGGCCATGGCGATGGCGCGGCGCAGCGCGATCTTCTCTTTCGCGTAGCCGCCGACCACCGGGTCCTTCAGGTTGAAGAAGTAGTACGTGATCTCGGGCTCGATGCTGCGATCCCAGCCGATGCCGCGCGCGACCAGATCGGGCGCGAGCTGATTGCCGGGAATGGCGACGGCGGCGAACGAGGCGAATCGGTCGATGTAGTCGATCTCGCCACGCTGGAAGGCGAGCCAGCGCGATTGCTCCTCCTCCATGACGCTGATTTCGATGCGGCCGATCTGCGGAATGCTCCTGCCCTTCATGGCCGCGACCGCCGCCTGGTCGCGCGGCGCGTCGGAGCCGGCGAAGTCCCAGATCACCCGGCGATAGTCCGGGTTCGCTTCGAGGATCATCTTTGCCCGCGGTGTCCAGCTGACCAGCCGGTAGGGTCCGGTGCCGACCGGGTGCGCATTGGTGTTGGCGGCGTACGCCTCGATGACTTCGCGGGCGACCGCCGACAACTGCGAGGTCGCCATAATGTAGGCGAAGTTGAAGTCGGCGGCGGTCAGACGGATGCGCAGCGTGTAGCGGTCGACGACTTCGAGACCCTCGACCTTGGCGTCGTAGTCGAACGGCCTGCCCTGCGCCGCGTTCTGCGCAAGCGCATCGAGGCCGACGATCTTGCCGTCGACGATGAACCGCCACGGCGAGCGGTTGGCCGGATCGACGAAACGCTTGATCGAGTATGCATAGTCGGCGGCGGTCAACTCGCGGCGCGCGCCCTTGAAGGCCGGGTCCGACTGGAAATACACGCCTTGGCGCAAGCGGAACACATAGGTCCTGCCGCCATCGCTGACCTCGGGCAGGGCCTCGGCGGTTCCCGGCACCAGCTGCAGCGGCCGCGCCAGATAGTCGTAGGTGAGCAGGCGCTCGAAGATCGCCTGAATCACCTGCCCCGAATAGGCATCAGTGACCCTGACCGGATCGAAGCCGGTCTCGCCGATTTCGAAGGCAACCCTGAGAACCTTGTTGGGATCGGCGGCCGCCCGTACCGATGGCGCCGCCGCAAGCAGCGGCAGAAGCGCCAGCGCCATAGCGACGGCGAACCCACGGCGTCCCACGGTAGTCACGAAGGTCCTTCGCAAAAATGGCGCGTAGAGTAACATTTCCAGCCCCCCAACCGATGTGCAGATGAAAAACCGCTCGCGCACCTGCGATGTCGCGCCGCCGCGCGCGTGCCCTGCGTCCGCCGCATGAAGCCCGCCTACTGGGACGAGGCTGCGCGCACGCTCGCCCGCCGCGACCGCGTGCTCGCGCGGCTGATCCGCCGCTACCCGGGCATCCACCTTACGCGCCGGACGGACCCCTTCACGACGCTGGCGCGCGCGATCGTCGGACAGCAGATCTCGGTCAAGGCCGCCGACAGCATCTGGCGACGCTTCGTGGCGGAGGTCGACCATGCGCCGGCGCAGGCGTTTCCTTGTCTCGACGCCGCCAGCGTTGCCCGCGCCGATCGGCAGTCATTGCGCCGGTGCGGCCTGTCCGCCCGCAAGGCCGAATATCTGACCGATCTCGCCGGGCATTTCGCCTCGGGGCGGCTGGATCCGCGCGGGTGGAAGGCGCTCGACGACGAAGCGCTCATCGCGGCGCTGACCGACGTCAAGGGCATTGGTCGCTGGACCGCGGAAATGTTCCTGATGTTCCATGAGCTGCGGCCGGACATCCTGCCGGTCGACGACATCGGCGTGCAGAAGGCCATCGCCGTGCATTTCAACCATGGCGAGCGCCTGCCGAAGGAGGCGCTGTTCGCGGTCGCGGATCTGTGGCGGCCGTGGCGTTCGGTGGCGACCTGGTATCTCTGGCGCAGCCTCGATCCCATCGCGGTCGAGTATTGATGGCTGCCGCCGCGCTCGCCCCCTACGCGGGGCTCACCCCCGACCTGGTGCTCGACGCGCTGGGCAGCTGCGGCTGGAACGGCGACGGCCGGCTGCTGGCATTGAACAGCTACGAGAATCGCGTCTACCAGGTCTGGCTGGAGGAATCGGTGGCGCCGGCGGCGCCGGCAGCTGCCGCCGTCGTGGCCAAGTTCTACCGGCCCGGGCGCTGGACCGACGCGCAGATCCTGGAAGAGCATGCCTTTGTCGCGCAGCTCGCCGAACTCGAGATTCCGGTCGTGGCACCGATGCGCGTGCCCGGCGGAAGCACGCTGGCGACCTTCGGCGGATTTCGCTTCGCGGTCTATCCCAAGCACGGCGGCCGCGCCCCGGAGCTCGAGGACCGATCGGTCCTGACGTGGATCGGCCGCTTCATCGGCCGCATCCACGCGGTGGGCGGCGTCGCCCCGTTCAAGCAACGGCCCGCACTCGACGTCGCGAGCTTCGGCGAAGAGCCGCGCGACTACCTGCTGGCGCACAACTTCGTGCCGGCCGATCTGCTGCCGGCGTGGACGAGCACGGTGGCGCAGGCGCTCGACGGCGTGCGGCGCTGTTACGATCGCGCCGGCGACGTGCGCACGCTGCGTCTGCACGGCGACTGTCACGCCGCCAACATCCTGTGGACCGGCGACGGACCGCACTTCGTCGATTTCGACGATTGCCGCACCGGTCCGGCGATCCAGGACCTGTGGATGCTGCTCTCCGGCAACCGCGCCGACATGCAGCTGCAGCTCTCCGCGGTGCTGCAGGGCTACGAAGACTTCTGCGCCTTCGACGATCGGGCGCTGCACCTGGTCGAGGCGCTGCGCACGCTGCGCCTGATCCACTATTCGGCGTGGCTGGCGCGGCGCTGGGACGATCCCGCCTTTCCCGCGGCGTTTCCCTGGTTCAACACGCAGCGCTACTGGCAGGACCGCGTGCTCGAATTGCGCGAGCAGATCGCGGCGATGGACGAGCCGGCGCTGGTCGTTTGACGGCGACTCGACGTTCGCGCAATGGTCACTGCCGGCGCCTCGACAACGCGACGAAAACGCTCGCGGCGCGGCGCGTCAACTCAATACGCCGTCGACCAGGTGCAGCGTCCGGTCGGTGCGCGCGGCCAGGTCCGGATCGTGGGTCACGATGACGAGGCTGGTGCCGACGCTGCGATTCAATTCCAGCATCAGATCGAAAACCATGCCGGCGTTGCGCCGGTCGAGGTTGCCGGTCGGCTCGTCGGCGAGCACGCAGGCCGGCTCGGTGACCAGCGCTCGCGCCAGCGCCACGCGCTGACGCTCGCCTCCGGACAGCTCGCCCGGTCGATGCTGCGCGCGCGCCGCGAGGCCGACGCGCTCGAGCAGCCGCTGCGCGCGCTCGCGGGCGGCCGGACGGGGCTCGCGGCGGATGTACAGCGGCATCGCCACGTTCTCGAGCGCGCTGAATTCGGGCAGCAGATGGTGGAACTGGTAGATGAAGCCGAGCGCGCGGTTGCGCACCTGGCCGCGCTGCGCTTCGCTGAGGTTTGCCATCGGCGTGCCCTGCACGCTCACCTCGCCCGCCGACGGCGAGTCCAGCCCGCCGAGCAGATGCAGCAGCGTGCTCTTGCCCGATCCCGACGCGCCGACCACGGCCACGCGCTCGCCGGCCGCGACGCTGAGATCGACGCCCAGCAGCACCGGAACCTCGAGCGCGCCGCTGTGATAGGTCTTCGCCAGCCCGCGGCATTCGAGCACGGGTGCGCGCTCACTCATAGCGCAACGCTTCCGCGGGATTGACCCGCGACGCGCTCCAGCTCGGGTAGAGCGTGGCCAGCAGCGCCAGCACCAGCGCGATCAGCGCGATCAGCGCGACGTCGCCGCGCTGGACTTGCGAGGGCAGCTCGCTGATGTAGTAGACGCTCTTGTCGAGGAACTGGATGCGCAACGTGCGCTCGATGAAGGGCACGACGGTATCGATGTTGCGCGCCAGCAGTATGCCTCCCGCCACGCCGATGATCGTGCCGATGACGCCGACCAGCGCGCCCTGCACCACGAAGATCGTCATGATGCTCGCGGGCGACGCGCCCTGCGTGCGCAGGATGGCGATGTCGGCCTGCTTGTCGGTGACGACCATGACCTGCGCGGAGACGATGTTGAAAGCCGCCACCGCGACGATGAGCGTGAGAATGATGAACATGACGCGCTTTTCGATCGCGATCGCGCGAAAGAAATTCGCGTGGTCCAGCGTCCAGTCGCGCAACTCGGCGTCGACGGTCATCTTGCCCGCGAGCTCGCGCGCGACGGCGGGTGCCGCGAACATGTCATCGAGCTTGAGCCGCACGCCGCTGACGCCGTCGCCGGTGCGATAGAGCTTCTGCGCGTCGGCGATGTCGATCAGCGCGAGGCCGCTGTCGAACTCGTACATGCCGACGTCGAACACGCCGACCAGCTTGAAGCTTTTCACGCGCGGCAGCGTTCCCGCCGGCGTCACGGTGCCCTGCGGCGTGATCACGACGATCGGATCACCCAGGCGCGCGCCGAGCGCGCGCGCGAGTTCGCCGCCGAGCACGATGCCGAATTCGCCGGGCCTGAGGTCGGCAAGCGCACCGGCGCGCATGTGCCTGCCGACGTCGGCAACGGTGTCCTCGAGCGCGGGATCGATGCCGCGCACCACCACGCCGCGGTTCGCGCCGTTGGCCGACAGCATCGCCTGGCCGAGAACGAAGGGCGCCGCTCCCTGCACGTGCGCATTCGTCCGGGCGAGGCGCGCGGTGTCCTGCCAGTCGGTGAGACCGCGACCGATCGCCCGGATCTCGATGTGCGAGGCGACCGACAGGATGCGGTTGCGCAATTCCTCCTGGAAGCCGTTCATCACCGAAATCACCACGATGAGCGCGGCGACGCCGAGCGCGATGCCGAGCATCGACACCGCCGAGATGAACGACACGAAGCCGTTGCGCCGCGCGCCGCGGCGGGCGCGAAAGTAACGCAGGCCGACCAGGATTTCGTAGGGAATCAACGGGAACCGCCGCGATGATTGCGATGCTGGGCCCGAGTGTGCCACAAGCGCTTGCCGCACTCTAGCCGATCGCCCGCGCGTGCTAATCTTGGCGCATGCCGCGTTCCGTGCTATTCGCCTCGTGCAACTGATGCTTGTCGTTCGCGGACTGCTGGACATTGCGCCGGCGACGCTCGCCGCCGCCGATGCGCACGCGCCGGCGTTCGCGCGGCTGCTCGCCGCGGCGGCGGCACCGCTGATCGATGCGGACGCAAGCGCCGCCATCCTCTGCGCCGCGCTCGGTGTGGCCAAGCAGCGCGACTGGCCTGTCGCGCCGCTGCTGGCGCACGCTTCGCCGCCCGGCGCGGGCGCGCAATACTGGGCGTGCGCCGACCCGGTGACGCTGGCAGTGGATCGCGACGACGTGCGGCTGGCAGGCACGATCGCTGACCTTGGCGACGCCGAAACCGCCGCGTTGCTCTCGACGCTGAACGCGCACTTCGCCGCTGACGGCCTCGCCTTCGTCGCCCCGTCCGCCAATCGCTGGCTCCTCGGCTTCGCCGCGCCGCAGGCAGTGACGACACGAGATACCGATGCCGCGCTCGGCAAGCCGCTGTTCGCGTACCTGCCGAGCGGTCCCGACGCGGCGCGCTGGCGCCGCTGGCAAAACGAAATGCAGATGCTGCTCTTCGAACATCCGGTCAACGCGGCCCGCGAAGCCGGCGGCGGCGCGCTGGTCAACGGCATTTGGCTCTGGGGCGGCGGCGCGCCGATCACGGCGTCGACGCCGGCGCGCATCGCTGCGCTGTATGCCGACGACTGGCTCGCTTGCGAACTCGCCCGTGCGGCCGGGGTCACGGTTGCCGCGCTGCCGCCGTCGCTCGACGCGCTGCGCCACCAGTCGTCGCGATCGCCGGCGCTGGTGCAGCTCGCGGGGCCCGTCGGCGACGAGGCGGGAGCACGCCTTGCGCAGTGGCTCTCGGCGCTGGAACAGCGTTGGATCAAGCCGGCCGCGGGTGCGTTTCACGTCGGCACGATCGGCGAACTCGACGTCGTGCTGACCGGCCGATCGAAGGCGGTGCGCTACACCGCGCGGCGCCTGACGCTCGCGCGCCGCCTGCGCATCTGGCGCACCGCGCCACGGCTGTCCGCGCTGCTCGCGGCGCATGGCGAAGCGTAGCCACGAGCGGCAGCGATGCAGGTAACGCAGCGCCTAGTACCCGACACCGCGGCGCTGGTCGCCGCCGGCGTGTCGCCGCTGTTCGCCCGCATCTACGCCGCGCGTGGCGTGACCGCCCCAGTCGAGCTCGACCATGACCTGGCGCGATTGCCGTCCTTTGCCATGCTCAAGGGCATCGACGCGGCGGCGACGCGGCTCGCCGACGCGATCGCGCGCGACGAACGCATGCTCATCGTCGCCGACTATGACGCCGACGGCGCGACGGCGTGCGCCGTGGGCGTGCGCGGGCTGGCGGCGATGGGCGCGAAGGTCGATTTTCTGGTACCCAACCGTTTCGAGTTCGGCTACGGACTGACGCCGGAAATCGTCGCGCTCGCGGCGACGCGCGAACCTGCGCTGATCATCACCGTCGACAACGGCATCGCCAGCGTCGAGGGCGTCGCGGCGGCGCGCGCCCGCGGCATCGACGTCGTGATCACCGACCATCACCTGCCCGGCGATGAAATGCCGGCGACCGAGTGGATCGTCAACCCCAATCAGCCCGGCTGCGCGTTCCCGAGCAAGAGCATCGCGGGTGTTGGCGTCATGTTCTATGTGCTGATGGCGCTGCGCGCGCTGTTGCGCGCGCGCGGGCGATTCGCCGGCCGGGCCGAGCCCAACCTCGCGCCGCTGCTCGATCTGGTGGCGCTGGGCACCGTCGCCGACGTCGTCAAGCTCGACTGGGCCAACCGCATTCTCGTCGAACAGGGCCTGCGCCGTATCCGCGCCGGCCGCATGCAACCGGGGGTGCGGGCGCTGTTCGAGGCGGCCGGCCGTCAGCCGGCGCGCGCAACGACCTACGACCTCGGCTTCGTGGCGGGGCCGCGCTTGAACGCCGCCGGACGCATGGCCGACATGTCGGTCGGCATCGCCTGCCTGGTCACCGACGATGCCGCCGCTGCACAGCGTCTCGCCGCTGAACTGGACCGCCTCAATCGCGAACGGCGCGACGTCGAAGCCGCCATGCAGGAGCAGGCGCTGGTCGCCATCGACACCGTGGTTGCCGGCGATGCCTACACGCTCTGCCCGTTTCGCGCCGACTGGCATCAGGGCGTGGTCGGCGTGGTCGCGTCCCGGCTCAAGGACCGCTTTCATCGCCCGGTGGTCGTCTTCGCCCCCGGCAGCGCGGGTGAATTGCGCGGTTCGGGACGAACCATCGCCGGCTTTCATCTGCGCGACGCCATTGACCTCGTCGCCAAGCGCGCCCCCGGTTGCATCACCCGCTTTGGCGGGCACGCCTTCGCGGCGGGACTGACGCTGCCGGCCACGGAATTGCCGCGCTTCATTGCCGAATTCGAGCGGGTCGGCCGTGAATGGCTATCGCCGGCTGCGCTGCAGCGCAGCGTCGAGACCGATGGTGAACTGGACGCGGCCGACCTGACGCTCAACCTGGCGCACGACCTCGGTGCCGGTGTCTGGGGCCAGGGATTCCCGGCGCCAAGCTTCGAAGGCGGTTTTGCAGTCGCGGAACAGCGCCGGGTCGGCGACCGGCACACCCGGCTGGTGCTGCTGCAGGGCACCCGCCGGCTCGAGGCCATCGCGTTCAACGACCGCGGCCCGTTTCCAGCCGCGATTCGCGCGGTCTATCGCCCCGTGGTCAACAGCTACCGCGGCCAGGACGCCTTGCAGCTGCAAATCGAAAGCTGGCGACCCGGTTAGGCGACGGCGAAAGTTTGCAAGCGCTCACTGCGCAATTGCCGCACCACGGGTGAACGCTGCCTGTCCTTCCCTAGGCATATGCCGCAGAACGATCAAAGACAACGCCCTATGGCGTCCAAGCCAAGTGCTAAGCCAATGATTTGTTGATATTTTTAAAAAATACGACACTTTTGCACCAACATTGAGTGAAATCAATTTGTGACATTGTGCGTCGCAATGAAAAGGGGCAGAATCTGCTGCGGTGCAACAGGGATGCATACCTTGAACCGGGGGCGGGGCCACATAAGGGGGTGCACATGGGTTTGAACGGCAACGGCCATAACGGCAATGGCCACAATGGCAACAATGGCCACAATGGCAATGGCAATGGGCACGGGCGACTGCCCGGCAAGGTCGCCATCATCACCGGTGCCGGCCAGGGAATCGGGCGCGCAACGGCGATAAAGTTCGCCAAGGAAGGCGCCAAGGTTGCCGTCTGCGACATCAACATGACCTCGGTGGCGGAGACGCTCGCCGAAGTGCGCAACAACGGCGGCGAGGCGCTGGGCTTCCAGGTCGACGTCACCGACAAGGCCAGCATCGCCCGCATGGTCGAGGGCGTCATGTTGGCGTGGCAGCGCGTCGATACGCTGGTCAACAACGCCGGCATCGTGCAGGACGCGCGCCTCTCCAAGATGACCGACGACCAGTTCGAGCGTGTCATCGACGTGAATCTCAAGGGCGTCTACAACTGCACCAAGGCCGTCGTCGACATCATGCTGCGGCAGAACTCCGGGTGCATTCTCAACGCCTCGTCGATCGTCGGCATCTACGGCAACTTCGGCCAGACCAATTACGCCGCCACCAAGTTCGCGGTCATCGGCATGATGAAGACGTGGGCCCGCGAACTCGGCAGCAAGGGCATCCGCGCCAACGCGATCTGTCCGGGCTTCATCGAAACGCCGATCCTCGATTCCATTCCCGAGAAAGTCCTCAAGGCCATCGAGGACAAGGTGCCGATGGGCCGTCTGGGCACACCCGAGGAGATCGCCAACACCTACGCGTGGCTCGCTTCCGACGAGGCCAGTTACATCAACGGCGCGGTCATCGAGGTATCCGGCGGCGTCACGTTATAGCTGCGGCGACCGCGCGGGCTTGAGTGCGGCGCGCTGACGGGGTAGCATGTCCGGCGATGAACGCTCGCACCCGCATCGGCCTGTTATGCTGCGTCGCCTGCCTCGCCGCGCCGATGGCGGCGCATGCGCTCGACAAGGTCGACCCGTACATCTGCCCGACCAAGGCGCAAGCCAGCGGCTTCGACTGCTTTCTCGAGGCGATTCCGCAGACCTATACGATGTGCAGGCATATCAAGCACATCGAAATCATCGAGTTCGGCATGACCGGCGCCCAGGAAGGTGTGAATGGCGCCAAGACCGAGTCGTGCATCGAAAAACACAAGCTGTCGATGACGCGCCCGTATCAGGCGGCGTTGCGTGAAGGCGCGCGCAACCAGGACGAAGTCATCGGCTTGCGCAAGCTCTACGACCTGTGGCTCGACGCGCTGGCCAAGCTCAAGCCGGTCGACGGCGAGAGCGACGAAGGCTACCGGCAACGCGTTGCCGGGCCCTACGGCGCATTCACCGAACAGATCAGCAGCCTTCGCGCGCTCGCCGCTGCGCCGCCCAAGGGCGTAGCCGCCCCGAAGGCTGCGCCCGCTCCCAAAGCGAAGTCCAAGCAGGCTTCGGCACAATAGCAGCGCCGTCCCGGCGCCAGCGCATTCGGCTTCGCGCCAACCGGGCGCCGCGGCAGGCGGTCGTGAGCGTCCTCCGCTGACTTGCTGCACAGCGGCCCGCGCGCCGCCTGCGCCCGCCGTCCTGGCGCGCCTGCGTGAATCACTGAGGACAGTTTCCTGGACAACCACGACCTCGCGGAAATCTTCGGCCCGAACGGCCCGCTCGCCCGCGAACTCCCCGCGTTCCGTGCCCGCCCGCAGCAGCTCGCCATGGCCGAGGCGATCGCACAGGCGATCCGCACGCAGGGTCAGCTCATCGCCGAAGCCGGCACCGGCACCGGCAAGACGCTCGCCTATCTCGTGCCGGCGCTGCTTTCCGGCGGCAAGGTCATCGTGTCGACCGGCACCAAGACGCTGCAGGACCAGCTCTACCAGCGCGACCTGCCCCTGGTGCGCGACGCGCTGAAGGTGCCGGTGAGCGTGGCGTTGCTCAAGGGCCGCGGCAATTACGTCTGCCACCATCATCTGGCGCGCGCCGCCGCGGAGGGAACCTTTGCCACGCTCGCCGACGTGCGCCACCTCAAACGCATCGAGGCCTTCGCGCGCACGTCGACGACCGGCGACAAGGGCGAACTCGCCGACGTGCCCGAGACCGCGGCGGTGTGGAGCGAGGTGACGTCGACGCGCGACAACTGTCTGGGCAGCGAATGCGCGTACTACGGCGAGTGTTTCGTGATGAATGCGCGCAAGCAGGCGCTTGCCGCCGACATCGTCGTGGTCAACCATCATCTTTTCTTCGCCGACGTCATGCTCAAGGACGAAGGGCTCAACGAGCTGCTGCCGGCGTGCAACACGGTGATCCTCGACGAAGCGCACCAGCTGCCGGACACCGCGACGCTGTTCTTCGGCGAGGAGGTCAGCGGCGGCCAGCTCGGCGAGCTTGCCCGCGACGCCGAGGTCGAGGGCCTGCGCGCAGCGCGCGACTATGCGCCGCTGCCCGACGCCGCGCAGGCGCTCGCGCAGGCGCTGCGGCGGTTCCGGCTGGCGCTGGGCGAGACGCCGGGCAAGGCGCCGCGCTCCGAGGCGACGCAGCGCCCGGGATTCGAGGCCGCGCTCGACGCGCTGGCGGCGGCGACGGACGCGCTGGCGACCGAGCTCGACCGCCAGGCCGAGCGCAGCGACGAACTCGCGCAATGCGCGACGCGCGCCGGCGACATCGCGCAGCGGCTCGCGCATTGGCGCGATCGCGACGACCCGGAGTGGGTGCGCTGGATCGACGTCGGCGCCAGCAGCTGGCAGCTGCACGCGTCGCCTTTGTCGATCGCCGAGATCTTCTCGAAGCAGGTGACCGACACGGCGCGCGCCTGGATTTTCACCTCGGCGACGCTCGCCATCGGCGGCGATTTCAGCCTCTACCAGCGCGAGCTCGGGCTGACCGCGGCCGCCACCGGGTGCTGGGCAAGCCCCTTCGACTACGCCCACCAGGCGCTGCTGTACCTGCCGCGCGACCTGCCACCGCCCAACAGCTTCGCGCACACCGACGCGGTGATCGCGGCGGCGCTGCCGGTGCTGCGCGCGAGCCGCGGCCGCGCGTTCCTGCTGTTCACGACGCTGCGCGCGCTCGCCCACGCCCGCGCCGCGCTGCAGGCGGCGATCGAACGCGAGGGGCTCGACTTTCCGCTGCTGGCGCAGGGCGAAGGTTCGCGCACCGAATTGCTGACGCGCTTCCGGCGCCTCGGCAATGCGGTGCTGCTCGGCAGCCAGAGCTTCTGGGAAGGTGTCGACGTGCAGGGCGAAGCGCTGTCGCTGGTGGTCATCGACAAGCTGCCCTTCGCGCCCCCCGACGACCCGCTGTTCGCGGCCCGGCTCGAACGCATCGCCAGCGAGGGCGGCAACCCGTTCATGGACTATCAGCTGCCGCAGGCGGCGATCGACCTGAAGCAGGGCGCCGGCCGCCTGATCCGTTCGGAATCGGACCGCGGCGTGCTGATGATCTGCGACCGACGTCTGGTCGACAAACCTTATGGCCGCCGCATCTGGCAGGCACTGCCACCGATGCGGCGCACCCGCGAGCTGGCCGACGTCGTGGCGTTCTTCGCAGCTCCCGCCGGGCGCGATAACGCAACCGAAGCGTAGTCGGGAGCGCGCGCGCCCGTCGCGCGCGTTGGCGCGCTCCGGCGCCCGGGGTGGCGCGACGCTATCGCGGTTGCCCGTCGCTCGGTGGCGCAGGACCCGGGTTTTCCTGCGCCTTGGGAACGGTGTCGTTGCGCAGCAATTCGACGACCTCGTCGGATTGCCAGAACTTCCACCACGGCTTGTCGCTGCCGCCGCGAACGTACGCGCTGTTGGGAAAATTCTGCTGGAGCACGCGCCGCGTGTCGTCGCGCAACTTCAGCATGCCGAGCTTGTCGTACCCTTGGATCATCAGGATCAGCGCCTGCTCATTGGCGGGCGTCTGCGGGTAATTCGTGACGGTGGTCGCGGCGCGGTTGACGGCGGCGACATAGGCGCCGCGATTGTAGTAGTACTGCGCAACGTGCACCTCGTACATGCCCAGCGCGTTGGTCAGGTAGCGCATGCGCTCCACCGAGTCGGCCGCGTAGCGGCTTTCCGGAAAGCGCGTCACCAGCTCCTTGAAGGCGGCGAAGGACTCGCGAGTCATCTTCGGGTCGCGCTCGGACAGGTCCTGCTCGACGACGTAGCCGAACAATCCCTGGTCCTCGCGGAAATTGACCAGCCCCTTCAGATAATAGGCGTATTCGACGAGGGGACTGTTGGGATAGGTGCGGATGAAGCGATCGCAAGCGGCAATCGCGATCGCTGTTTCGCCTTGCCGATAGTTCGAATACGCGCCCTCCAGGATCGCCTGCTGGGCGTGGCGGCCATAGGGAAACCTGCCTTCGAGCGTGTCGAAGAGCTTGATGGCGCGGGTATAATTCCCCGTCACCATCGCGCCGTGCGCCTCGTCGTAGAGTTTTTCGGCGGACCAGCTCGCCGTTTCGTCCTTCACTTCCGGGAGCAAGCCGCAGCCCGCCACGATCAAGGCGGCCGCGAGCACCGCGAAGCATCGGCGCAGAGGACTCAGTTGGCTTCCTTTCGGCATTGTTGCCTACTCCATTGGTAACCGAGAATTATAACCCAGCGACACAGCGCATCCCGACGCCGGAGAGCATGATCGTCGATATCGCTCCGGCCTGCGCCGGAATGCGGCTGGACCAGGCGCTGGCGCGTCTGCTTCCGGAGCATTCGCGCAGCCGCATTCGCACCTGGATCGATGCCGGCCGGGTGACGCTTGCAGGCGCCGTGCTCGACGCGACACGGCGCGTCGACGGCGGCGAGCGAGTTGTCGTGACGCCGCTGCCGGACCCGCGCGCCGCGGAATTCGTCCCGCAATGCATTCCGCTGGCAATCGTTCATGAAGACGCCGCGCTGCTGGTGATCGACAAGCCGGCGGGGCTCGTGGTTCACCCCGGCAGCGGCAACTGGGACGGCACGCTCGCCAACGCGCTCCTGCATCACGCGCCGGCGCTGGCGTCGGTGGCGCGTGCCGGCATCGTCCACCGCCTCGACAAGGACACCAGCGGCCTGCTGGTCGTCGCCAAGACCGCGATCGCGCAGACCTCGCTGGTCAGGCAATTGCAGGCGCGCAGCGTGCACCGCGAATATCTGGCGCTCGCCACCGGCGACATCGCGCGCGGCGGCATCGTCGACGCGCCGATCGGCCGCCATCCCGTCAAGCGCACGTCGATGGCGGTCGTGCGCACCGGCAAGCCCGCGATCACGCGCTACGAGGTGCGCGAACGGCTCGGCGACTGCACGCTGTTGAGTTGCCGTCTCGAAACCGGCCGCACGCACCAGATCCGCGTGCATCTGGCCGCGCTCGGCCACCCGCTGGTCGGCGACCCGGCCTATGGCCGCGGCCGCGGGCCGAAGTTCCAGCGCCAGGCGCTGCACGCGTGGCGCCTGGCGCTCGACCATCCCATCAGCCACCAACACATGCAGTGGGAATCGCCGCTGCCCGACGATTTCGCGGGCTTGCTCAATCTGCTGCGCCAGCGCGCATCCGCCCAGCGTGCCTGATTCGGCGCTGACCACGCGGCTCGCCGCCGCCGGCCTCGACTGGATCGTGCCGGACTGGCCCGCGCCGGCGCGTGTGCGCGCGTTGTCCACAACGCGCCGCGGCCGCGCCGGAAGCCAGGCGGATTTTTCGCCACGCAATCCCGCCGTTGCCGCGGCACGCGCGGAGCTGCGTCGCTTCTTGCCTGCCGAGCCCATGTGGCTCGCGCAGGTGCATGGCGAGCAGATCGTGTGCGCCGACCTCGCGCCTGCGCCGACGCCGCAGGCGGACGGCGCGGTCGCGCGCGCCGCCAACGTGGTGTGCGCGGTCCTCAGCGCCGATTGCCTGCCGGTGTTGTTCACCGATGCCGATGCCAGTACCGTTGCTGCAGCGCATGCGGGTTGGCGCGGCCTTGCCGGGGGCGTGCTCGAAGCCGCTCTAGCGGCGATGCGCGTCGCGCCGCGATCGGTGATCGCCTGGCTCGGCCCGGCGATCGGCCCTGCGGCCTTCGAGGTCGGCGCCGACGTGTACGCGACGTTCTGCGCAACCGACCCCGGCGCGCGGGCCTGCTTTGCCGCGCTGCGGCCGGGCAAGTGGCACGCAGACCTGTACGCGCTGGCGCGCCGCCGCCTCGAGCGCGCCGGCGTGAACGCGGTCTACGGCGGCACGCGTTGCACCTTCACCGAGCGCACGAGCTTCTATTCGTACCGGCGCGGCGGCGAGGACGCCGCGCGCAGGATGGCGACCGTCATCTGGCGCACCGAAGGCTGACCGTATAATGAATTCGGCTCATCCATGATCGCCACGCTGCCCCCGCTCGCCGCCATCGTCGTCGCTTGCCTTGCCGGCGGCGTACTCGCGATCGGCGCCGCGGCGGGGACGCTGGCGCTGCATTCGCGCTGGATTTCGCGGCTGGTGAGCTTTGCAGTCGGAGCGTTGCTGGGAGCGGTGTTTCTGGAGTTGTTGCCGCACGCGCTGGAACACGGCTCCACCGAGCGCGTCATGGGGACCGTGCTTGGCGGCCTGCTGCTGTTTTTCCTGCTCGAGAAGCTGGTATTGTGGCGCCACAGTCACGGCGATCCGGAAACGCCGGGAACGCAAACGCTCGCGCCGCACGCGCACGGCGCCGAAGGCGGCCGCTCCGGGTTGATGATCGTCATCGGCAACAGCGTGCACAATTTCTGCGACGGGGTCGTCATCGCCGCAACCTTCATCGCCGACTTCACCCTGGGGACCACCGCTGCGCTGGCGATTGTCGCGCACGCGATTCCCCAGCAGGTGGGCGACTTCGCGGTGTTGATGCATTCCGGCTACTCGCGCCAGCGCGCCTTCGCCTACAACCTCGCAACCGGGGCGGCAACGCTGGCGGGCGGACTCACCGGCTACTTCGCGCTCGCGTCGCTGCAGCAGGTCATGCCGACGGTGCTGGCGCTGGCCGCGGCGAGCCTGCTCTACGTCGCGGTCGCCGACCTCATTCCCAGTCTGCATCGCCACCCGGCGCCGGCGCAGACTGCCGTACAGGTCGTGCTCATCGGCGCGGGAATCGCCGTCATCGCGCTCGTCCGCCACGCGCTCGAGCACTGAAGCAATGGCAAGCCCCGGCGCAGCGCAAGACGCGTGGACCGACCTGGCCACGCAATGGCAGGACCTCGGAGCGCAATGGCTGGGGTGGTGGACGCAGCTCGCGGCGTCCGCGCAACCCGGCGGCGCCATTCCACTGGTCGGCAGCAGCTCCGGGCTGTCGCTGCCGTCGTTGCCCGCCGCGCACATCGATCCGCTGGCTGCCGCGGCGCTGACGGAGCAGTACAACCGCAAGTTCGAAGCGCTGTGGCTGCACGCCCTCCAAGGGACGCCGGCGCCGGCGTCCGGTGAGCAACGCGATCGCCGCTTCGCGTCGAAGGAGTGGCGCGATCAACCCTATTTCTCGCTGCTCAAGGACGCGTATCTGCTCTACGCCGACTACCTGCGCGAGCTCGCCGAACTCGCGCAGGCCGAGCCCGCGGACAAGAAGCGCCTCGGGTTCCTCGTTCACCAGTACATCGACGCGATCGCACCGACGAATTTCCTCGCGACCAATCCGGACGCGCTGAAGCTGGCGCTGGAATCGGGCGGCGCGTCGCTCGCGCAAGGCCTGTCGAATCTCGCCGCCGACGCGCAGCGAGGGCGCATTTCCATGACCGACGAAGCGGCGTTCAAGGTCGGCGTCAATCTCGCCATTACGCCGGGCAGCGTCGTGTATCGCAACGAACTCATCGAGCTGATCCAGTATGCGCCGACGACAAAGTCGGTATTCCGGCGCCCGCTGCTGATCATTCCGCCCTGCATCAACAAGTACTACATCCTCGACCTGCGGCCGGAGAACTCGTTCGTGCGCTACGCGGTCGAGCAGGGTCACACCGTGTTCATGGTGTCCTGGCGCAACGTCTCGTCGGCACAGGGCACGCTCGGCTGGGACGATTACCTCGAAGACGGCGTGCTGACCGCAATCGAGCGCGCCCGCGACATCGCCGCAAGCAGCGCGCTCAACATGCTCGGCTTCTGTGTCGGCGGCACGCTGCTCGCGAGCGCGCTTGCGGTATTGGCGGCACGGCGCGTCAACCACGTCGCCAGCGCGACGTTCTTCACTACCATGCTCGACTTCGCCGATCCCGGCGAGATCGGCGTCTACGTCTCGCGTGAAGCGCTCGCGGCGCGCGAGCCGGCGCTGCGCGCAGGCGGCCGCGTCCAGGGCGGCGAGCTCGCCAGCGCCTTCGCCAGCCTGCGCGCCAACGACCTCGTATGGAACTACGTCGTCGGCAATTACCTGAAAGGCCAGACGCCGCCCGCCTTCGACCTCCTGTACTGGAACAGCGATTCGGCCAACCTGCCGGGGCCAATGTATGTCGACTATGTGCGCAACATGTACCTCGACAATCGCCTGCGCGAGCCCGACGCGCTGACCATGTGCGGCGAGGCCATCGACCTCGGACGCATCAGCGTGCCCGCGTACGTGTACGCGTCGCGGGACGACCACATCGTGCCGTGGCGTTCCGCGTACCGGACGGTGGGACTGCTCGGCGGCGACGCGACCTTCACGCTGGGCGCGTCGGGGCACATCGCCGGCGTGATCAATCCTGCCGCGAGCAATCGCCGCAACTACTGGATCAACGAGCTCTTGACCGACGCCGCCGACGATTGGCTGGCGCGCGCGGAATCGATCCCCGGAAGCTGGTGGCCGCACTGGGCGGCATGGCTCGCCGAACACGCCGGGGCGCATCATCCAGCCCCACGCGTCGCCGGCAATGCAAAATGCCGCCCGCTGTGCCCCGCGCCTGGAACCTACGTGACCGAGACTCCCGACTGACGGGCGCGGCGTGCGCCTGACGCCGCCGCAATGACGCAGCGACGCGGCCTGCGATACCATAGCGGCAGCCACAGAAGTCTCCAGCCAGGTGCGCGGGGACATGCAGGCAAACACTGACGGAGCAATCCCATGACCGATATCGTCATCGCCGCCGCGCTGCGTACCGCGATCGGCAAGTTCGGCGGCTCGCTCGCCAAGGTTTCCGCGCCCGAGCTGGGCGCGACGGTGATCCGCGCGCTGCTCGCCCACGCCAGGCTCGAACCGGAGCAGATAGCGGAAGTCATCCTGGGCCAGGTGCTCAGCGCCGGCAGCGGCCAGAACCCGGCGCGGCAGGCGCTGATCAAGTCGGGCTTGCCCAATTCGATACCCGCGATGACGATCAACAAGGTCTGCGGGTCCGGGCTCAAGGCGGTCATGCTCGCGGCGCAGGCGGTGCGCTGCGGCGATGCCGACATCGTCATCGCCGGCGGCCAGGAAAACATGAGCGCGTCGCCGCACGTGCTGCTCGGTTCGCGCGACGGCTTCCGCATGGGCGACGCCAAGCTCGTCGACAGCATGATCATCGACGGCCTGTGGGACGTATACAACCAGTATCACATGGGCACGACCGCGGAGAATGTCGCCAAGCAATACGGCATTGCGCGTTCGCAGCAGGACGAGTTCGCGGTCGCCAGCCAGAACAAGGCCGAAGCCGCGCAGAAGGCCGGCAAGTTCAAGGACGAGATCACGCCGGTGCTGATCGCGCAGCGCAAGGGCGACCCGCTCGCCTTCGCCGCGGACGAGTTCATCAAGGCCGCAACGACGCTGGAATCCGTCGGCGGCCTCAAGCCCGCATTCGCCAAGGACGGCACGGTTACCGCGGCCAATGCATCCGGCCTCAACGACGGCGCCGCGGCGGTGCTGGTGATGAGTGCGCAACGCGCCGCGCAGCTCGGCTTGAAACCGCTGGCGAGGATCAAGGCCTACGCGTCGTCGGGCGTCGATCCGGCGATCATGGGCATGGGGCCGGTGCCGGCCTCGCGGCGTTGCCTCGAGAAGGCCGGCTGGAAATCCGCCGACCTGGACCTGATGGAAATCAACGAAGCCTTCGCGGCACAGGCCTGCGCCGTCAACAAGGAAATGGGCTGGGACACCGGCAGGATCAACGTCAACGGCGGCGCGATCGCGCTTGGCCATCCCATCGGAGCGTCGGGCTGCCGCGTGCTCGTGACGCTGCTCCACGAAATGGCGCGGCGCGACGCGAAGAAGGGCCTGGCCTCGCTGTGCATCGGCGGAGGCATGGGCGTGGCGCTGGCGGTAGAGAGATAGCGGGTAACGAAGGGGTCAGACCCCAATTTTCGAAGTCCTAAACTGGGGTCTGACCCCTAAGGGATCCCTACAGGAGCGAGGACATGGCACAGGACAAACACCGCGTTGCGCTGGTCACCGGCGGCATGGGCGGTCTGGGCGAGGCAATCTGCGTGAAGCTTGCGGCGCTGGGTTACACGGTGGTGACGACGCACTCGCCGGGAAACACCAAGGCGCAGGAATGGCTCGCGGCGATGAACAAGCAGGGACTGAAGTTTCACGCCTATCCCTGCGACGTCGCCGATTGGGCGTCATCTGTGGCGTGCGTCGTGCAAGTCGCCAAGGAAGTGGGCCCGGTCGACGTGCTGGTCAACAACGCCGGCATCACGCGCGACATGACCTTCAAGAAAATGGACAAGGCGAACTGGGATGCGGTGATCAGAACCAACCTCGATTCGTGCTTCAACATGACCAAGCAAGTCTGCGACGGCATGGTCGATCGCGGCTGGGGACGCATCATCAACATCTCCTCAGTGAACGGCCAGAAGGGCGCCTTCGGGCAGGTCAACTATTCGGCGGCGAAGGCCGGCATGCACGGCTTCACCAAGGCGCTCGCGCTCGAAGTCGCCAAGAAAGGCGTGACCGTCAACACCATTTCGCCGGGCTACATCGGCACCAAGATGGTCATGGCGATTCCCCAGGAAGTGCTCGACTCGAAAATCATTCCGCAGATTCCGATGGGCCGGCTCGGCAAGCCCGACGAGATCGCGGGCCTGGTGGCGTACCTGTCGAGCGAGGAAGCGGCATTCGTCACTGGCGCGAACATCGCGATCAATGGCGGACAGCACATGTTCTGATGCAGCGACAAGGCTCGCGCCTCGCGGCGCCACCCGTCGCCTACCGCCACGGCACGCGACGGTGCCGACCAAGGCGCGACCAGGAGCGTACATCGCCATTTCCAGCCATGTGAACGGCGCAAGGCGGGTTCGCGCCGCGTGCTTGCTGCTGCTCGGCGCCACGTTCAGTTTTGCTGCCGGCGCGGCGCCGGCCACGCCGGCGCAAGCCGCCGCGATCCGCGAGGCGTGCAGCAGCGACTATCGGGCGCGCTGCCCCGGCGTGCCGCCCGGCGGCAGCGCCGCGCTCGCCTGCCTGCAGCAACACGCCGCCGATGCTTCGCCCGGCTGCCAGGACGCGCTGCGCACCGTGAGCAGCGTTCCTCCGCCCCCGCAACTGGCGGTGCCCTCGCCACAGCCCACCGCACCGGTGGAGTCGTACGCGACTGCCGCCCCGAGCTCGTGGCCGCACGTCGTGGCGGGCCCGGGCGGCAGCGCAACCGTCTACCAGCCGCAAGTCGTCGCGTGGCCCGAGCGACGCGCGCTCAACACGCGCCTCGCCGTCGCTGTCACGCCAGCCGGCGAGACCAAGGCAGAGTACGGCGTGATCGAGGTGACGTTCTTCACCTCGGCGGATCTCGACGCGCGCACCGTTGCACTGATCAATGCGCGCCTGGTCTCCGCGCGCTTTCCCTCGCTCGACACTGAACGCACGGCGCTGCTCCGACAGAAAATCAAGTCGGCGCTCGACTCGCTGGGCACCAAGAGCGTGCCGCTCGACGCGATCCTGCTGAGCCTGCGCGAGCCAACCGAGCGGCCGCCCGAAGTCGCGCTGCGCAACGATCCGCCGGTGATCATCGTCAGCACCCGCGCTGCCGGCCTCGTGGTGTTCGACGGCGACCCCGTGCTCGCGCCGATCGCCGGCACCCGGCTGTCGTTCGCGGTCAATACCAATTGGGACGTGTTCGTCGACGATGACACCCGGACCTGGTACCTGCTCTATAACGGCGGCTGGCTGTACGCGCCCGATGCAAAGGGACCGTGGACGCCCGCTGGCCCCCTGCCGGCGGCGTTCGCGGCGCTGCCCGACGACGCCAATTTCGCGAGTGTGCGCAGGCAGATTCCCGGACGCGCGCTCGGCGCGAAGGACGCGCCGGCGATCTTCGTTGCCACCGTGCCGGCGGAAATCATCGTCACGGGCAGGCCCCCGCTGTTCAAACCCATCCCCGGCACGGCGCTGGAATACGCCGCCAACACCGATGCCGCGCTCTTTCGCGCGGGCGGGGGCGGCAGCTACTATTTCCTGGTGTCGGGGCGCTGGTTCAGCGCGCCGTCGCTGGACGGCCCCTGGGCTTTCGCGACCGCCAGCCTGCCGCCCGACTTCGCGCGCATTCCGGCGACGGGTCCACGCGGGTTCGTCCTCGCCTCGGTGCCGGGAACACCGCAGGCGCAGGAAGCGCTGATCCAGGCGCAGATCCCGCGCCAGGCCACGCTCGACCGCGCCGGCGCCAAGCTCGACGTGGTCTATTCCGGAACGCCGCAATTCGTGCCCATCGCCGGGACCAGTATGTCCTACGCGGTCAACACGGCGTTCGACGTCATCCGCATCGGCGATGCCTACTACGCCTGCTGGCAGGGCGCGTGGTTCACCGCCCCCGGGCCGGAGGGGCCGTGGGTGCTCACCGCGAACCTGCCGGCCGCGATCTACGCGATCCCGCCCAGCAGCCCGCTGTATCGCGTGACCTACGTGCAGGTGTACGACGCGACGCCCGAGACGATCACTTTCGGGTATACCGCAGGTTACACGCAGGCCTACGTCACTGGCGGGGTCGTCGTCTACGGTACCGGTTGGTATTACCCGCCCCACGTCGATCCCGGTCCGGTGCCGGTCTACTATCCCTATCCCTACTCCTACGCCGGCGCAACCTACTACAACCCGACAACCGGTTCGTGGGCACGCGGGGGCGCGATCTACGGACCCAACGGCGGCATCGGCGCCTTCTTGGCCTACAACCCCAGCGCCGGCAGCTACGCGCACGGCAGCGCGGTACGGGGTCCCGACGGAGCTTCGGGCAACGCGAGCTGGCACAACGCCCGCACCGGCGTGTCCGGTTCGACCGATCAGAACAGCAACGCCTATGGCCGCTGGGGCTCGAGCACGATTTCGGGTCCGAACCAGACGGTGCGCACACAAAGCCAGAGCGACGCGCGCGGTTCCGCGGGATCGTTCAGTTCAAGCACAGGCGCCAAAGGTGCGGGCGTGAGCGGCGCGGGCGGCAACAGTGCCGGGGTCGTGAAAGGCGCCGGCGGCGACGTGTACGCCGGCGCCGACGGCAACGTGTACAAGAAGACTGCGGACGGCTGGTCCAAGTACGACAACGGCGCGTGGAACCCGGTGCAGAAGCCGGCGAGCACACAGCTCAATGCGTCAACGGCCAACCAGCGCAGCGCCCGCAGCGCGCCGCCCGCCAACCTGCAAGGTCAGACACAGCTCCCGGGCGGGTCGCAGTTTGAAGCCTTCGGCCAGCTGGACCAGGATGACGCCGCGCGCACGCTTGGCGCGCAGCGACAGCGCGATTTCGGCGCCGCGCGCTCGGGTGGCGCCTTCAGGCGCTAGTCAGTCTCCGCGACATTGCGGCGGCGGGTCGAGCGCTTCGACAGCTTCGGCAGGCGCGGTGCCTGCGTCCAAGAGCTGGCGCGAGGCTTCGTCGGAGTACGCGTTCGCTCAGCGTATATTCGCCAAGCGTCGCGCGCGGCAGCTTGTGCCGCTGTCGAAAAACTTTACAGCCATCGCACCAAGCTTCCGAGCAGTCGCGCCGTAGGCTGCTTTAACCATTGTTCTTGTTGTAAAAGTAGATATCGCGCACGATTGTTGCTACATGGCCTCGGGTAGCCTGAGGCTGTAGCAAACGCGGCTCCGCAATAGAACAGTTGGAACGTTCGGAGGCAAAGATGACGACATTGACCAAACAACGCCAGGGACAATCGACTGCCGCCGGAACAGGGCGTGCCGTGAGAACCCTCGTTACGTTGACGGCCGCCCTGGGACTTGCGGTTGGGGCGGCCGGACCGGCGCAAGCGGGGCCAAATCTTGTGACCAACGGGAGTTTCGAGACCGGCGACTTCACGGGGTGGACACAGGGCGGTAACACCGATTTTAGCGGAGTCGAGTGCCCGGGCGCGCCCAATGCGCTTGACGGCGATAATTGCGACGCGTTCTTTGGGCCTATCGGATCGAATGGAACGATTTCTGAGACCCTTAACACCATCCCTGGTGTTTTTTACAACATCTCCTTCCACTGGCGGGCCGACGGTGGTCAGACCAGCTTCTTTTCCGCGGTTTGGGATGCCCAGCCGGCTCTGGTCAGCGTGACGAATCCGGCGGCGGGCACCTTCTTCCCGACCTTCTCCAGGCAGGCAACTGCCTCGACCACGACGCTGACGTTCTCTCTGCGCGACGACCCCGGCTTCCTGATCCTTGACTCCGTTTCAGTGGTCCCTGAACCCGGAACCATGGCTTTGCTGGGCATCGGCATGGCCGGGCTCTGGTGGCGTCGGCGCGAAGCCGCAAAGTAGCGCCAATCTCGGGCGATCTGCTCGATCCGGAAAAACGGCGGCGTCAGCCGCCGTTTTCATTGATGCGCCAAGTGCGGCGCGCGCGCCATGCCAGCCTATCGCAGGCAGGCAGTCGCCGATTTTCGCCGTCCCAATCGCCGCCGCGTCCGCTCACCCTGGATAGGGTAAGATCGGCGTCGCGATACGCTTCGGGACAAGTGAGCCTACCCGTCGCGCGCGCGGTGGCGTGTCACTGCGAAGGATCACGCTCAGCGTCGCTTGCGGGCTCGAGGCAGGTCGACGCAGGGCTGCCGTACCCGGCGCGCAGCTGCCGTGGTCGACAAGCAAGGTGTTAGTAGCGCCACCCGCCATTGCGCTGGTGTAAGCGGAAAGGAGACCCCTATGAAATCTTTGTTGCAACGGCTTGCCGCAGCCGGAGTGTTGTTGTGCGCTCTCATCTGCACAACGCCACCGCTGGTTTATGCCGCAGGCAGCACTTGGTTCACGACCTGGGCCGGCCCTGGACGTGACCCGGGTGCGACCGGCAGCAATTTTCCGGCCGCAACGACGGTTCGCGAACCGGTGTTTGCGAGCATCAGCGGCGACTCGGTACGCGTGAAGTTCTCGAACGCCTTCGGGACTGCCGCACTGACCATCGGACCGGCATCGGTCGGCACGCGGCTCACGGGCTCGTCCGCAGTTCCGGGCACGCTGATGTCCCTCACTTTCGGGGGCAAGACGAGTGTCGACATTCCGCCCCACGGATTGGTGTTGAGCGATCCGGTGAGTCTGACCGTGCCCGCGATGACCGACGTTATCGTGAGCATCTATTTGCCGAACGGCTCGGGCGAAGCGGTGATGTATCCGGGAGCCGGCAAGACGACCTACATCGGCACCGGCGATCAGACGCGGGGCAACGATTTCACGCAGGCGTCGACCAGTGCCAACGGCTTCTTCCTGGCGTCGGTCGAAGTGCACTCGAGGTCCGGAGTCGGCGTGGTTGCCGCGGTCGGCGATTCCATCACTCAGGGCGTTGGATCGAGCGGCGAGAACAACCGCTGGAGCGATCGTCTGGCGGTGCGCGTCGAAACTGCCAACGCTGCACCCCTTGGCGTCATCGAGCTGGGCATCGCCGGCAACCAACTGCTCGCCGGGGCGCTCACCAACCCCGCCGCCCTCGCCCGCTTCGACCGCGACGTCTTGGGGATGGCCGGCTTGACCCACGTCATCATGGCCGACGGCATCAACGATTTCGGATCGACCGTCAACAACACCAGCAGTCCGCCCAATCCCGAAGACGTCGAGTACGGCTTGCGGCAGCTCGTTTCGCGTGCGCATGGGCGGGGCGTCAAGGTCATCGGCACGACGATGGGTCCGGCGTGGGGATTCTGCAGCTACGAAAATATCGACTTCAAGCGCCTCGCCTACAACCAATGGGTTCGCACAGTCGGAGTGACGATTCTCGACGGCTTGATCGACTTCGACGCGGTGCTCAACGACCCCGATAACCCGTCGCACATGCTGCTGCAGTATCTCACCGACGGAATTCATCCCAACAATGCGGGGCATCAGGCAATGGCCGACGCGGTCAATCTCAATCTCTTCCACTGATGGCGGAGGGAACCAAAATGCAACAGTTACTGCAATCGCATGCGACGCCATGGGTGCGACTGGTTGCGTTGTTCGCAGTTACGGTCGCGCTGTTCGGCGCGCCGACCGCGACGGTCGTTGCCGCGGACGGCTGGTTCACGACCTGGGCCGGGCCGGCGCAGGATCCCGGGGCTGCCGGCAGTACATTTCCACCCGACACCACGATCCGCGAGCCCGTCTGGGGCAACTTCTTCGGCGATTCGGTGCGCGTCAAGTTTTCGAACCTCTACGGCACTGCGCCGCTCGCGATCGGGGCGGCGTCGATCGGCATCAAGCTCAACGTTAACGATCAAACCATCTCGCCCGGCACGCTCAAGGCGCTCACTTTCGGCGGCAAGGCGTCGGTCAGCGTGCCGCCGGGCGGAGTGGTTCTGAGCGATGTCGTTGCGCTCAAGGTGCCACCGACGGTGGATCTCGAAGTCAGCATTTACCTGCCGAATGGATCGGGGGAATCGGTCATGTACCCGGGCTCCAAGAAGACGACCTACATCGGCAGCGGCGACCAGACGCTTGCCTACAGCATGAACGTCGCCACGACGTCTGCCAGCGGCTTCTTCCTCGCCGCGGTCGAAGCGCATGCGGCGACCGGTGCCGGTGTGGTGGCGGCCGTCGGTGATTCGATCGTCGCGGGCGGTGGGTCGACCGGTCAGAACACCAAATGGAGCGATCGCCTGGCCCTGCGCCTGCAAAGCTTCTCGTCGCCGCAGAAGCTCAGTGTTCTGGGACTCGGCATTGGCGGCAACCGCATGCTTTCGGGGGCGCTGAGCAATCCTGCGGCACTGGCGCGTTTCGACAGCGACGTTCTTGGGATGGCGGGCCTCACGCACATCATCCTGGCCGACGGCATCAACGATCTTGGCCAGTCCGCGACCAATCCAAGCGGCCCACCGTTTCCGGAGGATGTCGAAAACGGCTTGCGCCAGCTGGTCGAACGGGCGCACGCCCGGGGCGTAAAGGTCATCGGCACGACGATGGGGCCCGCGTGGGGATTCCGCGGCTACGAAAACATCGACTTCAAGCGTCTAGCCTACAATGAATGGATGCGCACGGTGGGGGTGACCATCCTCGACGGTCTGATCGATTTCGACGCGGTGCTCAACGATCCCGCCAATCCGTCGCACATGCTGCCGCAGTACCTGACTGACGGCATACATCCGAATAATGCGGGCCATCAGGCGATGGCGGATGCGATCGACCTGAACCTGTTTCAATAGCAGCGACCATGGCGGCGCGCAGGCGCGGCCCCGGGTGTGAGCCGGGGCCGCGCTGCCGCTGCTCAAACAGTCAAGCGTGCGTTACGGAGCAGGAAGCACCGGCAGCATCTGGCTGCCGAGGGTCAGGGCGTCATTGAGCACCGTGACCGCATCGGCCTGCAGCAGAGTCCGATTCGCGACCATCCGCTTCACCGCCAGCGAAACTGCGAAGTTGTAGTTGCCGTAGGTGCCGTAGCGCTCCGCCGCCGACAGCCGCGGGTCGCCGGAGGCCAGCCGCTCCGCCGGCGTCTTTGCAAACGGGATGAATTGACCCGCGCTTTCGCAGCCATCGTTCGCCTGCGGCCCTGACCGCAATGCCCAACCCGTATACGTTGCCAAGGGCACGGAAACCCTTGGCAAGCGGATGCCCGCAATATCGTTGCCGTCGACGTCGGTCTTCGGGATAAAGCTGGGATAGATCGGCCCATTCTGAGGATTGTCCTCATAGGGTGGCGTAATTAGCGGCGGATTGATCGTCGGTATGCCGGTCGCCATGAAGTTCGGGCCGTAATTGAACAGATAGCGTGTCGTCTTGAGACCCGTGTAGGTCACGCCGGGAATGTTCGGAAAACCCATCCCCGATTGCGGCAGGGGCGACACCAGCGTGCCATCCGCAATATGCGGATGCTGGCTGGGCGGTGGCGGCGTACCGTTCGTGACCCACTGGTCCATTGCCGTGAACAACGCGCGCTGCACCGGCGCCGAATCGAGCGGGTTCTGGAATTGCTGGCAATTGCCTTTGTTCGCCGCGTTGCCGGTGCCATGCTGCATGCTCGACAGCAGATAGATGCGCGTGAACGGCGAATCCGGCAGGTCCGCGGTGCCAGCCGGATCGGTGGTCATCAGCGACGCCGCCTTGACCCAGTACTCGTTGGCCGAGAAGATCTCCATCGCCACCGGGCAGGTGCCGGTCGCCGCGCATTTGGACAGGCGGCTGTCGGTCTTCAATGTGATGGGGTCGAAGGTCGTCACGTTGGCGAACGGGAAGCGCGCCTCGTTGTAGAGGTGGTCCTGGCGGTTGCGTTCGGTACGGCCGGGCTGCGACCAGCGATGGTTCATGCTCATCCCGTCGCCTGCGGCAATCCACTGCATCAGGCCGTCAAACACCTGCTGACCGCTTTCGGCCTGATTGAAGCCGAAATAGCGGAAGTCGTTGAGCAGGCGCCCGGGCTGCGACACGACTTCGGTGTAGATTCGCGTGATGTCGCCGGCCAGCGGGTTGGCATTGCCGAAATCATCCTGAGTTTCGTAGCGCAGGAAGGCGTTCCAGTCGCGCACCGCGGCAAAGCCGACGCCATTGACCGTCGGATCCTTCGCCGTATACGAGAACTCGTAGATATCGTTGGCAACGAAGGGCGATCCGACGAGCGAAATCGCGGTGCCGGTCGCGTTGTATTGCCAGCCGGAGGCGGGCACGACCACGGGTGTGTCGTCGAGGTGGATGCGATGGGTCAACGTGGCGCTCGATTGGTCGAGCGAGGCGGCGGGATAGATAAGCGCAAACGACACGCCCGGGCTCACGATGTATTCGAAGGCGGGCCCGGTGATCGACGAGCCGTCCACGTTCTTGGCCACCGGCAGCGTGATGGTGGTGTTGAAGTTGGTTGTGCTGGTCCCGGCGGCCTGGTCCCAACCGCTGAACGAGATCGAATAGCCTTGCGGCATCAGGAACGAGCCGCCGAGCAAGGTCGCGTCGGTGATCGAGCCCGGGTCGTTGATCTGGGCACTGGTCAGGGCCGGCGCGCCAGCGGCCACACCCAGGCCACTCAGGCGGTTGAAGGCGGCCCAGGTCTTGCCGCCGCGATTCGGCGGTTCGTAGAGCATCTTGTGATTGCCCTTGCTGAGGTCGATCGGCTTGAGGATGTAGAAGTCGAACGAGTAGGCGACCTTGCCGTTCGCATTGAGCGGCGCCATGCCGATATCCACGATCACTGCATTCCTGGGATCGCTAGGGTCGAGCTCGCCGAAAGCCTTGCCGTAGATCTTTTCGTACTGCCCCACCCCCGGCCAAGAAAAGCCGCCGAAAGTTGGCGATTCGTGGCCCGCGATCACGAGTCTGGTGACGCGCGCGTCGGCAGCGGGAACCACAAGGACCGCGCCCGTGACTGCAAGCGCACAGGCAACGCTCAGGCGCGACAGCTTGAAGCCGCCGCGGCGCAAAGCCGCGGTTGTGCTGCATGCTGACTTGAAGCAATTCATCAATCTCCTCCTTTTGCAACAGCGTCCTTGGCCCGCTACGACGTAGCTCGGCACAGACGATGGGTGGTTGACACGGAACCGATGCAGGACTGAGACCGGACCGGGTCACGACGACAACGACGTAACGAAGAAGAATTATGGTCTATCAGTGTTGCGCAGAATGTAACAAATTGACATAAACAGATACAAAAAGCCAAGCCAAGGGTCACGGCCCAGCTCGTCGGACGACATCGAAGTTTCATGACACTCAGAGTCCCGGCGTATCTCAAGGATGTCAGATTCGGCCGCAAGTTCGTCAAATTGCAGGGAAGAGCGACGGACAGGTGCGGACCAGAGAACAGGCGCGAGCGCGAGGGTGCTTGCATCGCGCGGTTCCACCATCCGGCTCGCCGCCATTCGATTCTCGGCGAGCTCAGTCGCATAGCGTTCGAGAAGCCCAAAGCAGCTTCGGCGGCGTGCACCGAACCGGCAGCAGCCCAGAACTGCCGGTCGCGCCAGCTCCTCGACCCATGCGCAGCCGACTGGCAAACGGTTTGCGCTGCGCACGGGGCTGCGCCCAGAATGCCGGAACCCGGGGCAAAGGGAGCCAAGTGCCCCGAAATAGCTGTCGGAGTTCCTTACACAATCTGAAGCAAAAGAGTCTCTGGGTCTATTGTCGGCCATAATAATCAACGACGTTGGGTTGTGGCCCACAATGTGCTTGAGTACTACAATTGGCTATAAGAGGTTGGAGTGCGCGGTAGGAGGAGAAGATGGACGCGTCACGTGTCCGAGGCGGCAAACTGCGTAGGTACGGTCTGGTAGCCTTGGTTGTCCCTTCGGCGTTTCTCGCCGCTGCGGCTGTCGCCGGCGAGATCTTCAAGTGCGTCGCCAGGGACGGGTCGCCGCTGTACCAGAATTTTCCCTGCGACATCGACTCGGTTGGTTCGTTGCCGTCGAACCCACCTGTCGCGAAGACGCCGTCACCGCCTGGCGCCACCGGCCAGGCAAAATCAAAGACCGACCCCGTCAAGGTGGCGGCGACCGTCAAATCGACTAATACAAGCGAGCCCCGCATCGGCATGACCGCCGACGAAGTAAGGGCACTCTTGGGCGAGCCGGTGGACGTCCTTGAGGACGAGCCTTCCAGTGGTCGCGTCTCGTTGTGGCGCTATGCCGACGGCCGGTCCGTGCAATTCGATCACAAGTACCGCGTGTCGGCAGTGCAACGGTAACGGTGCGACAGTCGCTACGTCAGGCGTGCTGTCGTCTCGCAGTAGGAAGTCACCCAAAGGAGGAGTCAATGTACGCGTCGTTCTCGAGGAGCAGCAAGACGAAGGTCGCGGCGCTGTCAGGCGCCATGGCGGTCGCATTGATCGCCGGAAGCGCGCAGGCGCAAGTCACCCAGAGCGGCGAGAGGAAGAACATGACTCGGCTGGGACACACCGACCTGCAGGGTCGTCCCTCTTACCAGCCGAACGTCATCCAGTATCCGGACGGGCGCACGATTCTGTTCGCTGGCACGCACAACAACATTCCAGTGCCAGTGCCGGGCTGCCCGACGGGGACCCTGCCGAATCCGCTGAACGGCAACGCATGCGAGGCCAACGGCACGCTGATCATCGACGTCACCGATCCGGCGAATCCGGTCGAGAAGTTCCACATTCCGGCGCCGGCCGGAGGCCAGACGCAGATGGCTCGCATGTGCCTGGGTTCCCAGCTCCCGGGCGGCACCGCGGGTAACGTCTATCTGATGCGTAACGTTCAGGGCGGCGCCTCCTCGGGCTATCAGGTCTACGATGTCACCAATGTCTCGGCACCCGTGCTCGTGTCATCGATCACCGGCCTGCGCTCGACCCATAAACTGTGGTGGGAATGCACTACGGGGCTCGTGTTCGCGCCGGGCAGCAAGAGTACCGTCACTGTGGCCGGAACGCCGCTGTGGCGCCAGTCGCAGGCGATGCTGGTCTTGGATTGGAGCAATCCCAACGCAACCCCTGTGTACATCCGTACCTTCGGTCTGCCGGGCGGAGAGCCGACGGCAACGGGGCCGGTACCCAACTCGCTGCATGGCGCGATCTCCGCGCATGATCATCCCAATGCGGCCGGCGGCCTAGCACGCGCTCCGAACCCACCGGGCGACCTCATCATCGGCAATCGCATCTACGCGGCGTGGGGTGTCGGTGACGACGGCGTGTTGACGATCATCGACCGCAAGAAGCTGCTACCGGCGGCCTATGGCGGCACGTGGGTTCCGGAGACGTCCAACAGCGCGGACTCGCCGACACAGGCGGAATTGTATGGACCGAGCTCGCCGACGGTCGGGTATTACGTGATGTCGCCCGATGAAGGCGGCCACACGGCAATGCCGGTCTTCGGATTGAAACCGCCCAGCATGCAGTTTCACAATGAGTTCGCGACGCGCGACATCGTGGTGCTCCCCTCGGAAGCGACTGCCGACGGCGTCAACGGCCGCTGCAACGAGGCGCCACACCCGGCTTTCGTCGTCGACGTGACGGTTGAGAACTCGATGACCGTGCCGACGGGGACCCGCGTGGAGCACGATCCCTACCAAGGGCCGATGGGGCTGTCGACGCTGTGGGTCGATCCGCGCTTCGGTGCAAGGTATCCGCGCGGAAACTACTGCACCCGCGGCGCGCGGTTCGGCGT
>Ga0209048_10000619_pt1 | contig 37530 bp, 37 predicted proteins | sample FrelakmetCRP12CR_FD_187146 | JGI IMG/M metagenome (GOLD analysis project Ga0209048, IMG submission 187146) | Freshwater lake sediment microbial communities from the University of Notre Dame, USA, for methane emissions studies - CRP12 CR (SPAdes)... | ecosystem: Environmental > Aquatic >...
ATACCTCTGACACCCGTACCCAGAAGTGCATCTACAACTATTTTAGCATCTGTATCTCGTAAATAAGAAGAATCTAACACAATTTCAATTTTAAGTGGACCGAATCCTCTGCTGATTTGCTGCAAAACCTCCCAATTTAGCCTTGATTCCTCGGATTTTATTAAAGAAGGATGTGTTAAAAGGAATACATCAACTTCAAAACCCAGATTCAGAAGGTAACGGGCAGCAACAAAACCATCCCCACCGTTTCCACCGTTTCCTGCAAATATGGCCACTTTACATGGCTTTCTATCTCGAGCTATTATCCTAGCGAGGCATTTTCCAGCGTTTTCCATTAGAGAAGTTCGAGGAATACCTATGGCTTCGGCGTTGGCATCAGCAACCATCATGTCCTTGGGAGTCATGCTATCACTACTTATAGATTATACATTAGGTAAAAAACTTTACTTTATATATTTAAGAGTTCATATCTATTTTTATGGTTACGATGAACTCCAAAGATAAATTAGATTCTAAAGATATTAATACTTTTCTGGAGGGGGAGGAGAAGTTTCAGGTATTTTTAACGATTAAAACCCTAAAACCTAACACTATAGAAGGTTACAAATACAGGATCTATGAATATTCCAAATCCATAGGATTAAGCCCTACAGAATTTTTATTAGAAGCTGAAGAAGAGGAATATGAAGGCATAAAACTTAAAAGACGAAAAATAAGAGATCATCTTATCAGATTCATACAATACTTACGGAAAAAAGGCCTTAAAGAAACCAGCATCAGCAACTACTTGATCTACGTCAAAGCATTCTACTCTACATTTGAAATAGAAATCCCTAAACTCCCCATCAAATTAAACTCCCTTCCAAAGAAAGATTACAAGGAAAGGGTAAGTAAGAAAGACATAAAAAAAGCTCTAAAATATTCTAACCAGAAATACAAGGCAATAATACTCTTAATGGCAACCTCGGGGATGGGATCCTCCGAAATAAGAAACCTAATATTCAAAGACTTCCTCATATCACTGAAAGAATACATTAGAATCCCATTAAAAGAACCTTACACTGCAGAAAACATTAGAAACAGTCTCACAGAAAACCAGCACACAATACCCACCTGGCACATTCAGAGACTAAAAACTGGCAAATACTATTATACTTTCTCCAGTCCTGAGAGTGTGGAGGCCATCCTAAACTACATGGAATATCGGGAAGCCATGAACAAACCCATAATAGGATTAGATGAGCCACTTTTCATTGGTAGAAATCCCGGCAACATCCTAAACAAGTACACCATGACCTCTGCTTTTCAGAAAATCAATGATGATGCTGGTTTTGAAAAAGTAGGGAATAAACGTTATTTCACCAGCCACGAACTAAGAAGGTTCTTCTCATACCAGTCACTCAGGACAGGCCTTCAAGAAAAAGATGTTAAATGGCTACTGGGACAGAAACCAAAAGACACTTTGAACCGATATGTTAAACCAGACCCCCAGAACCTCAAAATACAATACATGGAAAATGTTTTACCCTACCTTAGCATTGAAACCGTAGAGATCCTACAACTGAAAGAAGACGCTTACCGAATGTTAAGAGACTTGGAAAAAGAAAATCAGGAACTTAAGGAAACATTAAGGAAAGAACAGGAAATCACAGCTGAAAAATTCGAGAAGTTGGAGAAAATGGTTAAAGCTATGCTAGAAAAACAACTACAACTATAAAGACCATGAATGTAAAGCACAAGTGGTGGGATTTCTGCTACTAAAATTTGATGATTATGGTAAATTTAGGCGTTTGCGAAGATGTATTTGGCCAGGTGAGATGATGGTATTTGCAAAAAGTGGGTGGATTATTAGTAGTTCAAAATTGAATGTGTTAAATATTGAGGTTGGATCAAAGGTTCCTGTTCAGAAGGAGCGTTTTGAGGACATTGAGATTAAGAGTGTTACCGTCATATTATATCCTTTTTCATATGAGGGGCCTTTCGTTGAAGGCTATTTTGATTTGTATACCAGGGATTTTGTTTTGAAGGAGTGTTATATTTATCAGAGTAATAATGATTTGAATAATGGTTATGCGGAGTTGTGTCTAGGATAATGTGGGGATTGATTTTGATGTTCTCTTATAATTGCTTAAATTCAAGCTAATCTTAATTATTATTAAATGTCTGATTGCCCGGATAATAATATGCTGCTACTTAAATTAGCATAGATTTTTTCATGTAGTTCACAGACTCAGATGTAGTCATAAAGAATAATTGGATTAAATAATAATATTTCACCTAAAATTAAAATTTAAAAGAGGCTAACTATGCATATTAATACAAAAACTAGTTATGTGCTTATAGTAAATAAAACTAAGGGATCTATCCTAGGCCAAGCTGATGTTGCTGATAGTTTTTTCTCGCGCTTTAGGGGTTTGATGCTTAAAAAAAAGCTTGAAAGAGGCCTTATTTTGAAATTACCATCACAAAGAAGTCGAAGAGGCGCAGGAATCCACATGTTTTTTATGCGCATGCCTTTGGACCTGATATTTGTTGATAATGAAAAAAAAGTTGTGGATGTTGCTACCCTATATCCATGGCAGACTTACACTCCCATAGCCCCCGCCAGATATGTTATAGAGCTGAAAGAAGGTAAATTAAGGGACACGCATACTGAAATTGAAGATGAACTAGATTTCACCTGTGATCAGGCTTAAAAAATCATGAAGTTTAAGGAGGAACCATTTTTGAATGTAAAAGTCACAGATTACGGATATTCAGACGATTTGGAGAGTTACTATGTGATCTACAAGGCCTCTGGTCTTACTACTCAAGAGCTGGATAAGCTTAAGGAAAAACTGGAGGATCCGGCCACCATCAGATGTGAAGAATTGTACCTTACGGTCTATTATGAGGAAGAGTTTTATCCCTTCCATACTGAAGACTCTAAGAGGCACCCCGAAGACTTCATCGCAAGAGAAGAGATAGAAATGACGGCCTATCTTCTAGATCTCATAGAAGAAGATTAAAAGGGGATTCATATATCAATCCACTATCAAAATTCATTATTACTCACCGAACAAAAGATGGGATTGCATGCCCAATTGTTGCATAAGTGACTGTCCCGAAACTCGGCTGCGCTGAAATAGAAACATCTGGTTTTCCAATTTTTCCCTCAGCTGAACCATATTTCGTTTTAAAGCTCTGGAATACAATGACTTAAGCCAAATCAGCTAAAGAAAAAAAATGAAATTTATAAGCGCTTTTTAACTTCTATTATGGCCATATTAGCCATTTTACTGACTACGGGATTTTCATCCTGCACAGCCTTTTCCAGAGGTTTCACGGCACGCTCATCCCCAAGTATAGATAGACTAAGGGCTGCTCCGTATCTTACGCCCGCCTTCTCATCATCCATCAGTTTGATAAGGTGTTCTACTGCCCGTACATCATCGAAAGTCGCTAGAGCTAGGGCAGCAGCCTCTCTCACGTGCCAGTCATCATCTTTCAGAGCCTTGATCAAAGGTTCCACAGCATTTGGCTCTCCTACCTCTGCTAAAAGTTCTACGGCATCCTCTCTAACTTGCCAGTCTTCATTTTCAAGTTCTTCTATAAGAAATCCGATTCTTTTATGTTCTTCAGGCATCTAAATCCCCCTAACTTACGGAAATGTCTTACTATCTTATGATATAAAAATAAATGGTTTTGATCCCCATTAATTATTTGGGGTAAGGATAATAATAGACGTCAAAACTGTTGATTTTTATTATAAACGGGTTAGAATTTCTGATGGCTCTTTTAGAACTTCAACACCTTCCAGCTGGCTAAGTTTCCTGGTGTTCTCCACGTCGACCTCCCGCATTTGGATAGTAATCTTCTTTCCCCCACTTATGGCACCAAATGGACAGGCATCCTGACAGGCAGCGCATCCTTGGCATTTCAAGAGATTTATTTCAACTCCCGGTGTGATTGCATCTGGAGGACAAACTGCAGCTGCCTCGCAGGTGGAACAGTGTTGGCAGAGTTCCAACTCCAGTTTAGAGGGGAGAACAGTTTGTAAATCCCCAGATTCCAAGTCCACTGGAACTAATAAAGTTTTTATTTTTCCTTTTCCTGCCTGAGCCACGGAATTTGTGATCAAGCTGTCTGCAATGCCATGCACAAGCTTGGCTATAGTGTTGGATGTGGTGGGGGAAACAATGAGGAGGTCGTAGCGTCCCAGGGAGAAACGACCTGAAATAGGATAGCTCCACATTTGGTCCTGTTCACGTACCAGTTCATGGTAATAACCGCCGGTAACAGACTTCACACGATCGAAGAGCCCATACATTTTAAGAACCTCTTCACCAGCTCCAGAGAGTAGTACAGTCACATGGTGATTTTTTGAAATCTCTTCTAGAATTTTAACACTTTCCAATAGTAGGTGGCCAGCCCCCGTGAAAGCCCAGGCGATCTTCATTTATCTGCTCCTTAATTGTTGAGGTAATTATAAACTTTAAAATTCCACATAATCATAAGCCCTATCACCCCGGAAGGCATAATTAACAGTATTATATGGACTTATAAAACCAACAACTTCTGATTTAACAACTTTTCCATCTATAACAACCTTTTTTATGAATTCAGCCACTTCAGCCATGTGTGATTCCTTTAATCCCCTGCGAGTCAGTTCCTGTGTTCCAACTCTTATTCCTGAGGGGTTATCAGATCGATTAACATCATCCCAGGGCAGTAAATTTTTGTTAAGGATGATATTATTGGCTTCCAGGGTTTTGGCCATTTCAGCAGCACTACCGAGATTAGAAACGTCCATGGCCACCTGATGAGATTCTGTGAAGCCTAAATCCTCACAGAGCACGTTGAAACCCAGTTCATGTAGATTTTGGGCCAGTAATTTTGCGTTTCTGACTATTTGATCTGCGTAATCCTGGCCAAATTCCAGCATCTCTGCTAGGGCAATCCCCAGGGCTGCCACGTGATGGAGGTGGTGATTGCTTACCACTCCCGGGAAGACTGCTTCGTCAATAATGTCTTTTAATTCATTCGTGCAGAGTATGATACCTCCTTGGGGTCCGGGCAATGTTTTATGTGTGCTTCCCACTAACAGCTCCGCTCCTTCGGCCAGTGGGTCCTGAAATTTTCCACCACCTATCAGGCCTAATACATGGGCTCCGTCGTACATCACTTGGGCTCCTACTTCATCTGCCGCCTCTCTGGCATCTTCTACTGGATGTGGGAACAGAAATAAGCTACCACCCAAGAGGACGATTTGGGGTTTTTTCTCTATTATGTCCCTTTTCATGGCTTCAGGATCTATGTTCATCCTTTGTTGGTCGAAAGGATGGGATGATACCTTAAGGCCCCGTATCCCTGCGGCACTTACATTTGCGTGGCTTATATGGCCGCCTACAGGTACTTCTAATGCCATCATTCTGTCACCATGGTTTGCTAGTGCGAAGAAAGATGCCATGTTGGCTACAACCCCAGAAACAGGCTGAACATTAGAGTGTTCTGCTTTGAATAGTTTTTTGGATAGGTCTATGGTGATATTTTCAATTTGATCGATGAACTCACAGCCTTCGTACAGTCTTTCACCTGGCAAGCCTTCTGCGTAACGATGAGAAAGGTCACTGGCCAATGCCTCCCGTACACTGATACTGGTTATATTCTCACTGGCTATGAGGTTAATACTATTCCGCATCCAATTATGATGTTGTTTGGTGATATTCTCTATTTCTAATGCGTATTTTTCATTTTCCGACATTATTTTCCTCCAGGAGCATTAAATACTTGTAATGTTGTTGATTGAGGAGATAAATTATTCGGTGCACATAAAACCACATAATCAATCTTTTCAGAATTAAATAATAATGTCAGTTTAGATTATGTTCCTAATGTAAATTAATTATGGGCTTAGATTATGGTCAGAAAGGAAACAAAAATTAAGCTAAATATCAATGTATAAATCAAAAAAAACTTAGATATAGCATTAATTCTTTCCATGAAAAGAAAAAAGAGAAATAAGGGTTATTAACCCTACTTACTTTCCTGCATTGAAAGCAGCTTCGATTTGGGCCATGATCTGAGCAGTTCTGAAACCCTGCTGGTCCAGAGCTCCGGATGGGCAGGCTGCTACACAAGTACCGCATCCTTTACAGAGTGCGACGTTAATATAGGCTTGCTCGTCTTTCCGTTCTACGGCACCGAATGGGCAGAGTTCTAGACATACTTCACATCCACCACAGACATCGAGGTCTACAGCAGCTATAATTGGCTCGATTTCAACTTCACCTTTGACCATGGGTATGGCTGCTCGGGCAGCTGCACCAGAAGCCATTGCCACTGAGTCAGGAATATCCTTAGGTCCCTGAGATACACCAGCCAGATAAACACCGTCAGTAAGGGTGTCGATAGGTCTTAGTTTGGGGTGAGCTTCCATCAGGAATCCGTCGGCACTCTTAGAGAGACCGATGGTTTGTCGGAGCTCTTCAATTCCTTCTGGGGGCTGTAAACCCACAGATAAAACTACCATGTCATAATCGTATTCAGTCACTTTTCCAAGTAGGCTGTCTTCTGAACGGATAGTGAGGGTCTGGTCAGGGTTTTCCAAGACGGTTGCAGGCCTTCCACGGATGAACCTTATGCCGTATTTTTCCTGGGAACGTTTGTAGAACTCTTCAAATCCTTTACCAAAGGCCCGAATGTCCATGTAGTAAATGGCAACATCCGTGTCAGGCATTTTGTCCTTGATGAGTTGAGCGTTTTTCATGGCGTACATGCAGCACACACGAGAACAGTATGGCTTATCTATCTGCTCGTCACGGGAACCAACACACTGGATAAAGGCCACACTTTTTGGTTTTTCTCCATCGGAGGGTTTCAGGACTTTACCCGTGGTAGGTCCAGAAGCGTTGATGAGTCTTTCCAGTTCCAGACCGCCGATCACGTTTTCAGCATCCTCATATGCCCATTCTTTCTTCTCTGTAGGGTCGTAGGGGTCGAAACCTGTGGCCACGACAATGGTACCAACTTCCAATTCAATTTCTTCTGGTTCCATTTCGTGATTGATGGCCATGTTTCCGCAGACAGTATCGCATAGTTTACAGTCGATACAATAATCTTTGTCAATGGTAGAGACTAGGGGCACGGCTTGTGGGAAGGGTATGTATGTTGCTTTGACCATACCCATTCCTTCGTCGAAATAGTTGGGCATTTCAATGGGACAAACCTCTGCACAGCTTCCACAGCCGGTACAAAGATCTTCTATTACATATCGGGGTTTCTTCTCCACGACTACTTTGAAGTTACCAATGTAACCGTCAACTTCTTTAACTTCAGCATAGGATATGAGTTCGATATTATCATGTTTACCGACGTCCACCATTTTAGGGGCTAGAATACACATGGAACAGTCGAGGGTGGGGAATGTTTTGTCTAATTGGGACATTCTACCACCGATAGTGGGCTGTTTTTCCACCAGGTAGGTTTTGAATCCCATGTCAGCCAGGTCGAGGGCGGATTGGATACCAGCTACACCTCCACCTATCACCAGGGCCTTGTTGTCCACGGGTACGGTTTCGGCTTCCAATGGTTCTAGGAGTCGGGCTTTGGCTACGGCCATCCTTATTAAATCTTTAGCCTTTTCAGTTGCTTTTTCTGGCTCGTTCATATGCACCCAGGAGTCGTGTTCTCGGATATTGGCGAACTCGAAAAGGAAGGGGTTAAGTCCTGCTTCCTTGATGCATCTTCGGAAGGTGGGTTCGTGTAACCTGGGTGAACAAGCTGCTACCACTACTCGGTTAACACCTTTTTCCTTTATGTCCTTCTGGATCATGTCTTGTCCAGGGTCAGAACAGAAGTATTTGTATTCCTCGGATACCTCAACGTTAGGCAGGGTTGCCGCGTAATCCATAATTTCTTGGATATCAATTACACCACCAATGTTGATACCACAGTGACATGTGTAGACTCCAATTTTTGGTTCTTCAACTTCTTCTTGCTTTTTTTCATCTGCCAATTAAATCACCTATTTTTCTCGTTGAAAATTGTAATCTTATCTTATGGAGTAGGGTGTATCACTTACATTAATAAACTTTTCTATTCAAAATTTTAAACAAACTATATATACGAAAAAGTGAACGAATGTAAACCCCCACATTAAATAACCTTAAATGAATTTTAAATTGCTCTAATTGATTTGTTACTTTAAAACAAAATAATTAAGAAAATAGATTATAGGTATCTAATCTACTATTCCTTCTGTTACGATCTTGAACACTGCCTCGCCTTCGGGCAAGTGAGGACTGTCCACCAGTCTGGCAATACGCTTGCCTGCAAGTCCTTTTTTGAGCCATATTCGGTATGTTGAGGCATGCCCCAATACGTGACCTCCAATAGCCTTGGTTGGACTTCCGAAGAATGCATCGGGTCGTGATTGCACCTGATTGGTCACGAAAACAGCCACATTGTAGGTGTTAGCGATGTTTTGGAGTGTGTGAAGGTGTTGATTCAGTTTCTGCTGTCGAGTGGCTAGGGATTCCCTTCCCACATATTCTGCACGAAAGTGAGCCGTTAAAGAGTCAACAATAACTAATCGCACGTCTACTCCACTCTGGATGAGTTCGTTGACTTTGTCTGCCATAAGTATCTGGTGGCTGGAGTTGAAAGCCCTGGCGATGTGTATCCTTCCCAGCACCTCCTCCACGTCCAGACTGAATCCTTCTGCGATCTGCCTTATACGTTCCGGGCGGAAAGTATTTTCAGTGTCTACAAAAACGCAATCTCCACCAAGACCTCCCTTCTCTGGTGGTAATTGAACGGTAACTGCCAGTTCATGTGATATCTGGCTTTTGCCAGAACCAAACTCTCCGAAAACTTCGGTTATGGCTTGAGTTTCTATTCCACCACCAATTAGTTCATCCAAGGCAGTGCTTCCAGTGATTATGTAGCCTACATCTCTTCTCCTTTCCATTACATCCAGGGCTGTTTCGAAATCAATTTGTTCCGCCTTTCGGGCGGCTTCTATCACTTTTTCTGCTACTCCTTCACCAATTTCGGCCTTAACGCTGAGTTCTTTTGCAGTAGCTGTAGCCAGTCGCATCATATCTGCGAAACCAGCGTCTTTTAACTTTTGAGCAGTTTTTTCTCCCACGTTGGGCAATTCTTCCAGTTCCACCATGGTAATCTCCTTTTAAAATGTTTTTAAACGAATTAGATTTTCCTTTATTATATTACAATTATTTTATCTATTTCTATAAGTTCTTTTAGGCATAAAATATCATCAATTAAAGTTTATTTTCCATCAGTTTCCGGGCATTAAGCCTTATCTCTTCATTGTATTCATCGAAGCTGGCATCTGCAATAACTGCGATCTTTCTGCCTATTAGATCTGATACCTTCTCTTCGAGAGATCCTTCATCACCTGTCTTCTCAATCACTTCTTCGGCTGCATCCGTGGTCATGCCCAGAAGTTCTTCTGCAGCTTTGCGGAAGAAGGTGATGCCTATTGTTCCTGTTTTGTCCTCTATCATTATAGATATGATCATAAGTTGGTTTGGTTTTTCTATTTCTTCTCCGCATATATCGCAGATGTAGGCATCGTCCACCCAGTTAACTCTCTTATTACAGTTAGGGCACATTTCGTAGAGTATTTTGTTGCCGCGGGTGTCAATGATCTCTCCACTTACTCGAACGTTTTGGTTGCCTTCCTCGATGTCCTCAATATTCTTGACAGGGTATAATTTTCCCTGAATTTCATCAAGGGAAGGAATATCTGGCTCATCTTTAGTTGCTTTAGTTATGAGAGTGGTTTTACCTGCACTGATTTCAATACGGTCGTTTCTCAGATTTACCCGTGGGTTCTCAATTTTAATGGCTTCACCCTCATTCAATTGGGCGTTCGCCATGTCATCCCATAGTGATGCTCTTACCACTCCGCTGTCATCGGCTATTTCTACAGAGCGAACAAGTCCCTTACTTCCATCACCCCTGGTGAATTGAGTGGTTTCATCTATGCTTAAAATCCTGCCGATAATGCGCACATCACGGTCACCCTCCGTTAGTTCGGCGATCTTCTTGCTCTGATAGATCATTGACTCTAATTCTTTGAGGGAGGGTGTTTCTTCCATTTCCTGAGTTGTGGGTTTCATTATTCTGGATGTTCGTCCCACGCTGAGTTCAACTTGATAATTACCAAGGCGGGTACGGGCGTTTTCGATCTTTAGTCCATCTCCTTCTTTAAGATTGATTTCAGCCTTATTGTCCCACATGGAAATCCTTACCATACCTGTTTCGTCCGCTACCTCAACTGTTCTCACTAATCCAGATTTACCATCATCTCTTTGGAATTCATTTGGTTCGTAAAGCTTAACTACTCTGCCAATGACATCCACTTCTTCACCTTCATCATCGATGTCATTTAAGTCTCCAATTTTAACTGGTTTCAAATATTTACCCACTTCTTTCAGGATATCTTTTAAATTAGCTTCTAATGGTGGGTTAACAACTAGTTTTGTGTTCCAATTGGTGTTTATGCGATAATCTGTACCTGAATAGTCGTCAAATTCGATGTTGCCTCCGATGATTTTTAGGATATCTCCCTTTTTGATTTCTATTTCTGTGTCTTCGTTCCATAGCGTAACCCGGATCGGGCTAGTATCATCCTCAATTTCCAGGGATTTCACCTTTCCTGTGCTGCCATCGTCTCTTTCGAAGATTATACTGTCGTAGACTTTACTTACCATGCCTAAGATGGTAACATCCTTCATTTCATGGGCGTCACCGATTTTAATGATTTTCTCCTCATACTCTGGAGCATCAAAATCACCCTTTTCTATCCTTCCAATCCAGGAATGGGTTAATGAAACTTCTCCATTTCGGACTCGGCTTTGAGCCCCTAGTATCTTAACTGCATCTCCTTCTTTAAGATCCAAGTTCTCTAGAAGTTCGGTGTCCTTGTTCCATAGGGTAAACTGCATGGTTCCGCTTTCATCCTGCAGTTCTATGGATGCCACCTTTCCGTCTCTTCCATTGCGGTCAAATGATCTTATCCTGGGAATTCTGATAATACGCGCTATTACATTAACGTCGCTGTCTCCCTTTATATCACGCAGAGGAGTTATCTTCTCCTGATAGGGGGTTAAGTTGCTGTAATCTTCTGGTTGAAGCTTTTCCAGGGATGATCTCATGTTAAGATGCGCTTCGTCCTCCCGGAACCCTTGTTTCACTTCCACGTCTTTTATCTTGACTACGTCTCCTTCTTTGATTTTATCCAGCAGTTTAATGTTTTCTGTCCAGAATACAACCCTTATCCTGCCAGTGTCATCAGCTAGGATCAGATTGGCTAGTTTACCTTCCCTTCCCTTTTTACTGGTGAACTTTTTAACATTGGAAATGCTCATTACCCGCCCTATCAAGCTTAGATTGTGCTGTCCAGTTTCTAATTCGCCAATTTTGTGGGATTCTTTTTCCTCAGAAAGTGGTTTATTCTCTTCGTTTATGTATTCGCCACTGATAAGCCTAGCCACGTCTAACTCACTCATCAGACTTATTTCGTCGTAATCATGCATTCGCTTGTCTATTTCCTTTAAAAAGTCCTCATATAAGATTTTATCCTTAATTTTCTCATATTCATCCTTTATCTCTTGACTAACTTCCCTCATTTAGGATCCCTCATCAAAATATCTCTTTTCGACACTTCTACGATAATGTAAAGTATCCTTCGTTTATCATGACATAATCATAATTACAAGTTTAGGTGTGTTTAGAATAATTATTAAATGTGTGGTTTATCAGTTTTGTCTGTATTTCTCGCTTTTTTTTCCTTTTTTTTCTTGATCTTGAGCCTTGTTCTCTGTATTTTACTTCGTTATTTGTTGAATTTGTAATAGAAGAGCATAACTTGGTAAGAATCTTCTCCTAATCATCCATTAAACTCGTTGTATGCTTCTTGAACAGCTTCAGCTTTGTGTCACATTCATCCTGGAGTAACTTTTGGGTGTTGTTTCCGTTATCTTGTCATTTATTTCTTATTAAAAAAAGCATTTAATGGTGTTAGTCCAAGCATTTGAGAAGTAATAGATTTTGGTTTTCTAAAGTTGAGGTTAGGGGGGATTTATTATAAAATCAAAACAAAGGTGAAGAGATGTAAACAAAAACGTGTTAAATCTTTGATCACTTTAATTGGTTAATTTTAATGATATATATATATAGTAGTTAGTTAGACAAAACTATATATTGTGGAGTGAAACACATGAATCAAGATCTTGAGCTTGTAGAATCAATGGATAAATTAAGCGAATTAATTAGAAAATTCCAAACCCAGATTATTAGTGGAGATTTAAAAGAATATACTCTACGACAATTGTATTATATTGAATTAATCAATAAGAACGAAGGAATAAGCGTTTCTGAACTATCAAAGACTCTGAATATCAAAAAATCAACAGTTTCAATAGCCATTAATCAGTTAATAGAGTTAGGAATTCTAACTAAAATTCAATCGAGCACTGATAAACGCGTTTACTTCCTCCAACTTACACCAAAAGGTAAGGATATAATGAAAATGCATATGCAATTTCATAAAAACACAATTAAGAAAATTTTAAAGATTTTAAATCAAAAAGAGGTTGACAACTTCATAAAAATTGTAAACAAAATTACGGTTTCAAAATTATAATCGTGAACTTTTCTAAACAAAAGGAGAGGATACAAAATGTCAATGACCATGGCGGAAAAAATACTAGCTAAAGCAGCAGGAATTGACGAAACAGAGGCAGGAGAAATTGTAATGGCTAATATTGACGTGGCTATGACTCATGATTTAACAGGACCATTATCTGTGGATTCATTCAAAAAGATAGGTGTGGAAAGGGTTTGGGATCCTGATAAAATAGTGGTGATCTTCGACCATCAAGTACCAGCAGATTCCCTGGAAGCAGCTCAGAATCATATAATCATGCGTAAATTCGTTGAAGAACAGGGAATAAAAAACTTTTATGATGTTCAAGAAGGGGTTTGCCATCAAGTGCTCCCAGAGAAAGGGTATATAGTCCCAGGGGAGGTGGTGGTGGGAACAGACTCCCACACCTGCACACATGGGGCTTTTGGAGCCTTCGCCACAGGTATAGGTTCCACGGATATGGCTATGGTTTTTTCTACAGGTAAGCTATGGTTCAAAGTCCCCGAAACCATAAAATTCGAAATAGAAGGTACATTAGGATCTCAAATATATTCCAAAGACGTGGTGTTGGATATAATTGGTAATATAGGTGCAGATGGGGCAACATATCGTGCTTGTGAATTTGGTGGTGAAACAACCAGTAAAATGTCTATATCTGAGAGAATGACTCTCTGTAACATGGCCATAGAAATGGGAGGAAAGACAGGTCTAGTCGAACCAGATGATAAGACATTGAGATATGTAAAAGATAGATCAAACAAGATATACGATGTTTTTAAAACAGATGAAGATGCAGAATCGCTCAAAACGATGTATATCAATGTGAATGATCTTGAGCCACAGATTGCCTGCCCACATAATGTGGACAATGTTAAACCCGTCTCTGAAGTGGAAGGAACCCATATCGATCAAGTATTCCTGGGATCATGTACTAATGGACGTTTGGAGGATCTTAGAGTCGCTGCTAAAATTGTAAAGGGGGAAAAAGTGGCAGATAAGGTTCGGTTATTGGTGATACCTGCCTCTAGGGAAGTTTACAGCCAAGCTCTTGATGAAGGGCTTATGAACATATTTGTGGACGCTGGGGCTCTAGTATGCAATCCATGTTGTGGGCCGTGCCTGGGAGGACATATTGGAATTTTAGGTCCTGGGGAAGTAAGTTTATCCACATCCAATAGGAACTTTCAGGGCAGACAGGGAAGTCCAGAATCTGAAGTATATCTCTCTTCAGCAGCTGTTGCAGCGGTATCAGCCATTAAAGGTGAAATTACAGATCCTAGATGATATGAAAATCATATGCTATTAAATTAATGATTTAAACATCTTAAAATTTAGGATAATTTAAAGGGTGTAATCATGAATAAAAAGCTGAAAGGAAGAGTTTGGAAATTTGGGGATGATATAGACACAGATATCATCATCCCAGGTAGATATTTAGTATTAAGGGAAGAAAACCAACTGGCAGAACATTTAATGGAAGGTATCGACCCTGATTTTCATTTAAAGGTTAAAAAAGGCGATATTATAGTAGCAGGAAAGAATTTCGGGTGTGGCTCTTCAAGAGAGCACGCGCCAATCGCCCTTAAGGGTGCAGGTATTTCTGCAGTTGTGGCAGAATCATTCGCCCGTATATTCTATCGTAACTCTATTAATGTGGGTCTTCCCCTATTAGAATCCACGAATATATCCAAACACGTTAATGAAGGCGATGAGATTAATGTAGATATGGATAAGGGAATTTTAAAAGACCTGAATAATGGACGAGAATTCGAGATCAAAGGGCTTCCCGAATTCATGTTGGGTATCTTAGAGGAAGGAGGTTTGATTCCCTACTTAAAAGAACACATGAGCGATATAAAAGGATAAACTAGTAACTTAACAATTCACGTTTAATCTTAAAAAGTATCAGGTTAACTTGTGGACAAAAAAGAGAATAAATATTTTCAACAGACATAATAAAATAGATGTTCAGATAAATTAATGGTGAAAGGTGCTTTTATGTACAAAATAGCAGTTATACCTGGAGACGGTATTGGAAAAGAGGTTATGGAAGCTACATTACACATTTTAGAAGCTTTAAATCTGGAATTTGATTATCAGTTTGCTGATGCTGGAGATGAGTATATGGAGAAAACTGGGGTAGCTCTACCCCAAGAAACAGTAGACATAGTTAAAAAATCCCAAGCATGTCTATTTGGGGCTGCAGGAGAATCAGCTGCCGATGTTATTGTGAAAATGCGGCAAGAATTGGAACTCTATGCGAACTTGAGGCCCGTAAAATCTTATCCTGGAACAAAATGCCTCTTTGACAATTTAGACTTTGTTATTGTCCGAGAAAACACAGAAGGACTGTACATTGGCAGAGAAGAGTACACCAAAGATGGTGCAACTGCCCTGCGGGTTATTACCAGAACAGCTTCTGAAAGAATATGTAAATTCGCCTTTGAATACGCCCAAAAAACTGGAAGAAAGAAAGTTACTGCAGTTCATAAGGCAAATGTTCTAAAAAAGACAGATGGACTCTTCAAAGATACATTCTATAAGGTGGCCGAAAATTATCCGGACATGGAGTTAGATGACCGATATGTTGATGCTACTGCAATGTTCTTCATAACCAAACCCGAGATGTTCGATGTTATAGTAACCACCAACCTCTTCGGCGACATATTATCAGATGAAGGGGCAGGATTAGTTGGGGGTCTAGGATTAATACCTTCAGCCAATATTGGTAAGAATCGGGGACTATTCGAACCAGTTCATGGTTCTGCGCCAAGACATGCTGGTAAAGGCACAGCAAATCCTTCAGCCATGATTTTATCTGCTGTACTGATGCTAGACTACTTGGAAGAAAATTATGAGGCACAACGACTTGAAAATGCTCTAGTAAAAGTTTTAGCAGAGGGAAAAATGGTCACTCCAGATTTGGGAGGTAAATCATCGACAATAGAAATGGCGGATGAAGTCAGGAAAAAATTACAGGCCTAAATCTAAAAAATATATGTTAACTTATAAAAGGAAATTAGAGAAATAAAGGGCTTATATGAAAACAGCTGATGTAAGAGCAGACATTCCACTATTGGACGAATTCATCTATATGGACGCTGCCAGCACCACTCCCACCCCACGGCCAGTGGTGGAGGCAATGTGTGACTATTTCTATCATTACAACGCTAACACTGGCAGAGGAGCTTATAATCTGACTGTTAAAGCTACTCAAGAATTTAATAGTGCTAGAATAAAGACAGCTGACTTTATAAATGCCAATCCAGAGGATATAATATTCACCAAAAACACCACGGAAGCTATAAACCTAGTAGCACATGGCTTGGAATTCAATAAGGGTGACAACGTCGTGGTTTCCAATATGGAACACCACTCTAACCTGGTACCCTGGCTCAACCTTAAGAAGAGGGGAGTAGAAGTCAAAATAGTTAAAGCAGACAAAAATGGAGTTATAGATCCTTTAGATGTTGAAAAAGCTGTGGATAACAATACTCGCCTACTAACCGTTACTCACATCTCCAATTCCATTGGATCAGTCCAGCCTGTGGAAGAATTGGGGAAAATTGCCGAAGAAAACGAAGTGCTTTACCTAATCGATGCCGCACAATCAGCAGGTCACATTAAATTAGATGTAAAAAATCTAATGGCAGATTTAATTGCTTTTCCTGGCCATAAAGGATTTTTAGGACCGGTTGGTACGGGATTTCTTTATTGCACCAACAGATTGCAGTATGAACTCGAACCCATTAATCTTGGTGGGGGGACTGTAGAAAAGGTATTTGACGACGATTTTAAACTCACAGAGTCTCCAAATCGTTTTGAAGGAGGAACACAAAATATATCTGGAGTTATTGGGCTTGGGACCTCCATGGATTATTTGAAAAGAATCGGCATGGATAATGTGGAGAAACATGGTCTGGAACTAACCCAAATGTTGTATCAGGAGATACAAAATATAGAAAAAGCAAAAGTCTATGGAAGTCCAGAAAATATTTATGGTATCGTGTCATTCAATATAGATGGGATAAACCCCCATGACCTGGCCAAGATACTGGACGAAGTAAAGTCTATATGCGTTAGGAGCGGTCATCATTGTGCATTACCTTCTATAAAACATATAGGGGCCTATGAATTGGGCGGAACAGTGAGAGCATCATTACATTACTATAACACCAAAGAAGAAATTCAGATATTAGGAGAAACCCTGCAAGAAGTTTCTAAATTCTTGTGAAATTAGGAGATAAAAATGAACAGACCGCAGATGATAGCCATTTTTATTATAATAATTATGGTTTTAAGCTCAGTAGCAGCTTTCATAGCTTATTATTAATTGAAAAAAAACTAGAAAATGAAAATTATTTTTAGGAAGTTTTCCCAACTAAATCTTCCTAAAAATATTGTATGGAGGTATATATTATGGAAAAAGTAAGGATAGGGGCAGTAGTATCAGAGTTTAACTATGACATTACTCAAATGATGTTAGAACTTGCTAAAGAGCACGCTAACTTTTTGAATTCAGAAATTACGGATATAATAGCAGTTCCAGGGGTATTTGACATGCCATTAGCCATAAAAAAGCTACTGGAGGATGATGAGATCGACGCAGTGGTTACTTTGGGTGCAGTGATTGAGGGATCCACTTCCCATGATGAAATAGTAGTGCAACACGCCTCCAGGAAGATTGCTGATCTGGCTCTTGAATACAACAAACCGGTTGCACTGGGAATCACAGGACCTGGTATGACTCGGCTAGAGGCCCACCAACGTGTTGACTATGCAAAAAGGGCTGTAGAAGCCGCAGTGAAAATGACGGGTCGGCTAAAATAATTTAATTCTCTATTATTTTTTCCAAATTTTTATCATATTTTTGTACCAAAAAAGAATTATTTTAAATAAAGACTTTTAAAAGACTTTGGAGAAAGTGTATGGAAATATTCACCCCTCAAGATTTAAAGGATAAATTTCAGGACCCTTGGATAGCTCCTTATCAGAAGGTCTTAACTATGGTTGAGGGGGACTTGGTGGAAATTGTAGAATACCATCCTTGTATTTGCGGCTCTGAATGGATGGTTTCCCAGTATCTGCGGAGCAGTGATCTAGTTTTAGCTTCAAAACGTGATGGAAACCGACACACATACCTTGTAAAAGTTGGTAAGACTCCACTTAATCTTAAACCTAGTTTACACGCCGCAGGGATTGAAGAAGTTGCGGTAGAGGGTGATGAGGTAAAAGTGGTTCATGCTGGACTGGCTGGGGCAGGTGTGGGAGCAGCCATGTGTCGAGGAATGGCCGAAGGCGTTAAAAGAATTGAGCTTCAAGCCGTAGGGGGTGGTTCCAAGGTTGGGAGAGCCACGGTGATTACTGCTCGTCTCCAGAAGGTGGTTATAGGCATAGATGATACAGACACTAAGGAAGAAGGTGCCACCTGGACCTTGGCCCACAATATAGGAGTTGAGCTTTCTAGGCAAGGTTTCGAGTACCTGGATCACGTAACGGTACAGCTTTTCCCTCATAACCCCCAGAAGACCCAGAATTGTGTTTCGATTGCTCTGGTATTCGCGGTGAAGCATAATGAGAAAGATAAATTAGTTAAAGAAACAGTTAAACTACTTAAAAATTATACCCTTTCTGATAAAACTTCTATAGCCATACTTGAAGGTATCAATGTACCAGATAAACTTCGCAAATACGCAGTAGCTGCCAAAAAATCTATGATAACCATAGAAGAAGCAGAAAAAATGGCAGAAGAAGTTGATGTAGACCTAGTAGAAGTAACTGGTTCACTGGGAGAGATAGGTGCACTAGCTGCATTAGGCCTTTACAACGACGTAAAAGAGGCAGTAAAGGTTTATTATTGATTTTAACCAATACACGTTCTTTGTTTCTTAATTTGCCAATTTAATATTTCATTAAAATATGAAGTTGAATAAAATTCCTCTATCTGAAGTTGCGAATTCATTACTGGAAGTATCATCACCAACGATTTCGATCTTTATAATCTTAGACCCAGAATACACATAGAAATTATTATTTGAGTTATTAGGATCGATACTAAAGGTTTTATACATATTACCATTTAAGTAGATGCTATAAATTCCATTTTTAAGTATTCCGGTTGTGGTGGAGATTTTTTGGTTGTTAAGATAAATATTAACTGTTTTCGCATTTTTAGATGCAGATTGAATTATAACTCCTTCATTAATGGTTAAATTACCCGCTCCTTGTACTGAAAGTGCTTTCTCGGCGTAGAGACCTTTAAATTTATTTCGTAAGTCACTGTCTAAGATAACATCTTTAATATTGATACCCAGTGTGTTACGGATAGCAAAAGGTATCCTAATAATGTTATCCTCACCGGGAAGGGTTTGATTAAATGTATATCGCTTGTTGTTCACGTAGATAGCATCACCATAGTTGAGGCCCAAGGTGTTCATGGCATCCCGTGGTGACCTTATTGTGGAGAACTCATTCTCCACGGCACTATCCACAGAATAAGGTCCCCTAACTTCTAGGGGTTGGTTCCATATTATTAGGTTTCTAGATGCAGGTTCTATTGATATTTTTCCTGCATCTACATGCACTGAACTCAGCATGGTGAAGAGTACGGCAAACATGATCAGTCCTGAAACAATCATAGGGGAATGCATGTAGAAAAAGGATTTTAAACTGCGAGATTTGCCTTCTGGCTTAGATACTGTCTTAAATGATGATTTGAGTATTCTGATTAGGTAGTATGTGGCAATCATGATGCCGACGATAGTTATGGCAATACCAATGTAAAGAGCTAGGTATGAGGGTCGAATCCGGATGAAAAAAACAAAGAAGAATCCAAGTGTTGTCATTGAAAGCCCCAAGATGCCCATTCTTATGGATTTTCCTAGGGTGTCGATCATAGTGATCCTACCATAAGTGTTGGCACGATCAACGATTGTCCTAACTACCTCGGTGGCTACGAGGTTCAGCTCGTTCAGGGATGACAAAGTGTGGCTAATCTTGCCGATGTCAACTTCCTTCACCCTCATTCCCGATACATCAGCATCCAGCACAATGCCTACATCCACCCCATAATCATCTTCCAGCTGGATGTTATTGAGGAAGGATCTTTTCGCAGCAAACTGGCCGCTAAGGGGTTGATCAAACTTTATTTCAGGGAAAAAAAAGTTTAAAAGTGGTTTAGCAGTTAGTTCCGTTACTCTACCAGCTTCTCGTTTGAATTTGGTCTTGGTAACTTCGGCTTCTCCATTCAAGATGGGTTGTATCATTTTGTCTATCTGATGGGGGGTGATTCTCTGTAGATCAGCATCCAGAAATACTATTATATCTCCTTTAGAGTTCTTAAAACCAGTTTTTATTGCAGAACCTTTTCCTTGATTTTTAATATGGCTAATAACTATTGCCCCTGCCTTTTCTGCTACTTCTTCGGTGGCATCGGTGGAACCGTCGTTAACTACGATGATCTCGACAACGTAACTCAAGGATTTAACAGCTTTTACCACACTGCCTACAGTTTTTTCCTCATTATAGGCAGGTATTATAACCGAAATGGTCATATCCTTCTTAGATGTTACGGCTTTCACTGATGCGATAATCAGGACAAATAATAAAATGATCCACAACAAAATGGCACACCTCAAATTTCTAGTTACTAATTAACCTAACTAGCTTATATATGATAGCTGATTCTGTTCTATACTCTGTTCATAAAACTTTATTAACAGTTTCGGCAGAAATATTAGTGTGTGTTAATGATTTTATAGAGTGTATTCCTGATTCGGTAGTCAAAGAGGTAATAGAGGATTAAACATGGAACCGAAAGTTATGATCATGCTGGGGAGCGCATCAGATTTTAAGATTGCCAAGAAAGCTACCGAAATTCTGGAAAAACTGGAGATATTTTACGATCTTAAGGTGGCCTCAGCCCATCGCACTCATGAAAGGGTTAAACAAGTTGTTTCCAGATCAGCTAGAGATAGTGTAGATGTATTTATAGGGATTGCCGGCCTATCAGCTCATCTTCCAGGAATTATAGCAGCAAACACTCACAAACCAGTCATAGGGGTGCCAGTGGAGGTTAAATTAGGAGGGTTAGACGCTCTATTCGCTTCGGTTCAGATGCCCCTCGGAGCTCCCGTAGCTTGTGTAGGCGTGGATCGTGGAGAAAATGCTGCAATACTAGCTGCCCAAATAATCGGAATTCATGATGCAAGTGTCAGAGATAAATTATCATCCTTAAGGAAAGAATATTATTTTAAAATAGATGCAGATGAGAAAACACTTTCAGCTAAACTAAAGAGCCCCTATTATCATAAGATAAACTTCAATTCTCTGGATGAAGATAAAATCGAAGACAAAACTTTCATCGATCATGGTAAAGATTATAAACTCAAATCTCCACTGGTAGCAGTGATCTCCGGCAGTTATTCGGACATTAAAGTGGCCAAAAAAACCACCATGTTCCTAGAAAAACTCAATATAACCTATGACTCGGCAGTTATATCTCCTATAAGAGCTCCGGATAAATTTGAGAATTTTATGGAAAAAAACAAATACGCCAAGTTATACATAGCCATTTCCGGATTATCTGCCCACGTAACAGGAGCTGTAGTTGCTTACACAGAAAAACCGGTCATAGGGGTGCCTTGTGCAATTCAGCTGGACGGAATGGATGCCTTATTATCAATGGTGAACATGCCACCCGGAGTACCAGTTGCCACTCTGGGCATCGGAGCTGGAGGAAATGCCGCATTATTGGCAGCAGAAATGCTGGGCTTTAGTGACATAAGGATAAAGGAAGATCTTCTAAATTTTAAGGGCAACCTCAACTTCAAACTCTGAAATAAAAATTTTGAAAGTAAAGATGCATATGCAAAAAGAGGCTCCTGAAGAAAAGAGCGAAATTCAGAAGCACAGAAATCGGATTAATGGTTCACAGATAGCCACCCTTTCTAAATTGTTATTCCCCTACCTTAAAGGGAATAAATACTACATATCTTGCAGAATACTCCTAAAATTTCCAATTCATAATCATAATAACATTCATAATCATAAATAATATAAAATAAAGGAAATATTAGAAAACAAATTTTAGTTCAGATGATTCTATGCAGAGTTTTTTAAAGATATTAAAAGAAGAATTTAACTTCATTGAGATAGAAACCGAGATTTCACCTGAATTTGAAATTTCTAATAGCTTAAAACAGCATGATAAAGATGTTATAATTTTTGATAAGGTTAAAGGCAGTTCACTGAGGGTTGTGTCTGGCATCTGCAACACTCGGCAGAAGATCGCCCGATCCTTAGATACTGAAGTTGAGGGAATCACACAGCGAATAATGGAAGCCACAGAAAATCCGTTAACGGTCCACAAATACCATAAAATAGAAGAATGCTTCGAAATATCCACAGCAGCGGACCTGCAGAAACTTCCCATTCTCACCTATTATCCGCGTGACGGGGGTCCTTACATCACTGCAGGGGCAATAATTGCTAAAGACCCAGAAACAGGAATAAGGAATGCTTCAATTCACCGTATGCTGGTTATAGGCAAGAACAGACTCACCGCCCGTATCGTGCCCCGCCACCTTTACACCTACCACCAACGGGCAGAAGCCATTGATAAACCTTTGGAAGTAGCAATAGCCATTGGCATGCACCCTGCCACACTACTAGCCACTACCACTTCCGTTTCAATCAACTCTGACGAATTGGAAGTGGCTAACAACTTCCACCACGGAGAAATGAAGCTCATAAAATGTGAAAATGTGGATTTAGAAGTCCCTGAATGTGAAATACTCCTGGAAGGTAGGATTTTACCCAATGAACGGGCTGAAGAAGGTCCTTTTGTTGATCTCACCGATACCTATGATGTGGTGCGTAAGGAACCGATAATCGAACTAGAGCGGATGCACTACCGCAGGGATTCATTATATCATGCCATTATGCCAGCAGGTTTTGAACACAAACTTCTACAAGGTCTTCCCCAAGAACCTCGCATCTACAATGCCGTGATTAACACCCTACCAACGGTGAAAAACGTGGTCTTAACTGAAGGTGGTTGCTGCTGGCTCCATGCAGCGATTTCAATCCAGAAACAGACCCCAGGAGATGGTAAAAATGTCATTATGGCTGCACTGGCTGCACATCCATCTTTGAAGCACTGTGTGGTTGTTGATGAGGATATAAATATATTTAACGCCGAAGATGTGGAATATGCAATTGCAACCAGGGTGAAAGGTGATGAAGATGTTTTAATTGTTCCTGGAGCTCGTGGTTCATCTCTAGATCCATGCGCCACCCCCGAAGGCACAACAACTAAGGTTGGAGTGGATGCCACCAAACCACTAGATAAGAAGGAGAAGTTCGAGCGGGTAAGCCTTACTGATGATTAAAAAAAGATAAAAATAAGAGCAAGTTTTGTTTTATTTTTATCGTATGAGATCTACTCCTGCACCACACTCCGGACATTTATTTTCTTTATTCAGCTTATTAACTAATATATGGAATCCATCTCTCTTTATAAGCAGTTCCTGACATTTTGGACAATGAGTATTCTCACCATCACCGCCAGGAACGTTTCCCACATAAACGTATTTCAAACCTGCTTCATAGGCCATTTTTTGGGCTTTTTCTAGGGCTTCCACTGGGGTGGGATGCACATCTTTAAGTTGATAGTAGGGGAAGAAGCGACTGAAATGCAGCGGAACTTCCACTCCCACTTCTTCTGCCATAAACTTTATCAGAGCCTTAAGATCCTCTTCAGAATCGTTATAACCAGGTATGACTAGATTAGTAATTTCTAAGTGGATACCTGAATCATACATTCTCTGAATGTTGTCTAGAACCGGCTGCAGCCTAGCTTCGCAGAGTTTTTTGTAAAAAGAGTCAGACATGCCTTTCAAGTCCACGTTAGCAGCGTCCAGAATGGGTGAGATGAGTTCTAGGACTTCTTCGCTCATGTAACCATTAGTCACATAAATAGTATTGATATTTTCCTTTTTCGCTAACTTTGCTGAGTTGTATGTGTATTCAAACCACATTGTTGGCTCATTATAGGTCCAGGCAATTGACTGGCATCCGTATTCCTGTGTAAGTCGTATAGCCTCTTCTGGTGGGATGTCTCTGGTGGAGGTTTTATTTATATCCGCTTGGGATATATTCCAGTTCTGGCAGTAGCTGCAGCGGAAATTGCAGCCTAAACTTCCCAGACTGAAGACCATGCTACCAGGATAGAAGTGGAAGAGGGGTTTTTTTTCGATGGGATCCACAGCCACTGATGATGTTGCTGCGTAATTCAGAGTGTAAAGGATGCCATCTTGATTCTGCCTCATTTCACAGAATCCTGTCTTTCCATTGGAGATGATGCAACGCCTCTGGCAAACATGGCAATTTAAAACACTATCTAGTTTTTCATAAAGCATGGCTTCCTTTTTCATGATGAACCTCCTAAAACTAATCAGGGATTATTAAAGTGCTGAAAACCTTTTGGCTTTAATATATCTGTTTTTCCAGCTTTATCAACTATTTTCATCTTCCCTGATTTGGTTACCACTCCAACTTCAATAAGCTCGTATTCATCTTTTAAACTGTTAAATTCTGTTTCTTTTATAGTTAAAAGGAGTTCAAAGTCTTCACCATAATAAAGGGCAAGTTCCAGGGGGTTTTTGTTGATCTTTGCTGCAACCTCTTTTACTTCTGGAGCTATGGGAATTTTATCCTCGTATATAGTTATCCCCACATTTTCATCCGAGGCATCCACTAACTCCCCGACTTCACTGGCTAGACCATCGGTTATATCTGTTGCAGCAGTCACAGCATCGGTTCCCGCCAGCGAAAATCCTGTATTTAATCGGGCTTGGGGTTGAAGAGCATGTTTAATGACAACTTCTTGAGTGTTAGGATTGAGGCGTTCCCGCAATGATTGGCCTTCCATCAAAACTTCAAACCCTGCGGCAGCCAGACCTAACTGGCCAGTCACCGCCAACACATTCCCTGGACGTGCTCCAGCCTTCATGAGGACTTTTTCCTTATCCACAACACCCAGACATGTTCCGGATAGTATAATTTCCTCTGCTTTATTGGTATCACCACCGATAAGATTCATTTTATAATCCTGGCAAGATTTGAGAACTCCCTCCATAATTTCATTGAATTCTGATAATCTTAGATCTTTGGGCAGACCCATGGATAAAATAAAACCTATGGGCTGAGCACCCATGGCTGCTAAGTCACTGACATTCACAGTCACAGCCTTCATACCCCTTTGAAAAGGAGTCATCTCTGAAGGAAAGTGGGATGATTCGATCAAGAGATCTGAAGTAGCCACCAAGTATATATCTTTAAAATCAATTAGAGCTGCATCATCGCTCTGGCTCTTAGAATATAATTCATCAAAAAAAGGAGAGTTAAGTTGAAATTCTCGGCTCCTTTTTAGGAGCAGTTTAATAATTTTTTTCTCACCAATATCTGAAATTTTGAGGGGTTTAGAGGGCATCATTTACCCTGTCTTTTATTATTTCTGCTATTCTAGCATCTGCACCCAAGGGTTCAGTGTATACAATCTCACCTTTGAATTCAATGAGTTCTTCTTTTCCGTGGCTGTGAGGGTTGTCATGATTATGATGGTGTGATTCATTACCGTTGTTTAATCCCAAGATTTGTGGAATGTCTTGAGTAGTGTGAATTCCATGCGCCAGGAAAACAGGGATAACTACTATCTTATCCACTCCTATTCTTGCTAATTTGTTAATGGCTGCTGGGATGGATGGTTTTGACATGTTCATAAATCCTATTTCCACAGAATATTCTGATTCTTGCCTATAAATCTCTGCTAATTGGCTTACGACGTCTTTACCGTACGGTAATCTGCTTCCATGACCAACCAAAAGCACACCGATCTTGCTATTTAAGTTTGAATTTGTAACCATACGTTATCACTCCATCATCGCCTTCTTCTTTGATCTTCCTGAATACCATTTCAACTTCATGACCTATTTCAATATCATCATTATTACAGTCCACGATCTGGCTGGTGATCTTTGCACCTTCTTCGAGTTCTATAATAGCTACTGCATATGGTGCTATGACTTTGAATTCATCTGTTGGTGTATTTATAATCGAATAACTGTGTATTTTTCCTTTTCCACTGAATTTCATATCTTTCAATTTGCCCTTTCTGCGACATTTAGGACAGATAACCCGTATGGGAAAGAATACTTCACCGCAATGTAAACATTTAGAACCAATGAGATTGTAACGTTGGGGGATGTGACGCCATCCTCTTACAATATCTTTCATGCTAAATCCTCCTTTATCTAATATAAATAAGGTCGGATTAAATGTGATCAACCTAATTAGAGTTTTATTTTAATTAATCTAGACTTCTTTAATAGTTTTCTGATCAGCCACTGGTGTTGGGTTTAAAAATACAATTTTTTATTCTTCCATTTTTTTATTCCCTAACAACCTAATAATCTATTTATGATCAATGTAGTCATTATTAAGTTATATCTCATTAAAATTGGTTCTAAAAATCTTTTAAATTATTTACCTGTTAAAAACTTTTCTATGATTTTAACTTCAGCAAATCGAATTCTTAATTTTAACTGATGTTGGTAATTCTCCCAAAATTCCTGATTATTTGGGAAATATTCCAATACATTTATATATTACTGGAAAAATACTAATATCATAGATTAATTGTGGTGAATATGAAATGGACGAAATCGACTCGGAAATAATACGTGCCCTAGTCAGAAATTCAAGAATGACCCTCTCTCAAATGTCTAAAGAGATAAATGTGCCTGATGCAACCATCTCCAACCGTCTCAAAAAACTGGAAGAAACAGTCATAAAACAGTACACACTTGTATTGGACCCGGATAAACTTGGTTTAAACGTCACCGCCATCATCATCATCCAAACTGAGTCAGAAAAACACGAAAATGTAGAATTAGAGCTATCAAAACTTGAAGATGTCTCCGAAGTCTACAGCGTATCTGGAGAATATGACATCCTCATCAAAGTATGGGCCCACAGCATAGAAGAACTAAACAAAATTGTTAATAGCGAAATTCGTTCTGTTGACGGTGTCGAAGATTTAACCGAGATGATTGTAATGGAGCGCGTTAAAGAAGGAGCATTGCCACCCATGTGATCCGAGTAAAGATTAAGATCTCAAAATAAATCCAAGGAGGTGAGAGAAGTGTACCTCAGTGACTTAATAAAAAAACCGGTAATAAATCCCACTGGAGAAATAATAGGAAGATTTAAAGATGTTATAGTATCATCAGAAACTTCTTACCCAGTAATAAAAGCTATTAGTGCTAGAACATCAGATAAACGAATAATAAATGTTCCATGGAGTTACATTGAAAACATGGGAATGGAAATAAAACTGAAAGCTAACCTCAGTAACTTAAAGGAATACAAACTCAAAAAACACGATATCGGCTTAATAGAAGATATATTAGACCGCCAGGTGGTCGATATTGAGGATAAAAAGATTAGAAGAGTTAATGATCTAAAATTGTCTTCTACTAATGATTATTATCATGTTATTGGTGTTGATATTGGTATTCATGGCATTCTTAAAAGGTTAGGTCTCAATAGAATTGCAAAACCATTGGGAATTGATTCAAAGGAGGATATCATAGCTTGGAAGGATGTAGACGCATTACAAAGCGATTACTCTAAGTTGAAACTTAAAGTACCCAAGCAGAAAATAAAAAAGCTTCACCCGGCAGATATAGCGGAAATAGTAGATCAACTTGGACTCAATGAATCTATTACTATCCTCAATTCCCTGGATGATGAAGCAGCAGCCGATACTCTGGAGGAAGTTTCCCCTGAAAGACAAGTTATACTATTGGAGGAAATGGAAACTGAAAGAGCAGCAGAGCTTCTGGATGAGATGTCCCCCGACGATGCAGCAGATTTATTGGCTGATCTGCCCGATGAAAAGGCAGAAGAACTCCTGGAACTAATGGAGCCAGAAGAGTCTAAAGATCTGCGTAAACTCCTGGAATATCCGGAGAACACTGCTGGGGGGGTTATGACCACTGAGTTCGCCGTTGTGGAAGAGAATTTAACTGCACAGCAGGTTTTAGAATCTCTGCGAGTCATGGCCAAGGATGTGGAGACTATCTATTACATATACGTTCTATCAAAAAAGGGTGATCTGGTGGGGGTTGTTTCCATAAGGGACATTTTGCTTTCTGAACCGAATAGAAGGGTATCTGATTTCATGCAGACCGATGTGATCAAGGTCGATGTACGGGAAGACCAGCATGAAGTTGCCCAGAAAATTGCCAAGTATAACCTCATCGCCTTACCTGTCGTGGAGAAAGAGAAGATGAGGGGAATTATCACTGTTGATGACGCCATAGACATAGTTCTACCTACAGCATGGAAAAAAAGGGTCCCCAGAATGTTCGGAAGATGAAAAGGATTCTGAGGAGGACTAATAATGGACTTTTCAATTTTACGCAGGATTTTTAGAAACCCTGCTATTTTAAGTTTCATAATTTTTCTCTCAGTAATGGGACCAGGTATAATCACCGCAAATGTAGATAACGATGCCGGAGGAATAACCACTTATTCCCTAGCAGGTTCACAGTTCGGGTACAACCTTCTCTGGATTTTCATTCCCATGATCATCGCTTTGGCTGTGATTCAAGAAATGGGAGTTAGGATGGGCATTGTATCTGGCAAAGGACTTGCAGATCTTATACGTGAAAAGATAGGAATCAAATTAACCTTCTTAATGATGGTTGCCCTGCTCTTAGCCAACTTTGGGAATGTACTCGCCGAATTTTCTGGCATAGCTGTCAGCAGCGGGATATTTAACGTACCTCGCTTCATAGCTTTACCACTAGCCGCCTTCTTTGTTTGGCTGCTGGTGGTTAAAGGCACATATAAAAGTGTGGAAAAGGTCTTCTTGTTAGCATCATCCCTCTACCTATCCTATATTGTGGCCGGATTCCTTGCCCAACCAAATTGGCATCTTGCAGCAAAAAGTGTCCTAATTCCCCAAATAAGCCTGGATCCCACCTATATTACCATGGTTATTGGATTGGTAGGTACCACCATTGCCCCCTGGATGATGTTTTACATACAGTCCTCAGTGGTTGAGAAGGGAATCAGTTTAAAGAATTTAAAGTATTCTAAGATAGATGCAGTGTTTGGAGCGATAGTCGTGAACATTGTAGCCTTTTTCATAGTACTAGCGTGTGCAGCTACTATCTTCAGCAATGGAATTCAAGTCAACAACGTTGCCGATGTTTCTATGGCACTTGCTCCCCTGGCAGGTCAATATGCAAGCATTCTCTTTGCATTTGGATTTCTTAACGCTTCACTATTCGCAGCCAGTATTTTGCCCCTTTCAACAGCATATTACGTATGTGAAAGCCTGGGATTCGAAGCAGGAGTTTCAAAAAGTTTTAGAGAAGCCCCGGTCTTCCATGGACTGTATCTAGGACTTATAATACTGGCAGTTATCATAATCATGATTCCTTCCGTGCCCCTTCTATCGATCCTTTATCTCTCCCAAGTAGCGAACGGTATATTATTGCCATTTGTGCTGATATTGATGCTCTTAATAATAAACGATAAAAAAATAATGGGAGATCATGTAAACAACAGGCCTTTTAACCTCATAGCCATTGCTACAGTTATAATAATTATGAGTTTAAGTATCGGACTGGTTTTGAGCTCAATAATTCAATAGAATCCAGCAACAACAATTTTTAACTGTATTTAAGACTAAATCAACAGAATTAGTTAATTATTTATTGAATATTCCTGTTATAACCAAAATTTCTTCAAAGAAACCTTTCTTTCGGGCAGTTACCGACACTCGGAAACCCAAGTCTTCGAATTTTTTTAGGGTCATATTCAGGTCTGAGAGGGTAGATTGCACCATTTGTATTCTTCCTCCCGGGTTGAAGTAATGTGGCAAACCTTCTATAAACCGGTCTATTAACATCCTGCCATCGACACCACCATCCCAAGCGGCATTTAATTCATCATTAATCTTTTCTTCATCATCAGTCGGTAAGTATGGTGTGTTGAAAAGGATTAGGTCGAATTTTTCGCCTTTCACAGGTTCAAAGAGGTTTCCTTGTCTAAGTTCAATGTTAAATGACTTGTTTAAGATGATGTTTTTTGTGGCGCATTCAATTGCATAGGGATTTATGTCTGTGGCAACCACCATCCGAGCTTTCACGGAGGCCTTTATTGCTATAATGCCTGTTCCTGTACCTATTTCCAAAACCCTATCTCTTCTTTCAACTCGAAGATTTTCTAAAAGTAGGAATGAGTCATCAGCAGGCTCGTACACGTTAGGGTGATTGTAGTAGTGTATTTCGTCGTATTCTAACATTTAAATCCCAATTTTCTATTCTTAACTTTTGCTTAAAATATTTGATGTCATTAAGAATAATTATCATAGCATTTAGTTGATTATTCTGCAGCTTTTAAACCTTTGAGTGCAGCAGGAAGACATTCAAGCACAGTTGCAAGGCCTGAAAGGTGAAGATTCATTATCACTGCGCCTAAAATTTCTTCTCTGCTCGCTCTTAGATTTTTTGCCATTATTGAATGCATCTCCACACCCTTAGGGTTGCAATTGGCGGTTTGGATGGCTATGTTAACCAGTTGTTTGGTTTTAGGATCCATTCCCTGGAGGGAACGCTGAGCTTCTATCAAGTCGTTAAACCTAGCTGCTAGTGCTGGGAACTCTTCCTGGAATATTTTATAGGGGTTTTTATCCATAATAAACACTCCTGTTGGGATTTTATTCTTTAAATTGTTGTCATTAATCCTCTTAATTCTTGAGAGATAAGTATGATCTCCTCCGGTTTCAACTTAAACACTCTTTTTTCAATCAGTTTAGTGTCTATCTTTGAGATCAGATCTCTGGCTGCTACCTTATCTTTGATGGTTATTTCATGGAATGATTCGAGAAGTGCCTTCTTAGCTTTCTTTTTTTTGTGTTGGAAAAGTGCTCGACATGTATTTAAAAAGAATTCATCCACAGCGGGGTTTTTTTTAGGTATTATTTTAACTACTGCAGAGGATACCTTAGGTTGCGGTATAAAAGCCCCTCTAGGGACTTTAAACAGAACATCCACATTGCTGCAGAGATACATCATCACTGAAAGCCGCGAGTAATCGGATTTACCAGGATGTGCCACCATCCGTTGGGCAAATTCCAACTGATACATTAAAATTCCCCAATCAAAATCGTGACGTAAAAGTTTGAAAGTTATGGGAGATGATATTTGGTAGGGAAGGTTAGAAATAACTTTGTTAAAAAAAGGAAATTCAATTCTGGTGGCATCGACTTCTAAGATCTCTACGTTGGAGATGCCCAAGTCATCTAACCTTTCCTTTAGAACTCGAACTATCCGAGGGTCCTGTTCTACGGCCATTACTTTGCCCGCAGTTTCTGATAGGGGTATGGTTAATGTACCGATACCTGCCCCTATCTCCAAAACAATATCTGTATCGTTAAGCTGGCTATGGTCAATTATATTAGATAAAATTTGGCTGTTAATAAGATAACTTTGGCCCCGTCTTTTATTCAACTTTATCTTATACTTTTTCAGCAATTGGAGGGTTTCTTGGGCCAACATTTCCCTTAGCGCTAATTTCGTTTAGGAGGTCTGGTAAAAAGTATATATTTCTTTTTTCCCTTTCTATCTTCTGCTGCTTCCAGTTCCAGATCTATTCGTTTAGAAATTAGTTTAACAGGGTTAGGAAGCATGGGTACTCTTTTCTTGATATCGGCAAAATCCGTAAAAGGAGCTTCTTTACGGGCCTGGATGATGTCCCACATGTGTTTTTTGCCAATACCTGGTAGAAGCTCAATTTGGTGTAGCCTGGTGGATATGGGGCCGGCTTCATTGAAGAACTGTACGAATTTATCCTCTTTCTCCTTAATTATCTCTTCAATAACGTAATCAAGCTCTACCCTAGCGGTGGAGGTTATTTTATCGTATGGAAGTCTACGATTTACCCTAGAAATTTTTTCCCTTTTTCCGGAGCCGATGTAAACCTTTTCATGGATATCTAAAGTAATATTCTCCTTGGGGGTCAATTCTAAGAGGGTGAATTCCTCAGTACCAATGGCTTGAGCCACGGGCTTCCGTTTGTATGATGTTGATCCTTCCCTGACGTAGCCTAAGGGTAGGTAATCTAAGATAATAGCATAATCCTCCATTTAACCACCTGAACAATGAATGAAATATTATATTAAATATTGATATGTGGGGCTTAAGATAGAATAAGATTTATTTAAGTATATCTTTATTCTTTTATTTCCCTGTATTTATCCAAAATTTTAAGTATTTTTTCTAATTCTTCTCTTTTATGGGAGCCTCTTTCTTTGGCAAACATTAGACGCATGTCAGCCATGTCTTCAGGCATTATGTCAGCTATTTTAATAGCCTGATTCTTTTTTATAATCTCTTCCAGTTCCGCTACCAGTTTTTCGGCATCATCCACGGAAAGTTTAGAAAATTTAGTAACATGATCCAGAGCCAAGTTTTGCTCGTAGCTTAGTTCCTGCGTCTTGGAACGTTCTTCTAGCAATGGCTTAACCTTAACTAAAGGGATCGACTCAGTTTCTAGGACTTTTTTTCCAATCATCATTATCACTCTTGTATTTTAAGATGTTCTGGTCTAATGATTAGCTTTTTAGCTTTGTTTCCATCATTTATAGTCACGACATAAGCTCTGCCTCTTTTTTCATCAACTTTACCTGTTTTACCATGGAAACGTGGATGAGGTTGGCCTTTGTGGACGCTGGGATCGATGATTATGTGTACCATATCATCTTCCTTGAATGTCTGTATTTTTTTGGTGATGGGATTAGTTCTGCCTGCTCTCAAGCTTTTTTTTAATTTGTACCTTGTTTTACTTCTAAAACCTCTTGATCTTTGAGTCATTTTCAACCTCCACATTTAGTAAATGCTGATCAAATTGATTAATATACTTTTTAACGTTAAATTAATATTTAAGTTGAAATTTATACTTATTTCATAAATATTACAAATATTCCTGGCTTTTTGACCATATACAGCTCTTAAAAGCTAAATACCATATAAGATAAAATTCGCACGAATTTATTGTAACATGTTGGATGAATGTATTTCACAGCTATAACTCAGTGTTAAAATTTGATATTATAGAGTTTATAATACTATCTCTCAACCCTTTTAAATATTGACCTCCAGTACATCCAATTCTACACAACGAGCAGAAATACCTAGCAAGGAGGTCACACTGGGTTCGGTTCTCTTTTTATCCCCAGATATAAGTTCTTTGATGTATAATCCGCCTTCACAGTTTATAAACAATTTTAGAAGTTTAGAATCTAATAATTCAACTTTAATGTCCTTCACTTCTCTAACCCGGATCTTATCTGCTCTTCGATGAGAAACTCGAATCGGGGTTCGTTGATTTATTACTTTAAGAGATTCAAGTATAACCAGATCCTCTTCAGATATCTCACCATCTAACTCTACCAGGGCCAGATAGTTTTTATAGGTTTCACGAGAAGTGGCTTTAATTAAACCACGGCGTTCTTTTTCCACAAATCTTAGATTCAATACTTCAACCTTTCCTGTACCATGCTGGTTAATTTTATCCTCTAGTTCTTTAAGATCGAGACTACGCACTCGGGGTTCCTTTATCTCAAGGACAAATGGCCTTCCACTGCCCAGCATTCTCACATCTATATCTTCACGGCCGGCTCCGTGGAATCTCGTTTCTTTACCATTGGTGACTGGGAGGACTTCTTCAGCTATTATTTCTTCCACGGATTCCGTATACATTTTACCTGTGTAGTTGCATCTTTCACAGCCCTCACCTTTACAACTACGGCAGGGCCATCTGGTTTGAGGTATACCTCGCATTAACTTACGGTAACGGCCTTCGATGAATAGAGGATTTATTTGAAGTTGTACTTCATCGCGGACGAAGTCAATTATGACCACCAAGTTGGGATTAAGGAAATTTACCTCCTTAAATAAGCGTAAGGACAGTTCTTTACCCAAAGTACGGTTAACCTCCCTTTTAATAGTGTCTGCACTATTATCCACAATTTCGTCAATTTCAATTATCTCCTGTATTTTTTTCTCTCTGCTCATCATATCCTGAGGCAGCCTGCAGCCTACCAAGAAGGTGGAGAATTCTATTCCACTGTAGTTAATTTTTTCCAGGACTTGATCTATTAGGGTCTCTTCAACATTTACAAAGAGGTCTTTACACAGAAAACATTCCTTTTTTTCCTCTGATGCACGTAATTCATCTTTCAAGATTGATTTAATTAACTCTCCTCTTTTTTGGTTATCAGCTCCAGATACAGTAGGATAAAAAATTCTGCCCAGACAACGGTTGCATATGTTCCCCTTGGTGATTTCAAATATTTTAAGAGCCTGGTCTTTGATCTGTTCCATTTTTTTCGCGCCCTATTAATAAGAGAATTAACTATAAATTATGAGTTATAATGCTAATAAGAAATTTCTTATTTGTTTGATTATCTATTTATAATTCTAATTTAGTCAATACTATTCTTGATTTAAAATTTAAAAGAAGTAATCATATATTTTATCATCGCATCATCTGTCGCATCATCTGTCCTAGTGGGCCACCCATTTTTCGCTTCCCAAACCCCTTCATAGCCTTTTTAGTGACCTGATAATACTTCAAAAGTTCTTTAACATCTTCATTACGCATTCCCGAGCCCCTTGCGATTCTCTTAACCCGGGACTGCTTGATAACCTCGGGATGAGTCAGTTCTTGTTCAGTCATGGAATCCATCAATATCTTGTACTTGGTGAGTTTTTCCTCAGTCACTTGAGAGGCATTCTTGGGTAACTTACCTCCCATTCCTGGAAGCATGTTCATCACTTGCTGCATCGGTCCCATCTTATTCATCATTTCAAACTGGGAGTACATGTTCTTCAAGTTGAATTTACCACTGAGCATGGCATCCATGGCATCCATATCTAAATTTTCCTCGCCAATCTCCTCTGCCCGCTCAATAAGAGCTTTAATGTCCCCCATACCAAGTAGGCGTGAGATGAAACGTTCAGGATCGAAAACTTCCATATCCTCTATCCGTTCTCCGGTTCCTATGAATTTGATGGGTGATCCTATCTCTGCCACTGCAGAAAGTGCTCCTCCTCCCTTTGCAGAACCATCTAACTTGGTGATAATTATTGATCCTATTTCTGTGGTTTTACTGAAAGCCATGGCTTGTTCACGGGCTTGTTGGCCGATGGTACCATCTATGACTAGGATGACTTCGTCAGGCTCCACTACTTTGGAGATCTGTTCCATCTCGTCCAGGAGGTCTTTCTCTTCCTTGTGGCGGCCTGCGGTGTCTATAATTATTATATCTTGTTTTTTGAACTCTTTCAAACCTTTTCTTGCGAGATCCAGGGCATTTTTGTTCTCAGGATCTCCGTAGAGAGGCACATTCAGATTATGGGTAAGTTGACGTAGTTGTTCATATGCAGCAGGTCTCCATGTGTCGGTACAGATGATGGCTGGTTTAAAACCTTTTTTTTGCAAGTAACGGGCTATTTTTCCAATGGTAGTAGTTTTTCCACTCCCTTGCAATCCTACAAGAAGTATTTTATATGGTTTCTTGTCGATTTCAACTTCCCCTGCTTTCTCTCCAAGCAAGTTGACCAGTTCTTCGTAGACTATTTTGATGACATGCTCCTTGGGTGTTACACCCTTTGGAGGTTCCTCATTCAGAGCCCTACCTTCGATGGTCTTTGATAGATTTAAAACCAGTTTTATGTTAACATCTGCCTGGATCAGGGCTCTTTGAATGTCTTTAATTACATCTTTAACTACTTTCTCATCAATTATGGCCATCCCAGCCAATTTTTTCATTGTTTTGGTCAAATTCTCGCCCAGATTACCTAACATGATCTTTCACCATTTAATGAATTAAAATCTGAGATATTGCATAGATATATATAAATTCATTCCTATGAGTATATAGATGAGGGGTGTTGACTATTTTATTCTAACCCCCAGGGTAGATAAATATCATCAAGTTTCTAAAATGAATTTTCAAACAATATTGGCTTTGTATTTGAATTAAGGCTCTATAAAAATTCATGTGTTATTGAAAGAGGGTTTAGAGCATTTGATAAGATTTTAAGATAGTTGTAGGATAAAAGATTCATGATTTTTTTTTACTGGTGGATAAAATGCTGGAAAAGCTTATTAAAAGTCTCCTGGAGGCTCCAATAGTAAATAAAGGCGATTATGATTATTTTGTACATCCCATAACTGATGGCATTCCTCTAGTGTATCCGGAACTTTTAAATGAAGTAGCAGAAGCTGTTTCCAAATTTGGGGATCTGAATGTGGATAAGATCGTGTGTGTGGAGGCCATGGGCATACACCTGGCAACTGCAATTTCACTTCAAACAGGCATACCCTTTTTAGTGGTAAGAAAACGTTTTTATGGACTCGAAGGGGAGGTAGCAGTCCATCAAACAACTGGATACAGCCAAGGAGAACTATATATCAACAGCTTATGGAAAGGAGACCGTATATTTCTGATTGATGACGTGATAAGTACTGGAGGGACTATGACTGCAGTCATACAGGCTCTTCAAAGAATAGGAACCGACATAGTAGATGTAATGGCCATAATAGAAAAGGGAAATGGCAAAGAGAAAGTAGAGAATGAAACGGGGGTTAGAGTCAAAAGCCTTGTGAGGGCAAACGTTATTGATGGTAAAGTGGTAATAGAGCGCATTACCGCCAATGAAACCTCATCTGAAACTCCTTAAAATCATTTATTATTTTAACTGCATAACATGACAAATTATCAATTCAAGATAGCCGAAATCATAGATAAAGTTAAGGGTATGGATGCTAAAGTATTAGGCTTACAGTTCCCGGAAGGACTTAAAATCTATGCTGTGGATTTAGCTAGACAGATTGAGAATGAGACAGGTTCAACAGTCATAATATCTGGAGATCCTTGCTATGGGGCATGTGACCTCTCCGATAAGGATATGGATGGATTAATAGATGTGTTAGTTCACTTTGGACACACTCCACTCCCCCTTAATTATAGAACTCCTGTTATTTTTGTGGAGGCCCATTACCAGTTGGAATCTATGGAAATTTTGAAGGAAGCCCTAGATCTACTCAAAGAAAAAAATAAAATCGGATTGGTGACTACTACCCAACATTTGCACCTTTTAGATGGTATAACTCAATTTTTGGAGAAAAACGGCAAGAAGGTTCTTATGAAAGAAGGAGTTGGAACTCTGAAGGGGCAAGTTTTAGGTTGTAACTTCTCAGCGGTTCAAGATTTGCCTGTAGATGCCTTTCTTTACTTGGGAAGTGGGAATTTCCATCCTTTGGGCATAAAGCTTTTCACAGGGAAACCAGTGATAATCGCAGATCCATACCTCAACGAAGCCAGGAAAATAGACAAATTTGCAGATAGAATTCTTAGAATACGTTTTGCCAAGATAACAAGGGCCAGTGAATCCAAAAAATTCGGGATACTTGTTTCTTCCAAGGAGGGACAATCTCGATGGGAACTGGCAAAAGCTTTAAAGAAGATGATCCACAAAGAGGGTAGGGAGGCCTACTTAATCCTTTTAGACGATATAAACCCCTCAAGTTTAATGCCTTTTAGAGATTTAGATGCATTCATTGTAACAGCATGTCCTCGGATAGCAATAGATGACTCTAAAATGTATCAAAAACCTTTATTAACTCCATTAGAATTGGAGATAGCCTTGGGAAAGAGGGAATGGAAAGACTATGTAATGGATGAGATTAAGTAGTATATAAATAAATCAAAAATCGTATGTAATAAT